>JACXTT010009013.1_pt1 | contig 13691 bp, 20 predicted proteins | sample 9270951 | NCBI WGS metagenome assembly JACXTT01 (sample SAMN15532306, study PRJNA645909) | rock metagenome | isolation source: weathered quartz diorite | place: Puerto Rico | collected 2017-06-21 | reverse complement strand
CAGCGGGCAAGGACTTCGCTGAGGATGTGCACACGGTCAATGCGGCTGGAGCGAGTAGTACCAATCTCAATCCGTCTGGAGACTTTTACAAGGTTCGCTTCTCCAAGACCTTCTAGGGGGGGGCAACCGGTTAGAGAGAGGAGTCTTCGTACCGGCGCAGATTAATGCGCCCATGGAAAGAGTATTTTCAAGCGTAAATCGCTCTGGATGAGGAAGGGAAAGCTTGGCTGTATCATAGCGCCAAGTTGACTGTTTCATAACCATTTGTTTGCTTTACAGAATAGGCAAGGGTCCGATTCTGACGGTACACCTGCCCAAAAAGCTGTTGCACAATCTATGTTTCAAAACCTTCCTTTGCACATGAGTCATGAAACATGCTGCTCGGATATGCCAGAGTTCCAACGGACGAACAAGACACACGGTTGCAGCGTGACGCCCTGATAGTGGCAGGCTGCGAGCGTATTTATGAAGAGCAAGTCTCTGGCGCGAAAGAAAACCGCCCTGAGCTCACAAAGCTGCTCAACCATGCCCGCACAGGGGATGTGGTCGTCGTGTGGAAGCTGGATAGGCTGGGGCGGTCGTTAACACAACTCATCTCTACCGCTGCGCTGCTCAGCGATCACGGGGTTGAGTTGCGCGCACTCACTGAACGGATAGATACCACCAGCCCAAGCGGAAAGCTCACCTTTCATCTGTTTGCCGCCCTGGCCGAGTTCGAACAGGATTTAATCCGTGAGCGCGCCAATACCAACCTGAAAGCTGCCAGAGCGCGGGGAAAGAAGGGCGGCAGACAACCAAAATTGTCGCAGGGTGATGTGCAAAAAGCGCGGGCGCTGTTGGCATCCGGCCAATACAGTCTGGGGAAGATCGCCCGAGAATTACACGTCAGTCGTCCGACCTTGTATCGGTCGTTAAGAACTAGGTGAATTGACGAGGACTGTTCTTGCCATCTGGGCATTGTAGAGAAGAGTCATCAGGAGGCACACCATGGAAAGTATAAATATTTCTTTGCCGGAACCACTCAAGCAATTTGTAGAAGGACAGGTTGCGGAGGGTCCCTATGGCAGTGTGAGCGAGTATGTGGGAGCCTTAATTCATGCCAATGAACGGCGCAAAGCTGAAGACCAAACGGAAGCCTTGTTGCTGGGCATACAGCAAGGTGAAGCACGTCCTCTCATTTGAGTGGAGTGGTAAGCGATTCGCGAGGCTTCCTGCGTAAGCTAGCTTTGTGCGTAAGCCCGAATAAGTCTGAGTATCCTCATGTAAGTCGCGTAAGCTAGCTTGTCAGTGAGTTTACGCAAATCAGCCGCGCGTGCGCGTAGAGGGTGCTCAGCCGCATGATCTCCGCCATGGTGTAGCGATGGAAGTGCTGGAGCAGCGGCATGACCTAGAGCAGGTACGCGCACTCCTCGGCCATGCGCGCATCGACACGACGCAAATCTATACGATGATTCGCCCGGCTCAACTGAAGCAGGCGGTCTCGTTTTATGAGGAACCGGCGAGGCGGATGTTGGAGAGTGTTCGGAGTGCTGAGGAAAACATGTTTGAGGAACATTTGCATGTTCCTCAAACCAGAGATCTAAAACTTCAATAAATTCAAGGTGGTGGTCCCAACGGGATTCGAACCCATGTTTAAGCCTTGAGAGGCAGACCAACCCTCCGGAGATCACCACTGCCACATTTGATGTTGCCTGTGAACAGAGAACCTTTGTGATGAGAGCAGATTCTAATAAGGAGTCGGACGTATCCTCAAGCGGACTTCAGGAGAACGAAGGAGTGTGTCGCATCGAGGAATGCCGATCGATTGATGGCTTAAACTTGCCGCTGAGGAAACTACGCCATTACTCTCCCAGGCTAGGCTTCGGGTGCGATCCGATCGGTGGGCGTCTTTGGTTCATCATCTTCTAGTTTGCAACTCCACGTTGACGAGTTTTATTTCCGAAAGATCCGTGAGCCGCGGACACCAACGTGTGCCGGCACGCCACAAGGCCGAGTCCAGTTGGTCGTAGACCGTTCCCGGGTGCTCATAGTGAATGCCATAGGCGTGTGTGGCGGCACGTCGACACGGGAACACGAACGACTTCCCTGACTCATCGGAGTCCACCTCGAATCGTGTCACGGTCAGGTCAAACGTGAGCCGGATCTTGAACCAACAATGAGCATGATGGTCGTCGACCTGCATCGAGTGCTGATAGCACTGCAACACATCACGGACGTCAACCATGGTCAACGACGTGTTTCCCGAGAAGACCTCGGCTCGCTTGTCGAGCACCAAGGCCTTGGCCAGGGACAAGGCATGTGCTACTTGAATCGGGTTCAAGAGATCGAAAGCCGACTCATAAATGGTGATGTTGGGATGGACCTTGAATTCGCGGAGGGTGCCCCGCTTGGCCAACTCGAGGTTCCAATAAAAGTCCACGGCCTGGGACTGGCGGAAGCGAAAGGTCACGAGGTTCATAATTCAACCCCCGTCACGAAGGTTAGCTATGTCTAGAACCTTGAGGAAGGTACTCGGTCGCAGCTACCCTACACCACCTTCTGCAACATTTTCAGCTCCCTCTTTGGCGGAAGCTTGAATCTCGCCAGGCCTCCAGGAAAAGAAACGAGTGGTGGTCCCAACGGGATTCGAACCCATGTTTCAATTCGACGATGACTTCGCCCTTTATTGTCGAGAACTTCGACGATTTTCTTCAAGTCAGAAACGTGTACAACTAAAACATGCAGTGTGAATAGAAGCTGGTTCGGTTATGTATTATTCAGAGAATACTTTCGCCCGAGGACTGTTGTATTAGCCGCGCTCTGACGCCATTAAACTCCTCATTGATCGCGTTCAATTTCCGCGCCCGCTTAACATCCTACCCAACAATTGCATGAACGGCCATCGATTTTTCCAGCAAATTGACATATCCTTAAGCCGTTCAAAAAACATTAGTATTCCATTACCGTCTTTTTTCCTGTTCCGCATCTAGCCAAAGGCTATTCTGTAGCCACAACAGCGAGTCAGTCCCTGAGAGCATGAATATGTCCTTTGAAATCACAAACCCATGCACAATTCTGTTCGGAGCCGGCGCCACGCGTGGCGCCTTTGCAGACAAATCCTTTCCACCACCAGTGGACAAAGATTTTTTCGAAATCGCCGGTCAAATCAAAGGGCGGGGAACAAGGGCTGTTGCTCGAAAAGTTCTGAAGTCCGTTTGGGAACTATATGGCAGAACTAACAATGTCGGCCTAGAGGAATATTATCGAGAAGTGGAGACTAGAGCACGGATCGGCAGCTTCGCAAAATCACAGAACCAGCCGCGCGATTGGGACCGCAGGAGAAAGGAATTGGAGGAATTGATCCGGCGCGTGTACATCCATACGACGGTCGATATGTCCCAAAAGCCGCCTCAACCTCTGGAGAGTCCGGTTCATCAGCACCTTCTCAACCGACTCCGGTCGGGTAGCACAATCATTACGTTTAACTATGACTTAGTTATTGAAGAATCTTTTGATGGGGCCAATCTATGGAACCCCGGAAATGGATTTGGGCTAGAGGTCACTGGGCGTTCGCATGACTGGACTCGGCGGTGGTTTCAGAATAGGGGTGCTTATCCAGGCAAGAGCAAGATTCAGTTGCTTAAGCTACACGGGAGCCTAGGGTGGGTTCAGTATACCAACCGCCAAGTTCGGTTGAAGGATCGCCCATATGTCATTCGTAAGGGCGTGACCGAAAAAATCTCCGTTTGTCCCCCGGGATGGAATAAGCCCATTGATCGGAACCCTTACAAGGCTCTTTGGCGGCAGGCTCGACTTAAACTTGAATCATGCAAGAGTCTTGTAATCGTAGGTTATTCGCTGCCAGAAACTGATTTGCTTGCAAGGGCACTTTTTTCGGAAGTCGTGCGCATGCGTAGTGCCAGGAAAAAGTACCTTTCCCACCTTGTATTGGTTGATCCTTCTGACATCGTGAAGGAAAGATTCACATCCTTGTGTACCCCGGCACTTGGCCCCTACGGCAAGATCACTCGTTATGGATCTCTCAGGGAAATAGGGAAATCACTTGGTGTAAATGAGACCCACCAAAACAATTCAGCCTAGGCTTAGGTGCAAGGAAAATCTGTACTGACCCACTTAATTTCTGGACAGTTCCCAGAGTGCTGCGTGCAACTATTTCTCCAAAAAATTTAACTCGTTTGGCGTCCATACTCTCCAAACTACATAATAGGGCGCTTGCTAGTGATGTGAGCGGGAGATGCTCCGCTATTTTACATGGCAGCAAGTCATGAATAATTTTGTGAGTCTGCTACATCAAACGGGTATGCCGCCTGTCCACAATTTAGGTGGGGCAGTACACTAGGCAGTTCAGGTGAAACTTGCTTCCAAAGGCTGATATATCGGCATTGATGAGCGCATTAAAGCTCAGAGAGAAAACTGATCAGTACGGAGTACTATCTCGTCTTTTCGTCTTGGGGAGCGCAAGTTGCGCTCTGGTTCTATAAGTGGAGGTCTAAATATGTATGCTGAAATTACCGCTGCCTTCCAAAGTGCAAAGGCCGCCGTTGCCCTTATCAAGGCAACTCAGGGTCTTTCCAATTCCACCGAAGTTTTGACGGCAGTGAACGATGTTCAAATGAAGCTCAGCGATGCCATCGCATCTGCATTAGCTAGCCAAGAGAAACAAGCATCACTCGCCGAGCGTGTGCGAGACCTTGAAACGCAACTGAGAGACATTGAAGACTGGAAGAGTCAAATGCAACGCTATAAGTTTATACAATTTCCAACCGGAACCCTCGCCTATCAATTGAAGCCAGAAATGGCGAATGGCGAGCCAATACACTACCTTTGCACCGCCTGCGTGGATAAAAAGAAGAAGACTACCTTACAGCCAAATCATATCTATCTAGACTGCCCAGAATGCAAATCCTCTATACAAACAGAAGTACCACCTCCCGGCCCCCAGAGGAGGGGCTCAGGTGGTGCTAATTCTTGGATGTAATGTCCTCACCATTCCGCCCAAGCGAATTCTCTATATCTCATAAATGGTAAGTCTGCGCTATGCGCAGAACCCTTACGAACTTTACACACCGTTCCTCGCGCCTTTAATATCGAGAAGATTAATCTTACCAATCTTCTTCTCATGAACGACTATCGTCAGCCTTGCGGGATACTTGAACCGCATCTCGCTAATTCGAAACGTCCACAACATGATCTTCAGCAGATCCTCATCACTTATGTTCTTATGCCCTTTGATGCGGGTAATGCCTGACCCAAAAATGGGTGTAGATACGCTCTGTTGAGCATAAACTCTGTTCACTCTATCCCAGAAAGTAATCAAGAATTCCAGGTATTCCGGCATCGTAAGCTGAGCTTTGTTGTTTGCATCAAACTTAGAGAACGCCGTCAGCAGGTAATCCTTGTAGACGCATATGGTTCCTATCTGATAACGAGTGGTGTTCCCGCTCGTCCGAGCAACGTTGGCATCTAGGATTTCATCGCATTCGAACGCGTAGTGTTTTATATGATGATCCAGTTCCGCTGGAGGTATATCGAGATGCTCTTTTATGAAGACACCGTTGAGCGACTCTTCAGCAATGAGCTTGTTATCGACTTGAGTATCAAAATACTCATTGAACGCTATTACCTTTAGGCCTGACTCACAGAAGATGTCACCGACCTTGATTGTTACGTCGCTCCCCTCAACCTTAATATCGATGAGATTGAGATTGTCAGCCCATGCCCAAATCACCAGGTAGGATAAGGTCAAGACTCCGATAAATAACCAACCACACGTAATCTTGTACTCCGCCGGAATATCGACAAACAGAACCACTAAGGACAGGGTTGCGCTAAACGCTGAAGTGAATCTAAGGAAGTAGTCCCTGACCCTCCTATCTAGAAATCCTACTTTTGTCATTGTGGAGTCTGCCTCCCCGGCTCGCAGCTTCAGGGATTATATCTATAGATATCCGGGCTGGTCTTTGTGGCGAACATGAAATGCTCATCTCGCAACGCGCTCTCAACAAGACTCTTTACCAGCGGAACGTGAAGAGTCGGAACCTTAAGCATTGAGTCTCGAAATATCGGGACGCGATCCCACAAAGCTTTCACCTCTTGCTTTATAGATCCGTTAGCTAGAAGGCTTCCCTTTGTTTCGTACCCAGGATAGATAGCAATCACCGGTAGCTCTTGGTCGTTTATTCCGTAGTCGATCTCCTCGCGGAGGGCCCTAGAAGACACCGTATCCACACTAAGAATTAGCACGATATTTTTGGAGTTCCGTAGGCGCTCCCTAAGCCGCGGCTTCAGGGTAGTTTCCCAGTCGCTGTTGTCGCGCACATTATAGGTCTTGTCATGCGAATCAATAAGAGGGAATGATTGATCCGCCCCTTTCCATGATCGAAGGAGGTTGTAATAGCAGAAGTCCTTAGTGGCATGAGCCCCGAGCGCACTGGCACTGAAAGGCTCTGCGACATAGAAGGCGACGTAGTTTCCATTTCGATATGCCATATTTCCCTCCAAGGCAGTCCAATACGAGTTGCCTCTCAGCAATCGGGTATATATCGCCGAGCTTACAACTGCTACATCGCCCTAGTTTAATGTAATGGCTGTATTTTATAAACAGTCCGTCATCTGACCTTGTGTCGAGCTTTGCATACTTGCCCCTGCTCTTATAGGATTGGATGGCGGAGCTTATTTCTAGAAGGATAAATCTTATGGTAATACCGAAATCTCCAAAGACTGTGTTGATGGAGTTAGTAGCTAAGTCGATGCGAGAAGTTGAGACAAAGCGTCGTGAAGAGACGGATGAAAGCCACACTTCCGCTCATACTTTAAAAGATGACCTTGCGAGAAAAGGACTAAAGGTAACTTTCGTTAAAGAAGGCAATGCAAATTACTTTTGTGTAGAACACGATGGACGTGAAATATTGCTATCTCCGTTCGCATCACAAAAGGGTTGGTGGGAGACACCCACCGACACATTCATGAAGTGTGTGAAAGAACGAACACCCAGCTGCCGCTGGGGAATCATTTTATTGCAAATACCGGATTCAGCTCGAAAAGGATTCTGGTTTGAGGGCGAACAGTACAATAAGGCTCTCGAAGGGAAAACCATCCAATATCGCGAGAAGCTTGATATTCCTTATGCAAAGAACGCTATCAGGAAGAAGATTGCCCAAGAGTTTGCAAATATGGATGAGCTTATACATTTAATTCGCAATGGCCTTGAAGCACCACGAAAAAGGTTAATAAAGCGTCGTAAATAGACCACGCTGCTCTAAAAATCTCTAGCCGTCCTTAATATTTATGAATATGAGCGGAAGATATACCTTCCTGAATGTAAACCGCCCTATCCTATGATGAGCTTTACGGGGTTGACACCGCAACGTCAGTGTTCAAGGTGGAAGTCAAACGGAGAAAAACGGTGGCCTTTCTCACAACTGAACTCTCGGACAGCTATACCCAGCCGTGATTGTCGAATGTGCTCCGATGCTACCGCCTTCACACTTGAATGAGGGTCCAGTTTTTCACAAACTTGACAGAAAATAGTTTGATTGTTTTGCATGGCTTCTCCTATGAACGTTTGCAATTCTCTACTGTTACCACACCACCAGCATCATTAAACCGAATTTGTATGGAGTCCTTCTTGCCATACTGCAATTGTTGGTAGCCGTCGTAATCGGGCTTACCCATGACATCTCTAACCTCATCTTTTGTCATTCCGACCACAATGTACTGGCAGCTCTTGCGATGATTATCGGCTTCGCGTTTAAGCCGTTCCTCGGCTCGCTGTCTCTTATTTGCAAGTTCTTCGTCAGCCGTTAACGGCGAAGCCGTTCCGGTTATGACCAGGCCCGGGGTAAAAGCCATGCAAATACCAATCGTAACGATGGGTAATAGTAACATATAATACCTAAGAATTCTACTTCTTACCTCCGGATTCCTGTCCACTCGGTTTTTCTGATTGGGCAGGCATTGTTCCGCTCCCTCCCTGCGGAGGCTTTCCGGCTGGTGTTTCTGTCGGCTGATACCCCCTTTTCTCAGGTTGGTACCCCTCTTGAATCTTCTCGCACTTGCTCTTGTCTTCCATCTTTATTCCTCCCTTGCGAAAAGCTCTATGAGCGTACATTCCTCACGTTTTATAACAGTCCCCGCAGTCCCTTGGACTTTCTCAACAAAGCGTCCTTGCTCATCTACTCGCCAAATTTCTTGAATGTATACTTCCTGTTCGTTAGGGAAAGAAGATGCAAAGGAATTTTCTCCATAAAGCCCACCTAACTTTGCACCAGACTTTAAATGAAATAGTATCCAACAAGACTCACCTTTGGCGAAAAAATAATCCCACCCCGTAGGCGTGGGATGGAGCATCCTTCCTCGCAGAAACCTTGATGCGAGCACTTTATGAGTTGCTATAGCAAGTCCAGCGGGTACCACTGAAACGACCAGAAACGTAGCAACATAATATAAGACAGAATTGTTAGACCGAAACTCAGGCTTATTTATTTCCGCAATTATCCAGAAGGTAAATGCAAGGTTAAACATGCTGAAACTAACGACTTCTATCAGTGATTCTCTAAAGTTTCGACGATCTGAAGGCACAATGAGGTCATAGACTTTCATCGCCACGAAGCCGGGGACAACGAAATATAGAAACATGCTTAAGTTATCGGCTTTTAACAATTCAGCCATTGGGATTGCCCACGCCTGTCAGCTCGTCAAGCACGGCAAAGCGCCAAGCGAAGTTGCCGTCTTGCTGAATGTCAGCCGCCCTACTCTATGGCAGGCTTTCCAGAGCTGACATCATTAGTTTTCTGAATCATCGGCAATTTGTATATAGAGTATTGCCGGAACCGTAGGTGGAACAGTTAATTGCTTTTTGTGTTGGCTGGTTCGTCCTTGCTGCTGACCACATTGAAGCATATGCCATTGCTTGAGCAGCATCGGCCTGTGCTTTTTGAACTCGCAGATTCTCCACTTGAATGGCAAACTGGAGGTCTTTATCCAGACCGGGCGCATTCATATCACGCGACATCACAAAGTTGTAATTGCCATCATTGCTTTTGGCACAATGGCGAATAAGCGGTACTGACGTAACCGCTCCACTGACCCATGTTGCCGTAAACCCTTTAAGAAATAAACATCCATCCTCATCTCGCTTAATGTTATCAAGCATCTGTTTATCGTAAAAAGCTACAACTGGTACCAATCCTGTTATGGGGCTTTCTGAGGTGATATATGCACCGTCCGGGCTTGACGTTACTGTCAGATGGACTCCCGGTGTACCGCAACCAAGAATGGTCGTAATCAAGACGACAGCGGCCAAGCCCTTCATTCGCATAAAGGCTTCCTCACAAGACGTCGAAGCTTAAGCCTCTTGCTGAAAAAGTGTCAAGGCATCTGCGTATTAGGTAGGATTTCTCACATAACCTTAGCCGCATGGCTGCTAAATGCCGAGCGCATCGGCAGAATCTTTCACTCCTGCTTCAGCCAGCATTTTGATATTGCCCCGAGAAGTAATCCCGACAAACTATTGGCCGCCGCCCATCATTTCTAACACCCCTTCTGATTTAGTCAGATGGGGGCGCTATCAATCCGTTCGCCCAGCAATGCCATTAATGATTCTTCCAAAATCTGTTCATGTTGAAGGCTTTTCATTTATTCCGCTGAAACCGCTCTTTTGCCATTAGGAGACATTAAGAGCTTGATCTGGTTCAGCTTGTGGACGGCTATCCGTCTTTGAGTTGCTGCGTCCGCATGATTCTTCAAAACGCTTTCAGGCAAAGGAGTCGGATGCATGCTGCGTTCGTCTATCACTACGGGAACTTCCTCGAGAATCATAATCGCTTTTCTTTCGTCTAGGTTTCCACTAAGCACAAAATACCCGCATCCATGCTAAAGTAAAATGAAAGTTATGTGCCAGTTGGCAAACAATGTTAGACGCGAATAATTAGCCAAGGGAGGCTTAAAATGCACTATGCGCCAACGCCTGCGATACAGACATATTGTGAAGTCCGTCGTTGGAGCAATCCCCAGCGCACATTTTTTCACACTCTGGAGATGCTGGATTTGAATTGTGCGGCTTATAGCCGCCCCGGTATCCTTATTCTCACCAATTCAGCCCACACAAGCGCCTCGGCAATGGCTGTGAACAATTTGAGGAAGGAACTGCCGAAAATACTCGAGCATCGTGACGATGACACTGTTGCTTACTGGGATGAAGAGGCAGATGAGGCGAAGCGCAATAAAATACTCGTTGGGCTAACTCCTGCGCCCATCTTTAACGACATTCTCGCGCCAACTAGAACCACCTAGAGTGCAGGACGCTTCCGAAGCAACCGAGCACTTGGGAAAGTGTCACGCCTGCAGCCGTCCACCGTCCCCTCCTTCGCCCATTGCGTTTCCGCCACAAGTATTTGTGAAACAGGGAGAGAAACTCATCTCATCTGCCCGTGGAAGCGGGGGTAGACCTCCATCGGAGTAAAGAACCTACCCCTGCGTAAGCTAGCTGTTTGCGTAAGCCCGAGCGTGCGTGAGTATGCTCATGTCAGGCGCGTAAGCTAGCTTGTCAGTGAGTTTACGCGAATCATCCGTGCGTATGAGTAAATCATGCTCTCAGTATGGTTTCTAGAACCGTAATGGAGCGCGGCAGTGGCGCAGAACTGTAGCGAGCAAAAGACACTCAATGGAACTGACTTGCGTGGAGTGAGCTGAAAGAGTTAGCGGTTCGATTCTGGCCCGGCGGACCAGCGACGAACCCAACGGGCGAGGAGAAGAGAAAGGATTAGGAGCACGGCGATGAGAACCACCCACCCGAGCGGACGAATCTCCCATCCCACTTGAGTCATGCAGCACTCCGAGGAATCCCGTAGCGAACGGCTTGGGCTTCCGTAAAGATGAGCGCCCAGCACCGGGGACAATAGACACCAGGATGGCGAACGACTAGCCACAGATCCTTTTCGGGCAGAATCCGCGCTTCGCTAGCTATTAGTTTATACGCACACCTTGGACATGTGTAGCCTCCGGTCTTCGCCTGACACAGAGGACAAGGCGGATGCGGACAGCCCGACACATCGAAATAGCGAAGCCGAGCAGCTCCGCGTTCCGTGAGATGGTACCCCGGCCCGACTTTCAGAAGGAATTCCTGGCGCCTCAGGAGAGAGAGATAGGATCGAGCGGTCGCCGGAGAATATCCGAACGCCTGCACCACATCCTGCGTGTAAATGATCCCTTTACTCTGAGTCAGCCGAAGCGTCTGGTGCTTGTTGGTCTTCATGAGACGGGATAGGTACGCGGGTGACTCACCGTTCACCGGTAGAGTCCTGCTCGCGCACATTCTTCTTGAGCCCCAACCGCTGCGCATAACGCTCCAGCGCCTGCGCCGTGGGGAGCCCTTCGAGCCCTGCTGCTTTGAGAAAGCCACGAAGCTGCTTATACGAGAGCCGCTTGAGCCCTGCGTCCCAGAGCGCCACTAGAATTAACCCAATCGCGGCATGTTTCGGAGTTCGCAGCTCTTGCTTGAATACGTGCGCGAGCTTTGCGAGCTCTAGGTGATCCTGAGCGGCCATCGTCGCTTGGAGATGGGGGATTATATCCGGGTGATAGGTGAGCCATGGATTCAGCGACAGCACCCACTGGAGCGCCTCTGAATTGCCGCCTCGGGCCTTCGTAAGCCATTCACTCATCAAACTCCCTGTCTGCATGACCGACGCCAGATTATCGGCGACCCCTTTGAGCTCCACGACAATCGTATCCATCTGTTGCTCGACACGGGCCACGACCGTCTTCAGTTCGGTCTCACGCAGGGCTTCGTCCTTAAAGAGTCCGGTCTTCGCGTCCGTCTTTGCTTCTAAGCGCCTCACCGTCCCTTCAATCTGGGTGAGCGAGTCCCGAATCCATCCATCCCACCCCGGCTGCTGCGTGGGGGCTTGTGAAGACCATCCAGGCGTGAGTTCCGCGGTCACGTGCCCCAGGACTGAAGGAAGCGTGGCATAGGCTCGGTCCCAATCCGCCGTTTTAAACGTGTCAGATGGCAACCGCGTGCCCGCGAGCGTGAGGTGGGCTGGGTTGAGATCCTTCGCCAACTGATGAAACAGACGGGCCATGACTAAGACGGTGTCGGGTCGCCACTCCAATGCCACCAATCGCTCGCGCCAGGTCTCGGTTCTGCCATGATTCATGCTGCTATTGTGCCCGTCTGGCCTCGCTTTCTGCAAAAACCCGACAACCGACCCCTACCTCACCGTCGGATATTTGTGAGCTTGGTGTAACTCACGTTATGTCATCTTGTCATGACCATCAAGAACCTCGCTGCCGACTCTGATCTCTCTCCATGCTCTTCGCCGCTTGACGGGTGGCTGGTACCTCCCCATACTGCCCCCCGGCGAAGTCGTCGTCATGACAGGGACCGGAAAGGCACTGGAATGACACGACCCTTAGGTGAACTGGTGGAACAGTTTTGTCAGTACCAACTCAAACAGCGAGGGAAGACGGAAGGAGGCGTGCAGGCCTATCGCTGGAATCTGGAGCAGTTCCTCGTCTTCACACGAGCACGATTGGAACACGTGGGGCGGCTCAGCGACCTCACGAAGCGCGTCATTCAGGACTGGATGGATGACATGGCGGCACAGGATCTCTCCTTGAACACCATGCGGATTCGACAGTCCACACTGTCGAGCTTCTGTAACTGGCTGGTCAAACGGGAGTTCATCATCGCCAATCCTGTGAGTGGCATGGATCGGCCTCCGCATGCGGTCGAACCACCCAAGCAGGTACCGACACCGGAGCTGATGGATGCGCTCATCGAAGTTGCCCGGAAACGGGGGCGGCCTCGGGACGTAGCCATCTTCTTAATCCTGCGCTTCACGGGGATGCGCCGAGAATCCGTGGCGACACTCCAAGCGAGGCACTTAGATGCATTGTGGGGGTTACGACGGGTGCGTGTGAAGGGCGGGAAGACACGAGACATTCCGTTGCCGGAGCCCGTCATGCGCTATCTCCATGCATACGTGGAACAATGTGTTGCCCCGGCAGTCGGAACCTTCACGCCGGAGACGCCATTGTTCTGGTCGGTGTGGGGTCGTCGATCCATTGGCAAACATCGCGCCCCGATGACGGGGAAAAACATCTGGCGGTTGTGCAAGCTGTACGGACGGATGATCGGCTATCCAATGCTCAAGCCGCATGATCTCCGCCACGGTGTGGCGATGGAAATGCTGGAGCAGCGACATGACTTGGAGCAAGTGCGTGCGCTGCTTGGGCATGCCCGCATCGATACGACGCAAATCTACACGATGATTCGCCCGGCTCAACTGAAGCACGCCGTCTCGTTTTACGAGGAACCGGCGAGGCGGATGCTGGCGAGTGTTCGGAGTGCTGAGGAAAACATGTTTGAGGAACATGCGCATGTTCCTCAAACCGGGAAGCTAAAACTTCAATAAATTCAAAGTGGTGGTCCCAACGGGATTCGAACCCATGTTTAAGCCTTGAGAGGGACAGAGGATAGCACAGAAAATCAACAAGAGCACTCTCCGCAGACTCGTCCGATGAGTGACAAGGATTTACAATGAGTTACAGACTGCGTGTCCAATGCTGGAACAGACCGCCAGGAAATGCGGAATTGCGAGCACGACCCTCTGGCGGTGGCTGCACGAATCCAGTTTCAGTGTTTGCATGAGAAGCCAGACGCATTCTTCCACACCCTTGACATCAAT
>JACXTT010009012.1_pt1 | contig 13693 bp, 11 predicted proteins | sample 9270951 | NCBI WGS metagenome assembly JACXTT01 (sample SAMN15532306, study PRJNA645909) | rock metagenome | isolation source: weathered quartz diorite | place: Puerto Rico | collected 2017-06-21 | reverse complement strand
AACGTCATCGCCAACCGCTTCTTCGCGCGCGTCGACTTCACCGCCGACAAGATCTACACGCTGTCGCAAGCCTCGCGCGACCTGGTCTCCAAGCTGCCCGATCGCATGACCATCAAGGCCTACATCTCCGACGATTTGCAGCCACCGTTCTCGCAGACCGCGCAGTTCGTGCGCGACCTGTTGTCGGAGTATGCGCAGGCGTCCAAGGGCAAGCTGGTGTGGGAAGCGGTCGACCCGGGCAAGGACTCCAAGCTCGAGGAAGAGGCCACCAAGAACAAGGTGGCCAAGACCCGCCGCGGCCGAGTCTCGTCGAACAAGGTCGAGATCGGCGCCAGCTACCTCGGCGTGGCGCTGCAGTACCAGGGCAACATCGAGTCGATCCCCGAGATCAACGGCGCCGAGGGCCTGGAGTTCGAGCTCACGCGCCTCATCAAGATGATGACGGTCAAGAAGAAGAAGATCGCGTTCGCCAACGGCGAGGGCGAGCTGTCGACGGCCGGCGATCCGCAAGGCGGGCACGGAGGCTTGCAGATCGTCGGTCAGTACATGAAGGACTACGAGGTGACCCAGGTGAACCTGGGCACCGGCGAGAAGCTCGCCGACGACATCGACGCGCTGGTGGTAGCGGGACCCAAGACCCAGTTCAGCGACAAGGCCAAGTTCACCATCGATCAGTTCTTGATGCGCGGCCGCTCGGTGGCGCTGCTGGTCGACGGCATGGTGGTCGAGGCGCCGCGCCAGATGCAGATGCCGGGCATGGACAGCCAGCCGCGCATCGGCCGCAAGAACGACGTCGGCCTCGAGGACCTGCTCGAGAACTACGGCTTCAAGATCAAGGACGACCTGGTGCTCGAGCCGCGGCAGAACGTGCCCGGCCCGGTGCCGGTGGCGGGGCAGATGTTCCTGGCCAATTATCCGACCTTCGTCGCCGCCACCAAGCTGGCGCAGAAGAACTCGATCACCGATCACGTCAACGCGGTGGTGATGCCGTTCTGCTCGTCGGTGGAGAAGGTCAAGGACAAGCAGCCCAACGTCACCTACACCGAGCTGGTCACCTCGACCGAGCAGGCGTGGCGGCAGAGCGGCTTCTTCCTGTTCGATCCGCAGAACGCGCAGCTCAAGGTGGGCGAGGACAAGGGTCCGTTCGCGCTCGCCTGGTCGGCCAACGGTCGCTTCAAGTCGCTGTTCGCCGGCAAGCCAGCGCCCGAAGGCAAGACCGAGAAGCGCGACGAGTCGGAGTCGACCGCTCGGCTGATCGTAGTCGGCGACTCGGACTTTGCCGCCGATGACTACCTGCGCTTCGGCCGTCAGATCCCGGCCTATGGCTCGAATCTGTTGCTGTTCATGAACATGATGGACTATCTGGTGGCCGACGACGCGCTGGCTCCGCTGCGCGCCAAGGGCGTGCAGAGCCGGCCGATCACCGTCGGCAGCGAGGCCACTCCGTCGCTGGCCAAGTGGGGCAACGTGGTCGGCGTGCCGCTGCTGTTCATCATCTTCGGAGTCATCCGCTGGCGCATGCGCACCGCGCGCCGCCGCTCGGCCCAGATCTAAAAGAAGAGAGAAGGCCATGGAAAAAAAGACTCTATTGTCGCTGGTAGCGGTGGTGCTCCTGGGCGCCGGAGCATGGGCGGTGATGCGCGCGCCGCAAAAGGGCCAACGCAAAGGACCGCCGCCGCGCCCAATCGCCGCGTTCAAGGCGGGCGACGTGACCGGCCTCGAGATCACCACCGAGAAGCAGGACAAGATCTCGCTCGAGAAGAAGGGTGACAAGTGGCGCGTCACCAAGCCGGGCGATTGGGCCGCCGACTCGGCGGGAGTCAAGTCGCTGCTCGAAGGCCTCGAGCGCCTCGGCTTCCAGGACGTGGTCACCGAGGGCAAGGAGAAGCACGAAGAGCTCGGCGTGGTCGAAGGCAAGTCGGTGCGCGTGGTCGCCAAGGGCTCCTCGGGCACGCTGGCCGATTTCTACATGGGCAAGGCGATCTCCGGTTTCACCATGTTGCGCCCCGCCGGCAAGGACATCGTGTGGCAGGGCACCGGCATGTACGCCTACATGGTCAACCGCGACGCCAAGGGTTGGCGCGAGCACCTGGTGTTCGAGTTCCCGGCCGCCGACACCGAGAAGCTCACCATCGAGTCGAGCGGCGCCAAGCTGGTGCTCGACAAGCTGCCGGCCGAAGCGGGCGCGCCACCCAGCGGCGAGGCCAAGTGGAAGATCGCCGAGGCCACCGGCGATGCGCCCAAGACCAGCGACGTGCTCGACGTGGCGCAGGTCAACGGCGCGGTGCAGTCGCTCGCGACTCTGCGCGCCAACGACTTCGCCGACGACAAGAAGCCCGAAGACACCGGGCTGGCCGCGCCGATGGTCAAAGTCAGCGCCGGAGTCAAAGGCAGCAAGAGCTTCCAGTTGCTGATCGGCGCCGCCAACGGCGAGGACCTCTACGTCAAGACCGCCGACGCGCCGCTGATCTACACCATCAAGAAGTACGCGCTCGATCGCGTGGCGCACCGTCCGGCCGACTACCGCGACAAGACCCTGGTGAAGGTGAAGGAGATCGATCTCGCCGGAGTGGATATCACCCACGGCGCCGAGACCGTCGGCCTCGAGCACACCGGCGACAAGTGGAAAGCCAAGGGCAAGCTCACCGTCGACGACAACAAGGTCAAGCCGGTGGTCTCCGCCTTCGACAACCTGGCGGGCTCCGGCTTCGCCGAGGAAAAAGATCCGGCCAAGACCGGTCTCGCCAAGCCCACCGGCCAGGTGGTGCTGCACCTCAAGGACAAGTCGACCGTGACCCTCAAGATCGGCGCGCTCACCAAGGATCAAGCCGACTACCACGTGCAAAAAGCCGGCGCCCCCGACGTCATGCTGGTCAAGAAATACGCCATCGACCGCTTCTTGAAGAAGCCGTCCGACCTGACCGCCGAACCCAAGAAGAAGTAGTTATTTGGCGCGGAAGACGATCAGGCCGCGGGTCGGATCGTAGGGCGACACCGCGACAGTGACCGAGTCGCCGAGGACCACGCGGATGCGGTTGCGGCGCATGTTGCCGGCGAGCTGGGCCAGGACGGTGTGGCCGCCTTCCACTTCGACGCGGAAGTTGCCTCCCACCATCACTTCCTTGACCACGCCTTCCATCTGGACCAGGTCGCTGCGCGCCATGATTGCCCTGCCAAAAAATTAAGCGCGTACGACGGAGAATTCAACAAAAATGATTGTGACTTAGTGTGACTCAGCGTCGAGCGCCTTGAGCGCAATCTCGGCCGCGCGCTGCTCGGCCTCCTTCTTCGACTTGCCGCTGCCGCGCGCGTATTCGCGACCGTTCTGCTCGCTCAGGCTGCCCGAGAGGGTCACCGAGACCTCGAAGGTCTTGTCGTGATCCGGGCCGCGCTCGTCGACCACGGTGTAGCGGACCTGTACCCGCTTGCGGGCCGCCCGCTCCTGCAACCGGGTCTTGAAGTCGCTGGCGCCGCCGTCGCGCATCGCCGCCACGCGGCTGCCGAACAGCTTGCGCACGGTGCCGAACGCGGCGTCGAAGCCGCCATCGAGATAAACCGCGGCCACCACCGCCTCGCACGCATCGGCCAGCACCGACGGCTTGCGCCGCCCGCCCGACTGCTCCTCGCCGCGGCCGAGGAACAGCCACTCGCCGAGGCCCAGCTCGGCCGCCACCTCGGCCAGCCCGGCCTCATTGACGATGCCGGCGCGCATCTTGGAGAGCTCGCCTTCGCTCTTGCCGGGCTGCGCCTCCATCAACAGATGGCCGACCACCAGGTCGAGCACCGCGTCGCCCAGGAACTCGAGCCGCTCGTTGTCCGAGCGCTTGCCGTCCGCCCAGGCTGGGTTCTCGTTGCAGTACGACTTGTGCGTCAGCGCAGACTCGAGCCGCGCGCGGTCCGAGAACGCATGGTCGAGCCGCGCTTCGAGGAGCGCGTATGGACTTGCAGCGCTGTCTGTCACTGCGCAGCTCATGGTATCATGCGCCTCCACCCTCTGACACGGAGCCCTGAGCGATGAACCTCGCGTGCGTGAAGTGCACTTCGGTCCTCGACAAGTCTCGCGTTGGCGATGTCGAGGTCGATCTGTGCCCGAGTTGCGGCGGGCTGTGGCTCGACCACGGCGAGATCGAGCGCATCGGACGCGGCAAGGCCGACGAGGTCGAGCGTTTGCGCGGTGCGCTCACCGGCAGCATGAACCCCGAGCCGCCGTCGGACACCGCCAACTCGTGCCCGGCCTGCCCGGGACAGCTCAAGGAAGTGGTGCTCGGCCCGGTGCGCGTCGATTACTGCCAGAAGTGCCATGGCGTGTTCCTGGACAAAGGCGAGCTCGACCAGGCGGTGTCCGCGGTCAAAGGCTCCACTCTGCGCCAGGTGATCACGCTGGCCGCCAACGTCGCCAAATAAGTCCCAGCCGACCGGCCGGCCTCAGACGCCTCAGGTCCCGCCGTAACCGATGGTGACCTTGCCCTGCGCGTCGACGATCACCGGCACCGCGCGCCGGCCGCCCGAAAGCTCGAGCATCTCGGCGATGCGCGTCGGATCCTTCTTCACGTTGATGTAGTCGACCGGGCCCTGCTTGGCGAACGCCTCACGGGCGCTCGAGGTGTACGGTCAGGTGTCCTTGCCGAAGATTCGAACGGGTGTGTCCATGAATATTTTGATAGCACAATGTAGTCAGCCATCCCCCAGAAATGAATAAATGGTAATCGTCAATACATAATTTGCATGCTCTAAGCGCTTAACGTGATCGTGATGACGCCCGAGCGCACGGTCCCCTGTGCCTGGTGCCACTCGCCGATGCGGGTGGCGGTGCCCAACGTGGGTCGCGACGGTTACTTCCTGCTCCCGCGCCAGTGTCGTCATTGCGCCGGTAACAACCTGGTCGAGATCACCGGCTCGATCGCGGAAACCCGCCAGGTCCGGCGCGGCCGCCGCCGCTCGAGCATCACTCAGAAAGTCCCCCTGCTCCGCACCGGCACCGGCGGCTAACCCACGTTCTTGCGCCTCGGCTTCAACGCCACACCCGCGAGCAACAGCGCGATCGCGCTCAACGCGATCATGCCGAACCACGCCCAGATGCGACTCTTCGGCTCTTCTCCGACGAGCATCACCTTGATCGGATCGATGCAGCCGCCGACTTTGTTGCAGTAGCCGCCAAAGATGCCCTTCATCTTCATCGTCTGACCGTGCAGCGAGACTTCGTCGGACTGATCGCTGCCGAGGCCGGGCTGACTCAGCACTCCGGTGAAAGCCTCCTCGGAGCCTTCGCTGAGCGTCGGGTGTTGTTGGGTATCGGTGATCAGGATCAGCGAACCACCGTCGAGCAGACGGAAGGCCATCAGCTGTGACGATTTGAAGAAGCTGCCGGGCGCGACGCGTCCTCTGACCGAGACCCAGCGGTTGATCGGCTCTTCGCCGGCGGTCAGCGCGCTCATCTCGGTCGGATGATCGTCGTGCGCGCCCAGCGCTACCACTCCGCAGCGCGACGCTCCGTAGCCGAGCCCGCCGGCGAACATCAGGGCCAACAGCGCGGTCTTGCCCCGCGCGGAGCTCTGCGCGCCCGCCGGAACCACGGGTTTCGGCTCCGGCGGTTTGGCGGGCTCGACGCGCTCTTCAGGCGGTGATGAAGCCACCGCCCAGCACCACTTCGTGATCGTAGAAGACCGCGGCCTGGCCGGGGGCGGGGGCGCGCTCGGGCTCGTCGAAGGTGATGCGGGCGCGGCCGCTGTCGCCGGGAGTGATCCAGGCGGCGGACGGGGCGTGGCGATAACGGATCTGCACTTGCGCGCGCAGCGGCTCCTTGGGAGCGGCGGCACCGAGCCACGAGACTTCGTCGACCGCGATCTCGCTGCGCAACAGTGAATCGGCGCCGCCGACGGTGACACGGCGCTTGTCGGCGTCGACCGCCAGCACGTAGCGCGGCTCCGGGGCGGCCACGCGCAGGCCGCGGCGCTGGCCGACCGTGAAGTGGTGCACGCCCGCGTGGCTGCCGAGCACCGCGCCCTGCTCGTCGACGATCTCGCCGGCGGCCGCCACTTGCGGCACGCGCAGTGCCACGAAGGAGGCGTAGTCTCCGTCGGGGACGAAGCAGATCTCCTGCGACTCGGGCTTGTCTGCGTTGGGCAGCCGCAGGCGGCGCGCATGGCCGCGCACTTCTTCCTTGGTCATGCCGCCGAGCGGAAAGCGCACCTGCGGCAGCGCCTGTGCCGGCATGTTGAACAGGAAGTACGACTGATCCTTGCGCGCGTCGTGCGCCCGCAACAGCCGACCCTGCGCGTCGATGCGCGCATAGTGACCGGTGGCCAGCGCCTCTGCGCCGAGCGCTCGCGCCCGCGAAAGGAGCGGCGTGAACTTGACGTGCTGGTTGCAGCGCACGCACGGATTGGGCGTGCGCCCCGCGGCATAGTCGGCGACGAAACCGTCGATGACCTTGTCGTTGAACCAGTCCTGGTAGTCGGCGACGTAGAACGGAATGCCCAGGTGCGCGGCCACGCGGCGCGCATCTTCCAGGTCGCGCGGGCCGCAGCAGCGCCCACCCGACGACGCGGAGGTGCCGCCCGCGTCATAGAGACGCATCGAGATGCCGACCACCGAGTGGCCGGCCTCCACCAGCAAGGCCGCGGCAGTGGCGCTATCCACTCCGCCCGAGAGCGCAACGACAATCATTAACGTGAACTCGCGGCGGAGGATGCGTTACATTGCCAACGTGCGCAAGGGGGACCGGCTCACCCTGACCTGCACCGCGCTCGACGCGGATGGCGCAGGCGTGGGCATCTGGGAGGGAGTGCGGGTTCACGTCGCTGGTGCGCTGCCCGATGAGCGCGTGCAGGCTACCGTGGCGCATCGATCGCCGCACCGGCCCGATGCCTGGGCCTCGCTCGAATCGATCGAAGAGCCCGCGGCCGGGCGAGTGTCGCCGGTGTGCCCCGGGTATGGCCAGTGCGGCGGCTGCGTGGTGCAACACCTGGCTTACGATCGCCAGCTAGTGTGGAAGTGGGAGCGCGTGGCCAATCAGGTGATCGGCCAACCCGCGCTGCAGTCGGTGGTGGTGGCGCCGTGCGTGGCCTCGCCGCGGCCGCTCGGCTATCGCAACCGCGCCAAGCTGGTCTACGCGCGCCACGGCGAGACTACCGTGCTCGGGGCCTACGCGCCGCGCACGCACCAGGTGGTCAATCTGGCGGGCTGCAAGATCTCGGAAGATCCGCTCGACGCGGTGGCCGGAGCTTTGCTGTCCTGTCTGCAGACTCATGAAGTAGTGCCCTACGACGAGCAACTCGCCGAAGGGCTGCTGCGCTACGCGGTATTACGCGCCAACCACCTGGGCGAAGTGCTGGTCACGCTGGTGACCGCGCAACGCGAGTGGCCCACCGGTCCCGCGCTCGGCCGCGCGCTGATGGCCGCCGCGTCGCAAGTGGGCGGCGTGGTGCAGAACGTCAACCCCAGCCGCGGCAATGCCATCTACGGTCCCGAGGACGTGCCGCTGGCCGGCGCGGCTCATCTCATCGACAAGGTCGGCACGGTGCACGTGCGGCTCTCCCCCACCGCGTTCTTCCAGGTCAACCGCGAGGTCGCTGGTCTGCTTTACGCCGACGTGTTGGCCGCCTGCGCGCTCACCGGCACCGAGCGCGTGGTCGACTGTTACTCCGGAGTGGGTGGAGTCGCGCTCACCCTGGCCTCACGCGCCGCGGAGATGATCGGCATCGAAGAGCACCCATCCGCGGTGGAAGACGCCCTGGCCTCCGCGGCGCTCAACCACGCCACGCGCACCCGCTTCGTCCAGGGCGACGTGGCCGCGCGCCTGCGCGAGCTCGATGCCGCCGACGTGATCGTGCTCAACCCGCCACGGCGCGGCTGCTCGCCCGCGGTGCTCGCCGAGGTGGCGCGCCTCAACCCGCGCACGGTCGCCTACGTGAGCTGTGCCCCCGACACCCTGGTGCGCGATCTCACCGTGCTCGCCGGCAAGGGCCTGACGGTGCAATCGATCCGTCCCTACGACATGCTGCCCCAGACTCCGCACGTCGAAGCGCTCGCCATCTGCACCCGCGCCTAGAAACGGACGATCACTCCGCTGGCGGTCGGTTGCACGGTGGCGCGCGCCACGCCGTTGGCGCCCGAGACATAGAGCGGGATGCCGGCGCTCGAGAAGATCAGCCCGAACGCGAGCGTGGTCCAGGTGGCGATCGGAGTCACCCAGTCTTCATTGAGACACTCGGGCGGCTGGCAATTCGCGCTCGCCCCGATCATGACCGAGCCGGAGATCGCCGCGCCGATCAGGTGAATGATACCGAGCGCCATCAACGCCTTGCCGCCGGCCTTGCGGCCGCGCGCGCGCTCGAGCGACAGGCTGGGGGGCGTCAACGACTGGGCGCGGGTGGGCGCCGCGGTGACGAACAGCAGAGAGGCCATCAGCGTCGCGGCGAGGATCTTCGTGACCCTGCTCTAGAGCAACGTGAATGCCAAAGCGCCGGCCGTGGCCGAACATGGCCGATCGCGCTCCAGTCGGCGGGCCTGGCGCGATTTTCCGGACAGTTTGTCGCGATTCAGGCGCGGCGGATGCGTTCGATGATCGCCGGCAGCAGGTCGAGCACCGCTTCGATTTCGGCGGCGGTGTTGTCGGGGCCGAGCGAGAAGCGGACGCCCGAGCGCGCGGCGGTGCGGGTGCGGCCGAGCGCCAGCAGCACCGGGGAGGGCGCCACCGAGCCCGAGGTACAGGCCGCGCCGGTCGAGGCCGACACACCTGCGAGATCGAGGTTGGCGACCAACAGCTCGCCGGGCAGCTCGTTCCACGACAGGTTGGTGGTGTTGCACACGCGGTGGTTGGCATCGCCGTTGACGGTGGCGCCGAGCGCCAGCGCGCCGGCCTCGAGCTGATCGCGCAGTGACGCGATGCGCGCGCTCCACGCCGGCCCGTTGCTGCGCGCCAGACGCGCGGCCACACCGAAGGCGGCGATGCCGGGAACATTCTCGGTGCCGGGACGGCGGCCGCGCTCCTGGTGGCCGCCCAACGCCGGCGGCGCGGGCTCACGGCCATTGCGCAGATACAGCGCAGCGATACCCTTGGGGCCGTGGATCTTGTGCGCCGAAATGCTCGCCGAGTCCGCGTCGAGCGCTTTGACGTCGACCGGCAGCTTGCCCGCGGCCTGCACCGCGTCGATGTGAAGCCGCGCGCCGGCCGCGTGCGCGAGCGCGGCGATCTCCACCACGGGCAGGATGTTGCCCAGTTCGTGGTTGGCGAGCTGCACCGCCACCAGCGCCACCTGATCGCCGAGGGCGCGCGCGACTTCCTGCAAGTCGAGGCGCCCGCGTGAATCGACGCGCAGCCGGGTCACCTCGAAGCCGTCGCGCGCCAGCGCTTCGAGCGGCGCGTCCACCGACGGGTGCTCGATCGGGCTGGCCAGCACCCGCGTGCGTCGCGGCTCGGCTGCGCGCGCGGCCTGTGCGCCTCCCACCACCGCCAGCGCATTGGCCTCGGTGCCTCCAGAGGTGAAGACGATCTCTTCGCCGGCCGCGCCGAGCAGCGACGCCACCTCGGCGCGCGCGCGCTCGACCACATCGCGCGCGGCACGGCCCTGCGCATGAATCGACGAAGGATTGCCGTAGCAATCGTCGAGCAGCGGCAGCATCGCGTCGCGCGCGTCCGGGTGCAGACGGGTGGTCGCGTTATGGTCGAGGTAGATGCGGGTCATGGTATAAACGAGCCCGTCATGTCAGATCTCGTGGGGGCGCTGCTCAAGCGACACGGCATGGTCAAGCCGAGCGAGCTCGCCGCGGCCCACACTTTGCGCGAGCGCGAGGGTGGATCGTTTGGGGAGTGTCTGGTTCGCATCGGCGCCATCGACGAGGAGCAACTCGTCGAGTTCTACCACAAGCGCCTGATGGTGCCGCGCCTGGCCGATGCCAAGCTGCTGATCGTCGCGCCCAAGGTGCTGGCACTGGTGCCGTCCGACATGGCCGCCGAGTTCCGCGTGGTGCCGGTCGAAGTGGACGCCGAGGGCGCGCTGACGCTGGCCATGGCCGATCCCTCGGACAACCACGCGGTGGACGAGATCACCTTCTTCGCCGATCGTTTCGTGGTGCGCTCGGTGGCCACCGAGTCGGCGATCCGCCGCGCCATCGAGACCCACTACGGCGTGCGCTTCACCTCGCCGCCCGCGTCGCAGCGCACCGGCCCGAAGCTGCCGCCCAAGGCCACTCGCGAGCAGCTCGAGCAGCAGATCGTGCTGCTCACCAAGGTCAAACGCAGCGAGGAGACTCCGCTGCCGTTCCCCGCGCCGCCGCCGGTCGACGTCACTCCGGCGCCCGCTCCTCCGCCGGCTCCGCCGCGGCCTGCTCCGGTCGCAGTCGCTCCGCCGCCCGAGGCCGAGGTGATCCCCGAGCAGTCCGAGCCGATCTTGCTCACCAAGCCCAAGCGCTCGACCGTGCCACAGATGCAGGCGATCCAGCCCGACCCGCCGCTGGCGGGGCTGCGCCAGGTGTCCGCGCGCGACGACATCTCCACCCTGGTGCTGCAGTACACGTCGATGCTGGCGCGCCGCTCGCTGTTCTTCATCGTGCGCAAGGACCTGCTGAGCGGAGTCGACGCGCGTGGCGATGGGCTCGACGCCGCGACCATCAAGCAGGTGGCGATCAACATCGGCGCGCCGTCGATCTTCCGCGACGTGATCGCCTCGCGCCTGCCCTACCGCGGCCCGTTGCCCGAGACTCCGGCCAACCGGGCCTTCGCAGCCACCATCGGCGGCATCGAAGGTGAAATCCTGCTCATGCCGATCGCGGTGCGCGAAAGAATCATCGCGGTCTTGTACGCCGACCGGGCCTTCGGACCGTTCCCCGACGCCTCCCTACACGCGACCACCCGCGAGGCCGGCTTGGCCTACGAACGGCTGATCCTGACCTCGAAAGGCCGTTAATTTCCTTACTGTAGTGGAGCGAGACACCCCTGTAGCATGTGAAATCAGGTATTTACGCTAGCTTTTCGCTGGCTCGCCTGTTGCTCTCCTCATCCATTGGTCTCTACTGTAGGATACGAGTCGACGGGAGAACCATGGAGATTTTGTCCCGCCCCGGTTTCGTTCCGCTGCCCGATGAAGTCGACACCCGACCTGGAATCGTAGGCCGGGAGCGCGAGCTCGGGAAACTCGAGTCGCTGTTCCAGGCAGCGCGCGATTCGCGTGTCGGCCGGGTGGCGTTCGTCAGCGGCGAGGCGGGGATTGGCAAGAGCCGCCTGCTCGACGAGCTCAAGCGGCGCCTTCAGGCCGCCGGCGTGACCGTGCTCGAGGGACGTTGCCGCGAAGCTGCCGGCGGCGCCCCGCCCTACCTGCCGGTGATCGAGATCGTCGAGGCCGCGGTGCGCGAGCTGGGCGACTCGCCGATCGCCGCGCGCGGCCGCGAGGTGCTCGAGGCGCTGCGCGGACGGCGTACCACCAGCGACGATACCGAGCGCGGCGATGCCGGGGCCTCGTGGGAGCTGCGCCGGGTCTCGTTGTTCGAGCCGGTGGCCTCTTTCCTGGTCGACGTGGCGCGCCCGCGCCCGGTGGCGATTCTTTTATCTGACCTGCACCTGGCCGACGGGGCGACCCGCGGCCTGGTGGCGCACCTGGCGCAAACCAGGTTCGGCGCGCCCGAGCTCGAGGGCCAAGCCGTTGAGCGGTTGTGGGGCCTGTTCGCGGTCTCCTCGCGCACGGACGACACCGCCTGGCTGGCCGGCGCGGCCGCCGAGAGCATCACGCTCGGCGCGCTCGACGCCGACGGAGTGCGCGCCTTCCTGCAGGCGCCCGAGGTGGTGGCCTTCTTCGCCGAGGCCACCGGCGGCCGCCCGCGCGCGCTCGAAGCCTTGATCGAAGCCCGTCCGGCCGACGCCGACGAGCTGTTCCGTGCCCGCATCGCCCGCCTGCCTGCCGAGGCGCGTGACATGCTCGCCGCGCTGGCGGTGCTCGGCCGTCCTGCCAGCCTCGACGAGCTGCGCCGCGTGGCCGCGCTGGGCAGCGAGCTGGTCGGCCGCGCGGCTACCGAGCTGGGACGCGCCAAGGTGGTCACCCGCCTGGTGGTCGACGGCGAGCTGCGCCTGGCGTTCTTGCGCTCTTCCGACGAAGAGGCGAGCTACGCCGCGCTCGGCGCGGCCGAACGTCGCGGGCTGCACCTGCTGGCCGGCCGCATGCTGGCCGCGCGTGACGCGCTCACCTCCGACGAGACCGTGGCGGTGGCCGAGCACCTGTTGCGCGGCGCGGCCGGCGAAGAAGCGGTGCAAGCCGCGGTCACCGCCGGCGAGCGCCTCGAGCTCACCTACGGCTACGACCGCGCCATCGACCTCTACCGCCGCGCCTACGCCACCACCACGCGCGACGAGCTGCGCGCCACGCTCGAGGCGCGCCTGTGCGACCTGCAGCGCCTGGTCGGCGACTATGCCGCCGCGCTCGAGGACGCAGAACGCCTGCGCCGCCGCACTCCGGACGCCGCGGCCAACCGCCGCGTGGCGCAGCTTCACGTGTTGCGCGACGAGCTCGACCTGGCGCTCGCCACCCTCGACGCCGCGCAAAACCTCGCCGAGCAGATGCCGGGCGCCGAAGGCCGCGCCGAGTGCGCCCGCGTGCTCGCGGCCCGCGCCGAAGCCTGCTTCCTGGCCGGCCGTCAGGCCGAGTCCAAGGCCGCCTGCGCCGCCGCGCTCGATCTCGACGACGACGATGTCGAGTCGCAAGACCGCCGGCTACAAGTACAGAACACCCTGGCCAAGGTACTGCTGTCGGAGGGCGACTACGCCGGCGCCTCCGAGCTGTTCGCCTCCAACTTGTCGGAGGCGCGCAAGCTCGGCCGCAGCTTCGAAGAGTGCCGCGCACTGTACAACCTCGGCATCGCCCAACTCCGGCTGGGCAACAGCGGCGAAGCGCAAGCGCGCTACCAGGCCGCGCTCAAGGTGGCCGAGGCCGCAGGCGATCACCGCAACCGGGCGTTCTGCCTCCAGAACCTCGGCGTGCTCGCGCACTGGCGCAACGACTACGCCACCGCGCTCGGCTACTTCCACGACGCGGTCGGCGCCTTCAAGACCATCGGCCAGCGCGCCCGGCTGGCGTGGCTGGCGCTCGACCTGGCGTCGGTCTATCTCGATCTCAACGAGCTCGATCGCGCGCAGTCGATGGTCGAGCTGGGCGATCGTTTCTCCGACGGTGCGCCGCCGGTGGCCATCGCCATCGACCGCGAGCAATTGGCCGGCCGCGTGCTTCTGCGCCGCGGCGATCTCGACGGCGCCTCGGTCAAGCTCGAAGCCGCTCGCGCCCGCGCGCTGGCGGCCGAGGATCACGAGCGCTCGGTGGAAGCCATGCTGCACCTGTGCCGCGTCGATCTCGAGCGCGGCCACGTCGATCAGGCCGCCTCGCGCGTCGCGTGCCTGGGCACGCTCTCGTCGCAAGGCACACGCGCCCGCGCGCTGCTGGTCGAGGGCGAAGTGGCCACCGCCAAGGGCGACGCGGTGTCAGCGCGCCGCGTGCTGCTCGAGGCCGCCGAGATCTTCCACCGCCTGTCGGATCTCGAGGGCGAGTGGCGCTCGCACTACTGGCTCGGCCGTGCCGCCGCCGCGCGTGGCGACCAGCCCGAGGCCGATCGCCGCTATCGCACCGCGCACCAGGTCGCCGCGCGGGTGCGCGAGCGCGTCCCCGAGGAGCACCGCGAGGCGCACGCCGATGATCCGCTGCGCCGAGCGCTC
>JACXTT010009011.1_pt1 | contig 13694 bp, 16 predicted proteins | sample 9270951 | NCBI WGS metagenome assembly JACXTT01 (sample SAMN15532306, study PRJNA645909) | rock metagenome | isolation source: weathered quartz diorite | place: Puerto Rico | collected 2017-06-21 | reverse complement strand
AGCTGCTTTGCAATCGGCAATGCGAAGGTGTGGCGCCGGCCGGTGACAAGAATGACTTCGAGGCCCTGCGCGTGCGCCGAGCGTAGCGCCATCAAGTCGGTCTCTGAAATCTGAAATTGTGGATTGAGCAGGGTGCCGTCAATATCAACAGCAAGCAGGCGGATGGGGACGGCGGCCACACTCGATTCTAGCATCGGGCTGTGCGGGTCCGGGTGTTCGACCCGGACCCTGAATGGAAGAGCTGCGGCCGCGTCTGGATCAGCGTCAGGGTATGACAATCGTGGTCGCGTCTCCAAATGTTGGCCCAGGCGATTGGAAATCCGCCTCGCAGTGGTTTGCATCATTGCCCCCACCGCCGGTCAAATCACAACCCGCGCCATTGCGTGCAAAAAATTCAACCTCATAGGTACCCGATGCGACCGGGCCGATGACGACTTTGAACACCCCGTTGCCGTGAAGATCGGTTGTGACAACGCCGACCTCTACCTCGGCGGCGGTTGCGGTTACACCTTGCCGTGTGAGCTGGATGCAACTACCGTCAGCATTGCGCTCGGTCGGAAACTGGCCGAAGGTCGCGGGAAACGTGCTACAGAAGAAGTTAAGACTGACCTGGTACAGCTTGCTGGGGGTCGCGCCCTTCAAGGTAAAGGTGACCGTCAATTTGCGCGTCGGCGACACTGACCATGTGATCTTGCTGTGGGAGAGGTCAAGCGCTTCGCTGAAATTGTCCCAACCCAACGTCCATTTTTGCGTCGTCATCGTAGCGGATGCCGTGCCCGCCAACAGCAATGTCGCCGCCAGCAGGAATATCTTTTTCATATCGTCCCCCCTTTTTGAAGTAACAAGAATCCGGGAAAACGCCGGCGGGGAGTTTATCACTTTTCCCAGCTCTTCGTATCATGTGCGACAATCGTGCCTTCGGAGACTATGCATGAAATTTCACTTTCTTTTTCTGCTCCTGACCTTGCTCCCGGCCTCTCTACCGGCCCAGACTGCCGATACTTCCGGCAAGCCTTTCGTGGTCGAGTACTACTACAAAGCCAAGTGGGGTTCCGCCGACGAATTCCTCCAGCTGTTCAAGAAGAATCACTATCCGCTATTGAAGAAAGAAGTCGAAATGGGCCGCATGCTCAAAGTCTGGATGGACCAGCCGCGCTATCACACCACCGAAGACGGACGCTGGGACTACCGCGTCACCATCGTGTTCAAGAACTCGACCGTGGCGAACGAACCGTTTGATGAAACGGAGATCAAGAAGCAACTCTGGCCCGACCAGGCGACCTATCAGAAAGAAGAACAGCGCAGGTTTGAAATTCTGCTATCGCACTGGGATCTGCCGATTCGCACCATGGATCTGGAAGGGAAGTGAGGCACCAGCGGGCGGCGGAGATTTATGAACGGTGTAGCACCGTGAATGTGTGCAGCGCCGTGAATGTGCAGCACCGTGAATGCGTGCACACCGTGGAAGAGCGGCCCTTTAGGGCCGCGTAACGCGTGTGGGCTTCAGCCCCTGTGGTCGCCCTTGCTCGGCAAATGGAGTCTTTCCGCACCCGGGCTAACCGTCAATCTTCAGGAAGTTCGCAATCAGCTTCTCGTGCCATTTCCATGGCAAGATGCGCTTCAGCGCCAGCTGGATCTTCGCGTCGCTCCCAACCAAGTACCGCAGCTTCGGATTCGGATCCTGCGCAATCCGGGCAATCACTTTGGCAACTTCTATGGGATCGCGTTTTTGAATGGCTCCAATCCGATCGCGCATACGCACAATGCGTTGAAAATTCGGCGATGTTTCCGCAGTCGCCTTCTCACCCATGACCGCCCCGCGCGTCCAGATATCCGTCTGGAACGATCCCGGCTCAACCAGTACGACTTTGATTCCGAGCACATTCACTTCCAACCGCAGTGATTCCGACCACCCCTCTAGCGCAAACTTGGAGGCTGAGTAGCTTGAGATCGAAACCGACCCATGCAGCCCGCCGATGGAAGAAATCATAATGATGTGGCCCGATTGTTGTCGTCGCATCACCGGCAGCACGGCCTGGGTCAAAACAACCGTTCCAAAGAAATTGGTCTCGAACTGCCTGCGAATCTCTTCCAGCTTGATGTCTTCGGCGAACCCCGCCACCGCAAATCCAGCGTTGTTCACCAGCACATCGACGCGTCCATAGTCGCGCACCACGCCTTCCACAAACCCCGCAATCGTGTTGATCTCGGTCACGTCCAGACGTCGCACATCAATCTTGGCAGCGACCCCGGCAGCCGCTGCCGCCTCATCCAGCTTCCCGCGGCGCCCCAGATCGCGCATCGAGGCCACGACCCGGAACCCCATCTTGGCCAGTTCCACGGTTGTCAGTAGGCCGAAGCCGCTGGAAGAGCCGGTGATCACCACAATTTTCTCGGACATGATTTCCAATCCTCGCAACTGCCGCGAATCAAAGGTGGTCGCGGAAGGAATCCGCATCGCAATTAGATTGCTGAGAAGCGCAGCTTGCGTCAAAATTTGCGCCATCCAGTTACCGCGCGTTTGCATGCTGTCGGCAAATGCGAGAACATACCTGTTTGCCTACATCTCATTGAAGCCATAAGGACTGATTGCAAATGCCAACTCCCCGCAAGAAGGGCAACCAACCGGCGCGCGTCGAAGTGAAGTCGCCGGGCCGGTCCCAGAATTCGGAAACCCAGCCCGCCAAGGGCAAACTCGGCGTAATGATCCCCGGCATGGGCGCGGTCGCGACCACGTTCGTCGCCGGCGTGGAAGCTGTCCGCAAGGGAATCGCTGCTCCCATCGGATCGCTCACCCAGATGGGGACGATCCGTCTCGGCAAGCGCACGGATGGCCGCTCTCCCAAGATCAAAGAATTCGTTTCTCTCGCCACGCTCAACGATCTTGTCTTCACCGGCTGGGACATCTTCGAAGACGACATGTACGCGGCGGCCTCCAAAGCCGGCGTCCTCGAGAAGGACTTGCTCACCCAAGTGAAGGGCCGCCTCTCTTCGATCAAGCCGCTCAAGGCCGTCTTCGACCACAACTACGTCAAGAAGATCGACGGACCGAACGTCAAGAAGGGCAAGAACAAGATGGAACTGGCGGAGCAATTACGCCAGGATATGCGCGACTTCAAGAAATCCAGCGGCGCCTCTCGGCTGATCACCATCTGGTGCGCTTCGACGGAAACTTTCATCGAGCCGAGCGCTGCTCATCAGAGTGTGAAGGCGTTTGAGAAAGCCTTGAAGGAAAACGACGAGAACATTGCGCCCTCGATGGTCTATGCGTATGCGTCGCTCAAAGAAGGCGTCCCCTTCGCGAACGGCGCTCCAAACCTGACCGTGGACGTTCCCGCTATGCGCGAACTCGCGCGCGAAAACGAAGTGCCGATCTGCGGCAAAGACTTCAAGACCGGCCAGACCATGATGAAGACCGTCCTCGCGCCCGCCTTCAAAGCCCGCTTACTCGGACTCAGCGGATGGTATTCGACCAACATTCTCGGCAACCGCGACGGCGAGGTTCTCGACGATCCCGGTTCATTCAAGACCAAAGAAGAATCAAAGCTCGGCGCGCTGGAACACATTCTGCAGCCGCAACTCTATCCCGAACTTTACGGCAACATTTTCCACAAGGTTCGCATTAATTATTATCCGCCACGTGGTGACAACAAAGAAGGTTGGGACAACATTGACATTTTCGGATGGCTCGGATATCCGATGCAGATCAAAGTCGACTTCCTGTGCCGCGACTCGATCCTCGCCGCGCCTATCGTGCTCGACCTGGTGCTCTTCCTCGACCTCGCGCAGCGCACGCCGGAGCTACGGCGCTTAGGCATTCAGGAGTGGCTGAGCTTCTACTTCAAATCACCAATGACGGCGCCGGGGCTCTATCCCGAGCATGATCTTTTCATCCAGTTGATGAAGCTGAAGAACACGTTGCGCCACTTGAAGGGCGAAGAATTGATTACGCATTTGGGATTGGAGTACTACGACTAGCCCGTGCAGAGCGGGCGCGTTTCGCCCTGAGAGGTGTTCGACATGGCGGAGTATTCATGCCCAAAATGTGGTCGGGCACTGCACCATCTCCAGCTGCCGGGCTTTTGCGAGGGATGCGGTCAACGTCTTGTTCCTCCACCGCGCCCAACAAAAGTATCTCGCTTCTGGCCAGCCTTTCTAACAATCTCAGAATTTCTTGCATTTGCTCTCGCTGCTCTCGCGAGATCGAATGGAGTACCGTTTCTCGGCGCACTACTTATAATCGTCTTGGTTAATCTCGCTGCCGTCGCGGTCTATGCTGTTTGGCATCGGGCTGTCCTTCCAGCGGCTCCCGGGATTTTGGCTCACGGTAAAATCATCCGCTATGGCTGCCAAGAAATCGGCCCGTGGACACAGCACCGTTTACGTTCGTCTTCAAAAGAATTACTGTTTCGCCTGTGGCAAGAGCAATCCCGACGGCATGCGCCTGCGTTTTACCTATGACGAAGCCCGCAACTGCTACGTCTGCCGCTTCCGCCTCGACCAGCGTTACACCGGGCCACCGGGACACTGCCACGGCGGCATCATTGCCACCATCCTCGACGAAGCCATGGGCAAGGTGAACAAGCTGCGCCAGGTGGTCGCCCTGACCTCGGAGATCACCATCAAATATTTGAAGCCCGTCCCGCTGCATAAGCCGCTGCGTGTCGAATCGCGGGAAGTGAAAGTGAAAGGCCGCCAGCACATCAACATGGCTGAGATCCTCGATCAAAAAGGGGAAGTGCTGGCCAGAGGGCAGGGTCTGTTCATCGCCATCGACCCGCAAAAAATGTTCGCGAAATTTGTGGAACGCTGAGCTCGTGTGGGATGGGCACTCCTGTCCGTCTGCCGACAACACCAAGAACCGCGGCAGGATTTCCAGGACACACCTTGGTCGGACAAGAGTGTCCGACCCACATTCCGACTAGCCCCGCAGTACCGACGCCAATTCTTCCACGCCTCGCCGTAGTTCTCGCGGCTCCACTGCCGCGAATCCCAGCACGATGCCGTCTTCGCGCGTTCGCCCGAAGGCATATCGCTGGAGCGGAATCACTTCCACATTCTTCTTTGCTGCTGCCGCCGCGACACGTTCTGCCAGCGTTCCGTCCCGCAACCAGCCGATAGTCTGCAGTCCGGCCTCGACGTTCGAAATCTCCACCAGCCCATCCAGTTTTTCTCGAGCGGCCTTCAGCAAAACGGACAGCCGTTCCGCGTAGACCTCGCGCATGCGTCGAATATGCCGGGCAAAGTGCCCTTCGCTGATGAAGTCGCACAGCACCGCCTGTCCTAGGAGCGGCGGATGATGCGTGCTCACGGACTGCGCTGCCGCAAACACATCCACCATCTCGGGCGGCACAACCAGATACCCGAGCCTCATCGCCGGAAACATCACAGCGCTGAAGCTTCCGCCGAAGATGACAACACTGGCGCGATCCAGCCCCTGCAACGCCGGCACTGGACGTCCCGAATAGCGATACTCGCTGTCGTAATCGTCTTCGAAGATCAGCACGCCGGCCTTGCGCGCCCACTCCAGCAACGCCAGCCGCCGGCGCAAGCTCATGGTTACGCCCAACGGAAACTGATGCGCCGGCGTAACATACACCAGCTTGGGACGCGGCCAGCGGCGAATGCCGCGTTCAAGATCCAGCCCTTCAGCGTCTACTGGCACGCCGCAAAGTTTCGCGCCTACCGCTCGCAGTACCGCCGCCGCCCCTGGATATCCCGGTTCCTCCATCCAGGCCGGTTCTCCCGGATTGAGCAGCAGCCGCGCCGTGCGATCCAGCCCCTCCTGTGCGCCCGAGACAATCAGCACCTGATCGGCAGTGCAGTGCACACCACGCGACGTGTTCAGATACTCCGCGACGGCTTCACGCAGCGGACGATATCCCAGCGTCTCACCGCCCGCCAGCAGTTTGGTGGAAACCCGCCGCAACCGCCGCGCCGCCACCTGCGCCCACAGCGTAGTGGGAAACAGATTCAGCGCAGCCTGATTGGGACGAAACGCTCGCACCGGATGCCTGGATCGCGACCGGAATGGCTGCAAGCGCCGCGCGTAAGCCGACAACACGATTCGCCGATGCCGCAGCCGGCCTTCCTGTCGTACACTCCCGACTTGCAACAGTTGCTCAGGTAATACTTGGCTCACATAAGTGCCAGAGCCGGTCCGGCCTTCGACGTAACCTTCCGACTTAAGCTGTTCGAAGGCCGTGACGATCGTGGTTCGCGAAAGCTGGTAGGCATCGGCAAGGTCTCGAGTGGCGGGCAAGCGCGCTCCTGGCTTCAACCGTCCGTCGAGAATAGCCGTTCGCAATTGCTCGTACAGCCAGCGATAGAGGGACACTCCTGCGCTCGGCCCGCGGAGGTTCAACGCCAGCGTGCTGGACTTTCTGGCCATAGAAAGTGGTATGGATAGAATAACGTAAATGGACATTCATGAGAGTCCAATTTTGAGGTTACTCTTTGTTTGTTAACTGCCCTGTTGGAGCTTGCGTTGAAGCCATCAGAAGAGAGCATTGAAATACGCCGGGCTGGCCCGCAGGATGCTGCCGAGATTGCTCGCGTTCTCCGGCAGTCATTCCTCGAGTATCAGGACCTCTACACGCCCGAGGGCTTCGCCGCAACCACGCCCGACGCTCAGGGCGTGCGCAGCCGCATGGCAGAGTGGCAGACCTGGGTGGCGCTGTTGGATAACGCCATCGTCGGCACGGCCTCGGCCTTTCAAACGGGGGAGGGCTGCCTGCACATTCGCGGAATGGCGGTGCTGCCCTCAGCCCGGGGACGAAAGGTGGGCGAATTGTTGCTGCGGGAGGTCGAGAGCTTTGCGTTACGAAATGGTTTCCTCCGGTTGTCGCTGCGCACCACGCCCTTTCTCAGTAGCGCCCTCCGACTGTACGAGCGATTCGGATTCAAACGCACCAATGACGGCCCGAATGACATATTTGGAACACCGCTCTTCAGCATGGCCAAGGCCCTGAATGGCGAGCGAGACTCTGAAGAAGTAAACAGAAAGGAAGACCCATGTCGCAAAACAACGGACACACCACCAGCCTTCGCCTGAAAACCGGCCTCGCCGAAATGCTCAAAGGCGGCGTCATCATGGACGTCACCGACGCCCGCCAGGCCGAAATCGCCGAGAAAGCTGGCGCGGTTGCCGTGATGGCTCTGGAGCGCGTTCCCGCGCAGATTCGCGCCGAAGGCGGCGTTGCCCGCATGGCTTCGCCGAAGAAGATTCGCGAAATCATGGCGACCGTGGACATCCCGGTCATGGCCAAGTGTCGCATCGGCCACTTCGCCGAGGCCCAGATCTTGCAGGAACTCGGCGTCGACTACATCGATGAATCCGAAGTCCTCACGCCTGCCGACGAGGCGCACCACGTCGACAAGCACGCTTTCACCGTTCCCTTCGTCTGCGGCGCGCGCAACCTGGGTGAAGCCCTGCGCCGCATTGCGGAAGGCGCAGCCATGATCCGCACCAAAGGCGAAGCCGGCACCGGCGACGTCGTGCACGCCGTCAAGCACATCCGGCAAATCGTACAGGAGATGAAGATTCTCACCGTGCTCGGTGAAGAAGAACTCTACGCCAAAGCCAAAGAACATCAGGCGCCCTACGAACTGGTGAAGATGGTCGCCCGCGACGGCAAACTCCCCGTACCGAATTTTTCCGCCGGCGGCATCGCCACGCCAGCCGACGCATCGCTCGTTATGCAACTTGGCGCTGAGGCTGTCTTCGTCGGCTCCGGCATCTTCATGAAGAATTCGACCGAATTTGCGGATCCCGTGGAAGCTGAAAAGCGCGCGCGCGCCATCGTGAAATCCGCCACCCACTTCAACGATCCTAAAGTTTTACTTGAAGTTAGTGAGGATCTCGTCGGCGCGATGAAGGGCCTGGCTGTTTCCGGCCTCGACGAAGCGCACATGCTTCAAACCAGAGGATGGTAGATGAGTCCGGATCAACGGAGATCCCGCCGCATCGCCAGATGGAAGCTCGTAAAGCGATTGATGCTGAGTCTTTTTCTGGGAGGTGCAATTACATTTTTACCACTCATCCTCCAAGCAGTATTTCTTGATCCTGATTCTCCCAATCTAAGTACGATGCGCTTCGTAGCCACTTTTCTCTACTGGCCTAGTAGCTTCCTTCGATGGGGCGGGCTTGATTGTCCAAATGCTGACAGCATCGCTGACAAACTGACTTGTGCCGGAATCGCGCTGACCGTCGATATTTTCATCTACTCAGCGTTGTGTTTTGCTCTTCTAACCCGGATCAACGAGAGGAGGCGGATGACCGGTGCTTGAGCATTCCTGCCATGCGCTTGGTTGTTTTTCATTATGCTGATCGGTGTTCTAGCGCTGCAAGGCGATTTCGACGCGCACCGCCGCCGACTCGAAGAGCTTGGCGCAGATGTGGTGCTCGTAAAAAAGCCCGAGCAACTTAACGGCATTGATGGCCTCGTTATCCCGGGCGGCGAGTCCAGTACGTTCCTCAAGCTTCTCGGAGAAGAAGGGTTCGCCAAGCTGAAAGAATTCGTCCGCGTGAAGCCCACTTTCGGTACCTGCGCCGGCGCCATCCTGCTCGCGAATGAAGTCGAGAACCCGAAGCAGGCCGGACTCGGCGCGCTCGATATTACCGTCCGCCGCAATGCCTACGGCCGCCAGGTTGACAGTTCGATCCGCGAAGGACAGTTTCTCAACAGTCCGATCGAGATGGTCTTCATCCGCGCCCCGAAGATCGAACGCGTTGGCGAAGGTGTGGACATAGTAGCAACTGAGGGCAACGATCCTGTGCTGGTGCGCAAAGGCAAGACCCTGGCCGCGACCTTCCATCCCGAACTGAGCGACGACTCCCGGATTCACCGCTACTTCCTGGATCTGATCTCGAACGGCAAGCATTGACTGCGTTTCCTTCGTGACCTCTGTGTCCCCTGTGGTTAAGATTTCTGCCTTCTACTCCGCAAGAAATCCTTGAAATATAGGCAGGAAACAAGGGCGACACGCCGACGAAGAAGCGCCGCGATCGGCGCTGGGGGAAGCTTTCGGCGGAGTGTAGTTAATTGCTGAGGCGGCGACGAATCAGGGTAGCCAGTCCGACCAGGCCCGCGCCTAGCAAGAGTAGAAGACCAGGTTGGGGAGCCGACGAGGCATGTAGGACACCAGGAGCTGCGAACGAATTTACTGCCGACATCAAGATCAGAATTGCAGGGACTGAAGCGCGCACGGGACAACTCCTTTCCCTGTGACTGCCGCAAGCTGCTTTCCAACCAGGCCGATTTCATCAACTGTTCAAATAGCGTGATTTAGGGACAAAGTCGTGGCATTTTTTGGCAGTGTTAAAGTTTTTCCGACGATAACTTTCTCGAATGTGCAGCCCTTTTCACATTTTTGGCCTGCCATCTCCGGTTTCGGCTCGTGCGCCCGTTCCGGTATCCTGTGAGCCTTTGATCGCACTTCAAGATGGAACCTGCTCCTGAACTGGAAGTAAGTCGGGTATCGTTCGCCTCCTACCTGCGCCTGCTGGGAGCAAACCGCAACTTTCGCCGCCTGTGGGGCGCGCAGGTGGTCAGTGAAATTGGCGACTGGTTCTATACTCTGGCCATTTACAACCTGCTGTTGCAACTCACCGGACGTGCCAGCTCCGTTGCCCTTGCGCTGGTTCTCCAAGTTTTGCCGCAGACTCTGATCGGCCCCGCTGCCGGTGTAATCAACGACCGCATTCGCCGCAAACACGTAATGATCGCTGCCGACCTCGGCCGCATGCTGATCGTGTTCTGCATGCTGTTCGTGCGCTCGAAAGAAATGGTCTGGATGGTGTACCCGCTGCTGGTCGCCGAAACACTACTGGCCGCATTCTTCGAACCGGCGCGCAGTTCGGTGATCCCAAACATCGTGGAACGCGAAGATGTAATTCTCGCCAACACGTTGTCCTCGACCACGTGGTCCCTCAACTTGATGATCGGTGCGACGCTGGGTGGGGCGGTCGCAGCTCTGCTCGGACGCGATGCCGTGTTCATCCTGAATGCGCTCTCGTTTCTGGCTTCAGCCCTACTTATCTGGAGAATGAGCTTCGTCGAGCCCCACGCCGAAGGTGCTCGTCCGCTGCAAGCGCGCGAACTGGTGGACTTCTCCCCGATCCTCGACGGCATCCGCTACGTGAGCTCCCAGGTTCGTCTCCGCTCCACGGTTTTCGTGAAAGCTGGGAACCTGATCATCGGACCAGGATGGGTGCTCTTCACGGTTATGGGTCAGAACGAGTTTGCCGTCCGCTGGCATGGACTCGATCCGGCCAGGGGCGCGTTTCTCGGCATGAGCATCCTGCTAGGCGCCCGCGGGGTAGGCGCGCTCCTGGGCCCACTGCTCACTGCGCCCTGGGCCGGGCACTGGATTCGAAGACTCGAAATAGCAATCTTCTGGGGATTTCTGGGGGCGGCCGCTGGCTACATACTCCTCGGTGTTGCCGGTCATCTCTGGCAAGCCAGCCTATGCGTGATACTGGCACATTTCGGCAGCTCGATCGTGTGGGTCTTCTCGACGACGCTCTTGCAACTGCAGAGCGAAGACAAATTCCGCGGCCGCGTCTTCGCCGCCGACCTTGGCCTCTGCATGTTCACGATCGCTGCTGGAGCCTATCTCGCAGGACGCTTCGTGGACGCCGGCTACGCCGCCCGCCACGTGGCCAGTGCTTCCGGGATGTTGATGCTGGTCCCAGCGGTACTGTGGGGCTCTTCGGTGAAAAGAAATACAAGACGTGCCAGCTAGATCAAATGCGCTCGCGACTCTCACGAATAGCTCTGACGAGATCCAGCTTTTTATACGGCACTCCTTGATGAACCCAAATCCCGTTGTTGTTCACCAGGCTGGGGCTGGAGCGGACGGGACGAAGACTTAACTCGCCCGCCTTCGCTGACTTCGAGTTCTACGCCTGGATGCAGTCCATAACATACACGCAAAGCCTTTGGGATCAGCACGCGGCCATGCCTGTCCACCTTAAGTCTCATGTGCCTCCGTGTCCTCTATGACCTCTGTAGTTAAGAAGTTTGCAGCCGGTCAACTTTCGCCGCCAAAATGAAGTCCGATTCCGTCAGCCCATTCACCGCATGCGTCCAGGTAGTGATGTCAACCTTGCCCCACCCCAGCGCGATGTCGGGGTGATGTCCCTGCTCCTCAGCGAGCTCTCCAACCTTGTTTACAAAAGCCAGCGCCGACCGAAAATCGGGAAACTCGTAGCTGCGCACAAGATGGTGCTCGTTAACAACCTTCCAGTGGGCAGACTGCGTTAGCTGGCGATGGATATCGGCGAGTTCCTTGCCCTTGAGCGGCGGAACGCCGCCCCGGCAGGGAACGCAGGTTCTATCGGCTAGAGAAGTCATGGATCAGGCTCCTAGAACGGTATGTCCTCATCCGTAATCGGCGAGCCCGACGCCGATGCGGTCGCATGCTCCGGTTCTGGCGTCCGCTGATCGAAGTTGTTGCCGCTCGAGACGCCGCGTGCGCCCTGCTCTCCACCGCCGCCCTCGCCACGTCCGCCCAACAGGACGATGTCGTTGCCGATGATGTTGGTCATGTATTTCTTCTGACCGGTTTGTTTGTCGTCCCAGGAATCGGTTCGGATGCGCCCTTCGATATAAACCTTGCTGCCCTTCTTCAGATACTCTCCGGCGATCTCCGCCAGCCGCTCCCACAACACGATGTTGTGCCACTCGGTGCGGTCTTGCCACTGGCCGTCCTTGTCTTTGAAGCGCTCGTTGGTCGCCAACGAAAATTTCGCCACGGGTTTGCCTTGCGGGGTGTACTTGATCTCGGGATCCTTGCCCAGGTTTCCCACCAAGATGACTTTATTTACGCTTTTCATGACTCCAGGCTCCTTCAAAGGCTCACTATAGCAGAATCACCACCACCTGCGGCTGTGTCGCATGAACATCAAATTTGTGATGAATTCGGAGTCGTCCTCAGACTGCGGACGAGCTCACGAATGTCTGCACTACCGTGGAAGAGCGGCCCTTCAGGGCCGCGTAAAGCGGTCGCGAGTGCGTGCGGGCTTTAGCCCCGGGCATCGATGCATGCTCTTCGCCTCGGTGCCGGACCCAATCAATTTCTGGGAAAGCACTCTAAACGAACACCCGATACAGCATCAAGTAAATCACCACACCCGTCACCGAGACATAGAGCCACAAAGGAAACGTCCAGCGTGCAATCGCCCGATGCCGGTCAAACCGCTGTCGCAGCGCGCGACTTAGAGTAATCAAGACCATCGGCACAATGACGACCGCGAGAAGCGTGTGCGAGGTCAGGATGGTGAAGTACACCGGACGCGACCAACCTGTGCCCCGGAAATGAACGGAGCCCACGTGCGCGTGATAGTAGAGGTAGGAAATCAAGAACAGGGAAGAGGTTCCAAAAGCTGTCAGCATCACCGCCCGGTGGGCAGCAATCTTGCCGCGCGCAATCAGCGCTCGTCCGGTGAGAAGAAGCACCGCGCTGCAACCGTTGAGCGCGGCATTGATTTTGGGGAAAATCGAGTAATCAACCATGCGCCCTGCATACGCGGACTCGCCGCATCGCAGCAAGCCTCCTTGCGTGCCGATAGTGGATCAGTTCGCCGCCTCTCTTTCTTGCCTCAGTCCGTCGCGATGTGAACGACGGTCAACATGAGAATAGCTCCCGCCAGCAGCGTTGCCGCCGTCACCAGACTGATCGTCAGATGTCGCCGCAAAACTGTAAGCGCAAAAATCGCGTCGCGTCGCAACGCCTGATCCTCGTGCCAGACTAGCAGCAGGGTGGCGCAACCCACAATAGCGACCAGGCCAGGCATACCGATGAACAGCGTGGCTGCGCCCAGGTGCGAAATGTGCGTCGTTGTCCAGTCCATGAGAATCGAAATTGTGCGGGCGGGTTCATGCCGTGGCGGCTGAAGAAGGCGAAGGACGGCTGCCGAGAGGAGCAAAGTCGCGGGCAACACCATCGCCCACCCGGCGACAGCAACGATGGGCAATCGGAGCGGTAGGTAGTGGATCAGTTTTGATCCACGGTTGCGTCGCAATTTTATCGGTAGTGTTCAAGGTAATACAGCGCTCCAAACGCGAGAACCAAAACGGCGGCTGAAAATGTCAAGGGGCCCGCGCTTCGCCAGGGCTGCTTCCAATCCGCTGTTGCGAGGAAAAGCAAGATCATCGGCGCCAGCGCCGCGATTGACAGCTGAAAGATATGTGCCGCCGTGCCTTCGTCCGGTTCAGGCGGCTGAGGCGGCTGAGTGTACCCGCTAAGTACCGTAAGCAACGCTATAAAAGACAGGACCATTACGATTTTGCCGCTGACGCGGTTGATTTGCTGCCCACGCATGACGTCACTTCCTTTCCGGTTTGTTGTTCACCGATTCGATTCGCCTTCAAACTGACCCACTACCGAACGGTTTTGGGGGCGCATGAGATCTTATACTTTATACTACAAAGTACATTTCATAAGACAAGTCCACTGAGCTCCTGCCTGTCCGATCCTCTCTTGAGCGCAGCAGGAGAGTGTGTCCGTAGTGACATTGTGCGGATTAACTCTCGCCCATCGTACGTCTTCGCGTCGTATAAAATGAGTTCACAATGCCCGATGTGGGAAATCCGCTGCCGTCCGTCCCGGCATCGCCGACACCACCTGGTTCACGTCATTTGCCCGTAATCGCGGTCTGGGTGCGCGATCTGTTGGTTTCGCTCGCGATT
>JACXTT010009010.1_pt1 | contig 13695 bp, 14 predicted proteins | sample 9270951 | NCBI WGS metagenome assembly JACXTT01 (sample SAMN15532306, study PRJNA645909) | rock metagenome | isolation source: weathered quartz diorite | place: Puerto Rico | collected 2017-06-21 | reverse complement strand
CCAGAAATAAACAATAATAATAGGAAGAAAGCTTACCAGAAAATAAAGGAATCCTTTGCTCAACGCTCCTACTCTTGCCCATAGCGTATACCAGTTGATAATCAATACCCAGAAAAAAGCAAACGTCAATACCAGGTGATCGGAGCTGAAGATAAGTTTCTTTTTACTCTTGAGCATTTTGGCCCAGCCCAACATTACTTCTGCGACAGAAAACGCAAATAACAGGGATAAAAAAATACTTAAATATTCTGTTCTTGTAAACCCATTATACTCTTGTGGGAACATGGCTACTTGTAATAACATTCTTTTTAAATTATTAATAAATGAAACAAATACAACAATGGAAAACGGCTCTCTATGCCATCACCGGAACCAAACCATGCCGGCTCATCACTTCTTTTATTTTTGTGGCATCCGGAGGGCCGCCAGCATTGAGAACTTGAGCAAGGTCCCGGAAATAGGTAACGCCAAAAACAGCGGGATTTATAAAAACCAAAAATTCAATGGTTTCATTTGTCTTATTTTCAAAACCATGGACCACTCCCCTTGGAATAAACAGGGAATCGCCTACTCCTAAGTCCACGGATTTGCCGGCAACGGTATAAGAAACTATTCCTTTTACTCCGTAAATGGTTTCGTCAAAACGTTCATGGTAATGCGGAACAGGCATTTTGGTTCCGGCATTAATTACACATTTAAATAAGGAAACCTGCTGATTGGTGTCTCCTCCCTCCAGATAAGAATGTACTTCAAAACCATTCCATTTAATTATTTCTTTTGGCTCCATAAATTTTATATAATATTTAAAATACGATTACAAATATGAAAAGTTTTTTCTCTCAAAAAATTGATCCGCATCAAGAAATTATTCCGGATAGGAAAGTTTTTTTCTTACCCGACTGATGGTTTCAGGAGTGGTACCCAGATAAAGGGCTATATGGAACAAAGGTAATCGCTGCATCAAATGCGGTTTCTCTTTTACGAACCGAAGGTATTTCTCTTCTATGGATTCTGTCCGCGCAGCGCCCAGTTCCTCTTTCAAAAAAGCTACTATTTTCTGATGATTTTTGATATGGTAAAAGGCAAAATCCGGAAAGGTGGTAATGGCTTTGTACCAGTTATCATAATTAATAGCCAGCACTTCTGAATCTTCGAGCGCCTGTACATTCATTTTAGTGGGGATGTGATAAAGAAAACTATGGAGCTCGGTAGCCCATTGTTTTTCTTCTGAAAAATAAATAGTGCGTTCTACCCCTTTTTCATTGATGAAGTATTGACGGAAACAACCTTTTAAAATAAAATAGACGTATTTAACTTCTTCGCCCGCTAGGAAAACAATTTCGTTTTTTTTAAAACAACGTTTTTCAAATAATTCCAGGAGTTTTGTAAATTCTGTTTCTGAAAAACGATGTTTCTCCTGCAGCTCTTCCAGAAGTAGAAAATGATTCATTTATAAAATTAATACATTTTATAAATGAATTCAAAAGAAAAATTCGGGCAAAAACAGGAAAAGCCTACGATGGCTAGTGTCTAATTAACAACATATTTTCAACCGGTAAGACACCGGCCGAAAATACTAAGTTGAATTCTATTGATTACAGAACTATTCGTACTTCACTTTTCCACCCAACGCCTTCGCGATTTTCTCCATTTCTTCCCAACCCGTCATAATAGGTGTTCCCTTGGCTCCTTTGTATTCAATGATCATACTGGACTGTCCCGCTACGACCATTCTTCCTGTCAACAAAACATCGGCTCCTTTTATTTGAGCAGTGTAAATAACACGGGCATTTGTTTTGAGTGTTTTGGCAGCGGTCGTAATCACAGACGGTGTTTTCCCTGCTGCCTGTACTGTATAATCTCTACTTGTCAATACCTTTGTTACTTTATCTGCTACTGTATTTGAATCCGGCAAAGTAATGATAATTGTTTTGGCTTTTTCTGGTACCTGAGCATACACGGTTACCGTTGTGAAAGCAAGAAGAAATACTAAAAGTAGGTTTTTCATTTTGTAGTTAGTTTAAATTTTAATGTTTATTCGTTTTACTATTTTAGGTAATTTAATGTTATTTTAAAATATATAAAGGTTTTTATTTTTATATTTCATCCAAGTGAATCTATAAGAACTATGTATGAAATATATAGACCCAATGAAACCCAACACTCCGAAGCCGTTGTTGGAGCTTTTCTCCAACGACTTGTTTATAGCAAAAGTAATTTGTGTCTTAATTTTCTTATAGGATAAAAACGTCCTTCTGAAACATGGCTTCGCCTTAGACGTGTTGTTGGAGAAAAGTTCCAACAACGGCTTCAATCAATACGGACGAAACACCGAATAAAAAAGAAAACCATGAAACCTCCTAGTTCCCTACCACGCTTCCCCTTTGACTTCTACACGCAGGTAGGACAGAAAATACAATTGCAAAAAAAATCAACCACCCTTCAGAAAGAAAAATGGCAAGCCGTTCGTGCTGCGCTCAAAGAGAAAGAACAAACGAAACTCGACAAGGAATTCAAAAAAACTTTCGAACTATTTCAGAATTTTTTCTACCGCATTTCCTCTGAAATAAATTACGAGTCAACGCTAAATGATTTGCAGAAACTTGTTTCGCAAGGCGCTTCCGCGAAACTGCTGGATAACTATGAACTGGGAAATTTCAACCTGGCCGGCGCGGTGAAACATATGATCGAGCTGCACGAAGAAAAAGACTTGTTGCTCGCCGAAGAACTTATCCGAACGGCAATGCTCGCCGAACCGGATCTTATACAACAAAAAGCCTATGCAGGCAACGGCGGTTCTCCTGCTTTCTACTGGCTCTGCGAATACCTCGCCAAAGAATTGGGTACTGGCGCTTTTGAAGTAAAAGATACTTTTCAATACCGTATTTATTTTCGAATATTTTGCTATCTCTACGTCTCCGCACCGGAAGCGCTGGCCGCTGATAATTATTGGATGGTTTTCCAACAACACCTTCAGCCTTCTGAATCTAAAGAAGTAGCTAATTTACAACAGGAAGTTTTTTTATGGTTGATTCACTGTCGTCCGCCAGCCTTTGACAATTTATGGTTTTACAGGCCGCCGTTTTATTGCATTTCCACTTTGATTAAAAATAATCAGTTGGATTGGGTTCCTTTGTTCTATCCTTTTCAAGATCCAAGGATCCAGTCGTACCTGGATTTTCTTCAAACCTGTCTCCATCCAGAGGACAACGGCAGATGGCTGAACGGATTCAAAGTAACCAAACAAGGACGAAAGTTTTTTCAGGATTATTTTAACAAAGAACCGCACTGGTTGCTTTCCTATACTTTGCAACATTGTCCGGAAAGCATCGGTAAACTGGTGCAGGGCCAGGAGATGGAAATGCTGGAGCCTTTTCTGAAAAATTATAAAACAGAAATTCTTTCTATGCGTGATAAAAAGGGAAATCATTTATTGCACCTCGCCCTACAAATTGGCAAACCTTCTGAAAAAATGATTGCGCGGTTATTGAGAGCAGGGTTTTCAGCGGAGATGAAAAACGATGCGGGTGAAACTGCTGTGGATATGGCGCTGAAGAAGAATCGGATGGAATTAGTGGAACTGATAAAGAAGAAAGGTTAGAACCAGGATTTGCAGGATTAAAGGATTAACAGGATGATGAAAAGAATTTGGACTTCCCCGTATTTAGTTGTTCATACTATTACAGCAGCGAAACTGCATTCAACAAGCTGTTTGTGTCTCCATAAACAGCGGCTTCGAAATAAAAAGGAAATTATAAGACTGAAGCCGTCGTTTGTGTCCCCACAAACGACCTTTGAAATATAACAACAATTTAAAGTTTATCCCTATTTTTGTTTACGCCAAAATTAGTACTCTTTTAAATCATTTAACCATGACACAAAAACCATTAATTGAAAAAGTTCTTTCCGCCGAAGAACAAAACAAACTAACTCCGGACGAAGTCATTCAGAGTTTAAAAGAAGGGAACAAACGTTTTGCAGCTGGAACACTCACTATGAGGGACCATTCTAAGCAGATCCGTGATGCGGTAAACGGTCAGTATCCTAAAGCCGTGATCCTCTCCTGTGTAGACTCCAGGGTACCGATCGAAGATGTATTTGATAAGGGAATAGGAGATTTGTTCATCGCCCGGGTGGCTGGAAATATTGTGAACGAAGATATTTTAGGTTCCATGGAATTCAGTTGCAAAGTATCCGGCGCCAAACTGGTACTCGTGATTGGTCATGAATACTGTGGTGCTATCAAAGGCGCTATCGACAATGTAGAACTTGGAAACCTTACAGGATTACTAAAAAAAATAAAACCGGCCGTAGAATGCTGCAGTCATTACGAAGGCGCGAGGACTTCCAAAAATCCTACGTTTGTCGATATGGTCGTAATAGAAAATATTAAACATTCGGTAAAATCCATTCGAAGTCAAAGCCCCATTCTAAACGAGATGGAACAGAACGGTGAAATCCGAATCATCGGTGCTTATTATGATATGGACAACGGTGAAGTTACTTTCTACGATTAACGAATAGTTGTGGAAAGATCCTGGTAACATTATGGAACAATAACCGCTAAAGAATTGTACTCGGTATTCAAACCCAAACGTAAAAATGAAAACTCAACAAGAATTAATGCTGAAGCTCGCAATGGATGGCTGGTTCAGTCACGTAAGCAGAACCGATAAATTATTAGAAGCGCTGAGCGACGAGCAACTTCAAAACGAAGTAACGCCCGGCAGAAACCGCGGTCTTTATTTAGTAGGCCATCTTGCCGCAGTACACGATAGAATTATAGGATTAATGGATTTAGGAGATCGTTTGTATCCGCAACTGGACGATGCTTTTATTTTGAATCCGGATAAAACCAAAACGGATATTCCTTCTACTGCAGCATTACGAACCGCTTTGAAAGAAGTGAATACAAAACTGGCGAAACATTTTAACGAATTGTCTGTAGACGATTGGTTGAAAAAACATACCGCCGTTTCGGAAGAAGATTTTGCAAAAGAGCCGCATAGAAATAAACTCAGCATTTTAATCAGCCGAACAAATCACCTGGCGTATCATTTCGGGCAGTTGGCGTTTTTGAAGAAATAAAACACAAGGTTTGGCGTTAGTAAGAATCTGTGAACAAGCGTAAAATAATAAAACGATTTCTACTACCTCTTTTAGTGGTCTTTCTTTCCATGAATATCGTGGCTTATTTTCATGCTTTTAAGTTTACCCATTTTAGCAATACCGCAACTACTAAGACAAAAGGAGAGGAACATCTTTCTGTTTTTCAAAAAATAAACATTATTCTTTTTGGAGTAAACAATCCAAGACCTAAAAATAAAATCAAACCCGTCCTTCCTTTTCAAACCGTTACACTAATAAGTAACAAAAAAATAGAAGGCTGGCTTATTAAAGCAGATTCCTCAAAAGGCACGGTAATTCTCTTCCACGGATACAGCGGTGAAAAATCCTCGATGTTGGACAAAGCAGAAATATTTTTAAAATTAGGATACAGTGCGATGCTTATTGATTTTATGGGCTCCGGCGGTTCGGAAGGAAATCAGACTACGATAGGTTTTTACGAAGCGGAAGAAGTTAAGACTGCGGTTGATTATTTACAAAATCAGGGAGAAACAACGATTATTCTGTTCGGAACTTCCATGGGAGCAGCAGCGATTATGAAAGCCCAAAACGATTACCAGTTTTCTGTCAAATCGATCATTGTTGAATGTCCTTTTGGAACAATGTTAAAAACGGTTCAGGCCCGCTTTAAAACCATGAGTGTTCCTAGTTTTCCGATGGCCAATTTATTGGTGTTTTGGGGTGGCCTTCAAAACGGATTCAACGGTTTCAGTCATAATCCGGAAGACTATGCCACACAAATAAGCTGTCCGACGCTTTTACTTTATGGCCAACAAGATTCTAAAGTCTCTATAGAAGAGACAAATAAAATTTACAGTAATTTACAAGGAAAGAAAGAATTGAAAATATATCCGAAGGCAGGGCACGAAAATTATCTGAATAAATATAAATTGGAATGGACTACGGATATTAAGAATTTTATTGATTCAAAATAACATTATAAACCCTTGCTGGCGTATCCACCAGCAAGGGCATAGCCATGATCCTAAAAGAAATCCCTCTCCTCCGCCTCCTCAGTCAGCAAATTGCAGGAACGAAATTCAAAACCGTCAAAGAGATTGTCGGCTGGATGGGTGCGATGCAATCACAGGATTATGCGATGAGTAAATGGGCCGTGGGCACAAGACTTCCTAACGCTACTGATGTCCTTATAGAAAAGGCGCTCGACAAGGGCGATATTCTTCGTACCCATTTGCTTCGTCCTACCTGGCACCTGATTTCCGCAGAAGATATCCACTGGATACTGGAGCTGACCGCCCCACAGGTAAAGGCCTCTATGAAGTTTGGAAACAAAACACTGGAAATCACAGAAGCGCTGTTTAAAAAAACAAATGCACTACTGGAAAAAGCATTGGCCAAAGGAGAGCATTTGACTAGAGAAGAATTATTGTCAACACTTGAAAAAGCCAAAATACCACTGGACAATAATCGATCCGCTCATTTTTTAATGGAGGCAGAATTGGACGGGATTATTTGCAGCGGTGCTGTGAAAAATAAAAAACAAACCTATGCACTGCTCAGCGAAAGAGTTTCGAAAGCAAAAAAAATAACAAGAGAAGAAGCGCTCGCAAAACTGGCGCACCGGTATTTTTCCAGCCATTGTCCAGCAACGCTAAAAGATTTTATCTGGTGGTCAGGACTCTCCACCACTGATGCCAAGACGGCTTTGGAAATGGTAAAATCCGATTTCATTTCAGAAAAAATAGGAGAAGAAATTTACTGGTTGAGCAATTCCTTTTCGATTCCAAAAAGTAATCCAGCTTCTGTTTATTTACTACCGGCTTTTGACGAATTCATTATCAGTTACCGGGATCGCACCGCTTCGCTTTTGTTGGAACATCATAAAAAAGCGATTTCCGACAACGGCATTTTCCGTCCGGTGATAGTGGCAAATGGGCAAGTGATCGGCTTATGGAAGCGAACTGTTAAAAAAGATAAAGTGATCGTAGAAACAGAATTTTTTCAATCCCCTACTAAAGCTACACAAAAATTAATTGCAGAAGCTGCAGAAACATTTGTCGCATTTCTGAATTTGGAAGCAGAGATTGTCTGAACCTGGATTCACAAGATTAAAGGATTAACAGGATTTTATTTTTCCTGTTTTGTGTTTTCTGTTCACTCATTCTATTCTTGCGTGATCGTAAAATCCACTCTCCGATTAATTCTCATATTTTCTGGTGTATCATTCGCCACGATGGGTTGTGTTTGTCCGAAGCCTTTTGACTCCAGCCTATCCACCGTTACTCCTTTTGATAAGACATAGTCCATCACTGCTTTGGCTCGGGCTTCAGAGAGGGTAAGGTTTTTTTCGGCGATCCCGGCATTATCGGTATGGCCGCCGATTAAGATTTTTACTTCGGGATTTTCAATCAGGAATTCTGCTACTTTGTCTAATTCAATAAAGGAAGAAGGCTCTAAGACCGCACTGTTGGTTTCAAAGTTGACATGTTTCAAAACTACTTTTTCTCCCTTGATGATCGGCGTTAGGTAAAAATCTTTTGTCTGTTCGGTATACTCGGTAGCGTTGACATAATTAAGCGTATCAAAGCTCGCCACGTATCCATGGGCGTGCGCAGAGATGACAAATTTTTCACTGTAAGGAAGTACCACGGAATATTTTCCCGTTTCGTGATCCGTATGTGTTTCACCTTTGATAGTGGCTACAGGATATTCGTGATATTCTACGAGTGCTTCAATCATTTTATTTGTTTTCGCATCGTATACATTTCCTCTCAACAAGGCCACCGGGTTAGGCCTGTTTTTCAACTCCAGTTGAATCATGACGATATCGGCTTTACCAATTGAATTCACATCCGAAACCATGTACGCATTCATTCCCCGGGCGTCTAGTGTATAATAACCATCTCTCCCCGCTCCGTTTGTTTTAGGACCCATGTTTACGGGAGCCGACCATTTTTTCCAGGTATCGTCTTGTCTGACCGTTTTATAAATATCCGTAGCGCCCAATCCGCCGGGTCTGTCGCTGGCGAAGTAAAGGGTTTGATTGTCGGGCGCGAGAAAAGGAGCGAAATCCATAAAACCTTTTTTATTAATAGAATCTCCAAGACTTAACGGCTCCGAGTACGAACCATCTTCTTTTTTAAAACTGATGTATAAGTCGTTGTCTTCGCCGTTGGTTGCCGGACATAAGGAATAGATAATTATTTTTTCGTCGTGCGAAATACAGGCGTTGTTGTATTTGCCTTTATCAAAGGCGGCATAGTTATCTATTTTCAATCCTTCCGGTTCGCTCCAACCTTCTTTGGTAAGTCTGGAGAAAGAATATCCTTTATGAATCAGTTTTCCTTTTTTATACTGTCCTTTTATAAAAAGTTTATTCCCATCGGTAGAAACGGACACCACACTGTTGGATTCAGATGTATTCAACGGTTTTTCCAGTCGACGTGCCGGTTGCCATTTACCATCTGCTCCTAATTCGGATAACCATATGTCCTGAAAATTTTGATTCTGTTCGTGCCCTTCTCTAACAAAATAAAGGCTTTTCCCGTCGGCAGAAATAACCGGACTAATGTCTATTTCTGTGGAATTTACATTGGGACCAAGGTTTACTAATTTCCGTTGATCCTGTGCAATGGATTTAAAACTGCCGGAAATAATCAGAACTAAAAGCAGGTTTTTCAAGATGACTTTCATAGTTTAGGCGAGATTTACTATTTATACATTAAAGTAATATAAAACATTTTGGTGAAATTTTTGAATTAAAACCGCTTTTTTAGTTAAGAAATTTACCTCTGTTTTATTTAAACTTTTGTCAGATAAGCTATTAGTATTTTAATAATAAGTGGTACCACGAATTTTATTTTCTAAAGCAAACAGATAATTCTCTTTTGAGTAAATTTAAGCGGATTCGTGGCACCACTATAATAAAATGAATATTGAAATTACAGAAGCAAGTACCCGGGCTGAACTACAGGAAATTCTCTTGCTGCAGGAAAAAAATCATCGTGATACGCTTTCCAACCAGGAAGATGGTTTTGTATCGCTGAAACACGAATTAACGCTTCTCGAAAAAATGAATGCGGTGACTCCGCAGATTATTGCGAAAGCGGAAAACAAAGTCGTAGCTTTTGCTTTGGTAATGCCAGTCGCTTTCAAAAACGACGTACCTGTTCTGATTCCTTTGTTTGAGATGCTGGAAAATGTTTTTTACAAAGGCAAAAAAATCGTGGACCACCCTTACTATGTAATGGGACAAATTTGCGTAGACGAAGCCTATCGGGGCATGGGTATTTTTGATACGCTTTACGCAAAACACAAAGAAATTTATTCCAAACAATTTGACATTTGCGTAACCGAAATTGCTTCGCGCAATAAACGTTCTATGAAAGCCCATCAGCGCGTGGGTTTTGACGTTGTTCATACCTTTCAGGATAAATTAGACGAGTGGAACATTGTGGTTTGGGATTGGAAATAACTTAAAAAATTATTCCGCATTTTTATTTTTACAAATATTAAAAAGCTATTTTAGCTGAAGAAGAAAATTAAATCCATCGCACCATGAGTACTACCAACTGGCCCGAAGCGCTTAAACCTTTGATCGCAAAATACAAAGGCAAAAAACATCCTCTAGAATACAAAAATATTTATCAGCTAGTAGTGATGGTGATTCTATCCGCGCAGGATTCGGACAAACATATCAATCAGATTGCGCCGGCCTTTTTTAAAGACTTTCCGAACATGGCCGCACTGGCAAAAGCAGACGCCGAATCTTTGTTCCTCCACATCAGTAAGGTTCGCAACTTTGGCAATAAAACAAAATGGTTACTCGAACTGGCGCGTACGATAAAAACGGATAAAAATATTCCGCTGACGTTAGACGAACTTACTCTACTCCCTGGCATCGGCCGCAAATCGGCAAACGTCATTATGCGCGAAGCAGGTGTAAAAGCAGAAGGCGTCATTGTAGATCTACACGTAGTGCGCGTAGCACCACGCCTGGGTATTGCCACCGGGACCGATCCAAAGAAAATCGAAAAACAAATTATGGAGGTGATTCCACAAAAAGATTGGGGCGAAATAGGAATGGCCATGTCTTTCCTGGGCAGAGAAATTTGTCGTCCCACCAATCCGAAACACATCGACTGTGTAGTAAACAAGAGTTGTGCCTATTGTAAATCTTTGCAGTAAAAATCTTTTCTGTATGAATTCAAAACTAGAATACGCTACACTTGAATGGCTCTGGGACGTAGGAAGCCTGAGAGTAAATCTTCCGGGCAATCTGGAAGAACTGTCGAATGGGATGTACCCGGAAGTAGTAGCCGTTCTTACAAAATTAGGGAAAGAGGGTTGGGAGGTATGTGCCTGTGTGTCCAATGCAAACTGGCTTTTCTGGACATTAAAGCGAGTTGTTTCCGGAAACGCAAGTCCTGAAGATCGTTAGTTCTTTTTATTCGCTCTTGCTTCTTTTCTTCTCCTCTTCCGATCTTTTTTATTCTCTTCCAGCCCGGTACTTCTGCTGGTTTTGTTTTTGCGTCGGAAAATTTTCTGCAAGAAATTATCTTCTTTGTGCATTTCGCAATCCAGATCGTTTTCAAAAGGAAAAGGCGTTGTTACTTTATAACGGAGAGAAGCATCGTTTAAAACACGTTTATAAAATCCAGCCCAGACAGGCATGGCCATAGCAGCACCACGTCCCTGAGACATGCTGGTAAAATGCACCGATGGATTGTCAGCCCCCACCCAAACACCTGCCAGTATTTTTGAAGTATAGCCCATAAACCAACCGTCGCGGTGTTCCTGTGTAGTACCGGTTTTCCCGGCTCTCGGACTTTTGAAATTATACTTCGTGCGCAGATCATTGGCCGTACCTTTGTCTACTACATTTCGAAGCATATTCGTCATGTTCAGTGCCAGCGCATTGTCCAGCACCTTAACCTCTACCGGTTTTGACTGATACATCAGACTTCCGTTTTCATTCGAAATATAATTTATAAAATGCAGTTCCGGCATCACTACATCGTTGGCAAACGTTGTATAGGCACCCATCAATTCCCATAAACTCATTTCCGCCGTACCCAGGGCGATAGAAGGCTTTACGGGCAGTTCACTGCGAATGCCCATCAAACGTGCCAGGGCAATCACGTTTTGAATGCCGGCTCCCATGCAGAGCTGCACGCTGATCGTATTAACCGAATTAGCCAGCGCACCCGCCACAGAATAACGGCCTTTGTATTCTTCTCCTGAATTTTCCGGCGCCCAGTTTTCGTATTCGGTATAGGTAATTTTTTGATTGGCTATAAAATCGCAAGGTTGTACACCGGTTTGCAACGCTTTCGCATATACGATCGGTTTAAAGACAGAACCTGCCTGGCGTTGCGCCATAATATGATCGTACTGCGTTTGTCTGAAATCGGCTCCTCCTACCCAGGCCAGCACTTCTCCGTTGTGCGGATCGACTACTAAAAAACCAATCTGCAAAGTGCTAAGAACTAATTCTACAGAATCTAATGGAGAGAGATACTTTTCTTTTTCTTCTCCCAAAGCAAATACAACCATACTATCCGGTTTCCGAAGCTCTCTAAGAATTTCCTCTTCCGAAAGAGCCATCTCTTTCAATGCCTGATAGCGTGCTGATTTTTTTATACTGTTGAGAACGATTGGAGAATTTTTTTTGAAAAAAGCACGCGCCGTTAGTTCTTTCTGAAGCAAGGGTTGAATTTTTCCCAGATGTTCGGTAGCCGCTTCTTCTGCATATTGTTGAAGCCTGGAATGAATCGTGGTATATATTTTTAATCTATCGGTGTACAGACTATATAGGCTACCGTCTTCTTTGGGATGCGCTGCCAGCCACTGTTCCAGTTCTGTTCGCAGCTTTTCGCGAAAATAAGGCGCGAGACCTTCGCTGTTGTCCAGACGGTTGTATTTTAGCAAAAGCGGTTTGGCCTGTAAGCGATTGCTTTCGGCAGTCGTCAGGTAATGCGCTTTTTCCATTTGTTGTAGGACAACGTTTCGACGCTCCAGTGATTTTGCGGGATTTCTGCGAGGATTATAAATAGAAGGTGATTTGAGCATACCGGCCAATACCGCGGCTTGTTCGGCCTGGAGCGCATCCGGAGCAACACTGAAAAATCGCTGACTGGACGTTTTTATGCCGTAAGTGTCTTCGCCAAAAGAAACGGTATTGACGTAGAGCATGATAATTTCTTTTTTGTTATAAAGTTTTTCCAGTTGATTGGCAATAATGGCTTCACGAATTTTATTTACCGGCATCGTAAGAAATCCATACTGTTTTCGTCCAAAAAGATTTTTAGCAAGCTGCTGACTAATGGTACTTCCTCCCCCTTTTTTCTTTCCCATAAGAATGGATTTGAACAAGACGCGCAATAGGCTGCGGGAATCTACACCCTTATGTTCATAGAAACGCGCGTCTTCAGTAGCGATGATGGCGTTGAGCAAGTAGGGCGAAACTTTTTCATACGAAACATCCGAACGGTTTTGTACAAAATACCGCCCCAACAATACACTGTCGGCAGAATATACTTCTGAAGCCTGGTAATTTTTAATCGCGAGCAATTCATTGTCCGTAGGCATTTTACCCAACAAGCCGGAAGACACGAAATAGAACAAAAACATTGGAGCGGAGAGCAGAAGAAGGCCGAATAGTAGACAGGTAGAAATACCAACGACGAGCTTTTTTTTAAAGGAAAGAGCGAAGTACCAACGAAACGGTTGAACAAAAATCTTCTTTAATATCCGGAGAATAAATAAAAATAGTCGACCGAAAATCTGTTTCATGCAACGTTTGTCCTCGAATTAAAAAGCTTCTTCGTAATGATAATAATTAAACTCATTTTTTCCATGTTTTATTTTTGAAATTCTGCAGAAAACAGGGAAGTCTCCAGATTGCCGTTATAATAGAATTGATTATCTTTATTGGATTAGGTTTGTTTTCACCAATAACTAACATGACTAAAAAAATATTCATACTAGTTGGGTTCTTAGTCCTTTCTATTTTATCCTTTGCGGAAAGTAGGTGGAGCGATACTACCCATTCAAAAATAAAATCTAGCAAAAAAATAATTATCAGTCCTGCACCGGAAAAAGATCTGGCGGAAGATTGTGAAAAAATTTCCCCCATCCGGATTATTATTGACGAAGCGATTAATATCGGCGCACCCACTTATAACGAAGGCAATCATCTTGGCTGCTACAAAATATACGAAGGCGCTGCTTATAAAATTTTATATAAATATGGCTCCAAATGTAAAGAGGTGCGAAATACCCTGGAAACGGCTCTTGAAAAATCATACGGAGATTACAACGCTACTGAAAAAGCATGGATTATGAGAATGGCCTTCGATCAGATTCTTGGAGTACCAACCACTACTAAATAATTTTATTCTGAAGAATAAACTTACTTTTCTATTATTATTATTGCTCTTAGGAATATTTTTTATTCCCAAAGAAATAAATGCACAAAACATGAAAGCAATTGACATCTTAAATAATCTAAAAGTCTATCAAAATCTTTTGGATGAAATAGAGCAGAAAGAAACGGTATTATTAAAGAACAAAGAAGGTTTCGTAAAGCTTACAAAAGAAGTCGAA
>JACXTT010009009.1_pt1 | contig 13696 bp, 14 predicted proteins | sample 9270951 | NCBI WGS metagenome assembly JACXTT01 (sample SAMN15532306, study PRJNA645909) | rock metagenome | isolation source: weathered quartz diorite | place: Puerto Rico | collected 2017-06-21 | reverse complement strand
ACCCGCAGGCGGGCGAACCAGGCCGAAGTCAACCCACACAGACTCGTCGCCCGACCGGTCAAACGGAACCGTCACCCAGGAACAGACGACCTCACCGCTGGAATGACCGCCGTGCCCGCCACCCCCACCCGGTCCCCCTGGCGTCGGAACATCCCATTGAACGCAGTAGCCCAGCGGGGAGTAGTCGACGCACGCCCCCGGTTCCGACGCCGCACCCGAGGGCATGGTCATACTCATCGCCCCCACGATCAGGGCCACGGCGACGCTGGCACGGAGCATCTCAGTGGCCGGCCGGTCCCGGGCACGCGGTCGCCGGTTCCTGAGTGAGGTCACGTAGCATCCAGGTCCCGTCGACCCGTACCGCGCTGGCCGACACCGCCGATCGGCCGCCCTGCGCCTCGACCACGGCGCCGGAACGGTCGGTGACCTCGATGCTGTGGACGGCGCAGATCGCGAAGGTCGCGTTGTCGGGATCTGATGATGTCACCGTCATCACCGTCGACTTCGTGAGCTGACCGCCCGGGCCCGGACGGTAGAAGCGACCGCGATCTGCCTCCTGGGTCCAGAATCGCAGCGCTCCCTCCGCGAATCCGCTCGTCGGAGGGAACAGGACCAGATAGGCGCGAACCGGAGCGCTGGCCCGATCGGCTGCCACCCTGGGATCTCGAAGAATTGATTGCACGGCTGCGTCGTAGCGGTCGATCAGCGTCTGAAGCGCTCGGGTGACTGCCGGCGTATCCGTTGCCAGAGGCTCGGTCGCAACGGACCGCGACGAGACGGTCGTCGAGGCCTGTGCGGTCTCGGAGGAGGACGCGCTCAACGATCGTGTCCGAGAGACTCCGGCGTCGTTGCTTCCCGTCGAGCACGCGGACAGGACGACCGCCAACGTGAGAGCCGCGAATCGCTGGCGCTGTCTCATCGCACCATGACCCCAGCAAGCCACCCGACCATCAACGCCGGACCAAGAGCGATCGTGGCTGATACCGACTTCGAACCCCGCCGCAATCGCTGGACCACAGCGATGGCGCCCGCTGCCCACAGGGTGACGGAGACGGTCGTGGCTGCCGCCCGCGGGGACAGCCAAGCAGGGACCAGCAACGCGAACGCGACAAGGACCACGTCGCCGAAGGCGAGGACCCTCGTGGAGAGCCACAACACGAGGAGCGCGACCACCACCAAACCTGTCACCATCGCGGCGACGCCCAATCGGCCCCACTCAGAGGACGCCGTCGTGTCGACCACGAGGCACAACGCGACGACAGCGGCGCGAGGACCCAGGAACGAGAGCGAGAACCGGTGGGTCGCCAGGTCCGATCTCGCGATCCCGGACAACCCCAGGCCGGCCGGTACCGCCGCGATCATGCCCGTTCTCCACAAGGCAACCGCAGCGATCGGCGCGCCGACCGCGCACCGGTCAACCGTTGCGAAGAGCCGCCACCGAGCCGACATCCGCCTCGGCAGCTCGGCTGCGATAGCTCCGCGGAGAACGCGCGCTGTCTCGGTCTCGACCACCACGATGGTGACTCACCTCGCGGAAGGCTCGTTCGCTACCACGGACATCACCCGTGACAACTATGGACGGCACTGGCACGCCCGCTACCAGGAACATATGCACAAGTCGGCCCTGGCCACAACGGCCATCTTGCGGCATACACCGCCGAAGAGGCCGAACCCGGCGAACACGGAGGACCCCATCCCAGGGAACCTCTCGACGCCGCGACCTCGATCGCCAACGCCCCAACGCGACCGGGCGGTCCCGGGGCGCTGGATCTTGACGACCACGTTGCGCCCGTTGTGGAGCGTGGCCGTGTGGACCTGCGCGATGGAGGCTGAGGCCAACGGCTCAGGATTGAACCACGCGAACACCTCGCACGGGTCAGCGCCGAGCTCAGACCGGATCACCGTGGCGACGTCCCGATAGGGGATCGGGGGAACCCGGTCGAGCAGGGTTCGGAGCTCTTCGGAGAGCACCTCGGGAAAGAGGCCGGGACTCGACGCGATGAGCTGCGCGAGCTTCACGTAGGTCGGCCCGAGCTCCGCGAACGCGTCTCGGGCCTCGCGCGCGGCGATGGCCGCTCCGTCTGCGCGTCGACGGTGTCGCGTGGCCCGTGCGCCATGTCGTACGAGGACCCGGCTCGTTGCGGCCCCTCGGCGCAGCTCCCGCAGCCCGAAGCGGCCGGTGGCGTCGAGAGGTCCTTCCTCCATGAGCAAACTCCTTGCAACAAAGCAGCGGGTGTGTTGCAGTGTCGCTGATGGTCCGCTCGACGTCCAACCCAGCGAGCCAGCCTGTGGAGGCCGCCCTACTGGCCCTTCCGGGGTTGGTCACCGGAATCCCAGCACCGCCTCCAGCCAGCCTCGACCCGTTCCTCGACGCTGCTGCACGCTGCTTCGCTCGTCATGGCATCAAGCGGACGTCGGTCCAGGACGTGGCCCGCGAGCTTCGGGTGAACAGGGCGACGGTGTACCGCCAGATCGGCAACGTGGACGACCAGGTGCGGCTCCTGCTGGCCCGAGACCTGCATCGGTTGCTCGCCTCGCTTCCCGGGACCCTCGCAGGCGGGCCCGGTCCGGACGGGATCGTCGAGCTCCTCGCCGCGATCGTGACCTACGCCCGGGGCCACCCGGTGCTGGTCAAGGTCCTCGCTGATGAGGCCGACCTGATCGGGCCGTTCCTCATCTCGGACATGCCCGAGCTGGTCGGCCGCGTCGCTGCCGCCATCACGCCGTTGCTCGACGGCGCGATGAGTGCGGGGCTGCTGGCCCGTCGCGACCCGGGAGTGGTTGCCGAGTGGGTGGTGCGCCTGGGGGTGTCGCTGATCCTGGCACCGCCACCTGGTGACCTGTCCCGCTTCCTCGCCGAGCTCGTTGTCCCCGCCTTGTCCCCCCGGGAGGACGCCCTGTGACCGCCATCCTGGAAGCACCCGTCACCGCCGACGAGCGGTTGATCTCCACCATCCGGCCGATCGACGCAGCGCGTGTCGGGGAGATCGTGATGGCGCTGGCCCGCAACGGGGTGATCACCGTGGCCCGACGCGGCGGTCGGGTCGTACTGCAGCCCCGCCGGCAGGCGCCCCGGGCGGTGGCGGTCGCGTTGCGGCGGAGCTTCGCTGATCTGGGTCCGACCTATGTGAAGTTCGGCCAGATCATCGCGTCCAGCCCCGGCTTGTTCCCTGCGTTCCTGGCTACCGAGCTCCGCCGCTTGCTGGATTCGGTGCCTCCCGAGCCGGTGGCCAAGGTGCGGCGCGTCATCGAACGAGATCTCGGCCAGCCAGTCGAGATGCTCTTCCGCGAGTTCGAGGACGTGCCGCTCGCCGCCGCTTCCATCGCTCAGGTCCACCGAGCACGGCTGATTGATGGCACTGATGTCGCGGTCAAGGTTCGTCGCCCTCACCTGCGCGCCCGCATCGACCAGGACCTGCGTCTGCTGGGTTTGCTCGCTGGTGTCTTGGCCCATGCGGGGGCGCTGGGCGAGACGCTCAACCCGGTCGCGATCGTCGATGATCTCGCACTGACGCTCCGGGCCGAGCTCGACTTCCGTCGCGAGGCCGCGTCGATGGTCACCTTCGCGGCCAACCTCGAGTCGTTCGGCGCGAACCACGAGTGCGTGGTCCCGCGGCCGGTCGACGGCATGGTGACCGAGCGTGTGCTCGTAATGACCTTTGTCGAGGGCACACCCATCGACGATGGCGCGGCGCTACGGGCGGCCGGGCACGACCTCGAGGGACTGGTCCGAACCGGGGTCCGGGCGTGGCTCGAGGGTGCCCTGGAGCACGGCCTGTTCCATGGTGACGTCCACGCGGGCAACCTGTTCGTCACCCCGGGGGGCGCGGTCGCCTTCCTGGACTTCGGGATCATGGGGCGCCTCGATGACCGCACCCGGCTCGTCCTACGCCGAGCCCTGCCTGCGATGCTCGTCGATGGCGATTTCCGTGCGGTCGTGCGTGCCGTGTTCGACCTCGGCGCGGCCACCAGGCCCGTGGATCTCGAGCGGGCAACCGCGGATGTGCGGGATCTTGTCGAGCCGCTGGTGGACAAGCCCCTGGGTGAGGTCAGCTACGGGGAGATGCTTGGCCACGTCCTGCGGGTCGCCACGAGCTACCACGTCGTGCTGCCCCGGGAGCTGGTGCTGGTGGTCAAGCAGCTGTTGTACTTCGAGCGCTACGCCAAGGAGCTGGCTCCCCGCTATCGGATGTTGGCCGATCCGGGCATCCTCGAACACCTCGTCGGCACGGGCGCGCCGGTCCTCGAACGACCGAACCTCAGTACGCGCCCCGTCACCCGCGGCCTGGAGGCACCCGGTGGGGGCCTGGTGGTGGCGCGGGAGGCGGAGGTGCAGTTCTCGTGGGACTACACCGGCCACCGGGTCGAGTTGACGAGGCTGTACGACAAGGCCAAGCGCTCGCAGTGGAACGCCACGACGGACATTGACTGGTCGATCGAGGTCGATCCGCTGGACACCGGTGGCCTGGCCTCGTACCTCCCGATGATCGCGGCGGACTCGTTCGAACGGTTCAGCCCCACCGAGCAGGCAGAGGCCGGTCGGCAGTTCAATGCCTGGATCACGAGCCAGTTCCTCCACGGTGAACAGGGAGCGCTGCTGGCGACCGCCAAGCTCGTGCAGGAGGTGCCGTGGACGGAAGCCAAGTTCTACGGCGCCACGCAGGTGATCGATGAGGCCCGGCACGTCGAGGCCTACGCGCGCTACCTCGACGACAAGCTGGAGCTCACCTATCCGGTCAACGACAACCTCCGTCAGCTCCTCGAGCTCGTCATCGCCGACACACGCTGGGACGTCACTTACCTGGGGATGCAGATCATCGTCGAGGGGATAGCCCTCGCCGCGTTCGGACTGATCCACCAGTTCTCCACCGAGCCGCTGATCAAGCAGATCACCCGCTACGTGATGGCGGACGAGGCACGCCACGTCGCCTTCGGTGCGCTGTCGCTGGCTGGTGTGTACGACGACATGACCACCGTCGAGCTGCACGAACGGGAGGACTTCATCGTGGAGGCGGCCTGGCTCATGCGGGACCGGTTCCTGGCCACCGAGGTGTGGGAACGTCTCGGCATCCCCCTCAGCGACGGCCTCAGGGACTCCGCGAACTCCCCCATGTTGCAGCTCTTCCAACGAGTCCTGTTCGCCAAGATCACCCCCAACCTCCGCAAGATCGGGCTCCTGTCTCCCCGCCTGACCGATCGGCTGGTCGGCATCGGCGCCATGGCCCCAGACGACCTGTGACAGCGACACACGGAACGACCTCCAGGGAGGACGGATGACGACACCGATCCACGAGCTCGACCTCCCAGAGATCGACGTGCTCAACCTCGACCGCCCCTCGGCGGCGATCGCCTTTGAGGACGCTCGCCGCCAGCACTGGCTCGCCCGCATCCCCCTCGGGTACGCCGTCCTCGCGCATGGCGACGTCACAGCCGTCCTGCGGGACCGGCGGTTCCACTCCGCACTATCACTCCTCCCGCAGATCTCGGGGCTGGATGGTCCGCTCCGGGCCCGCCAGGAACGCTCGATCCTGGCGTTGGAGGGCGACGAGCACACGCGCCTCCGTCGGCTCGTGTCGCCGGCATTCACCCCAAAGGCCTCCGACCGGCTCCGACCCTACATGCGGCAGGTCATCGACCGCCTCGTCGACCGGGTCGTCGCCAGCGGTCGTTGCGAGCTCGTCCAGGACATCTGCGAGCCCTATCCGATTCCCATTATCTGCGAGCTCCTGGGCGCTCCGAAGGAGGACTGGAAGCGCTTCTCCGACTGGGCCACGGACATCTTCCGCATCTTCAACAACGACATCGCCCACGACCGGCCCGCCATCGAGACGGCGATGGCCGGACTCGACCGCTATGTCCGGGCAATGGTCGACGAGCGCAGGACCAAGCCCGCCGACGACCTGCTCAGCCAGATGATCGCGGTGGAAGAGGAGGGCGATCGGTTGAGCACGGACGAGCTCGTCATGATGGCCGAGGCCGTCCTGATGGCCGGGACCGACACGACCCGCAACCAGCTCGCCTGCGCGGTTGCTCTGCTTGCGGAGCGTCCGGATCAGTGGGCAAGGCTGGCGTCAGAACCCGAGCTCGCCCCTCGCGCTGTCGAGGAGACCATGCGACACCTCGGCACCGTTCGCGCCACCGTACGAGTCGCCTCCGAGGACATCGAGTACCGCGATGTCCTGTTCCCCAAAGGCACGTTGGTGATGACCAGCCTCGCCGCAGCCAACCACGACCCGGAGATCTGGACCGATCCTGACAAGCTCAACATCGCACGCGTGCCGTCGACATCGCCACAGATGACGTTCGGATCGGGCATCCACTTCTGCCTGGGTGCCTCGCTGGCTCGAGCCGAGCTCCAGGAGGCCCTTCCCCTCCTCGCCCGCCGCATGCCCAACCTCGCGCTCGACGGCCCGATCGAATGGAAGCCGGCCACCGCAGGCATCTGGGGACCGACACGCCTGCCGATCCGGTTCACCCCCGGGCACCCGAGCGGCGGGGGAGACGCCGGCGACGAGTGACCGGCGAAGTGGGTCAATCCGTGACGAGGTCCTCGTCGCGTTGAGTGGGGTGGGGGAGGTCCACGCCGAGTTCCGAGGCGACGTCGTGGTAGCGGGCGGCTTTGGTCTCGAGCTGCGCCCGGAAGGCCCGCAGGGCGGCGATCTTGGCGTCGACCTGGTCGGTGGTCCGCGCGTTGAGCTGGGTGGCCTCGGCGAGGATGGCTTGCTGTCGGTCGCGGGCGGGTCCCCGTCGGTATTCGGTGCTGAGCGCCGCCAGTCGGTCATCGGCGTTGAGGATCTTGCTGATCTCCTCGAGGTTGAAGCCCATGATGGCTTGGAGCTCGCGGATCCTCATAAGTCGTTGTACGTCGGCTTCGACGTAGCGTCGGGCTCCGCCGGTGCTGTAGCTGGATGGGGCGATGAGGCCGAGTTCCTCGTAGTACCGGAGGGTCCGGGCGGACACGCCGCGACGTTCAGCGATCTCGCCGATCCGATACCGGGGCTCAGAGGTCATGCGGGCACCCACTCCTCTGGGACAGGGCCCTCGTCGCCGTCGGGGAGGGGATCGTCCACGGGGGCGCCGAAGGAACCGACCTCATCGTCCTCCGCAATGTAGTGAGTGCCACGCATCCACGACGCCCAAGCGGCGATGAGGCACATGACCAGCGACGCGGTGAAGGCGATGCGGAGCCCGTTGATGAACGGGCGGGAGATGAGGTCGGGGAAGAACCGCGTGCCGGTGATGGTGGCGGCCTTGTCCGGGGGCAGCTGCGACAGGACCGTTGGTCCTACCAGCTTCTCCATCGGGTTGTATCCGAGGAACGCCGCGAAGAGCACTCCGACGGGCGGTTCGCTGGCGATCCGCTCGGCCGTTATAGCAGGGACGTCGTTCTTCTCGAGGTCCGTGCGCAGGGTTGATGGGAGCGTGGCCGACAGGCCGATGATCATGAGGCTGAAGAACAACCCGACCGACAGGACCATCCCGGTGTTCTGAAACGTGGCCCGCATACCCGACGCGGCCCCTCGCTGACTGGCGGGCACAGCGTTCATGATGCCGGTGGTGTTGGGGGCCGCGAACAGGCCCATCCCGATCCCGTTCATGAGGAGCAGAACAGCGAAGGCCGGGAAGGCGAAGTCTGCGGGGAGGAGCATGAGGAGCCCGAACGACGCGGCCGCGAGGAGCATGCCGCCGGTTGCGAAGGGCCGGGCGCCGTGACGGTCCGACAGCCACCCGGCCGCGGGACCGGCGATCAGGAACCCCGCGGTCAACGGAAGCATGTAGATCCCGGCCCACAGGGGGGTGTCCACGAAGCTGTAGCCGTGGAGGGGGAGCCAGATCCCCTGCAGCCAGATAATCAGCATGAACTGCATGCCACCGCGGCCGATCGAGGACAGGAACGAGGCGGCGTTGCCGGCGCTGAAAGCTCGAACCCTGAACAACGCCAGATGGAACATCGGCTCGGTGACGCGGGCCTCGATGATGGCGAACACTGCGAGGAGGGTTGCCCCGCCGATGAGTTCGAACATCACCCAGGGACCGGTCCAGCCCATGTCGTGGCCACCCGAGGGCTGGAGCCCGTAGGTGATGCCGACAAGGATCATGATCAGCCCTGTTGCGAACGTGAGGTTGCCCCACCAGTCGATCGTGGTGCGCTTCTGGGTCCCGAGCTCGCGCAGCTTGGCGTAGGCCCAGATGGTGCCGAACAGGCCGAACGGGACGTTGACCCAGAACACCAGGCGCCAATCGATGTCGGCGAGCAGGCCGCCGGCGATGAGGCCGATGAACGAGCCGGAGATACCGGCGACCATCGAGATACCCATCGCTCGGCCCCGCTCGGCGGCCGGGAACGCGTCCGTGAGGATCGCTGTCGAGTTGGCCATCAGCAGCGCGCCGCCGATGCCCTGCACGACGCGCCACCCGATCAGCCACAACGCGGCGGAGCTTCCGTGTCCGGGAGTCAACGACAGAGCGATGGACGCGAAGGTGAACACGGCGAACCCCGCGTTGTACATGCGTACCCGTCCGAACATGTCCCCGAGCCGGCCGAAGGTCACAACCAACACGGCGGTGACCACGAGGTAGCCCATGAGCATCCACAGCAGGTACCCGATGTTCCCTGGCTGGAGCGGGTCAAGGCGGATCCCCCGGAAGATCGCCGGCAACGAGATCAGCACGATCGATGAATCCAACGCGGCCATGAACATGCCCAGCGTGGTGTTGGACAACGCCGTCCACTTGTAGTTGGCCGGCAGCGGCCCTGTCTTGTCTCGCGTCATGCGTCGATCATCGCCGAGAACCAACGTTGACGTCAACGAGAGGAATTTGCGCCCATCACGCCGGCGACCCGGGCGTCGTGTCGAACTCCATACAAAAGTGACCAAGCCCCCGACGGGCGATGTCACGGATGATCACAGCAGCCTCGGCGGCGCCGGGCGCCGGCTCGATCTCCGCGTGGATCCACAGCTCGGTGCCCGCTGCAGGTAGCGAGAGTGCTGTGGTTCGGATGACCGCGCGAAAGGTGACGTACGCGTCGATACGGACACAGCCGGCGCAGGCGCTCAACGCGTAGACCTGTTCGTCCCGTCCCCAGTACTCGTGCACGCGGGTCAGCACAAGGTCCCCGTACGACGACGCGAGGACACTTCGGAACCCGGACCGACGGATCCCGAACCAGTTGGCGATGGCCGCCGGGTCGTAGAGGGTGTCGAGCGCGTCCGCCGGGGTACAAGCGACGATGGTGCTCTCATCGATGGTGAGCCCGACGTCGCCATCGTCGCGCCGGCTTCGGCGGCGTCCACGCACCGGAGCTACGACACCTCGGGTGGCACGATCAGAACGGGTCGGTCGGCGTGGAACACGAGGCGCTTCGTAACCGAGCCGAGGAGCCGGTCTGCGACCAGGCGGGAGCCGTGGCGGCCGACCACGATGCACACGGCGCCGTGTTGTGCGCCGGCATCGATAAGCGCTCTCGCCGGGTCTCCATGACGGACCTCGAAAGTCCCGCGCACTCCCGTGGTGGCGAGCGTCAGCTCGCAACCGATGTGGCACTGGTCCACCGTGTTGTCGAGGGAGGCGAGGATGGTGGTGGCGCCGACCGAGTCGGCCACTGCGGCTCCTGGGAGGTGGGCCACGTGGACGACGACCAGCGTGTTGTCGGTTGAGTGGGCGAGCCTGGCCGCCACGGAAAGTGCGTGGTCGCTGTTGGTGGAGGCGTTGGTACCTACGACGATGACCCCGGCCATGGAGCTACGGCGAGGGCGACGGGGATCGCTCGCCGGGCCCGACCAGGTGCGGGACGTTGTCCGGACCAACCCCGGTCTCGAGGGCAACGGCGAGGTCGTCGCCGACGGCTTCGAGACCGATGTGAGCTGATTCCTTGAGCGGTTCTTCGCGCAGGAAGACGACGACGATGAACCCCACGATCGAGAGAGGGATGCCCCAGAGGAACGCGACGTGGAGGGCCCGGGCGAACGCGTCGATGACCACTGCGTGGACTGGGGTCGGAAGGGCGGCGAGAGCGGCTGGGCCGCCCTGCACCGTCGCGATGTCGATGTGCACTCCGGGCGGGAGGAGCTGTCCGAGGTAGAGGTTGAGGCGGCTGTTGAAGATCGATCCGAAGACGGCGACGCCGAACGCGCCCCCCATCGATCGGAAGAAGGTGTTGGCCGAGGTCGCGGTGCCCAGGTCGCGTTGATCCACGGTGTTCTGCACGGCGAGCACGAGTACCTGCAGGACCAAGCCGATGCCCAGGCCAACCACGGCCATGTACAGCGATTGGGTCAGCCGGCCGGTGTGGGCGTCGAATGTCGACAGCAGGTAGAGCCCGAGGGTCGTCACCGCCATCCCCAGGACCGGGAAGATCTTCTAGCGCCCCCACGCGGTGATGAGCCGGCCGGAACCGACCGACCCGACGATCAGGCCGAGCATCAACGGGGTGAGGAGGAGACCCGACTTGGTTGGGGTGGCGCCGTTGACGACCTGCAGGTAGAGCGGCACGAAGATGATGACCCCGTACATGGTGACGCCCACGATGAACGCGGCCCCGCTGGTGACGCTGAAGATGGCGTTGCGGAACAGGCGCAGCGGAAGGACTGGCTCGGTCGCCCGTCGCTCCCGCGCGACGAAGAGGCCGGCGAGGATGAGCCCGATCGATGCGAGCCCGATGATGGTGGGGGAGCCCCACTGGTAGTCGTTGCCGCCCCACACGGCCACCAGCAACAGGCACGACACGGCGGCGACGAGCAGCACCGAACCGAGGTAGTCGATGGCGTGGGGGCGGCGAACGAACGGGAGCCGCAGCACCGAGCTGGTCACGACCAGTGCCACGATGCCGACCGGGATGTTGATGTAGAAGACCCACCTCCAGGAGAGGTGGTCGACGAAGAACCCGCCGAGGAGCGGACCGGCCACACTGGCCGCCGCGAACACTGCTCCGGTGTAGCCCTGGTACCGGCCCCGTTCCCGGGGCGACACGATGTCGCCGATGATGGCCATGGCCATGGCCAGCAGCCCCCCGGCACCGATGCCCTGGACCGCCCGGAACGCGATGAGCTCGGTCATGTTCTGCGATAGGCCCGACAGGACCGACCCAACGAGGAAGATCGTGATCGCTGACTGGAACATCAGCTTGCGGCCGTACAGATCACTGAGCTTGCCGTACAACGGCGTCGACGCCGTCGAGGTCAGCAAATAGGCCGTCACCACCCACGACAGATGCTCCAAGCCCCCCAGATCCCCCACGATGGTCGGCAAGGCCGTCGCGACGATCGTCGAATCCAACGCCGCGAGCAGCATCCCGAGCAGCAACCCACTGAACACCACCAAGATTTGGCGGTGCGTCAGCTGCGTTGGCGGTGACGTTGAGGGCTCGATCGGGACCACAACATCGGTCACGGCCGGCCTCCGAGCTGACGGAGCTCACGCGCGAACCGCTCACGCAGCGGAGCCAACCGGTCTCGGTCTTCCTGAGGCCATCTGGCCAGCAGGTCTTCGAAGAATCGGTGACGCACCCGAGCCAGTCGATCGAGCGCCTCAGCGCCGTCACGACTCGTGGTGACCCACGCCGCGCGACGGTCGTCCGGGTCTTCGGTGCGAGCCAACAACCCGGCCGCCTCCAGACCCTTCACCTGACGGCTCACCGTCGATAGGTCGAGCCCAAGGGAGTTCGCAAGGTCCGTGAGGCGAACCGCCCCGCAATCGGCCACCTCCCGGACGACCCCGTAGGCGGCACGTTCCAGGGCCACACCGGACTGAGCAACGAACCGCTCCTGAACGCTCGGCAGCGTCGCCTCCCGAACGATCAGCACGATCGCCTCCTCGATCACCACCACGGCAGGGTCAACGCTGGCAACCGTGTGAGACATGTCCCGACCATAACTTGGTTGGCACCAGCAAGTAAATGACCACCCCGAACTCCGATTTCCCGGGAGAGAGTGCAGCCTGGGCACCTCGTCACGGTGCTCCCGAGGTCGATCACACCGTTGCCCGCGCGGTGGCGAGGACCTGATCGACCACCTCGCCTACGAAGCCCGCGGTGATCGGCTGACCTGTGAAGAACCGGCGGAAGGTCAGCGGTCCGACCAATTGCGCGATGAGAAGCTGATCGTCGGCAGCCCCCGGGAGCTCGCCCCGGTGACGCGCCGAGCGAAGGATGCCCTGGAGCACGCCGGTTCCCCTTCCCGCGAGTCGGCGGCGGATGATGCCGATCTCAGGATCCCACTCTGCCCGGTCGATGAGCCCCGTCATGATCCGGCCATTTTGTCCCTTAGTCCTGGCACGCCGGAAGGCGAGCAGCTCGCTGACGAGATCGATCCGCAGGTCGCCGGAGGGCCTCGAGTGGTCGTTGAGCTCCGCCTCTGACAGCGCGTCGAGCAACAGCTCGCTGACCTTGGGCCAGTGCCGGTAGACGGTGGCCCGACCGATGCCGGTTCGCTCGGCAACCGTTGCCTGGGTGAGCGCGTCCCACCCTTCCTCTTGCAGTACCGCGAGCGCGGCGGCGAGTGCGTTCCGACGGGTTCGCTCCACCCGGGGATCCAGTTCCCGCATGACTGACGAGGTTACTCCTAGGTAGGCCACCATCACGGTTCGTGATGGCGCGGCACCCGCCCAGTTATGAGACACTTCATCCCACTATGAGGTTCGGCCTTGTCGCCCATAGCGGCCGTCTAGCTGGGGAGAAACGTGCGGCAGATGAATCGGCCGACCCGGCCGGCCCGGCCCGGATGGGATCCGATCAGGCCACGAGTCGCGATGTGATGCCGTGATCGGCACGGACGACCTAGACGGCGCCGGACAAGTGGTGGCCGACGCCCGACGACGTCGAGCCATCCTGATCACGATGTGTGTCGCGCTGGCGGGGGTCGTCGCCTCGGTGTCCGGTCTGAACGTCGCGCAGCAGGCGATCGCCGCTGATCTGCGAGCGTCCCAGAGCCAAGTCCTGTGGGTGATCAACGGTTATACGATCGTTCTGGCCGCCTTGCTACTTCCGATCGGTGCAGTTGGCGATCGCTGGGGCCGCAAGCAGATCCTCGTATCCGGGCTGTGCCTCTTTGCGACGGCCAATATCGTATCGGGATTCGCGACCTCTCCGGAGTGGCTGATTGTCTCGCGGCTTGTCGCGGGCCTGGCGGCAGCGATGATCATGCCAGTCACCCTGGCAGTGATCACCACCAGCTTCCCAGCTGACGATCGTTCCAAGGCCGTCGGTACCTGGGCTGGTGTCGCCGGGGGCGGGGGCATTCTCGGTTTGTTCGTCTCCGCGGCGATCATTGACAACGCGAGTTGGCCGTGGGTGTTCGCGGTGCCCGTTCTGATGGGATGTGTCGCCCTCGGAGCGACGATCGCCTTCGTACCGCACTCGCTTGAGCGCGGTGACGGAAGGTTCGACCTCAGCGGCGCGGTCCTCTCCGCGATGGCGGTAGGGGGCCTCGTACTCGGCATCCAGGAGGGACCTGAGCGTGGGTGGACCGATCTAGGCACCGTCTCAGCGTTGGCGATCGGCCTTCTCGCGGCGATCGCCTTCGTGTGGATCGAGCTTCGGCGAGATCACCCGCTCCTCGACGTGCGGCTGTTCCGCAACCGCGCTCTGGCCACGGGCACGCTCAACTTGTTCATCGTCTTCGGGCTCATGTTTGCCCTGTTCCTCGTCCTCATCCAGCTCCTCCAAGCCGTGTTCGGCTACAGCGCCGAGCGCGCGGCG
>JACXTT010009008.1_pt1 | contig 13697 bp, 11 predicted proteins | sample 9270951 | NCBI WGS metagenome assembly JACXTT01 (sample SAMN15532306, study PRJNA645909) | rock metagenome | isolation source: weathered quartz diorite | place: Puerto Rico | collected 2017-06-21 | reverse complement strand
TCGAGCGGGACGCGGACAGATCATCGGCAACGCCCGCGCATACTCATCAAACCCGCGCTTCGCCCTGGACGTTAGCCTCCTTCACGCCCTGACCGACGTCTTTGGAGTGGGGCTCGATGTCAGTTGGTGGGAGGAACTCGGGTCCCAGGGCTTCGCTTATGGGGACCAGGGCCCGAATGATCCGAATGAGGAGCACCAGCGCGAGATCGCCGCGGCCGCTCTCGTCCGCGCGCGCGCCAGCCTGATGTACAGCAGACCGTACTTACTCCTCGGCGTGGGAAGCTACTTGGCGACCCGAGAAGACCGATACCCTGGCGATCGATCCAACTCCACACGAGAATACGCGCCCGGCTGGAGCATCGGCGTGGGTATCGCATCGTCCACGCGACCCGCTCCCCTGCTAGAAGCGCGATGGCATCGGCTCTACACCCATCTCAATCATTTTGATTCTTCGGCCACTACCAACGTCCTCATCATCGCGGCGGGGTTGAGCTTCAACTGAGGCGGCAGGCGCGCTCACCTCCTCGTCCCCCTACTCGATCACCGTGATTCGCACCGTCTGAGCCCGAGCACCCTGCGTCAGGCGCAGCAAGTACAAGCCTGGCGGGAGGCGATGTCCCTCCGCCAGATTGACGACGTGACGCCCGGGGCCGAGCGCGCCGACGTCACGATCCATCCAGCGGCGGCCGGCGACGTCGATCAAGCGGAGCGTGGCGGGCGTCGACCACGTACACGTTGGCGGATGCGTCGGTCGCCACGGCGATCGGCTCCTTGAACTGACCGTTCCCGGTCCCGAATCCGCCCCACTGCGTCAGGAATCCGCCAGTGGCGGTGAATTTCTGGATACGGGCATTGCCGAGGTCCACGACGTAGACGTTGCCCGAGCGGTCCGCGGTGACCGCATAGGGTTGATTGAATTGCCCGGTCCCAGCTCCGTAAGTGCCCCACTGGGCAAGGAAATTCCCGTACCGGTCGAACTTCTGAACGCGGTTGTTGAACTGGTCGGCCACGTAGACGTTGCCGAGCGCGTCGACTCCCACGCCCCCGGGGCTGAAGAACTGTCCGGGCGCGGTGCCGTAATTCCCCCAGGTCAGAACGAACGTGGGAGTCGTGGGCGCAGTGGACGCCGCCGTGAAAGCCGGAGCCAGGATGAAGGCGATGAGCAGCGAAACCTGAGAGATCAGCGTGCGGAGTGAGGCAAGCGGCGGCGACAGGGAGCGGGCCATGAGTCACCTCGGCGGAGCGCCTAGCTCGACGAACGACGACCGGAGCGAGACGCTGCGTGTCCCGGATGCGGCCCCCGCGGGGCGAGCCTTCCCGCGCGGCATGCCAAGAGTACGCTCGGGCGAAATCCGGTCTAGGTATTTCCTGGCGGTCAAAGGTCCCAACAGACCGTGGTCTCGTCCACGAATAGACCCACGATCCCGACGCTGCAGCGCACATAACCACGCCGTACGACCCCGCCCCCGTCCTCGACGGTCACGTAGAAGACGCCCATCCCTCTCGGGATGCGGCCTTGGAACGGCCCTCGATTCATGAACCGCCGCTCCGAGGTCACCAGCCGATAGCCGTTGGCCTTGGCCCATCGCCTCAAGCAGGTCCGGCTCCCGCCAGCCAGGCCGAAGAGCGCGCCGGCGATGAGCGCCAACATCAAGAGTGGCCCCCACAGGGCACCGGCGACCTGCGGGGCGAAGACGACTGGAATCATGTGGAGCGTTATCGGCAGGTTTCGATCATCGGCGGCAGAACTTCGGCATGGAACGAAAGTCGTAGCTCAGAGTGCCTAAGCGTCCCATGGTCCTCCGCTGCTTGGCCCGGACCCACCCGGAGAAGTGACCCGGAGACTCGACGCCGTTGAGCAGCTGCCCTGCATCGGCCCGACCTACTTCACCTCGGCAATCTTCTCCATGCCGTGCATGAAATGCGGCTTGTGATCCTTGGCATCCGCGACCATGCAGGAGTGCATGTACCACCCGGCCGGGAGTCGAATCGTCGCGAGCATGGCTTGACCCGGGTCGAGAACGCCGGCGCCACCGACGTTGGTCCAAGGCTCCGGTCCTTTGCCATTGAAGGCGTCGATCTGCGCGATGGTCGTGCCTGGGGCCACCCGAGCGAGCAACCAGTTGTGCTGCTGCTGACCGTCGTCCTCGACGCGCACCGTTTGCGTTCCCGCGTGCAGCGGTTTGTCGAACGCGAAGTCGTACTCCACCAGCCTCAACGTGTTGTCCGCGAGCGGGAGAGAATCCGGGTGCGCCGCCGCCGACCAGCCGGCCGCGGCGACGACGCGCAGCGGCCGCAGCATGCCGAGAGCCAAGTGGGTGGCTGAGCTGTTCACCACGGGGAGCCCGCACAGCAGCACGTACTCCCCTGGGGCCAGCGCCATCGTGACGACTTGGGTATCCCGGGGCGCGATGAACTCGACGCCGCCTCGCTTGAGCACGTGATCCGGCCGCCGGGCGTTGGCGCGCAGGACGGCCAGCGTCGAGTCGAGCCGGGCGCCGGGAAGCAGCTGGTAGACGACCATCTGATGGATCACCGAGCCAGGATTCGTGACGTGGAACGTGATCAGCCCGGCGTCGATCGATTCGGGCGCCGCGAATTGGTACTCGCTGGCGATCACGTCCACGTCCGACCGCGGCGCCATCACGCTGCGCTTCGTCCCACTTCCACAACCGCCGAGGCCCAGCATCACCAGCAGTGCCGCGGCCAGGTGCGGAATTGCGCTCCATCGCGTTCGTTGCACGAGTCCTCCTTGTTGCAAGGGGCGTGAACCGCTCAGTGAATCAGGCGCACCGCGACCGCGCGATGGGCGTCCGCGGTGCGCGCCGCGGCCCAGTAGACGCCGCTTCCGCACCAGCGCCCACCGTCGTCGCGCCCGTCCCAGGTGAAACGGCGCGATCCCGCTTCCAGCGGTCCACGAAACAGCTCGCGCACGCGCCTCCCGCCCGCGTCGTAGAGAGCGAGCACGACTTCCGCGGCCTGCGGCAGCTCGAGCCGCAGCTCGATTCCACCGCGGCTTCGCACCGAGGCCAGTCGCAGCTCCGCGGGGAGCGGCGCCATCGGAACGGCCGTGACAGGCGCAGCGTCCTCGTCGGCCCATGCGGCGGCGGCGAGCGCCTTGGCATCGGAACGGCCGCTCAGAACGGTGCCGAGCGCCCAGTAGACGATGCTCATGTTGACCACCGAGGTGTCCGCGATCGTCCACGGGTACTCGGGATCGTCGGGCGGCGGCCAATAGCCCCACAGATCGGGAAGCGTGCCGCCGGTCTCGAGCGAGTCGAGGAAGCTCATGGCCCACGCGTAGGACCGTGTTCCGAGGTGATCGAAGACGACTGCGTCGTACGCCGGCTCGACGGTCCATCCGCGCGTGTCGTAGTCGATCCCGCAGCCGCTGGCGCGGCTGTAGTAATAGCGAATGCATCCTGGGCCGCAGGGCGCCTGGTAATGCGTCGTGTCGCGCGGGTCGCCTCGATCTTCGAGGAATCGACCCATGCGCGACAGGATCGGCTCCATGGAAAGGTCCTGGCTCCAGCGCTCGATCTGAACCAGTTCGAGCCCCATCCATCCCGTGTAATGGATGTCCTCGGAGCCGAAGCACCAATGAGGAAAGCTCCCGTCGTCGTTCTGATAGCCCACCAGCCCGGACAGGATGTCGTTCGCCTTCTGGCCCGCCGCGACGTCGCCGGTGAGCCGATGTTCGGCCGCCATCGCCATTGCGACCATCAGCCCGCCGTTCAGGATGCACTGGGAGGTCGGGATTGCCTCGAGCTCGGCCACCATTGCCGCGGCCGCCGCGCGATGGCGCGGATCTCGGGTCACCTCCCACCCCACCAGGAGGCTCAGCCCGAGCATGCCATCGAAGGGCGTCCCCGAATTGATGGCCGCCAGGTGCGCCACGAGGTAGTCGACGTGCCGCGCGATCTGCGCTCGTCGCCGCGGCGTGGGATGCACGCGATAGATCTCGGACTCGCCCAACACCTGGCACACGACCGTCTGCCGAATCTCTTCTGAAGGAATGACCGAGTAGCGCCAATCCATCGTCACGCCGTCGACTTCGTGGCGCTCGAGGTAGCGATCCATCCGCCGCAGGATCCCCACGAGCGGATCGTGGGGCGAGGTTGGCGCGGCGTGGGCCGCAGGCGGGCAGGCGCTCAGCCCGAGCAGCGAGCTCAGAGCGAGAATCGAGACAAAGAAGAGGCGTGTCCGAAGCAGAGGCATGGGAACCTCGCCCGCAGGAACCTAGATCGCTCCGCTCTCCACCCACTTGAAGACGCGCCGACCCGCTTTGTCCTTGAACGCCCCGACCAGAATCATGATCAGGTCGATCAACACCCAAATGCCGAAGACTCCGCCATGGTCACGATCATCGGGATCCCGGTGCCGATCTTGCCCACGTAGAAGCGGTGAACACCGAGGTATCCGAGGAAGAAGCAGAGGAGCAGAGCTACGAGCCGCGACTTGCTCGACACGGTTTCGTAGTTCATCGATGACCCTCCTTGGCTCCTACCCTGCGACCGTCGCTTGCGGCGACCGCTCGGGTCGCACGGCCCGCCGCGTCCCGCGCATCATTGCCACGTACAGCAGTCCAGCGCCGAAGAAGCCCACGAACCACGCGTAGTCGTAGAGCGGGCGCAGCGGCGACACCACCAGGCCGCCCCAGGCCAACGCGCAGCCGACCAGCGTCGCGATCACGGCGCGCACGTTCCATCCGCCGTACTCGCCGTGCGGCCGGTAGAGATCGCCCAAGTTCAGATTGCGCCGCCTCACGATCCAGTAGTCGGCGATCAGCACGCCCGCGATCGAGCCGAGACCGCCCGAGTAGCCCACGAGCCAGGCGAAGATGTACCCCTTGGGATCGGCGAGCAGCCGCCACGGCTGCATCGCGATGCCGATCAGGCCGGTGAGCAGACCGCCGGTCTTGAACGAGATCAGGCGCGGCAGGGCGTTGGCGAAGTCGTTGGCGGGCGAGACGACGTTGGCGGCGATGTTCACGGCCAGCGTGGCGATCACCACCGAGAACATCGCGAAGCCCACCACCCAGGGATTCGTGAAATGGCCGACCAGCTTGACCGGATCCCAGATCGGCGCGCCGAACAAGATCGCGCTCGCGCTCGTGATCAGGACGCCCATGGCCGCGAAGGCGAACATGGTCGTGGGCAACGCCACCGCCTGCCCCACCGCCTGCTCGCGCTGGCTGCGGCCGAAGCGGGTGAAGTCCGGCATGTTGAGCGAGAGCGTGGCCCAGAACCCGATCATGGCGGTGAGCGAGGGCCAGAACACGGGCAGGAACGCCTTCATCGAGTCGAGCGTCCCGGGATGGGCCAGCAGCGGGCCAAAACCCTTCGCGGCGCCCACCGCCCAGATCAGCAGCGCCGCGGTGACCACCAGCACGTAGGGGGCGGCCCAGTTCTCGACCGTGCGCAGCAGGTTCATGCCGCGGTAGACGACGCCGATGTTGAGCGCCCAGAACATCCCGAACGAAAGCCACTCGGTGCCGCTGTGGCCGCCGAACCCGGGACCGAGCGCATGGGCCCAGCCCGGGATCAGCACGGTGAAGAACGTCTGCAGCGCCTCGCCGCCGATCCAGGCTTGGATGCCGAACCATCCGCACGCGACCAGCGCGCGCATCAACGCCGGCAGGTTGGAGCCGGCGGTGCCGTAGGCGGCGCGCGCGAACACCGGAAACGGGATGCCGTATTTCGTGCCGGGGTGCGAGTTGAGCAGGATCGGCACCAGCACGATGGTGTTGCCGAGCAGGATGGTGAACAGCGCCTGGGTCCAGCTCATGCCCTGCGTCATGAGGCCCGAGGCCAGCATGTACGTGGGGATGCAATGCGCCATCGAGATCCACAACGCGGCGTAGTTGTACGTCGTCCAGGTGCGCTTCGCCACCGGCACCGGCGCCAGGTCGTGGTTGAAGATCGGGCTGGCCGCGATCGCCGCCTCGTCGATCAGCTCGACGCGGCCGTCGGGCAGCTGGCGCTGATTCGGCTCCATGCGGGCCTCCGTGGCGGTCAGCGGTCAGTCGTGAAGGCCGCCCGGCACCTTGTCGGCGCCCTTGGCGATGCGATCGTTCCAGCTCTCGAAGGACTTCCCGTTCGAATCCTCGACCATCGTGATGCACTCCGGAACCGGACAGACGTGCGAGCACAGGTTGCAGCCCGTGCACTCGTCCCAGTCGGCCCAGGTGACCTTGACGCCGCCCTGCTGGGCGCGCGCGATGGCGGCGTCGCGGGTCGGCGCTCGGTGTCCGGCGGGCAACGGATGCTCACCGACGTGGATGCAGTCGACGGAGCTGTCGCGGCATGCCACGAGGCAGAGGTCGCAACCGATGCACTTGGCCGGATCGATGTGGGCGGCGACCTTGTAGTTGAGGTCGAGGTCTCCCCACTCGGCGTACGCGCGCACCGCGCGCCCGCGCAGCTCGCTCACCGACTTCATGCCCTTTTCGTCGAGGAAGTTCGAGAGGCCGTCGATCAAGTCGGCGACGATCCGGAATCCGTAGTGCATGACCGCCGTGCACACTTGGACGCTGGTACTGCCGAGCGCGATGAATTCGGCCGCGTCGCGCCACGTGCTGATGCCGCCGATGCCGGAGATCGGCACGTTGATGCGCGGCTCGCGCGCGAGCGCACCCACCATGTGCAACGCGATCGGCTTGACGGCGGGACCGCAGTAGCCGCCGTTGGTCGAGCGCGCGCCCACCACCGGGTAGGGCACCATGCGGTCGAGGTCCACGCCCACGATGCTCTTGATGGTGTTGATCAGCGACAGGCCGCGGACGTGAGCCGCGACCGCGGCCAGGGCCGGCTCCGTGATGTCGCCGACGTTCGGCGTGAGCTTGACCAGCACCGGCAGCTTCGAGAACTCGACCGCCCAGCCCGCCACGACCTCGAGCACCTCGGGCTCCTGGCCCACCGCCGAGCCCATGCCGCGCTCGCACATGCCGTGCGGGCAGCCGAAGTTGAGCTCCAGGCCGTCGGCGCCCGTGTCCTCGACGCGGCGGATGATGTCGCGCCAATCCTCGCGCGACTCCACCATGAGCGAGACGACCAGCGCATGGCTCGGGTAACGCCGCTTGCACTCGCGGATCTCGCGCAGGTTCACCTCGAGCGGCCGGTCGGTGATGAGCTCGATATTGTTGAACCCGACCATGCGCTCGTTGCCCACCGAGATCGCACCGAAGCGGCTCGAGGTGTCGACGATTGGATCGCCGAGCGTCTTCCACACCGCGCCCCCCCAGCCGGCGTCGAACGCCCGCATCACCTGGTCACCGGTGTTGGTGGGCGGCGCGCTCGCCAGCCAAAACGGATTCGGCGACTTGATGCCGGCGAAGTCGATGGAGAGATCGGCCATGGCGGCGGCTCCTACTCGTGTCCCGCGTGCAGCGGCGAGCCGGCCCGGACCGCGATGCCCAGTGCGGCGCAGATGCCACGCGCCGCGCGCTTGCCGTCCTGGACCGCGGTCACGATGAGCTCGCCGCCGTGCACCGCGTCGCCGCCCGCGAACACGCGCGGGTGACCGGTGGCGCCGGTCTTCGGATCGGCCTCGAGCGCTCCACGCGGGTCGCGCTCCACGCCGGGGAAGGCGCGCACCAGCTCGGCGATGCGGGCTTGACCGATCGCCAGGATCGCGAGCTCGCAGGCATGGGTCTCGCCGCTCTGTAAGGTGACGCCGGTGAGCGTCCCCTGGGCGTCGCGCTCGAAGCGCGCCGGCACCGCCCGCTCGACGAGCACGACGCCGGCCAAGCGCGCCTGATCCATCTCGTGCGCGTAGCCGCTCATCTCGGCCGTGGTGCGGCGGTAGAGCATGCTCACGGCGGGGACGCCCAGCCCGGCCAGCTCGCGCGCCGCGTCGATCGCGGTGTTCCCACCGCCGATCACGACCGCCCGCGCCACCCCGGCGAGCTGCACGCCGGGCTCCACCTTCATGCGCTCGATCCATTCCACCGCGCCGACCACGCCGGGGCCGTCCTCGCCGGGGATGCCGAGCCGGGTGTCGGCGCCGAGTCCGGGCGCGAGAAAGACGGCGTCGTGCTCGCGCAGCAGCGCCTCGGCCTGGGGCCCGGGGGCGACTTCGGCGCCGGTGCGAATCTCGACGCCGAGCGAGCGCACGAAGTCGACCTCGGCGAGCGAGTCCTCGGCCGGCAGCTTGTAGGGCGCGACCCCCGAGGTGTTGAGCCCTCCGGCCAGCGGCCGCTTCTCGTAGATCGTCACCGCGCAGCCCTCGAGCGCGAGATAGGCCGCGCACGCGAGCGAGGCCGGGCCTGCGCCCACGCAGGCCACGCGCTTGCCGTTCGCCGGCGCGCGCGCCAGCAGCTCCGCGGCGAGGCCGGAGCGCATGAAGCCTTCGGTCGCGTAGCGCTGCAGCCGCCCGATCGCGATCGGTGGATCGCGATGCCAGGCGTGGTAGACGCACGCTCCGGCGCACAACACCTCGACCGGGCAGGCGCGTGCGCACGAGAAGCCGAGCACGTTGGCGGAGAGAATCGTGCGCGCGGCTCCGCGCAGGTTGTCGGCGCCGATGCGCCGGATGAACGTCGGCACGTCGATGCCGGTCGGGCAGGCCGCGACGCAGGGCGCGTCGTGGCAGTAGAGACAGCGGTTGGCCTCGACCATGGCCTCGGCCGGGGTGAACAGCGGCTTCGCGTCCGGAAGCCGTCGCTCGAGTCGGTCCGCGGGAAGCCGCGGGGCGGAGGCATTCACTCGTGGGTCCTAGGCGGCGTCGATCGCGATCAGCGACTCACCCAGCTTCTGGAGCGCCTCGTCGACCTCGCTCGCGTTGACCGTGAGCGGCGGCGAGATGCGCAGGCAGTTGCCGTGCAAGCCGCCCTTGCCGATCAGGAGCCCACGCTTCTTGGTTTCCTCGAACAACGCGTTCACCGCCTGAGGATTGGGCGTGCGATCGCCAGCGGTCTCGTCCTTCACCAGCTCGACGCCCTGCATCAGGCCCATGCCCCGCACCTCGCCGATGATGCGCGGGTGCCGCTTCTGCAGACGCTCCAGCCCCTCGCGCAGCCGCGCCCCCTGGAGCGCCGCGTTGCGACGCAGATCGTGGGATTCGATGTAGTCGATGGTGGCCTTGCCCGCGGTGGCGGTGATGGGGTTGCCGCCGAAGGTCGAGATCTGGAGCTTGGTGAACGAATCGGCGATCGCGGGCGTGGCGAGCGTGGCCGAAAGCGGCATGCCGTTCGCGATCCCCTTCGCCATCGTCATGAGGTCGGGCTCGACGCCGTACTGCTCGCACCCCCACCACTTGTCGCCGGTGCGGCCAAATCCGGTCTGCACTTCGTCACAGATGAAGACCCCGCCGTACTTGCGCACGATCTCGACCGCGATCTGGAAGTACTCCTTGGGCGGGGTGACGAAACCTCCGACGCCCTGGATCGGCTCGGCCAGGAACGCCGCGGGCTGCCCCGTCGTGGTGGTACGGATCAGCTCGTCGAGATCCTGCGCGCACGCGACGCCGCACTTGGGATAGGTGAGCTTGAGCGGGCAGCGGTAGCAGTAGGGCGAAGGCGCGTGCTTGATGCCCGCGATCTGCGACGGCAGGGCGCGCCACGGCGCCTGTCCCGCCAGCGACTGGGCCAGCATCGAGCGGCCGGAATAGCCGTGGCGGAGCGCGATCACCTCGGTGCGGCCGGTATAGACCTGGGCCAGGGTCACCGCGGTCTCGTCGGCCTCGGTGCCGCTGGCGGTGAAGTAGGCCTTGCGCAGCTGGCCCGGAGCGATCGCGACCAGCTTCTCCGCCAGCTCCACGATCGGCAGCGTGGGATACAGCGTCGACACGTGCCCGAGCCGATCGATCTGCGCCTTCACCGCCGCGTTCACCGCTTCGTTGCAATGCCCCACCGAGACGGTGAGGATGCCGCCGAAGAAGTCCAGGTACTCGGTGCCGTCGAGGTCGGTCACGCGCAACCCTCGCCCCTCCGCGAGCACCAGCGGCTCGGCGTAGTAGTGGGTCACCGAGGGGAACAGATACTCCTTGTGCTTGGCGCGGATCTCGGCGGAGACGCGGGCCTCCGCGGCGGCTTTCGGATTCATGGCTTCACCTCGGCGTGCTGCGAGAAGTGCGTGGGCTTGCGCGTGATGAAGCGCCCCGCCCCGCGGGTGGTCGTGAGGTTCTTGCCGTCCCAGACGGTGCGACCTGCCGCGATGGTGCGCGCGATGCGGCCCCGCACCTTGAAGCCCTCGAAGATGCTGCGATCCGCCTTCGAGTGGTGGGTGCGGGCGCTCAGCTCGCGCTCTCCCTCCGGATCGAGGAGCACGAGGTCGGCGTCCATCCCGACCGCGATCGAGCCTTTCCTGGTCAGCCCGAAGATGCGGGCCGGCGCGGTGCTGCCCAGCTCGACCATGCGGCACAGATCGAAGCGGCCGGCGCGCACGCCATAGCTGTAGAGCAGTGCGAGCCGATCCTCGACCCCGGCGGCGCCATTGGGGATCTTGGTGAAATCATTCGCACCCATCTTCTTCTGCTGGTGGGTGAACGGGCAGTGATCGGTGCCCACTGAATCGAGCATGCGGCTGGTCAGTCCGTTCCAGAGCGCGGCGTGATGGCCGACCCCGGCGGGGCGAATCGGCGGGCTCATGACGTAGGCCGAGCCACCGAAGTCCGGTTTCTCGAACACCCGGTCGTCGAGTAGGAGGTATTGAGGGCAGGTTTCGCCGTAGCAGCGCTGCCCCGCGAGCTTGGCGCGCTCCAGCGCGTGGACCGCCTCGTGGCAGGTCATGTGGACGATGTAGGCGGCCGCGCCGTGGAGCCGGGCCAGCATGAGCGCGCGCTCGGTGGCTTCGCCCTCGACCAGGCTCGGCCGCGAGATCGGATGGAACTCCGGCCCGGTGCAGCCCTTGGCGAGCAGCTCGCGCTGCAGGTGCCACACCGCGTCTCCGTTTTCGGCGTGCACCGTCACCACCGCGCCGAGCTTGGCGGCCTCGCGCATGATCTCGTAGAGCTGGCCGTCGTCCACCATCAGGGCGCCCTTGTAGGCCATGAACACCTTGAAGCTGGGGATGCCGTGCTTCTCGACCACCTCGCGCATCTCGGCCGGCGTGTTCGGCCCGAAATCGGTGATCGCCATGTGGTAGGTGAAGTCGATCGGCGACTTCTTGGACTTCGCGTGCCAGGCCTCGACCGCGTGCGGGAGCGACACGCCCTTGCCCTGGATGCAGAAGTCGATGTAGCAGGTCGTGCCACCGGCGGCGGCCGAAGCGCCGCCCAACTCGAAGTCGTCGGCGCTCACGGCCCCCATGAACGGCAGCTCCATGTGGACGTGGGGATCGACGAAGCCCGGCAAGACGTGCATGCCCGCGGCTTCGACGGTCTCGTCACCGCTCCGCGGCTCGAGCTTCGCGGCGACGTCGGTGATGCGGCCGTCGTCGAGGCGCACGTCGGCGACGAAGCGCTCGGAGGCGGTGACCACCTCGCCGCCGCGGATGACGGTACCCATCAGAGCTCGACCAGCTCGCCGTACGTTTCGGGCCGGCGGTCGCGGAAGAATTGCCACGTCTTCCGCACCTCGTCGATCAAGTCGAGGTCCATCTCCGCCACCACCAGCGCGTCGTCGTCCTCGTTGGCCTGCGCCAGGAAGTTGCCGCGCGGGTCGACGAAATAGGACGAGCCGTAGAACTTGCCGACGTTCCACGGCGCTTCGGTCCCGACCCGGTTGATGGCGCCGACGAAGTAGCCGTTCGCGACCGCGTGCGCCGGCTGCTCGAGCTTCCACAGGTACTGCGACAGCCCGGCCACGGTGGCGCTCGGATTGAGCACGACCTCGGCCCCGTTCAGCCCCAACGCGCGCGCGCCCTCCGGAAAGTGACGGTCGTAGCAGATGTACACCCCCACCTTCGCGTAGCGGGTCTCGAACACCGGATAACCGAGGTTGCCCGGCTTGAAGAAGTACTTCTCCCAGAACCCGCTGGTGTGCGGAATGTGGTTCTTGCGGTACTTGCCGAGATACGAGCCGTCGGCGTCGTACACCGCGGCCGTGTTGTAGAGCACCCCCGCCATCTCGCGCTCGTAGACCGGCACGACGACCGCCATCTGATACTTCGCCGCGAGCTCGGCCACCGCGTCGGTCGTCGGACCGGGCACCGGCTCGGCGGCGTCGTACCAGCGCTTGTCCTGGCCCGGGCAGAAGTAGGGACCGTTGAAGATCTCCTGGAGGCAGAGGATCTGAACGCCCTTCTTACCCGCCTGCTCGATCAGCGGCACGTGCTTGTCGAACATCGCCTGCTTGATCTCGGCCACCGGGAGCGATTCGTCGTTCACCGGATTGCTGCACTGGATGAGACCGCCGATCACCTTGCGGGACATGGAATCGATCCTCGATCAGGGCGTGAGCCGAGGGCGCCGGACGGACGCGGGCGCGGGGGCGCGAGCGCGGGACGGGCTCCGGGATTCAGAACCACCGGGTGATGGAGACCTTCTTGTCGGTGTAGAACTCGACCGAGTCCTGCCCGTGCGCCTTGAGATCGCCGAAGAAGCTGTTCTTCGCGCCACCGAACGGGAAGAACGCCATCGGCGCCGCGACGCCGATGTTCACGCCCAGCATGCTGGGCTCGACCTGCCAGCGGTAGTCGCGCGCCGCCTTGCCGCTGCTGGTGAAGATGCTGCTGGCGTTGCCGAGCTCGTGGCGCTTCACGATCGCGATCGCCTCGTCGAAGGTGTCGGCCTTCATCACGCACAGCACGGGACCGAAGATCTCCTCGCGCCCGATCACCATCTCGGGCTTGACGTCGGTGAACACCGAGGGCCCGAGGAAGTATCCGCTCGGATGTTTGGGATCGCGGTCGCCGCGGCCGTCGAGCGCGAGCGTCGCGCCCTCCTCGATACCCTTCGCGATGTAAGTGAGCACCTTCGCGCGATGGGCCTCGGTGATCACCGGGCCCATCGTGACACCGGGCTCGAGGCCATTCCCGATGCGGATCTTGCGCGCGGCCTCGACCAGGCGCTTCGACATCTCCGTGTAGGCCGTCCCCACGCCGAGCACGACCGAGTTGGCCAGGCAGCGCTCGCCGGCGCAACCGAAGCAGGACTCGGTGCTGACCTGCGCCGCGCGCGCCATGTCGGCATCGGGCATCACCAGCACGAAGTTCTTCGCGCCGCCCAACGCCTGGACGCGCTTGCCGGTCTGGGCCGCGCGCTCGTAGACGTGGCGCGCCACCGGCGTGCTGCCCACGAACGAGACTCCGGCGATGCCTGGGTGGTCGAGGATGGCGTTGGTCGCGTCCTTGGCGCCTTGCACCAGGTTGACCACGCCTTCGGGGACTCCGGCCTGGTGCAGCAGCTCGAAGATCCGCACCTGCGAGAGCGGCACCCGCTCGCTGGGCTTCACGATGAAGGTGTTGCCGCAGGCGATGGCATGGGGCAGGAACCACATCGGCACCATGGCCGGGAAGTTGAAAGGCGTAATGGCCGCGAACACGCCGATCGGTTGACGATAGGTGTAGCAGTCGATGCCGGCCGCGATGTCCTCGAGCGCGCGCCCCTGCATCGTGGTGGGAATGGCGCACGCCACCTCGACGTTGTCGATCGCGCGGCGGATGCTGCTGCGCGACTCGTCCAGCGTCTTGCCGTGCTCGAGCGTGACGATGGTGGCCAGCTCGTCGAAGTGCCGCTCGAACAGCTCGCGCAGCGCGAACAGCACGCGCACCCGATTGACCGGCGGCGTGGCGCGCCAGGCCGGGAACGCCCGCGCC
>JACXTT010009007.1_pt1 | contig 13701 bp, 12 predicted proteins | sample 9270951 | NCBI WGS metagenome assembly JACXTT01 (sample SAMN15532306, study PRJNA645909) | rock metagenome | isolation source: weathered quartz diorite | place: Puerto Rico | collected 2017-06-21 | reverse complement strand
AAGGACGGCAAGGACCTGGCCCCGATCATCAAGGAGGCGTTCTACATCGCCTCCACCGGGCGTCCCGGGCCCGTGCACGTGGACCTGCCCAAGGACATCCTGGTCAAAGAGTGGAACTTCGAGTACCCCGAGCGCGTGCACCTGCGCTCGTACAACCCGACCTACGACGGCCATCCCGGGCAGATCAAGAAGGCGGCCCGCTCGATGGTGCGGGCCAAGCGTCCGGTGCTCTACGTGGGGGGCGGCGCCATCTCCTCGGACGCGGCCCCCGAGCTGCGGGAGCTGGCCGAGCTGACCCAGATCCCGGTGACCCAGACCCTGATGGGGCTGGGCTCGTTCCCGATGGCCGATCCGCTCTCGCTCGACATGCTCGGCATGCACGGGACCTACTACGCCAACATGGCGGTGCACCACGCGGACTGCCTGGTGGCGGTGGGGGCCCGCTTCGACGACCGGGTGACCGGGCGGGTGGACGCGTTCTCGCCGAACGCCGAGATCGTCCACATCGACATCGACCCCTCGTCGATCTCGAAGAACATCAAGGTGGACATTCCGATCGTGGGCGACTGCAAGCGCGTGCTGCGCCGGCTGGTCGAGGCGGTGCGCGAGGAGCTGAAGGACGGCGTGCCCGCCGCGGTGAGCGAGGGCCGGCGGCAGTGGGCCACCCAGATCGCGGAGTGGAAGCGGGACTTCCCGCTCCGCTACGACTGGGACGACGACGTCATCAAGCCCCAGTACGTGATCCAGGAGCTGTCGAACCTGACGCAGGGCGAGGCCCACGTGGTCACCGGGGTCGGCCAGCACCAGATGTGGGCCGCCCAGTACTACCGGTTCAAGCATCCGCGGCGCTGGTGCACCTCGGGCGGCCTCGGCACCATGGGCTACGGGCTTCCCACCGCGATGGGAGTGCAGGCCGCGCATCCGGGCAAGCTGGTGGTGAACATCGACGGCGACGGCTCGTTCGCGATGAACAGCCAGGAGCTGGCGACCTGCTTCACCGAGAACCTGCCGGTGAAGACCATCATCATCAACAACAGCGGGCACGGGATGGTGCGCCAGTGGCAGCGCATCATCTACAAGGAGCGCTACTTCGCGATCGACCTGCCGGGCATCCCCGACTGGGTCAAGCTCGCGGAGGCCTACGGCTGCGTCGGCATCCGGGTGACCAAGCCGAGCGAGGTCGTGCCCGCGCTCGAGAAGATGCTGAGCACCCCCGCCCCGGTGGTCATGGACGTGTGCGTGGACAAGGACGAGTGCGTGTTTCCCATGGTGCCGGCGGGCGGGGCCAACAAGGACATGATCCTGGCGCCCCCGACCCGCGAGGTCCGGGAAAAGGCGGCCAAATCGCAGACTGGATTCTAGGGGGCGTGCGGTGACGGACTCGGGCAAGCACACGATCGCGGTGCTGGTGGAGAACAAGTTCGGAGTGCTTTCGCGCGTGGCGGGGCTCTTCTCGGCGCGCGGGTACAACATCGAGAGCTTGTCGGTGGGGGAGACGCTCGACCCCTCGGTCTCGCGGATGACCCTGGTCGTCCGGGGCGACGCGTTCATCATCGAGCAGGTGATCAAGCAACTGCACAAGCTCATCGACGTGATCAAGGTCACCGACCTCAGCGAGGAGAACCACGTCGAGCGCGAGATGCTCCTCCTGAAGGTCAACGCGGAGCCCGCCAACCGCGCCGAGATCCTCCGCCTAGGCGACATCTTCCGGGCCAAGGTCGTCGACGTGACGCCCACGACGTACACCCTCGAGGTCACCGGCGAGGAGTCCAAGATCGAGGGCATCATCGAGCTGCTGCGGCCCTTCGGCATCCAGGAGATCGTCCGGACCGGGAAGGTGGCCATCGCCCGTGGACCCAAGACCCGGCTGCGGAAGGTGGAGGAGCGGCTGGGCAAGACGCGCGAGGCGGGGCGCCCGCCCAACGACGATCCCAGGGTGGTCGGGTTCGCCGACTGATTCCCCAACAGAAAGGGACGAGGACCATGCCGGCCAAGATCTTCTACGACCAGGACGCAGACCTCGGTCTGCTGCGCGGCAAGACGGTCGCCATCATCGGCTATGGCAGCCAGGGACACGCCCACGCCTTGAACCTCAAGGACTCCGGCCAGAACGTGGTGGTCGGGCTCTACAAGGGCTCCAAGAGCTGGACGCGCGCCGAGAAGGACGGGCTCAAGGTTACGACGGTCAACGACGCGGCGGCGGCCGGCGATATTGTCATGATCCTGCTACCCGACCAGACCCAGCGACAGGTCTTCGAGGAGTCGATCAAGGGTGTGATGACCAAGGGCAAGATGCTGATGTTCGCCCACGGCTTCAATATCCACTTCAACCAGGTGGTGCCGCCCGCCGACGTGGACGTCTCCATGATCGCGCCGAAGGCCCCCGGCCACGTGATGCGCGATCTCTTCACCCAGGGGCCGGGCGTGCCGGGACTGGTGGCGGTCTATCAGGACGTGTCGGGCAAGGCCCGGGACCTCGCCCTCGCCTACGGCAAGGGCGTCGGGTGCACCCGCGCCGGCGTCATCGAGACCACCTTCAAGGAAGAGACCGAGACCGACCTCTTCGGCGAGCAGACCACCCTCTGCGGCGGCGTGTCGCACCTGATCAAGGCCGCCTACGAGACGCTGGTGGACGCGGGCTACCAGCCCGAGGTCGCGTACTTCGAGTGCATGCACGAGATGAAGCTGATCGTGGACCTCTTCTACCAGGGCGGCCTCGCCTACATGCGCTATTCCGTCTCCGACACCGCGGAGTACGGGGACTACACGCGCGGCCCGCGCATCATCGACGACCGGACCAAGGCTGAGATGAAGAAGATCCTCTCCGAGATCCAGTCCGGCCAGTTCGCCCGGGAGTGGGTGCTCGAGAACCAGGCGCACCGCGCCGGCTTCCTGGCCATGCGCAAGCGCGACGCCGACCACCCCATCGAGGAAGTGGGCGGGCGGTTGCGCAAGATGATGGCCTGGATCAAGCCGCCGCGGGAGTGAGGCGGCCGGCGGTTGCGGGTTCCCGTAGCCCCCGAGGGGTGGCCCTTCATCCTGCCACCCGCGGCCGCGGCGGGTATCATGGCCTGGATGGGCTGGTGGGGCGCCGCGGTGGTCTTCGCGGCGGCCGCGCTGGCCTTCCTGGGCTTCTTCCGGGATCCGGATCGGGTCCCGCCTGACCTGCCCGGCGCCGTGCTGGCCCCGGCCGACGGGCGCGTGATGGCGGTGGTCGAGCTGCCGGATCCGTGGGTGGGCCAGGCGGTGCGGGTATCGATCTTCCTGTCGCCGCTCGACGTGCACGTCAATCGCGCGCCCGTCGGCGGGCTCGTGAAGAACGTGGAGTACGCGGCGGGACGGTTCCTGGCCGCCTACCGGCCGGAGGCGTCGGACGAGAACGAGCGCTGCACGCTCTGTCTCGAGGGCGAGACGGCGCGGGTGGCCGTGAGGCAGATCGCGGGCGTGCTGGCCCGCCGCATCGTGTGCCGGGTGCGCCCGGGCGACACCGTGCGGGCGGGTGAGCGGTACGGGTTGATCCGCTTTGGATCCCGGACGGATCTGCTCCTGCCGCGGGGCACGGAGGTCCGGGTGCGAGTGGGGGACCGGGTCAAGGGAGGAGAGTCGGTGATGGGGGTGCTCAGATGAGACGGCGCTACACCAGCGACACGAGCCGGAGCCCGCGCCGGCGGAAGTGGCAGGAGCTCCGGAAGCAGCCGCGACGCGGGATCTTCCTGCTGCCGAGCCTCCTGACGACCGGCAACCTGTTCTGCGGCTTCATGGCGCTGGTGCTGACCTCGCAGTCGCGCTTCACCGAGGCGGCGATCTCCCTCTTCGTGGCGATGGTGCTGGACATGCTGGACGGCAAGGTGGCGCGGCTCACCAAGACCACCACCCAGTTCGGCGTGGAGTTCGACTCCCTCGCCGACGTGGTCTCATTCGGGGTGGCGCCCGCCTTCATGCTCTACACCTTCGCGCTGGCCCCCCTCGGGCGCGCGGCTTGGCTGGGCGCCTTCCTCTTCGCGATCTGCGGCGCGCTCAGGCTCGCACGCTTCAACGTGTACTCGGGCGTGAGCGACCGCCGCTACTTCGTTGGGCTGCCGATTCCCGCGGCCGCCGGCATCGTGGCCTCGGTGGTGCTGCTGCTCGGCAACGACGAGATTCCCCGGTTGCTCGGAGGGGCGATCGCGGCGGGGACCTACCTGGTGTCGATCCTGATGGTGACCACGTTCCGGTACTACTCGTTCAAGGAGATCGACTTCGCCCGGCGGCGGCCCGCGGGCGTTCTGGTCCTGGTGGTGCTGGGCGTGCTGATCGTCGCCACCCACCCGCAGTGGTTCCTGTTTCTGCTCTTTACCGCCTACGTGCTGAGCGGCCCGAGCCGCCCGCTGTGGGCGCGGCGCCGGGAGCCGGCGCCCGGCGCCGAGCGGGAGCACGGCGACGCGCACGAGCGTGAGCGGAGGATCTGAGCATGGACCGGATCGTCATCTTCGACACCACCCTGCGCGACGGGGAGCAGGCTCCCGGATTCTCCATGAACACGGGCGAGAAGCTCGAGATGGCGCGACAGCTCGCGCGGCTCAATGTGGACGTGATCGAGGCGGGCTTCCCGATCTCCTCCGACGAGGACTTCGAGGCCAGCCGGGAAGTGGCCCGCCAGGTGGGCGCCCTCGAGGGCTCGCCGATCATCTGCGGCCTCAGCCGGGTCGGGCTCATGGACATCGACCGCTACTGGGAGGCGGTCCGGCACGCCCGCCGGCCGCGCATCCACACGTTCGTGGCCACCTCCGACATCCACCTCAAGTACAAGCTCCGCAAGAGCCGGGCCGAGGTGCTGAAGGCCGCGGTCGAGGCGGTCAAGCACGCGCGGGCCTACTGCGGGGACGTGGAGTTCTCCCCGGAGGACGCCTCCCGCTCCGACTTCGACTACATGTGCGACGTGCTGGAGGCGGTGATCGAGGCGGGGGCCGGGACCATCAACATCCCGGACACGGTGGGCTACGCGATCCCGGAGGAGTGGGCCCAGCGCATCGCGCTCATCCGGGAGCGCGTCCGGAACAGCGGCCAAGCGGTCATCTCGGTGCACTGCCACAACGACCTCGGCCAGGCGGTGGCCAACTCGGTGGCGGCCATCCGCGCGGGCGCGCGGCAGGTGGAGTGCGCGGTCAATGGCATCGGTGAGCGCGCGGGCAACGCCTCGCTCGAAGAGATCGTGATGGCCCTCCGGACCCGCAAGGACTTCTTCAAGGTGGAGACCCAGGTCCGCACCGAGGAGATCTTCAAGACGTCGAGGCTGCTCTCGTACATCACCGGCGTGCACGTGCAGCCCAACAAGGCGATCGTGGGGGAGAACGCGTTCGCCCACGAGGCGGGCATCCACCAGGACGGGGTGCTGAAGGAGAAGCTGACCTACGAGATCATGCGGCCCCAGGACATCGGGCGCGCCACCAACAAGCTCGTGATGGGCAAGCACTCCGGCCGCCACGCCCTCGCGGCCCGCTTCAAGGATCTGGGCTTCGAGCTGGACGACGGCGCCCTCGGGAAGGCGTTCAAGCGCTTCAAGGACCTCGCCGACCGGAAAAAGGAGATCTTCGACGACGATCTGATCTCGATCGTGAAGGACGACATCGCCCAGGTGCCGGAGACGTACACCCTCGACTATCTCCACAGCATCAGCGGCACCGGGGTGATCCCCTCCGCCACCGTGAGGCTCAAGAAAGAGGAGCAGGTCTTCCAGGACTCGGGCGTCGGCGACGGCCCGGTGGACGCGGTGCTCAACGCCATCGACGCCATCACCGGCCTCAAGAGCCGACTGCAAGACTATCAGCTCCGGGCGGTCACCTCCGGCAAGGACGCGCTCGGCGAGGTGTCGATGAAGGTGGACTTCGACGGGACCGTGGTGTTCGGCAAGGGCACCTCGACCGACGTCATCGAGGCGAGCGCGCGCGCCTACCTCAATGCCTTGAATCGGATGGTGCACCCGGCCCCTGGCCGCAAGGTCCAGGAGATCGGCCCGTAGGGCGGCGGCCATGACCACCTACAAGATCGCGGTGCTGCCCGGCGACGGGATCGGCCAGGAGGTGACGCCGGAGGCGCAGAAGATCCTGCAGCTCGTGGCCAGGGCCGCCGGCATCGGGCTCGAGTTCGAGCGGGCGCTGATCGGGGGGTCGGCGATCGATGCCACCGGAGCGCCCCTGCCCGCGGCCACGCTCTCGCTGTGTCAGAGCGCTCACGCCATTCTCTTCGGGGCGGTGGGCGGTCCCAAGTGGGACGGACTGCCCCAGGAGCAGCGTCCCGAGCGGGGGCTGCTGGGCATCCGCAAGGAGCTGGACCTCTTCGCCAACCTGCGCCCGGCCACGTGCTTCCCGATGCTGGTCGACGCCTCGCCGCTCAAGCGCTCGGTGGTCGAGGGCACGGACATCATGGTCATCCGCGAGCTCACCGGGGGCCTCTATTTCGGCGAGCCTCGCGGCCGGGAGGAGTTCGCGGACGGTGGAGCCCGCGCGGTGAACACGATGGCCTACACCACCCGCGAGATCGAGCGGGTGGCCCGCGCCGCCTTCGACGTGGCGATGAAGCGCAAGAAGCGGCTGGCGTCGGTGGACAAGGCCAACGTGCTGGTCGTCTCGCAGCTCTGGCGGGAGGTGGTGACGCGGGTCGCGAAGGACTACCCGCAGGTGCAGCTCGAGCACGTGCTGGTGGACAACTGCGCGATGGCGCTCGTCCACAAGCCCACCCACTTCGACACCATCGTCACCGAGAACACCTTCGGCGACATTCTCTCGGACGAGGCGGCGATCCTGGCCGGCTCCATGGGCATGCTGCCCTCGGCCAGCCTCGGCGGCAAGGGCGGGCGCATGGGGCTCTACGAGCCCGTGCACGGCACCGCCCCCGACATCGCCGGGCAGGGGGTGGCCAACCCGATCGCCGCGATCCTCTCGGCCGCCATGCTGCTCCGCTACTCGCTGGAACGCGGCGCGGATGCCGAGCGAGTGGAAGCCGCCGTGCTGCGGGTGCTGGAGCAGGGCCATCGGACGCGGGATATCCACTCGGCCGGCACCAAGCTGGTGGGCACGACGGAGATGGGGGACCTCATCGCGACAGAGGTTCAGAAGTCGTACTGATTCGGACACATAGATAGGAGACGCGGAGAGATGGCCTCAGGTCTGGTGGTGGCCGTGGTGGGAGCGACGGGAGCGGTGGGGCAGACCACGCTCAAGATCCTCGAGGAGCGCAAGTTCCCGGTGCGCGAGGTGCGCGCGTTCGCGTCTACCCGCTCGGCCGGCAAGACCGTCGCCTTCAAGGGTGAGTCGATCCGGGTCGAGCCGGTGGGCCCCGATGCCTTCAAGGGTGTCGAGGTCGCCTTCTTCTCCGCGGGGTCGGCCCAGGCCAGGGAATATGCCCCGCTCGCGGTGAAGGCGGGCGCGGTGGTCGTCGACAAGTCGAGCGCCTTCCGGATGGATCCCCAGGTGCCCCTGATCGTGCCGGAGATCAACGCCCACGCGGTGCGTGGCCATCGCGGCATCGTCGCCTGCCCGAACTGCACCACGATCGTCACCGTGATGCCACTCAAGCCGCTCCACGAGGCCGGGCGCCTTCGCCGGGTGGTGGCGACGAGCTACCAGTCCGTCTCGGGCGCCGGCGTCAACGGCGTGGAGGAGCTTCGCCGCCAGACGCTCGCGTGGGCGCGGGGCGAGTCGATCACCCCCGTGTTCTTCCCGCACCAGATCGCCTTCAACGTGATCCCCGCCATCGACAAGTTCGGGGACAACGGCTACACCGGCGAAGAGATGAAGCTCGTCAACGAGGTGCGCAAGATCCTCGAGCTGCCCGATCTGGCCATCTCGCCCACCACCGTGCGAGTACCCGTGTTCACCGCCCACTCGGTCGCGGTCAACGCGGAGACCGAGCTCAAGCTGAGCCGGGAGCGCGCGCGCGAGGTCTTCGCGACGTTCCCGGGTCTCAGGCTCTGGGATGAGCCGGGGGAGCAGCGGTACCCGATGCCCGTCGTGGTCGAGGGCCAGGACGACTGCTACGTGGGACGCGTTCGCGAGGACCTGTCGCTGCCGAACGCGCTGAACTTCTGGGTCGCCGGCGACCAGCTCCGCAAGGGCGCTGCGCTGAACGGCATCCAGATCGCCGAGCTCCTGATTCGCTGACCACGCGCACTCTCCGGCTCGCGCTCGCCTACGACGGCACGGAGCTGCACGGGTGGCAGGTCCAGCCGGGACTCGCGACCGTCCAGGGCCTCCTGCTGGAGGCCGCCGCGCGGGTGCTGGGCGCCCCCGCGAAGGTCACCGGGGCGAGCCGTACCGACGCGGGCGTGCATGCGCTCCGGCAGGTGGCCAGTCTCTCCACGGAATCGTCACTAACGCCCGCGACGCTCCAGCGGGCCCTCAACGCCATGCTTCCTCCGTCGGTGCGAGTGCTCCAAGTCGCGGAAGCCCCCGGCGACTTCAACGCCCGCCGCTGGGCGCGCGGCAAGCGGTACGCGTACGTGATCGACCGCGGTCCTCAGGCCGACCCGTTCCTGCGACGGTACGCCTGGCACGTGCCATACCGGCTGGACGAGCGAGCGATGGCGGTCGCGCTCGCCGCCGTGCGGGGCAAGCACGACTTCTCCGCCTTCTGCGCGGCGGCGGGCCGGCACCGGACCCCCTCCTGCACGATCCGCTCGGCGCGGGTGGTGGCGCGGCGAGATCGCCTCGCGATCTGTCTCTCGGCCGACAGCTTCCTGCACCACATGGTCCGGAACATCGTGGGGAGTCTCGTCGAGGTGGGCCGGGGCGCCCGGCGGCCCGAATGGATCGCCGAGCTCCTGGAGGGGCGGGATCGGAAGCGGGCGGGACCGACCGCGCCCGCCCAGGGGCTGGTGCTGGTGCGGGTCCTGTACGGGCCCGAGGCCTCGGTCCCGCCGTGACGGGTCGATGACGGGCCAGGAAGGCCCCCCCTCTCGGGGCGGGAGCGATCACCAGCGCGGGAAGGGCTTCAAGGCCCGCAAGCGCGAGGATCATGCGCTGCTGCTCATCAGGGAGCTCCGGGCGAGCCTGCAAGATCCCGCGCGGGCGAAGCTCCTCCTGCGCGAGCTCGGCCGATACTACGACCCGGTGCTGGGCGGCGCCATCGTCGACGTCCGGCACCAGCGGGCGATCATGGAGGCGGTGGAAGGCGGGCGGGTCGGGGAAGCGGAAGCCCTGATCCAGGCACGGTACGAACTCTACATCAAGGATCGCGCCCACCTCGGCGGCAGCGATGAGGCCTGACGCGCCGCGTCCTTGGGCATAGGGCACCCGGTAAGGAATCCCTTGACTCTGGTCTGACCAATTCCTAGAATCGGCCGCAAGTAGCGGGCGATGAAAGAGAAAGCCTTCACGAGCCCGTCGCTCAACGGGAAGCCTGAGGCGCCCCACTCGGGGGCGCGATCACGCGGGTCAATTCGGCACAGCGAGGTGTCGCCATGACTCTATCGCGTCGAGATTTCCTCAAGTACGCGGGCTCGACCGGCGCCGGCGTCGCGGTCGGGACCGCAACCCTGGACCTGAAGCCGGTGCAGGCTGCCGCGACCAGCCTGAAGATCAAAGAAGCCAAGGTTCACCCCGGCGTCTGTCCGTACTGCGCGGTCGGCTGTATCCAGCTCGTGTACTCGAAGGGCGACAAGATCATCGACATCGAGGGGCACCCGGATACGCCCCACACCCTGGGCCGACTCTGCCCCAAGGGCGCGGCCACCATCCAGCTCTCCAACAACCCGCTGCGGCCGACCAAGGCGATGTACCGCGCCCCGGCCTCCGACAAGTGGGAAGAGAAGCCGCTCGACTGGATGTACGACCAGATCGCCAAGCGCTACTACGACACCCGCGAGAAGTACTTCATCGAGAAGGAGAAGACCAAGGACGGCCAGGAGATGGTGGTGAACCGACTGGACGCCATCGCCTCCCTCGGCTCGGCCTGCATCGACAACGAGGAGTGCTACCTCCTCAGCAAGCTCAACCGCACCTTCGGCATCGTCTACCACGAACATCAGGCCCGAGTCTGACACTCCGCCACGGTCCCAGCTCTGGGGACCACGTTCGGGCGGGGGGCGATGACGACGAACCTGATCGACATCCAGAACTCGGATGTCATCATGGCCACCAGCAACTTCGCGGAGAACCACCCCGTCGGCTTCCAGTGGGTGATGAAGGCGAAGGAGCGCGGGGCCAAGTTCATCCACGTCGACCCGCGCTTCACGCGCACCAGCGCGGTGGCCGACATCCACGTGCCCCTGCGGTCGGGGACCAACATCGCGTTCTTCGGCGGGCTGATCAGCTACGCCATCGTCAACAACCTCTACTTCAAGGACTACGTCGTCCACTACACGAACGCGTCGTTCCTCATCGATCCCACGTTCAAGACCGCGACCGACGGCGGCGGCCTCTTCACCGGGCTCGAGCAGACCGGCAAGGGGGGCGTCGATCCCCACGTGGCGGAGGCCTACAAGCGGGATTCGTGGAAGTACCAGCTCGACGGCGAAGGCAACCCCAAGCGCGACCTGACGCTGCGCGATCCCCACTGCGTGTTCCAGCTCATGAAGCGGCACTACAGCCGCTACACCCCCGAGATGATCGAGAGGGTATGCGGCATCCCGAAGGAGAAGTTCGTCCAGGTCGCCAAGCTCTACTGCGAGAACAGCGGCCGGGAGAAGACGGGGACGATCACCTACGCGCTGAACCTGACCCAGCACACCAACGGCGTGCAGAACATCCGGGCGCTCTGCATGCTGCAGATCCTGCTGGGCAACATCGGGCGGCCCGGTGGTGGGGTGGTGGCGCTCCGTGGTCACGCCAACGTGCAGGGGGCCACGGACCTGGAGCTGCTCTACCACGAGCTGCCCGGCTACCTGCCGATGCCGCTCCGGGACCTTCACCCGGATCTCAAGACCTACCTGGAGAAGGTCACCCCCAAGGGCGGCTTCTGGGTAAACCTCCCGAAGTTCATGGTCAGCTTGCTGAAGGCTTTCTACGGCGCCGCGGCCACCGCCGAGAACGAGTACGGCTATCAGTGGCTGCCCAAGCGCGCCTCCGCGGACGCCTACAGCCACCAGCACATCTTCGTGGACATGTACAAGGGTGCCATCAAGGGTTTCCTCGCCGACGGCCAGAACCCGGCGGTGGGCGGGCCCAACGCCAAGCTGGCCCGCGCCGCCCTCGGCAAGCTCGAGTGGCTGGTGGTCAAGGACATCTTCGTCACCGAGACCGCCGAGTTCTGGAAGGCTCCGGGAGCGAGCGCGAAGGACATCAAGACCGAGGTGTTCTTCCTGCCCGCGGCTCCCGCGGCCGAGAAGAACGGCTCGCTGACGAACACGATGCGGCTCATCCAGTGGCACGAGCGGGCGGTCAAGCCACCCGGCGACGTGACCTCGGACGCCGAGTTCTTCGTGAGCCTGGCCAGGCGGCTGCAGAAGCTCTACGCCGGCTCCAAGAAGGAGCGCGACCGCGGATTTCTCGCGGCCAGCTTCGAGTTCGGCGACGATCCCAAAGAGCCGAACATGGAGCTGGTCCTCAAGGAGGTCAACGGCTTCGCGACCCAGGAGATCACCGACAAGGACGGCAAGGTGATCTACAAGAAGGGCCAGGCGCTCAACACCTTCGCCCACATGACCGACGACGGCAAGACCGCCGGCGGCTGCTGGATCTACACCGGGGTGACCGTCGAGGGGCCGGACGGCAAGCTCGTCAACAAGGCCAACCTCCGCAAGCCGGCCGACGACAAGGACTATATGGCCCACGGCTGGGCCTTCTCCTGGCCCGCCAATCGACGCATCCTCTACAACCGAGCCTCCGCAGATTTGAACGGCAGGCCGTGGAGCGAGAAGAAGAAGCTCATCTGGTGGGACCCCGAGGCCCCGGGGCAGGAGCCGGACAAGAAAGGCAAGTGGGTCGGCCTCGACGTCCCGGACTTCAACCCGTTCCTCGCGCCGGACGCCAAGAACGGCGACAAGCCGTTCATCATGCGCGCCGATCTGGTGGGCGCTTTCTTCGGCCCGCTCAACGACGGGCCGTTCCCGGAGCACTACGAGCCGGTGGAATCGCCCACCAAGAACCTGCTCTCCAAGCAGCAGATGAACCCGGTGGCGAAGATCTGGAGCGTGCCCGATCAGAAGAACGATCTGGCCAAGATCGGCTCCACGGACTATCCCTACGTGATCACCACGTATCGGCTGACCGAGCATCACCTCTCGGGGGTCATGTCGCGCTACCTGCCGATGCTGGCCGAGCTGTTCCATTCACACTTCGCGGAGATCAGCCACGAGCTGGCCGCGGAGCTCGGGATCGCCAACGGCGAGCGCATCACGGTCTCGACCCCGCGCGGCAAGATCCACACCACCGCGATGGTGACCAACCGGCTCAAGCCGTTCATGATCGACGGCAAGAAGACCCACCAGATCGGCATCCCGTGGCACTGGGGCTACAACGGCATCTCCAAGGGCGACATCACCAACGATCTCTCCGCGACGGTGGGGGACCCCACGGTCTACATCCAGGAGACCAAGGCCTTCCTCTGCAACGTGAAGAAGGGGGAGGTGTAGCCATGGCCCGCACCCTCGCGATGTTCACGGATACCTCCTTGTGCATCGGCTGTCGCGCCTGCCAGGTTGCGTGCAAGCAGTGGAACGAGCTGCCGATGGAAGAGCCGGAGTGGACCGGCTCCTACCAGAACCACGCCCACTTCACCGACAAGACGTATCGCCTCGTGCGGTTCATCGAGAGGCCGCAACCCAACGGCGAGCTGCAGTGGCTCTTGATGTCCGATGTGTGCAAGCACTGCGCGCAGGCGGGCTGCCTCGACGCGTGCCCGACGGGGGCGATCCACCGGACCGAGTACGGCACCGTGAACATCAACCAGGACGTGTGCAACGGCTGCCGCTACTGCGTCAGCGCGTGTCCCTTCGGCGTGGTGTCGTTCAATCACGACAGCGGCCGGGCCAACAAATGCACGTTCTGCAACGACCGCATCCACAACGGGCTGGGCCCGGCGTGCGCCAAGACCTGTCCGACCGAGTCCATCCAGTTCGGCTTCCGGGACGAGCTGGTGGCGAAGGCACAGCAGCGCGTGGGCAAGCTCAAGGCGATGGGGTACGCGGGCGCGCAGCTCTATGGGGCGGACAGCGGCGGCCCGTTGGGCGGGCTCAACGCGTTCTTCCTCCTCCTGGACAAGCCCGGCACCTACAACCTCCCCGAGAAGCCGCTCTTGCCCCAGCGCAACGTCCTCGTGGACTCCGTGCTGGCGGTGGGCGCGGCGCTCCTGGTGGGCGTGACCGCGGTGGTGTCCTTCCGCGAGCGCGGCGCCACGGGGGACCGCGATGCTTAGAAACCCGGAGTGGCACCTGCTGATCGTCTGGTATTTCTTCCTGGGCGGGATCGCGGGCGGCGCCTACTTCCGGGCGGCGATCGCCGACAACTTCGGCGGCTCCCGCGACCGCAGCGTGGTCCGGACCGGCTACATTCTCTCGCTGCTCATGATCGGCGTGTGCGGGATGCTCCTGATCCTCGACCTGGGCACGCCCAGCCGATTCCTCAACATGCTGGGGACCTTCAAGTTCTGGGATCCGATGTCCATCGGGGCCTGGATGCGGGGGGTGTTCGGCCTCTTCGCGTTCCTTTCCTCGGCCCTCTGGCCCCCCGCCCACGAGGGCCCGCCCCCCCCTGCCCGGAAGATCCGCCCCCTCCGCCTCGTCCTCCG
>JACXTT010009006.1_pt1 | contig 13701 bp, 13 predicted proteins | sample 9270951 | NCBI WGS metagenome assembly JACXTT01 (sample SAMN15532306, study PRJNA645909) | rock metagenome | isolation source: weathered quartz diorite | place: Puerto Rico | collected 2017-06-21 | reverse complement strand
GAGGCGACGAGCGGCAACACCGGCATCGGGCTGGCCATGGCGGCCGCCATCAAGGGCTACCGCTGCGTCTTCACCATGCCCGACAAGATGTCCCAGGAGAAGGTGCGGATGCTCAAGGCGTACGGCGCGGAGGTCGTGGTCACGCCGACCGCCGTGCCGCCCGATCACCCGGACCACTACCGGGTGAAGGCCCGGCTAATCGTCCAGGACACGCCTGGTGCCATCCTCGCCGACCAGTACTTCAACCCGGTGAATCCCGACGTCCATTACCGCACGACCGGACCGGAAATCTGGGAGCAGACCCGGGGCCGCATCACCCACTTCGTCGTCGCCGCCGGCACCGGAGGCACAGTGAGTGGTGCTGCGAAGTTTCTGAAGGAAAAGAACCCCAAGATCCGCGTCGTCTCCGGCGATCCGGAGGGGTCCGTGTATGCGGGGTTCGCCCGAACCGGAGAGATCGCGGGCGGCGCGCCCTACAAAGTCGAAGGCATCGGCGGCGACGCGATCCCGGCCAACGTGTGGTTCCAGTACATCGACGAGTTCCGATCGGTGAGCGACCGGACCGCCATGCTCATGACGCGCCGCCTTGCCCGCGAAGACGGTATCCTCGTCGGCAGCTCGTCCGGCGTGAACGTGGCGCTCGCGCTCGATGTCGCCCGCGAGGTCGACGATGCGGCGGCGCTCGTAGTCACGATCCTCTGCGACACCGGCGAGCGGTATCTCTCCAAGGTGTTCAACGACGAGTGGATGCGCGAAAACCAGCTGCTCGATTCGCCCCGAACCACGGTGGAGCAGCTGCTTGCTCACCGCACCACCGGCGCCCCGGCACTCGTGAGCGTGGCGCCGGCCGCCATGGTGCGTCAGGCGCTCAACCTCATGAACACCTGGGACGTAAGCCAGATCCCGGTAGTGGACAACGGCGAAGCGATCGGCACGCTGCTCGAAAGCAACCTCATGACGCGTGCGCTCGCCCAGCCCGCGCTGCTCGACCGCCCGGTGCGAGAGGTGATGGATCAGCCGCTGCCCGTCGTCGAAGCCAGCGTGCCGACCGACCGGCTGGCCCCCATGCTGACCCGCGAGAGCCCTGCGGCATTGGTCCGCAAAGACGGGAAGCTGGTCGGGATCGTGAGCCGCTACGACGTCCTCCAGCAGTTGATTGGGGCCCGGTAACATCATGCGCGTCACGCTACTCACGGGCGGAACCTCCGCGGAGCGCGACGTCGCTTTCGCGTCCGCCGTGCAGGTCGTGGCGGCCTTGCGCGCCCGCGGCCATGAGGTCGCCGTGGTCGACACCGCACGCGGCTACATCCCCGAGGCCGAGGAGCGGTCGGCGTTGGCGGGGGCGGTCGGGAAAGAGCCGCCTCCGCTCGCGGAGCTTCGGGCCCTGGAACGCGGGGTTCTCCTGTCAGGGCTCGGCAACATTCCAGTGGTTCGCAACGCGGATGTCCTCTTTCTAGCACTGCACGGAGGGCGTGGAGAGGACGGTACGATCCAGGCCCTGCTCGAGGTCATCGGCGTTCCTTACACCGGCAGTGGGCGGCTCGGGAGCGCGATGGCTATGGACAAGGACGTGTCCAAGCGCCTGTTTCAGCTCGCGGGCGTACCCACCGCCGAATGGCTGATGGCGCCGGTCACGTCGGCGGACGTGGGTGCTCGCCTCGGCTGGCCGGCCGTCGTCAAGCCCTCAAAGCAGGGATCTACTGTGGGGCTCTCGGTCGTTAAGAAGGAGGCGGACTTCGAGGCGGCGGTCGCGCTCGCGCGGAGATACGACGACGAGATCATGATCGAACGCTTCGTCCCCGGACGGGAGCTGACGGTGGGAGTGCTGGAAGGAAAAACGCTCGCGGTGGGCGAGATCATCCCGCGGCATGAAATTTTCGACTATGAGTGCAAGTATACGCCCGGGATGTCCGAGGAGATCTTCCCCGCGGATCTTCCCGTCGCGGTGGCGGACGACTGCGGGCGGCTCGCACTGCTCGCGCACCACGCGCTCAAGCTCGGCGGATACTCACGCGTCGACTTTCGCTTGACACCGCAGGGTGAAATCCTCTGTTTAGAGGTGAATACGCTGCCCGGCATGACGGCGACCAGTCTTCTGCCCCAGGCCGCCCGGGCCGTCGGCATCGAATTTCCAGAGCTGTGTGACCGAATCTGCCGGATCGCGCGGTCAGGCAGGCCGACGTAATGGCATAGCCGCAAAGCAGTTAGGGGGCACGACCGCCATGAATTCCACCCCATATCCTCGGATCACCCCCTGGGTGGGTCGGCTGATCATCGCTAACGCGGTGGTCTTGCTGCTATTGCTGACCGTTTTCACCTCCCCAACGCTGTCGGCCAGGCTGGCGTTCGACCCAGCCCACGCACTCGCTAGGCCTTGGACCTTCATCACTTACATGTTCGTGCACGGTGGGTTGCTCCACCTGCTCGGCAACATGCTGATGCTGTTCATCTTCGGGTCGGCGGTCGAGACGAGGATGGGGAGCCGCGCCTTTCTACTCTATTACCTCTACTGCGGCGTCGGCGCAGCACTTCTTGCCCTCGGACTGTCGGGTCTGACCAGCATCCCGCCGTTTGTCGGAGCCTCCGGTGCCGTTTTGGGACTGGGGCTTGCCTTTGCCACGTTCTGGCCTGATGCCGAGCTGATCCTCTTCCCATTCCCGATCCCGGTTCGGGCGCGAACGTTCGTCGCCATTCTCGCCGGCGTGAACGTCTTCTTTGCCATCCGGGCGAACAACACTGACGGCATCGCTCACGTGGCCCATCTCGGTGGCCTCGCGGCCGGCTTCCTGTTCTTCCGTCTCCAGGGCCTCTCGCGCCGCGGACCCGCAGCTCCGCCGCAGCCGGTCGAGCGCGTGGTGATGGTGCAGTCAGGCGTACCGGAATCCAGCCGACCGATGCCCGCCGCACCAGTGACACGCCGCCGCATCAACGCCGACCCGGTTGCTGCCGAGGTGGACCGCGTGCTGGACAAGATCAGCGCGCAGGGCCTCGGCAGTCTGACTGCGGCCGAGCGGCGCTTCCTGGACGAGGTCGCCAAGCAGAAAAAGCAGGACCACTAGCTCCCGCCCCACGCTTCCAGTCGAACCACGACGGCCCGGCCGTCGGTGCTGAAGTCCTCCACCGAGAGCACGTGCGCGCGTTCGTCAAGAGTCTTGCGTCGCGCCCCTGTGACTTCGTATAGTGCCGCGTGCTCATCAATCTCCTCCCCGACTTCCTCGCCGTGCTCGACGCGGAAGACCGTGAGGCAGCCTACCGGCAGTACCGCGATGCGCACCGGCCCATCCTCGACGCCTACTGGCACAACTATGTGCTCGACCCCGACAGCGCGCATGCTCACGCCATCGTCGGCAACGCGCTTCGGGCCAATCGCGACGATCTGCGGGCGATCGCGGGCGCCGTCGATCTCGTTGCGCTGGCAGAGGAAGCGATCGGACGCGCCGAGGAGCTTCTGCAGATCGACCGGCCAACCGACTGCTACCTGATGGTCGGCGTCGGCGGCGCCAATGCCGGCGAGCTGGTCGTCGGAGGACGGGGTGTTGCGTTCATTTGCCTGGAGCACTTCACCGGACGGGCCAACCCCGAGACCTTCGGTATGGGGCTCCCGCCCGATCTCATCCCGCTGTGGCTGGCTCACGAGCTCGCCCACACCGTCCGCTACACATCCCCGGCAAGCCAGAGCGAGCTCCGTCGGTTCGTCGCCGATCTGGGCGGGTATTACGACTACTGGCAGACGGGCAGCCGCGCCACGCTGCGCGAGCTGCTGGTCAACGAGGGGCTGGCGGTTCACGCGTCCAGGGCGGTGGCCCCGGCGTTCGACGCGGCCGACTACTTCGGCTACCCCCGACGACAGTATCACCGCCTTCGGGAGCTCGAGACCTTCCTCCGTCGCGCCGTGGAGCCCGATCTGGAGCGCTCCGGCCTTGGGCTGCGCCTGCGATATCTGTCCGGCGGCATGAGCTCCGGCGCGCGGCTCGTGGCCGGCCGGGTGATCCCCGAGCGTTCGGGCTACTACCTGGGCTTCCGCATGGCCGAAGCGCTGGTTGCCGAGCGGGGCCTCGCGGCCGCGCTCCGCGCTCCTGTGGCGGAGTTTCAGGCGGCCGAGGACGCGGCGAGAGGGATCCAGATGGCGTAACGGCAGTGAACCGTAAACGGTGAACAGTGAACCGGGTGTCCCACCCCCGGGACCGCCTGTTCACTGTTTACGGTTCACGGTTTACTGTTTGTGCATGCCCGACAGCCAGCCCCCCGTTACCATCCGCTGGAAACCCACCGGGCCCTACGTCGTCGACGGTCCGGTCGTGGTCACCGACAACGAGGGCACCGCGCTGGTGGCCCCCCCGACCAAGGTGCCCGGCCAGATAAAGCTGTGCGGCTGCGGCATGTCCAAGACCAAGCCATTCTGCGACGGAACCCACAAGCGGTAGCTCACTTCCCCACGCAGAAGCTCGCGAATACGCGGGCGAGCACGTCCTCCACGTCGACCACACCGACCAGCTCGTCGAGCGCGAGCGTTGCCCGGCGTACATGGTGCGCCACCAGGACCACATCGCCCGCCGGCCCCAGATGGGGGCGGGCATCCTCGAGCGCATCGCGGGCGCGGCCCAGCGCCTCGCGATGGCGCTCCCGGGTCAGCGCCGGCTCGAGATCTGCCAGAGCCACGCGGTCTCCGAACAAGCGCTCGGCGATGGCTTGGCGGAGCAGGTCCAGACCTGACCCCGTCACGCACGACACGGCAAGCTCGCCGGGCTCGGCGGCAGCCAGATCGGCCTTGGTCCGGGCGACGAGATTGAGCCGACCGTCCATCACCCCAGTCTCGTCCGAGCCCAGCGGCCGACCGGCCTCCGCGCAGACCAGCACGAGATCAGCCGCCGCGAGATAGCGGCGGCTCACTTCGATCCCGAGTTGTTCGATGCGCTCCGTTGCGTTCTGCAAACCGGCGGTGTCGATCAGCCGGACCGGCCAGCCTAGGAAGTCAGCCGGGGCTTCGATTGCATCTCGGGTGGTTCCGGGAATTTCGGTGACCAGCGCCCGCTCGGTCCCGAGCAGCGCGTTGAACAGCGACGACTTGCCCGCGTTGGGCCGCCCGGCGAGGACGACCAGCGCGCCCTCGCGGAGGCGCTCGCCCCAGGGGCCCGTCGCCAGCAAGCGATCCACCCGATGCGCGGCGGCATCCAGCGCTCGCGCGATCCGGAGCGGCGGTACCGGTCCGTCATCCTCGCCCGGAAAGTCGATGTCGTAGCCGAGGAGGGCCTGGATTTCGATCAGATGATCACGCAGCTCGTGAAGCCGCCGGGAGAGCCCGCCCTCGAGCTGTCCGAGCGCCGCACGGGCCTGCGCGGATGTCGCGGCATCGATCAGGTCGCCGACCGCTTCGGCCTGCACCAGGTCGACTTTTCCGTTGAGCACGGCACGCCGAGTGAACTCCCCGGGGTGAGCCGGGCGCGCCCCCGCGGCCGTCAGGGCGGCGAGGAGGCGAGCCGGAACGGCGAGGCCTCCATGACAGGACAACTCGACCAGGTCCTCGCCGGTATAGCTCGCCGGGGCCGGAAACACGATGTAGATCCCCCGATCGATTGGAGTGCCGTCGGCCGCGGCGAAGGTGGCAAGGGTCGCGTGTCTGGCGGGATGGACCCGGAATCCGGGGACGACTCGTCCCACCACCTCGAACGCTCCGCGGCCCGAGACGCGCACGACCGCCAGAGCCGAGCGCCCGGGGGGTGTTGCGAGGGCGGCGATGGGGTCCGAAAGCATGCCAAAACCTAGTGAGAAGCGAGAAGGGAGAGGTGAGAAGGGAACTCCGGTGAATCAGAGGCTCCCCTTCTCACTCCTCCCTCCTCACTTGTCACTTCTTGTCTTTTCTTGGCTTGGCGGCGGGTGGCGGCGCCGGTGGCGGCTGCCGCTTCATCCGCTCGTTCGCCAGGAGCCACTGCTGCGGGATGCTGGTGATGTTCTGAACCGCGTAGTACAAGTTGAGCCCAGACGCGAAGTTCAGGAATAGCACCGTCATCATGACGGGCATCACGTAGAGCATGGTCCGCATTTGCGGGGTCTGCTCCATCCCTATTTGCCCGACTCGACTGACGCCGAACATCGTGAGCCCCATGAGCAACGGAATGACGTAGAACGGATCGGGCCGCGAGAGATCGGGCAGCCACAGGAACGCCGTTCCCCGGAGCTCGATCGTGTTCTGGAACACGAAGAAGAGCGCCAACAGGATCGGCATCGGCAGCAGCATGGGCCAGCACCCGCCGAACGGATTCACCCCGTGCTCCTTGTACAACTTCATCATCTCGACTTGCAGCTTCTGCGGATCGTCTTTGTGCCGCTCCTGCAACTCCTTCATGTATGGCTGAATCCCCTGCATCTGGATGCTAGACCGCATGGCCTTCTGGTTGAGCGGCCAGAGCAGCAGGCGCACTAGAATCCCGAACACGATGAGGCCGAGGCCGTAGGCCATCCCCAACCGCTCGTGCATGAACACGAGCAGCCAACGGATCGGTACTGTGAAGAAACGGATTACCGTGCGGAAGCCGGGCCAACCGTAGGGATTCACGTCGTCGAAGTCGTGACCGATACGGCGGAGCCGGTCGTACTCCATGGGCCCCGCATAGAGCGTGTACTTGAAGCCGCCCGCTGCACCGACCGCAAGGCTCAATCGCACCTCGCCCGTCGTTGGGTGTTTGCCGGCAGTGGTTGGCGCCAGCGCGGTGACGCCACTGATCCCGCCACTGGCGCTGTCAAACGCCAGCACCGCGGTCACGAAGTACTTGGACTTCACCGCAGCCCATTCGAACGGGCCGCTCAGTGTCTTCGGCTCGCCCGGCTTGAGGCTCGCGAAGTCGGTGCGCTCCGCGTCGCCCTGCTTGGTCACGAGCGCGAGCGCGCGGTGGTTTTCGTTGGAATCCACCTCGGTATTCGGAAGCCCGTGCCCGAGGTCGAGGATCAGGAGCCCGCCGTTCGGGCCGACGCCGGAGACCTGCCCCTGCACATCCACCCGGTAATCCTCGGGCAGGAAAGTGTAGGTCAGGTCCACGCCGACGTCGCCCCGGGCCGCGTGGAGGCGCAAAGACGTGGGTCCGGAGACGTCCAGTCGGGTGGTACTGGGCGCGAAAGTCCAGTCCGCGAGGCGAACCGTATCCTGCCCGCGGGCCAGCGTCATCCCCAGCAGTCCGTCTCCAGGTCGCACGAGTGATGCGGGCTGTCCTCGTGTCTCGGCCGTCATGGACCGGAACCGTTGCAGCGACGCGACGACGATGCGGCCGCCCCGGGTGCTCACGCCGTACGTGTAGAGGGGAGAGGTCACGAGCACCGTGTCCTCGGGAGCGGCCTTCCCCGTGTCGGCGGGCGACGGCCGGGTGGGAGCCCGTGGCGACACCGACTCGGCCGAGCCGACCGGCGGTGGGACCGTGTCTCCACCGGTCGTCCCAGCCGGCTTCCGGCCCGGTGCCTGCTTCAGGAAGAACGCGGGCGCAATCGCGATGACCATCATCAGGATGATGGCCCAGATGGCACGTCGATCCATGGATCTCAGTTCATCGGGTTACGGAACGGCATCGAACCCGCCCGGATTGAACGGGTGACAGCGGGCCAGGCGCCGCACAGCGAGCCACGAGCCTCGCAGAGCGCCGTGCCGTTCGATGGCTTCGAGGGCGTACTGCGAGCAGGTCGGGGTGAACCGGCAGGCTGGAGGGAGTGCGGGCGAGATGACCGCTCTGTACGCCCGAAGCAGAGCCATGAGCCCGCGCCGCGGAAGATCCGCGACGACGCCGCGAGGTCCGCGGGCGCCCGCCGGCGCCATGCCAGGCACTCCGCTCACCGGACGCTCGCCACGCTGTCGAGCCAGCTCAGCATTTCGGTCTTGAGCTGCCCGAAGCGGGCGCCATAGGCCTCGCGCCGGGCCCGCACGACCAGATCGAAGGCCGGTAGGCGGGACTCCAACTCCCGCCGCCAGATCTCCTTGAGGCGTCGGCGCAAACGATTGCGGGCCACCGCAGTGGACTGAAACTTCGGTACGATCAGTCCGATACGTGGGTGGCCCGTCGGGTTGTCCAGCCAGATCATGTCGAGGTGCTCGGTGCGGCGACGACGGCCCCGGGTGAGGCAGCGGCGCAGATCCGCCGCGCGGGCGAGCCGCGCGGCTCGCCGCAGGCGCTCAGCCGCCGTCAGCGGCCCCCGTGCTTCGAGGGGAGCCGAACCGTCAGGCTCTTCCGCCCCTTCTTGCGGCGGCGGGACAGGACCGCGCGCCCCCACCGCGTGGCCATCCGGGCACGAAATCCGTGCTTGTTCAGGCGGCGCTTGTTGCGCGGGCGGTACGACGGCTTCATTGCGGTTGTGCTCCTCCCAATGAGCCCGTGAAGCTAGCGGCGCAACGGAGTAGGGTCAAGGTTGACTTTTCCACAGTCGGCCCGTAGAATCGGCTGCCCTTGCAAACTCTCCCACCCGTTGTCGAGTCCCGATGCAGCTCTCCGCAAAGGAAGCTTGGAAGCGCATCCTCGATGAGGCGCAGCGCGAACTTCCTGCCGACATCATCCGGAACTGGCTCGAGCCCACCGAGGCGATCGCCCTCGACGAGGGGCAACTGGTCATCGGCGCACCCGACCAGTTCGCCGCCGAGTGGAACGAGACCAAGCACGCCTCGCTCCTGACTCGGCTCGCTGAGCCCGTGGTCGGCCGCCCTACCTCAGTGGTGTTCCGCGTCCAGGAAGAGCGCCAGCGGCGTCCGCAGATGGACTTTTTTGTCACGCCGACCGCCGCCACGACTCCGGGAGGACCGGCAGCCAACGGGAGCATGCAGCCGCTCAATGAGCGGTACACCTTCGAAACCTTCGTCATCGGAAAATCCAACGAGCTCGCCGCGGCGGCCGCCCATGCGATCGCCGAGGCCCCCGGTAAGACCTACAATCCACTCTTCATCTACGGCGCTACGGGGCTCGGCAAGACCCACCTGATGCAGGCCATCGCCCATGCCCGGCTCGAGCGGGCGCTGGATACGCGCGTCCTCTACGTCGGGGCCGAGCAGTTCCTCAACGAGGTCATCGAGAGCATCCACAGCCGGACCATGCCGGATTTCCGGCGCCGGTACCGCAACGAGGTGGATCTCTTCCTGGTGGACGACGTGCACTTCCTTGAAGGCAAGGAGCAGACCCAGGAGGAGTTCTTCCATACCTTCAACGCGTTGCACCAGGCCAACAAGCAGATTGTGCTGACCTCCGACCGCGCGCCTAAGGAGATCCCGGGACTGGAGGCTCGGCTGGTCAGCCGCTTCGAGTCTGGCATGGTCGCCGACATCGGCCAGCCTGATCTCGAGCACCGGATCGCCATTCTCCGCAAGAAGCAGGAGCAGGACCACCTGGAGATGACGATTCCGGACGACGCCCTTCGGTTCATCGCCGAGCACGTACGGTCCAACGTCCGCGAGCTCGAAGGCTGCATCATCAAGCTGCTGCTGTTCGCCTCGCTCAAGCACAAGGAGATCTCGATCGAGCTCGCCCGGGAGGCGCTCTCGGACAAGATCAAGCCGGGCGAGGAGGGGGCCGAGTCGCGCGCCAAGCCGCTCCCGACGATCCATCGGGTCCAGGAGGTCGTGGCCCGGCGCTGGGGCGTGACCCCGGAGGGCCTCCGTTCCAAGGCGCGGATCAAGACCCTGACGGTCCCTCGCCAGATCGCCATGTATCTCGCGCGTGATCTGCTTCAGATGCAGCTCGTCGAGATCGGCCAGGCGTTCGGCGGCCGGGATCATTCCACGGTCATCCACAGCGTAGACAAGGTGCAGCGTCAGATGTCGCGCGATCGCTCCTTCCGGGAGAAGATTGAGTACGCGCGACAGGAGTTGTGCGCAGAGTAATCCCCGTGTGGGTGGGGAAAGTGTGGGCGGTCTGGAGGACGCGGGAAAGCCGGGTGATCTGTCCGCATCGTTCACAGCGGATCGACAGCGGCATAACCATCTAAGCGCCGAGTGGAGCAAACGATCGCAGGCGGGTCCACATGTCCAGACCCTCTACTACTGCTGCTAGTATTTCTTAATGTCAGAGAAGTAGTACTTCTTAGCACTTCCGAGGACCGATGAAGCTTACGATCACGCGGGACCAACTCCAGGAAGGCCTCGTCGCGGTCGCTGCCAGTGTGCCGACCAAGACGACCCTTCCCGTCTTGTCCAACATCCTGCTCGAGGCGACCCGGGACGGGCTTCGCCTTTCCGGCACGGATCTGGACATCGCCGTGAGCACCGGCGTCCCGGCTTCGGTCGATCAGGAAGGAGCGATCACCCTCCCGGCACGCAAACTGGTCGAGATCGCGCGGGAGCTGCCGAGCGCGCCGATCCGGCTCGTCGCAAGCGGTGAGCAGCGGGTGACGATCGAGTGCGGTCGGTCGAAGTTCCGCCTCCTCGGCCTCCCCCGCGAGGAGTTTCCCGCCTTCCCCGCGGTGAAATTCGAGGGCGGCTGGCGCGCGTCGGCCAAGGATCTCCAGAAGCTCATCGCCCACGTCGCGTTCGCCGCGAGTACCGAGGAGAGCCGGCCGATCCTCAACGGCGTGCTCTGGGAGCTGCGCCCCGAGAGGATGCGGATGGTGGCGACCAACGGTCACCGGTTGGCTCGGATGGACGTTCCGACGGCCGGAGGGACCGGGTCCGGCCAAGCCGACCTGATCGTGCCCCCGAAGGCACTCGAACAGATCCGCCGTCTCTTCCGCCCCGAGGACGACATCGAGATTGCCCGAAGCGAGAACCACCTCGGCTTCCGCTCGGCGACGACGCAGGTGTTCACGAGATTGATCGAGGGGCCCTACCCCAACTACGAGCAGGTCATTCCGCGAGAGAATGACAAGGCGGCGACGGCCGACAAGTCCGCCATCACCGCGGCGCTGCGGCGCATGAGCATCGTCGCCAGCGACCAGACTCACCGCATCCGCATGGCGTTCGCGAGCGGCTCCTGCAAGCTGTCGGTCCAGACTCCGGACCTGGGCGAAGCGCAGGAAGAGGTGACCGTGACCTATGACGGCGATCCGCTCGAGATCGGCTTCAACGCGGCCTACCTGCTCGAAATTCTGAAGTACATCCCCACCGACGAAGTGCGCCTCACGTTCAAGGCACCCGAGCGCGCCGCGACCTGTGAGCCGGTGGGTTGGGATGACCAGGCGAGCTTCCTCACCCTGGTGATGCCGCTGAGGTTGGTGGACTGAACGGCCTTACTTCTTCACTGCCTTCCAGCTCGCTCGCTGGTGCACCGGCACGCTCTGCCCCACCGCCGGTACCGTGATCGTCATTTCCGCAGAATCGGCCCCCTGGGCGTCAAGGACCCCGGCGTCTCGGGAGAAGCGATACGTCGCCCTCCGGCTCCCCGCCGACGTCATCTCCATCGGTTGAGTCGCCTGTCCCCCCGTGCCTGTTCGCTGAAATGCCGTCGTCGCAGCAATCGTGTACACGCCGCCGTCGTGCTTTTGGACCTGATAGCTCGTGACCGCGCGCTCACGCACCGCGAATGCGTCCGCCTTGAGTGATCGCTCAGTCGTGTCCGTCCATTGGGCCGCTTCTCCGAGGCCGGTGAGCGGAAGCACCGGGAACAGCATGGGCAGACCGGCCTCGACCTGGTCGGCCACCCCCGACGACCGGTCGGCCTTGAGCGCACTCAGCCTGCCCTGCGGTGTAAGGGACGCCGTCCAGCTGGTCCCCTCTGCCCGGAGGATCGAGTCCGCGGCTACGGTGCCCCCAACCTCCTGGCGGAGGGAGTCAAGGCGGACGCCAGCGTGGTAGGCGCCAGGGGCATCTGCAATGATCACCGTGAGGTAGGCCGTTCTGCTGGACTGCTGGACCTGAGTGGCGCCGCCCGGGAGGTCCAGCGTCAGGCTGTCGTTCCGCTCGAGCGCGTAGCGTGCCGCCGCTGACGGCCGATAAAGAATCAGTGCGCGTGTGGGATCCGCGGTAGGCGCGATGGTCGGTCCGCCGGTCGGTCGCGGTGCCGCCTTCGGGGCCGGTTGCTCGACTGGCGATGACGCCTGTGAGCACGCCGCTGCGAAGACTGCCCCGACGATCGCGACCAGTCGGGGAGTCGTCACGGTAGCGCGCTCACCGAGAAGGTCTCCGTAAGGGTCACCGGCAGGGGCTGTGATGCGAACGCTCCCGCAAGCGTGAGCTTCGTCGTCAGTGAGTAGGCGCCGCCGAGATAGCGCCCATCGGTGCCTACGTAGTGCTCCCCGGTGCCTGCGCCGGTTCCCTCGATCTGCGCCGGGCCGCCCTGCATCTGTTGAGTGCCCGTCACGTTCGATGTAAACGCCGTCTCCACTTTGAGCGCCGTGCCCTCGCGCCGGTTCTCGGTGCCGGTCGCTTTGTAGGTCGTGATCCGGCTGACCGTCATGCTCCCGCCGGCGGCGGGGCTCGACGTCGTCATCGTGTCGGTCCACCCGTCACCGACCTTGAGCCCCGGCCGCAGGCCGGGATACAGGCGCGAAAGGACGTCCGTGAGCTGCGGGGCCAGCGGAGTGTCGCGCAGCGGTCTTACTCCAGACATGTGCCCGGTCGAGTCCAGGAGACCGTGGAACGGTGTTCCGCGGGCGCTGTCGAGCACCGCCTTCGGAACCGGCGCGGAGTCCGCGTGCATCGAGTCCACCACGGCGCTGACGACCTTCCCGCCCGTCGTGTCGGTCAAGGTGACCGAGACGAACGTCGACACCGAGAAGTGTTGCTGTTGCTCGCCGCCGCCGATCGCGGTCGCGTCCACCGCCTGAGCGATCGTTTGGTCGATGCGGTAGCGCATTCTGATGGCCGGAGGACTGGCGCCGAGAGAGATACCGGAGAGCGCGAGGAGCGCAAGAGCGCGTGCTGTCATGCCTGCCCCGAATCAGGGTGGGACCGCAAGGGACTGCCCCCCGGGATCAGCCCGGGGGGCAGAGACGGGTCGAACCGTAAGCCGAGTTCTGTTCCCCCACGCTTTCGCATGAGAGGATGGTCATCTGTCTTGGACGGTCGTCGCCGACCGTCTCGAGCGGCCTACCCGCGGCTCCCCCTCGCCTGAGGCTCGGGGCCTTGCGGTGTGGGTCACACCTCGCCGCCTATTTGGCCTTGCTCCGACTGGGGGTTGCCGTGCCACCGTCCGTTGCCGGCGGTGCGGTGGGCTCTTACCCCACCGTTTCACCCTTACCCCGGGCTCGCGCCTGGGGCGGTTTGTTTTCTGTGGCCCTGTCCGTCGCCTTGCGGCGCCCAGGCGTTACCTGGCAGTCTACCCGATGGAGCTCGGACTTTCCTCGGGACACCGGACGGTGCCCGCGACCACCGCGCTCGACCCGCCCTGGAAGGATAACAGCCCTGTCCGGCTAGGGCCTACGGCCTCCGGGCGGCGGGGTGCCGCACTGGCCGGACCCGACATGTTCGGAGGACAGCTCGTGGGTCCCGCCCGGCCGCGCGGCGAGAACGCGCCGCACCCGCGTCAGGGCGGCCTCCGCCTGATCGGCGACGGGGCGAAGCGTGGGGTCCGCCGTCCGCCACTGGGACGCCGCCAGCCGATACTCGCGCTCCGCCTCTGCGCTCATTCCCATGCGCTCGTAGATGGCGCCACGGAGCAGGCGGGCCCGTGGCAGCAGACCCCAGCGCATGTCGAACTCGGTGCGCTCGAACTCCTTGGGACCGAACTCGCCCAGCGCGCGCAACGCTGCCGGGTAGTCGCCGAGGGCGTAGTAGGCCTGCGCCGCCAACGGCCGGACATATACGAT
>JACXTT010009005.1_pt1 | contig 13703 bp, 13 predicted proteins | sample 9270951 | NCBI WGS metagenome assembly JACXTT01 (sample SAMN15532306, study PRJNA645909) | rock metagenome | isolation source: weathered quartz diorite | place: Puerto Rico | collected 2017-06-21 | reverse complement strand
GAAGCTCGCGCGCTGATGACTCGCCACATGAGAACCATCATCCAGCACGACATCTAAACCGCCCATCTCACTGACGACCCTTCGGAGAAATTGAGGATCTTGCTGAGAGCCAATCCGGACCCTCGCGTCGTTCCCATCGTAAGCAGCGCAATCGGGATTGATATCGATGCCAAATATCACGGCTTCATCGCCGAGGAACTTGCGCCAGAGCCCCAGCGAGCCGCCCTTAAATACGCCGATTTCGAGCATCTTTAGTTTTGAGCCGGCATAAGGCCCCAAGACCTCATCATATATCGGAAGGTAGTGAAGCCATTTGATAACTATTGGGCCTTCGTTTGCGAAAAAAATGTCAGCCGAACGCCCCCGGTAAATGGACCTAAGCTCGTTCGTGACTTTCGCAGCGAACTCGGACGAATGGAAGGGGAGCAAGGGATTTCCGCGAAGACACCATAATGCGTTCTCGACACGCCGAAGGATGGTACGCATTCTTTTTTCACTGCGGAAATGTTTGTCTGAAGATAATGTGCCAAATGATTTTGGCTATCAAGAGGGTCGCGTCAAAAGCGGGGGACAGGCCATCCACGCGCCAAACCTCTCTGCTATTTCTCGGTGCAGAATCAAATGCAAGACAGACCTGCATTCCGACGGGCTTGCTCTTGTGCCGCAGGGGCAGAGTACGGCAGTGTGGGGAGAGTTCTGCAAAAGCTGAGAAGCTAAAGCGGTCATGGTAAGTCCAGTGGTTGCGAAGATCACCGCTCGGAAAGGAGCTTGGACCACCATGACCGTAACGGCCCAAACTACCTTGGGCCAAGACTCGTCATGTCAAGCCCGCTCACGGACAGGCACAACTCGCCGATACGACCCTTGCTTTAGGTAACGGCCACGAAGAATCTGAAGGGGGAATCGTGGCCGCCCGCCACAATGTGATTCTCGCCGCGATTCAGTGGCGCGAAGTCTTTTGCGAAATGGTGGCCGATCGCTTGGCCGTTCACGATTGTTCCAAGCGTGCTTCCGAGGTCTGATGCACGGTACCCGCCGGCACTGCGCGCGAGCAAAAAGTGCTGGCGTGACAGACGGAATGGCATGTCGTCCTTAATGAGCAGATCCGGGGCGCGCGCAGGCATGGGTTCCCCCTCGGCTGGAACCCGGCCGATCAGAAATGGCAGTCTGGCGACAGGGAGAGGCGTTTCCCCGATAAGGGCTCGCAATTCTTTACTTTCAGCAGCGATCGAGATCGCGGAATTATCGGCGCTGTTTGAATCCGGCGTTGTTTGATTCGTCCCGCCCTGGGAATGGTCCTGCGAATAGCCGAGGAGGTCTTCAGAGATCTTGTCCTCCATGTCCCTCAGCCGAATGCTCAGCCGCAAAATCAAATCGCGCGCCAGCGCGGGATCGCGGCTCACCCGTTCCAGAAACTGCTGAGCGGTCAAAACATCGACTTCGCCGTTCTCGCTGGCCAGCGCCGTGGCGCTTCTTTTGCGGTTTTCTATGATACCCATTTCGCCAAGCCACTCTCCTTGCCGGACATGCCCAAGCAAAACCGAGTGCGTGCCGATTTCGCGCCAAACTTCGAATTCTCCGTGTCTCAACAGATACGCGCGATCGCTTGCATCGCCTTGGCGAAACAGAATCTCCCCTTTCTTGAATTGCCTGAGCGTGTGCATGGCCCGAGCTTCCTTTCCCTTAGGCGCGCTTAGCTACGCAATATTGCCGTCAGTGCCCGTCCTCTTCAAGCATGGCGTTAAGCTTTGCATGTTCGGTTTCGGTCAAGCGATCTGAAGGCGTTTGGCTGGAATCCCGCCGGCGAGCAAGGACAATGAAAATACCGCCAGCCAGAAGGATGAGGAACGGAGCCGTCCAAAGCAGCCAGGTTTCCGGTTTAAATGGGGGTTTCAGCAGAACAAAATCGCCATAGCGGTGGGTAAGAAATGCGCGGATTTGATCGTCGCTATCCCCGGAAGCAAGCCGCTCGCGGACAAGGAGCCGCAGATCGCGGGCAAGATCCGCATGCGATTCGTCAATCGATTCATTTTGGCAGACCATGCAGCGCAATTGCGCGGAAAGGCTTCTTGCCCGGGCCTCCAATTTCGGGTCGGCCATGATTTCGTCGGGCTGAACTGCTCTGGCTCCAAGCGGCGGCAGCAGCAACAAACAGGCGACGAGGGCAACGCGCGCGGCCTTCATGACAGTTATTCCGCCGGCTGCGGGCGAACCGCACGCACCTTGCTGGCGCGGCGCGCAACACCGAAGCGGAAGCTGCGGTCGCTCAGAGACAGGCATCCGCCGAAGGCCATGATCAGGGCTCCTATCCATATTAAGGCGACAAGCGGCCGCCAAAAAATGCGCGCGCTTGCCACGCCCTCCGGCGTGACATCGGAAATGCTCATATAGACCTGGCCGAGGCCAAGGGTTGCGATGCCCGCCTCGGATCGCGTCATGCCGCGCACCGGGTAAAAGCGCGACGAGGGTTCGATTGCCGCAACGAGCGCGCCACTCTTGCGGATGAGGGTGTGGCCAACGAGCTCGGTATAGTTCGGGCCGTTGCGCGGCGCGATGCTCTCGAAGCTCAGCTGGTATGGGCCGATTGCGAGCTCGTCTCCGGGCTTCAGAGCCGTGATTTTTTCGGCGCCCCAGCCGGTTGCGGCAAGGCCAAGCAAGGTGACTGCGATACCGGCATGGGCAAAGGCAGTCCCATATGCGTGGCGCGGAATTCCCAGCATCCTTTGCGGGGCAAAGCGCATGCCGCCGCCAAACATGCGCCTGCCGAGATCAACAAAGGAGCCCGCGATCACGTAAAAGGCGACGCCCGCGAGGATCACGCTCACGGCGGGCCCACCGTGCCAGGCGGCAACCAGCGCCGCGAAGACGAGCGCAGCGCCAAACGCGGCGCGAAGTCTTTGCATGACGCCCGCGAGGTCGCCGCGTTTCCATGGCAGCAGCTGCCCAACCGGCATCAGGAGAAATAACGGAATGAATAAAGGCACAAAAGTCCGGTTGAAAAAGGGCGGACCCACGGAAATTTTTTCTCCCGTCACGGCTTCGAGCGCGAGGGGATAGATTGTGCCGATGAAAACCGTGGCGCAGCAAGCGGTCAAGATGAGATTGTTGAGGATGAGCGCGCCCTCGCGCGAGACCGGCGCGAAGAGGCCGCCCTGTTTCAGATGGCCCGCGCGCAGTGCGAACAGGGCAAACGATCCGCAAATGAAGACGACGAGAATTGCGAGGATGAAGACCCCCCGCATCGGGTCGCTCGCAAAAGCGTGAACGGAAGTCAAAACGCCGGAGCGGACCAGAAACGTTCCAACGAGAGACAAGGAAAAGGCAAGGATCGAAAGAAAAATCGTCCAGATTTTTAGGGCCTCCCGTTTTTCCATGACCGCCGTGCAATGCAAAAGGGCGGTCGCGGCGAGCCAAGGCATTAGGGAGGCATTCTCGACCGGGTCCCAGAACCAAAAACCGCCCCAGCCGAGCGTGTAATAGGCCCAATAAGAGCCCATCGCAATTCCGAGAGTGAGCGCAATCCAGGCGATCAAGGTCCATGGCCGCACGAAACGCGCAAAGACCGCATCGAGGCGCCCAGAAATCAATGCGGCCGCGGCAAAAGAGTAAGTGATCGAAAGGCCGACATAGCCGAGATAAAGCAGCGGCGGGTGGATGGCGAGGCCTGGGTCCTGGAGGATTGGATTGAGATCCTTGCCTTCGATTGGGGGTGCGGCGAGCCTGGCAAAAGGGTTCGATGTCAGAAGGATGAAGAGGAGAAAGGCAGCGGCGATAAAGGATTGGACGCCGAGCACATTCGCGCGCATGTCGGAAGGCATCGACTGCGAAAAAGACGCAACGAGAGCCGCAAACAGCGAAAGCACCAGCACCCACAAAAGCATCGAGCCTTCGTGGTTTCCCCAGACACCGGTGATTTTGTAGATGAGCGGCTTGGCGGAATGCGAGTTCTCGACGACGTTAAGAAGCGAGAAGTCCGAGGCCGCATGGGCCATGGTCAGGGCGAAGTAGGCATAGGCCACGAGTCCGAAGCCAGCGATCGCCACGGGAGGAGCAACGGCCATCAGACGTTCATCCCGCGCGATGCTGCCCCAAATCGGCAAAATGGAATTGACGATGGCGAGCGCCAAGGCAAGAACAAGCGCGTAATGGCCGGTTTCGACAATCATGCAGGATTCTTTCGATGCCAGCTAGCCGTCAATAGGGCGTCCTTTCGAGGAGTTGCTCATTTGCTGGAGGCGGCGGCTTGCCCGTCTTCCCGCCACAGGCCTTGTTTCTTCAACGCATCGGCGACGTCTTTTGGCATATACCGCTCGTCATGCTTTGCAAGAATCGTGTCGGCGTGAAAAATCCTGTCCTGACCGATCGCGCCCTCCGCGACGACTCCTTGGCCTTCCCGAAAAAGGTCGGGCAATAGTCCCGTATAAGTGACTTCGATCTCTTGCTTGGTGTCGGTGACGGCGAAGCGCACGGTCTGGCCGTTCTCACGTACCAAAGTCCCCTCTTTCACAAGGCCGCCGATCCGCAGCCTCTGCCCGACCCTTGGCGGTTTTTGCGCGAGCTCGCTCGGGCCGTAAAAAAACACGATATTGTCGCGAAGAGCGAACAGCACCAGGCCCATTGCGAGACCGAGGGTGCCAACGGCCGACAAAATCATCAAAAGACGGCGTTTCTTGCGTGTCACTTTTGGATCAGCCTTCAAGTCCGAGTTCGCGTGCGAGCGCCTCGAGGCGCGCGATGGCGCTTGGATCGCCTGCGAGATTGCGTTTCGCATCGATGAGCGCACTGCGTGCCTTGCCGGTCTCTTGCAAGACCGAATAGGAGCGCACAAGGCGCAGCCACCCTTCAAGATCATTGCCGTTTTGGGCAAGCCGCGCGGCAAGCCCATCGACCATCGCGCGGATGGCGCGCATTTGCTGGCCGTCCTGGGCCGCTGCACTATTTGCGCCTTCCTGCCCTACGCCAAGAGCGGCGATCCGTTGGCGCAGTGCTTGCGCCACTTGCGAATCGGGCGGCGCATCGGTGGCAAGCTTCGTCCAGATTTCCTTTGCCCGCTCCTTGTCGCCCTGCTGCTCGGCGTAGAGTCCGAGGAAAAACCGCGGTTTTCCGGCCGATGGATCCGCGGCCGCGGCGGCCTCGAAGGCTCGCGCCGCTTCCGGGGTCACGGCGCCATTGGCGGCAACAACCATGGCCTCGCCATAAAGCGTTTGCCGCGCCGCCGACTCGCCCAGGAGACGCAGGGCCGCGCGGGCCGCATTCACGGCGTCACGCGCGCGGCCGATCCTAAGATAAACAGGTGCCAGAACTTCATAACCGCGCCCATCCTCCGGGTGTTGCGCGAGATGTGATTCGATCTTTGCAATGGCGGCTGCCAAATCCAGCTTCTCCGGCGAAGATTGAAGCCGCACCGAAAGAGGTGCATCGGGCAAGTCAGGATGACCGATGGCGGTGTAGATGGTCAAAGAAAGTGCTGGAACGAACATCAGGATGGCCAGCGATGCGAGCGCCGCTTTTGTCCGCGACGCGCCCGCCAATGTTTGATTCGCGGTTTCCATTGCAAGCAGCCGGCGGGCCGCTTCGGCTTTCGCGCTCTCGGCATCTTGTTTGGTCACGATGCGTTGCGCTTCGTCCCGCTCGATCTCGGAAAGTTGCGCCTTATAGATGGCGACGCCGATATCGCGGCGCGTGAGCGGGCGAGGCGCTCTCCAAAGCGGCCACAGCACGCATGTTACCGCGCCGGCCGTGAATACGGCAAAAATTAACCACAGCATGGAACCTTAATAGTGATTGCCGGATCAGTTGCAAGACTGATTGCGACACGGTAGTGCCTCAGTTTGATTGTGGGGCATTTTAGGCATAGCCGCTCGCGGCTGGCACAGGGTCTCAGCTTCTGCAGTGTCTATGGGTCGACAAATTCGTAAGGACCCTGAGTTTCCATCTTGAATAGCATATCATTCACCATCTTGATCTTCTGTTCTTCGGTGAACCCGACCCCATTGTATTTCATCGCATCCTGCGACATTTTTTCCACGAACTGCCTGACCAAGGGTTTCACTTCTGATCGCTTCACCTGAGGTTTGTCTGACATCTGCTGCGCTAGAGTTATATTGGTGGCCGCGGGCGAGCCGAGCGCCGCTAAAAGAAGCGGCGCGGTAAATAGGAACTCCCGACGATACAAAGTTGTCATCATAGTCATCGATGGGTCTCTTATCATTGAAACGTTAATCTTTTTTGCGGAATCAAAATCCTACCTTAGTCAACTCGCCTAAGATATTGGTGCAGTCAGAATCATTTTCATGTTTTATAACAACACGTGCAAACCGCTCGCACATAATATAGACCTCGGAGTCGGTGGAAGGCATATTCAGCGAATCGAGTATTCCAGCAATCTCAAGGTCTTGGTGTTGGATCATCTTGGCAGTGATTTGCACCCGAAGATCCTCATTGTTGGCAAGCTTATAGGTACGAGGGTTTGGAAGGGTGTAGAGGGCATCAATTTTCTGAAACGTTGTCAAAACTTCCTTTGCAATATTCAGATATTTGGTCAGCCGGGTGCAACTTCCTTCAACGGTCTCCTCAACCAGGCATTTCACAAGCTTCTTTTTATTTTCCTCTTTGAAAAGTGCCCAGTCGGGTCCGGTAAGCCCGTGCGTCATGGAATCCTCCCTGTCTATTTCAATACTGCATGCACAACGAACACGATCCCCATTGCCATTAGTGCAATTAATGCGCCGAATCCCAACGCAAGTGGCAAGGTGCTCCCCCGGTTTAATCGGAGTTGAAATAGAGCGCCTAAAGCAAGGACCCCGGCAACAACGGACGCTCCAGTCGTGCCTATAACTGCTTCATAAATTAGCCCGGCGATTTCACGATCATTTTGATGGCGCTTGTATTCAACAACGAGGAACGTGATCACCACAACGAGAATTGACATAAGTCCTACCGACGCGTTGAGTACATCTCTCGCGAATTCGCGATCACGGTCGTCAAACTTCGGTGCACCCATTATCTCCAACGCCGCGCAGCACCCTTCTAATCAATGACTGTGCGATCCTCCTGTAAGTAATATAAGACCCTTTTGAGTGCGTGCTTTCGCGCTCGCTTTTCCAAAGCGGACCTTTCCTGAAAGCTGGTTTCAATTTTCGATAATTTCGCCGCGCTCGTTACTTTGCTTAAATGTCAAGACCTTTTTTAGCTCATCAACCGGAAAAATCATATAAGATAACTGCAAACAGAATGCCACATTCCATAGCTGCGCTTTCGGTCTTTTGCACGATAACGGGTAGAGTGCAAATTTTAAACTGACGACTATCGGCAATTACAAAAAGACAGCCGAACAAATTTCAAACTGGGACACTGGCTGCGATACAACCGCATGGCAAATTCCGGCTTACCTCAAACGCAGGGAAGCTTTAGCACCGCGCGCAGGCCGCCTTGCGGGCTCGTCTCGAGGGACAATTGGCCGCCGTAAAGGGACGAGAGATCGGCAACGATCGAAAGCCCTAGCCCCGAGCCCGGTTTTGTTTCGTCAAGCCGCTTGCCGCGCGCGAGAGCCGCTTGGCGCAGGCCGGGCGAAAGCCCTGGTCCGTCATCATCTATGGTGACGAAGAAAAAACGGCGTTCTGATTGATTGCGCTGGGGTTCTCTTGCGACCGCGATCGAAACGGCGCATTGCGCCCATTTTCCAGCATTATCGATGAGGTTGCCGGCCATCTCGTCGAAATCCTGACGTTCGCCTTGAAAGCGGATGCTCTCTGGCACCTCGCAAGCAAAGCCAATGGCGCGTTCCACATAAATTTTATGGAATGTGCGGACCAGCGCCTCAATGGCCGCGTTAACATCGGTAGCGCTGCCGACGGTCTGCGCCCGGACGGCCGCACGGGCGCGGTTGAGGTAAAAGGAGAGCTGGTCGCGCATGATTGCCGCTTGCTCCGCAACCTTGGCCGCGAGCGGGCTTGATGGATCGGCCGAGGCCTCGTTGCCGATAACGCTGAGCGGCGTCTTCAAGGCATGAGCGAGATTGCCGACCTGGGTGCGCGCCTGTTCCACAACCTCGCGATTGGCTGCGATCAAAAGATTAAGTTCATCTGCCAAAGGGCTGATATCAGGAGGGAATGCACCTTCAATTTGTTGCACCTCGCCCCGCCTTATGGCCGCCAGCTCCCCTTGGAATTGACGTAGGGGTTTCAGGCCATAGCGCAGCTGTACAGCCGAAGACAAGATGAGCGCGAGAGCAAGGACGGCGAAGGTCAGGACAAGGCGCTCCTCGAAACCGGAAATTTCGGCTTCGAGCTCGTCCGTCGTTGCGGCAACTTGAATAAGGTAGAGCCCTTGATCTTCGGTGTCGATGATCCGCTCGACAATGCGCAGAGCCTTATTGTCCGGCCCAGTTGCATAACCTTTTCGCGCACCGCCGATCCCGGCAGTGACACCTGTATCCGACAGGCGCGGCAGCTGGGCCGCGAAGAGCGAGCGCGAGTTTCTGATCTCGGGCTTCTGCGTTCCTAAGCGCGTGATTTGCCAATACCAGCCGGATAAAGGAATTTCGAAATGAGGCTCGCCAAGCTGCCCGGGTGCCGAAGCACTCGATTCGCCGGGCGTCGCGATGTCGGCGATGAGGGCGTGCAAGTAAACGCCCAGGCGCTCATCGAAATTCGATTCTGCTGCGCGGCGGTAGAGTGTCGAAAGTGCAACGCCAGATACCAGAAGTATTACAACGCTAAAAAATGTCGCCGACAGGAAAAGCCGTTTCGCCATCGAAGCCGGCCTCGGAGATGGACGGCTACGTTTAGATCTCGCCAAACCGGGTTTGGTATCTTGGCTAACTTGCTCTCCAACTCGCATCTGCTGCCGCCAGACACTCCGCCTGGCCTCGTTGCCGGCGTAGTGTCAGCGTGTGACAGGGCTGCCTGCGCCGGGCGGCTTGCCCTGCGCGTCTGCCGCCTCGGGCGCGGACAAGAGATAGCCAAGTCCGCGCATTGTCTTAATGACGTCGACGCCAAGCTTCTTGCGCAGACGTCCGACGAAAACCTCGACCGTATTCGAATCGCGGTCGAAATCCTGGTCGTAGAGATGCTCGACGATCTCGCTTCGCGACACGACCCGGCCCGCGTTGTGCATTAAGTAGGAGAGAAGCCGGTATTCGTGCGAGGTCAGCTTTACCGGGTTTCCATCGACCGATACCTGTCCGGCGCGCGCATCGAGGAGTACCGGGCCGCAGGTGAATTCGCTCGTGGCGTGGCCCGCGGCGCGGCGCAAAAGCGCCCGCAACCGTGCGAGGATTTCTTCGATGTGGAAAGGCTTGGCGACATAGTCGTCTGCGCCTGCGTCAAACCCCTGAACCTTATCGTTCCAACGGTCGCGGGCGGTTAAAATCAGCACCGGCATCAATCGTCCGGCCCGGCGCCACTCGCCGAGGATGGAAATGCCGTCTTTCTTCGGCAAACCTAAATCCAGAACCACGGCGTCGTAAGATTCGGTGTCGCCCAAAAACCACCCTTCTTCGCCATCGAAGGCCCGATCGACGGCATAGCCCGCCTGCGACAGCGCGGTTGTAATTTGCCTGTTGAGGTCCTTGTCATCCTCGACAACGAGCAAGCGCAATTTGGATATTCCCCAATCAATGCACCAAAGCGGAAGACCCTAGCGTTCATTCTTCGAACCGGCAGGCTGCCCGCTCGTTGCGTCGACAAAGACATTAATGACGTGGCCATCATGGCGCAACAAGCTCAGTTCATAAACGAGGTTCTCGCGCCAACGGCAAAGCTTGACGCCAATGGCTTCGGCGTGCAAACGGACTATAGTTGCACGCATGAGTTGAAAAGGTTCCAACAGCCCATGCGCGTGGATCTTTTCGCGGGACTCCGCCGTTGAAAAACAGACGCGATCCGCCGGGGTTTCCGCCCAGGCCGTGCCGCCCGAGATGAGATAGGCCGTTGTGGCCACGACGAAAAAGAAAGCCATGTCTCAAGATTTGCGCGGCGGGTATGAATGCTTCATGAATTTTTGCGCCATGCAGGGCTGTTTTCGATTCTTCCGGCGCGGGAAAATTTTGTTGAGGGGTGGTGGACGCGCCCGGCAACCATTCATGCTTAGCATTTGCGGCATTGTTCTGGCGGCTCCGGCGTGGGCCTTGGTTGGACCTGCGCGCGAAGCGCCGCAATTCGCGCCCTATGTCGTGGTGGTACTCGACCAGACAAGCGGCAAGACCAATGTTTGCAGCGCGAGCGTCGTTGCGCGCAATGTCGTTCTGACCGCGGCCCATTGCGTGAGCGGCCTTCCGGACATGCGCGTATTCTACCGCGAGAGTTCCGGAGACCGTGTTTTCCTCGGCGTGGAAAAGATCGCGATTAATGCGGACTACAAGCCCAATGCCTCGCGCCCAGCCGCTTTTTCCATCGACCTTGCGCTTCTGCTTCTCAGCGAGCCATTACCCTCAAAGTTCAGGCCTGTGCAACTCGGCGGCAAAGGCCCGGTCGCGGTGGGACAGCGCGTGCGAATAGCCGGTTTTGGCCTATCCGATGAAGACAAAGTGCGAATAGCCGGTTCCGGTCCATCGAATGAAGACGTAAGCGGGACGTCGGGGGTTTTGCGGGCAGGCGTTCTGATGTCGTCCGGGCCAAAATCGAAATTCTCGGTTCTCGTTGATCCGGCGGGAACCGGGCTTGGCGGCTGCACGGGCGATTCCGGCGCCCCGGTCTTCGCCGGCAATCAGCCTCTGCAAGTGGCTGTGGCGATCAAAGCAAACGGGGACGGCGGCAAATCTTGCGGCGCTTCCACGGTGGCCGTGCAGCTTGCGCCGCAACTGCCATGGATCCACGAGACGCTCCACGCTTGGGGCGTCTTCTAAGGGCTGGCGCAGTAAAAACGGGCGTCCGGGCGGACCGGCGGGCGGCCCAATCTATGCGCGCGGGGCCAAGCGGCTAGTGGGCGAGGGCGCCCGGGGGCTCTTCCTCCTGGGACAAGGGAGCGAGCGGCTTTGCTTCCTCGTCCCAGACGATAGGCACGGGCTGGCGGATCAAGGCGTAGTTGAGCACTTCTTCCATGCGCGCCACCGGAATGATTTCGAGCGCATTTTTGACCGGATTGGGGATTTCGGCCAGATCCTTGGCATTTTCCTCCGGAATCAGGATCTTTTTCAGCCCGCCGCGCAAGGCCGCGAGCAATTTCTCCTTGAGACCGCCGATCGGCAGAATCCGGCCGCGCAGCGTAATCTCGCCGGTCATTGCAATATCGCGCCGGATTGGGATGCTGGTCATGACGGAGACAATTGCGGTTGCCATGGCAACGCCCGCCGAAGGACCATCCTTGGGGGTTGCGCCTTCTGGGACATGAACGTGGATGTCGCGCCGGTCGAATATCGGCGGTTCGATGCCAAAATCGACCGCGCGGGAGCGGACGTAGGACGCCGCCGCCGAAATCGACTCCTTCATGACATCGCGGAGATTTCCGGTCACTGTCATGCGTCCCTTGCCCGGCATCATAACGCCTTCGATCGTCAGCAGCTCGCCGCCAACCTCGGTCCATGCCAAGCCCGTGACGACACCGACTTGATCCTCCGTCTCCGCCTCGCCGTAACGAAACTTTGGCACACCAACAAAATCCGGCAAATTGTCGCTGGTGACAGCGACCTGTTTTCCCTTGCCGGTCAGGATGTGCTTGACGGCCTTGCGCTCGAGTTTGGCGAGTTCGCGTTCGAGATTCCGCACGCCGGCTTCGCGCGTGTACCGCCTTATCAATGTGAGAAGGCCGCCTTCATCGATCGACCATTCTTGGGGTTTCAAACCGTGCTTCTTCAGTCCTGCAGGAATCAAGTGACGGCGCGCGATTTCGACCTTTTCATCCTCCGTGTAGCCGGCAATGCGGATGATTTCCATGCGATCCATGAGCGGCGGGGGGATGTTGAGCGTATTGGCCGTCGTGACGAACATCACATTGGACAAATCATAATCGACCTCGAGATAGTGATCGTTGAAGCAATGATTTTGCTCCGGATCGAGCACCTCCAGCAGAGCCGAGGACGGATCGCCGCGAAAATCCATCCCCATCTTGTCGATTTCGTCGAGCAGAAACAGCGGATTCGAGCTCTTCGCCTTGCGCATCGACTGAATGATTTTTCCGGGCATCGAGCCGATATAGGTGCGCCTGTGTCCGCGAATTTCGGCCTCGTCGCGCACGCCGCCGAGCGACATGCGCACGAACTCGCGGCCGGTCGCCCTGGCAATCGACTTGCCAAGCGAAGTCTTGCCGACACCGGGCGGGCCGACCAGGCACAGGATAGGCCCGGTCAGTTTGTTCGCACGGCTTTGCACCGCAAGATATTCGACGATGCGCTCCTTGACTTTTTCAAGCCCGAAATGGTCGCTGTCGAGGACAGTCTCGGCAACCCCCAAATCCTTCTTGATCTTGGAGCGCTTGTTCCAAGGAATCGACAACAGCCAATCAAGATAATTGCGCACGACCGTTGCCTCGGCAGACATCGGCGACATCTGGCGCAATTTCCGCAACTCGGCAGTCGCCTTGTCGCTGGCCTCCTTTGAGAGTTTCGTCGTCTTGATACGGTCTTCGATCTCCGTCAGGTCGTCCTTGCCGTCTTCGTCGCCAAGCTCTTTTTGAATGGCTTTCATTTGCTCATTTAAATAGTATTCGCGCTGGGTCTTCTCCATTTGCCGCTTGACCCGGCTGCGAATGCGCTTCTCCACCTGCAGAACAGAGATCTCGCTCTCCATGAGTGCCAGGCATTTTTCGAGTCGCTTGGTGATGGATACGGTCTCAAGCACGGCTTGCTTGTCTGCTATCTTGACCGAAAGATGGGACGCAATCGTGTCGGCAAGCTTGGAATAATCCTCGATCTGCATAACCGCGGCGACAACCTCGGGCGAGATCTTCTTGTTGAGCTTGACGTATCCCTCGAACTCGGCAACGGCGGACCTTGCAAGGGCCTCCACCTCGACCTGGTCGAAAGGCTCGTCGCCAACGATCTCGGCGCGCGCTTCATAAAACTCCTCGGTGCGCGCATAACCTCTCACCTTGGCGCGGACTTGCCCTTCGACGAGCACTTTCACCGTGCCGTCGGGGAGTTTCAGGAGCTGGAGAACCGATGCGAGCGTGCCGGTCGCAAATATGGCATCGGGCGCAGGATCATCGTCGGTGGCCGTTATCTGCGTTGCAAGGAGGATGAGCTTGTCGGTCTTCATGACCTCTTCGAGAGCCCGGATCGATTTTTCCCGGCCGACGAAGAGCGGTACGATCATATGGGGAAAAACCACGATGTCCCGGAGCGGCAAGACCGGATAAGTCTCGGTCGTTCCGGGGCGGGCGGGCTCGCGCTTTTCAGTCATTTCGCTATCCTCTCGCGATGGATGTCCTTCGCCGGCTTAGAAATGGCGGTGCGGCGGCCTCGTTTCAAGAAGCCGCTCCGCTTGTCTGCCGGCATTTGCATGTGTGGCTCAAGCGCTTGTGCCGCTTTTTTCGCTGCGTTCAGAATAAATATAGAGGGGCCGGGATTTACCTTCCACCGCATCGGGGCCGATGACAACCTGCTCGACGCTGTCGAGGCCCGGCAGTTCAAACATCGTATCGAGCAAAATCCCTTCCATAATGGAGCGCAACCCGCGCGCGCCGGTCCGCCGTTCGATAGCCTTCTTGGCGACAACTTTCAATGCCTCTTCCTGAAAGGTGAGCTCGGTATTTTCCATTTCGAATAA
>JACXTT010009004.1_pt1 | contig 13704 bp, 16 predicted proteins | sample 9270951 | NCBI WGS metagenome assembly JACXTT01 (sample SAMN15532306, study PRJNA645909) | rock metagenome | isolation source: weathered quartz diorite | place: Puerto Rico | collected 2017-06-21 | reverse complement strand
AAAGGTGAATTAGACCATTTACCACTTCAAATCATAGTTTCCGACTTATGCCAGCCCAGATGAATAGAGTCACAAGCGCTATCGCTGGTGAAAATACGCTTGCCAATGAAGAGTCTGGAGTGTCCCCATACCAGAAATTATTACCAGGTACAAATTTCATTATGAGAATCATCGAGACTCCAAAGAAAGAAATGGCGCATATTAAAGCCAATATTCTTCTCAGTCGTGGTATCTCTTGAATTGACACGGAATTATTTGTGAATCGCTGAATATAAGAAATGGTTAGCTAAGATTGCAAGTGTTTCTTATCTTGTCGTAATGGCATAACTTGGTAATGCAGACAGCAACCATAGCACCTAGAGGTTTGAAGATAATCGCAATTCTAACCTTGCTTGTGGGGATCGCCTCCGCGTTTGTAGGGCTGGCACTATCGCTTAGCGTGCCCCGAATTCTTCCTCACATGCCTATTGATGAACTAATGACACAGGATATGCCTGCATATCTTTCCAAGGACACTATTGGATTCTTCCTTGAGGCTCTTTCTATAACAATAATGATCTTTGGTATAATGTACATGATAGTTTCATACGGTATTCGCAAAAAAACAGCATGGGCTTGGAAAGTTACTGTAATTGTTTTAATTGCTGGGATTGGTTTTGGAATAATTTGGTATGGACTTCGTCTTGGATCTCTGGAAATAATTGGCGGAATAATACTATTCTACATGTTCAGACCGCGTGTGAGAGCATATTTTGCAAAAACGACTCGAGAGGTAATGTGTATGCCTAAAGAATGGGAGAGGAGAGACATGCCCAAAGAGACTAAAAGAATACTCGACAATGAAAGGTGGGAGGATTGGAAACGCTCAAGAGAAATCGATGGTCAACCTTACAATCTGCCCGAAGACGAATTCCATTTTGATAGGGGCAGGCAACTATTCTATTGTGGCAGATATGAGGAAGCGTTAAGGTGTTTTGATAAAGCACTAGAAATCTGTGGGAGAGGTTACTTTTATTTAATTGAGAAAGGTAGGACACTTCTTCGCTTAGGTAGATACAAAGCTGCGCTATCTTGTTTTGACAAGGCTTCAGAAGGAGGACATAGAGGTCCTTATAGTTATTTTGCTTGGAGATACAAGGGTTATACACTTGCCCTTCTTGGCAATATTGAGGAGGCTATGTCATGTTTGGATAAGGTAAAAGAGATGGAACCCAGAACTGGGGATCCATTAGAACTTAAAGAATTGATTAGAAAACAGCATGACTCTCCTGAAGATCATCAAAAGTTTGTAGATTATATCAGTGAATGGATTTAACGAAATAGACTTTGAATCATTCATAATTTTTGAAGCGGGTCCTGTAAGACCCGGTAGCTTTTGCAGTCTAACTTTGATTCCACACTACAAGAAAAAATCAAGCGTATGAAAGTAACAAGTTAGGTTTGCATTACGGCTGAAAATTATTCTGTGAATCAGCATTTTATTTTAGCAAATAAATCTACTACCCTAGGATATAAGGAACGAGATTCATCATACAACATTGCAAAGAGATAGGTATTCCGAATGGTTTGTCCCAAAGTTTGGACCAAAAAATTTCAGACTATGTTGTGGCATACTATTTTTACCATACACTGGAATGGTGGTCTCTTTTGCAGCGTGGGGTTCGTTTGGCACTAATTATTCTGCAGAAAGGCTGGTTGCAATATGCGTCTTGTACTTTCTTGCACTTGGAGTTTCAGCACATTGCCTTGATGCATTAGGAAGTAAGATCAAACCGTGGGGAATTTTATCGAAAAAGAAAATCGTGGCAGTTTCTATCTCATCGTTATCGATAGCATGTTTCATTGGCCTATACTATGCCATTTTGTATACGCCACTCTTATTTCCGATAGGAGTTATGGAAACATTTTTCCTTTTTGCCTATAATCTAGAATTATTCAAAGGCAAGTTTCATAATAGTACGATATTTGTAATATCATGGGGTATGCTTCCTGTCTTTGCAGGCAATGCAATTCAAACAAATAGCATCTCCCCTGTAACTTTGATACTGGCAAGCATAGCAGCCATACTAAGTCTTATTCTTATAAAAACATCAAGAAGATACAAGAGACTCTTGCAGGATCCTCATGGCATAGGTGACACACACAAAGAAGAAATTATTTTAAAGCTAGTGAGCTTCGGAGTTATTACTGCAACGATTTCATACCTTCTTGTAAGATATGCTTAACTGAAATGAACTTGCAGTAATATGATGGAAGTTGAGATAGACAGGATAGGAAGGACTCTGCTTGACGCTCCCATAGGACATGTTGAGCAGACCATATCAGATATTATCCAAAAGCCAGTCAATCTTGAAGTTGTTGAACAATCTTTGGTATCAGATACAGAATATATCAGAAAAGTCATAATCGGCAAATCCCAATTTCCTATCCTTCATGCAGTAGTAAAATTTGATTCTTCGAACATCCCAAAGGCAGTGATGGAGGATCTTTTGCAGAAAAAAGATGGACTTGGAAAAATACTACAAAAAAATAAGATAACTGCGCAAAGAAAACATGCCAAAGTTTACTTGGAACGGGACAAAAAGACTCTCAATAGAGAGTACGAAATCTTTTGTAACGGCTCGTGTTGGTTTCAAGTCTCAGAGAAAATAAAATTAGACCTTCTTCAAGCCAGTAAGGATGGCTGAAGAGTCTAGGGTTAGATATTGTACCTTTACACGCAGTCCTTCTCTTTCCATGGTATCTTTATACTTGCCAACCCAATTTGCTGACTTGATAAGTTGTGGAAGATTTTTAAAGACGTCTTTCCACTGTGGTACAAAAAATCCAACCATATTTAGAACAATAAAGTAAAGGTTCCATAACAATCTGATGACTATGTTACCTGGATTGGTAAAATCATGCAGAATTATTATGCCGCCCGGATTGAGATGAGATATACATCTCTTAATGAGAACATCTGGAATACAATATTTTGCGATATAAGATGATGTGATGCAATCAAATTTTGCATCTAGGTTCAACTTTTCCGCATCTTCAAGTAGGAAGGAGATCTTCTGATGAGGTTTTAACTTGTTCTTTGCCTTGTTAAGATATCCTTCTGTCATGTCAACACCAGTTATTGTTGCATGGGGAAATTCCTCAGCAATTTTAAATGTCAATATTCCGGTACCGCAGGCAATATCAAGTATTGAATTGCACGAAGGAATTTTCTTTATTATCTGGTCTTTCCAATATGAATCTCTTCCAAAAGTTGTCAGGCCTACTACTTTGTCGTATGATTTCGAGGTATCATCAAAAAATTGCTTGACTAGATGCTTTTGAGATTCTGTTGTCAACAGTATCTTTTAGAGCTGCCAACTTAAAGAGATGATGTATGGAAATCTTGGTCATATTTCTGGGCCCACTTTTGAAATAAAATTATCTTTTGTTTCCTTATGTTGATGAAAAATCATACAACTTCAATTGAAGTAGATTCCGGTACTTGGAATGCAATAGGATTGTCAAGACCCGACCATAAAAAGATTTGAACAGTGTAAGTACCAGAAGTCAGTGGAATCCAAGATTGTGCTGGTTTAAATGATTGATACGAACCAAGATTTCCTACGAGCCACGACAGGGACATTGTTACGCCGTTTGCATCTTGTATCTGTACAATATAAGCAAATGTTTGATTTGTGTAATGGTAATTTGTCAAGTAACCGATAATTTGTATTTGTTGTCCTGCCTTCACAGCCCCGTTGATTTGGTGACCATATGAATCAAAGATGATTGGTGTTTGTGGCATCATACAAGGTCCAACCTCATGGCCATTTTTGTCAGTAATACACCTTGCCTGGATAGGAACAGGATTTCCGACTATTAAAAACACCATTAATAAAATTACCAGAAAATATGCTTTCATTTATATCATCTATTCTCTTTCTTTCCTAAAAAATTAGCGTAGAAATTTTCTTTAAAATCAATGCATCTAGTCGATCATGTAGAAACTGAACATTCCAAATCCTAGAAACATGATTACAAGGCCAGTCAAAATTAGTTGGCGAGTGACTTGGATATGGCGCGTCTTCCTCTCTTTAATAGCCAAGAGTAGAATCACAGTACCTAGAGCAATCACTAGCAAGGGAATCAGAGTAAGAATGTTGAAGAGCGATTGAGAGAGTCTTGATTTCAGGGTTTCTTGCGAGTTACCTGTTAATTCTCCAAACAATAACAGAGCAGGACCAATTCCACCTACGATGGCTATTCCTATTATAGCAAAATATACAGTTTTAGCCTTCATCAGATCACTTCAGTTGCAATTATCTCAATACCTGACCATTTGTTGCATCTATGGCATATCCCCACTCCCTTCCTGATAGAATGTTTGGCGGTTTTCCTGTAAGTTTGATCATCCAGATGTATTGACCAATTTTATACCCATGGCTATTAATCCCCTGAGGTTCTATGCATTGTGCGTTTGCAGGGCAATATGGTACTATATCATACAAAGTTTTTTCGTCCACTAGATATGCAAATTGGTCAGTTGTTACATGTAAGAGTTTTGCTTCTGGTGTTGTATTGTCAAGAAAACTTTGACTCCAGTTACCTGTCTTGACTGCAATGGCAAAGGCTTGTTCTCTTGATATCAGATGTGGAGAGTGATGGTAATCGTACAGAATCAAAAACCCGAATGTGACTCCTATTGCAACGAGAATTACTGTTGCCAGATTGACTATTCGAGTTTTCATTTTCTAATCTTAACCAAAATTTTTCTTGATATAAAAAATCCTGCAACGGATACAGCTCCAATGATGACAAAAATAATTGGGCTTGCGTAATAATATGTGATAATAGGATAAGCCCAGTTTTTCTGAACAGTCCCGTTATAATACTTCATAATATCAGGTGATTCACCATACAAATTGTAATAGTACCAGACATCCGCATTAGCAAGGTGACCGGAATGGCTACCATATTCGTACCATTCTTTTAGGATTCTATTTTGATCAGCATAATACATCTCTTGTTTTTTTGATTCCATCCAGTCTTTTCCCTTCATATCATAGAAAACCTTCCAGTCTTGCTTGCCGCCAAAAATTGGTTTCTGGTTTGGATTTTGAGTATCGATCTCATCATTGCATGGTTTTCCAGGCCAATCCTCGTCTGCAACGCATTGAGGACTTACTGCCTGGCTTACTCCAGATATTGGGATGGATGATGCAACTTTTAGCAGCTCACTCAAAGGTATATTTCCTACAATTTCAAGTTCAGAGTTTCCTTTGAAGAGAGTGATTTGTGCAGAAGATTTGAATTTGTAATCATCGGTCTGTCTATTCTGCTGGTCTATGGCTACACCTGTTATGTTATTGACCATCACTTCCTGCGCTTCATTTTGTGCTATATAATCTGGCATCCAATTTTTCAAATTAAAACTGGGGTTATTGACTTCATAGTAGGCTATTATCCCGCCAGAATGTAGAAAATCTATTTCTTGGGTTGTGTTTGCAACTTGGACTGGAGAATAAATTAGCATGGGGCCTGGCCCATAAGAAGAAAATCCTTGGAGCTTGTATCCTTGCGGAAGATATGTGGGCATTCCAAATACGTTATTTGGGATGATTGTTGTATTTCCTTCAAGAGCAAAAGGACGAATGTTTTCGAAAGCTATGCCAGGCATCGCTTCTCTGAGAGCTTTGTCTATCCAATCAAGGCGAGAGTCTGGTATGTTGTTTCCTACGGCCAAATAGAAGGCCTTGGATATCTTTCCAAAAGAATTGTCTTGTACCAATACTCCCACAACTCCTGTTTGGGTATCATTGATATTTGCGGTTGTTACATGCAAGATGGTTTCATTAGATAAGTGTGGATATAATCTAAGAGATGACGGATCAAATGAATATGAGGATACAAAGTTTTCAAGATTTTCTTTTGGAATCTGCAAATACACGTCGTGTGTTTTATTGTCATTGTTTGATACCATAACATGAATATCTGCGGTTTGATTTGGTTTTAAGATAAGAATCTGATGAGATACTCCCGTTCTATTAAAGTCATTTTTCAAAAATGATACATCGAAGGGGGTAAGAACTATAGATTCTTCTACAGGTGTTTGAGGAGGTGTAACTACGTTTTCACTTGGAATTATGATCGTATTTTGTGGAATTGTTTTATTGTCATTTCCTGAAGGGTCAAGGTCTGTATCAAACTTGATTCCATCATACGGTTGGCTCGTATTACCAACTACATACACTAGAGGCTGTATCTCAATGTGATATGGACCTTCAGATAGATAGGATGAATCAATGTCTATCTGATCTCCTTTTGAATAATATAGTCCATCCATAGGATCATGATCAGGGTTTGCGTTCCAGAGATATCTATCACCAAATTTTAAATGAAATGTAAAACTTCCGGACTCGGTCCAAAATGCATTTGACAAGAGTATTTTATTTTCTTTTATCACTTTCATGCTAAATGTAGTGTTCTCAATTGCATTTCCCGTATTAGCATCAAAAAACTTGAGATGTATATCCTTGTATTGCGAGGCCTGCATGTTTATGGAATTAGGTAAGGATTGAATTGAAATTCGCATTGTTGTGTTTGAGTATTTAACTGGAATCCATCCGTCACCAAAGGCTTGAAAATTTTCATTTAGGTATAATCCACAACAAAATACAAAAAACAAAATCACAATTATTGAAAGGTGTAGAGTTTTCATTTTCAATTAAGGTGGCAATACAGGCAGTGTTTCAATGAGGCTCTGATTCCCATAGATAAAATTCAGAGTGTACTGGTTTCTTCCAAACTTACCAGTGACAGTAATGGTATAATGAAATGTCCCATTTGGCAAAATCTCACTTGCAGGTATCTTGTCTGTCCGTGGGCTCATGGTATATGGATCAGAGATTTTGACCAGGACTGGATAACCTGGAATTATCTTACCTACATTTCCTGTATACGTCCTTGTCTCGTTGAAATATTCCGGAGTACAAATTGGACATGAAGGCGTTAGTGTTATTGAACCACTGCCAGAATTAATGGTAAAATTAGATGTAGAGTTTTGACTATGCGGGAAGACAGAATGGGTAACATTTAGTGCTGTAGCAAAAGCTTCTGTAAAATGTTGTATTGCGATATGACCCCATTGGTCTCCTGCAACTATTGTGTACGTACCAACCGTAAAGGTATGGTGTGGATCGTTGTTAGCTACAAACCCACCTACCTCAAGATGTGTTTTCATATCAACTGGACCAGTACAGGAAAATAGACTATCACATTCTTGTGTTGCCTTGCTACTCAGAGGTTGAAATGTGTAACTTTTGATTTTTAATGGAAGTGGACATGGGATTGGCTGGAAGATTACAAGGGAATTTGCTTGGCTCATGTTCTGTTCAGTATAGTAACCCTTCAGGATAGCCATTCCAAACGGAAGATTAGAGCATGGACCAGAACTTAGATCATCTCGTGGCCAGTTATCCTCCCTGTTGAGGGTCAATTGGGTGGAACTTGTGTTATTTAACGACATGTCGATGCTTATTGGCTGTGCCGGGTTTGCATATTGGTTGTCAATTGATAGGGAAAGTTTGAGTGCTGAAGATGTTTTGTTTTTCTCTTCTATAGGAATTTTTTCTGGTATTCCATTAGGAGTGAGTACAACTTTACCTGTGATTGCATCTACCATGAAAATTGGATAAGGTGCAATACACATCATACAATCCCTATAATCTACATGCCACACTAGATTTCCATCTTCAATTCTATGGCTATCCATTCCAAGATAGTATTTCTCTAGCTCAGCCCACCATTGTGGATTTTTGTAATATGGCGTCAACGGTTCGAATATTTGCGTTGGAATTCCTGTTTTTGGATTCACATCAAGTAGATTATTGTAAATTGATGACGGAACTTCGTAATTTAATGATGTTACGATCTTAAACCCTGGACTGGTTGTGTTTACGCCTAGTTTGATATTGTTTTCTTTTACGTAATCTTGAACTATCTGGATTGCCTTTTTACTGCTGATTATTTCAGACTGGAATTTTTCCAGTATGTCAGGGCTTGCGTATTTTGCATAGATATCAGTAGACTTGTTGACCCATCCTCTATTCCATAACTTTGTTGCTGTTGCCTCTTTTACACATGCTGGAATGTTACTTTTACTTACTACTAGCAAAAGATTTTGTTTGCACCCAACGGAATATGCATCCTTGTTTTCTTTGAATTGCTTTAGTGGAGATAACAACATGGAAGAAGTTTTGGTTCCGGTTTGATACTTTTCTACAAAAAAGGTTCCAACTATCTCAATTTCGGATGTGTTCTTTGCAAAATTAATTTTCAAAATTCGAATATAGTTATCGCTTGTCTCAGAAGCATGAATCTTTGATAAACCAGTAGTAATCCCGCCCACTGCTACAAAGTAAGGCTTGTCCATACTTTGATTTTTGGAATCAATTATAGATCTAGGTAATTCAACAGTAAGCTCTCCATCATTTGTTGCATTAATCATAAAGATCAAGGCCTTTGCTGGAAGATCTAAAGGGGTACCAACTACAGTACCGTTTGTTATTTTATACCAGATTGGATAAGCTGCATGATCACTTTTGAAATCAGCTATGCGATATCCTACATGTCCACCGAAATCTGTGGATGTTTGATCATATGCAAAAGCTGCATGGGCCGCAAGAAATAGCATTATGCCTGAGATAGCTATGATTGACAAGTGATGAATTCTCATCTTTGGAATTGGTTGGATAGACTTTGTTTAAAAAATTGGTGTATCTTTGATCTGTCTTTAGAAGTACGAATCAAGATCTTCAGTCTTTGTTCTAAATTTAGCCCATGACTAATTCTTTTGGTTTTTGTTTTTCCTTTTCTAAAAGTAGGTTCTCAATCGTCTTATCAATTTCCTCATACCCTCCTTCTCCGATATGGTCATATCTGATCTTACCTTGTGCGTCTACAATGTAGATATGAGGCCAGTAATGGTTACCAAAGGCGTTCCATGTCTGAAACTCGTTGTCAGTCACAACAGGATATTGTATGTTGTACCTGTGAACGGCATCTCTTACGTTATTTGGATCTTTTTCAACAAAGGTTTCAGGGGAATGTATTCCAATTACTAGAACATCTTTTCCTAGATACTTGTTGGATAGATCTACCACATGGGGAAGTGTATGAATACAATTTATGCAGTTAAATGTCCAAAAATCATAGGCTATTACTTTACCTTTCATTTCCTGTTCAAGTTTGGCTGGAGTAGTATTGATGTAATCAGTTATTCCAACAATTGATGGTGCGTCTGGATATTGCTTTTCATCGGCATTTGACTTGGAAATTCCAGGAGATTCATTTGACATCCTGTTCCCAGACATTGATTTTCCCATGGATTTATTTTCCATGTTGTCTTTCATCGCCATTTTATTTTCTTTAGTTTCGTTTTTCACCATATTCATTTCATGAACCATGTCTTGATTCATCATTTTCACCATGATATCAGTGCTTAGTGCCCATCCTCTGGCAACAAGCACGTTAACTGTTGAAGGTTTCACGCATGCAGGTGAGTTATCTGTTGATTTCAAAACTAGAGTAAATTCATTGCCACATTTTATGTTATGAGGTGAAACACCATGTTTAATTTGTCTTATAGGTGGATCCACATGACTAGCTTCCATCACTTTCTCACTATTCATCATCTTTTCGTCGCCAGTCATGTTGGTATTTTTTTCCATCATACCATCATTCATACTTGCATGCGCAGGTAGAAAAACCGAAATTAAAAATAGGAAAATACCGAGTACTAGATAAGTAGATACAGGTGAAATTATTTGTCTCATTGTGACGCAAATCAGTTTTAAATTATTTAAGAATATTTGGAGATCTATTCCAAATCTATTGTAGTGTAACCTTGAGCAATACCAACACACCGGCAAGTTCAGCAACGTGTACAGCAAGAAGATAAGGCAAGAGAGCAATAGCGTAAAGTTCGGTCATGGAAAAATATGAGTATACCCCAATCATATTATGCAAAGCAAGTAATCCTGCAAAAAATATCATGCCCAGCGGAAGTTGTGCCTTTGTACGTGAGTAGATTTTCAAAAAAACGATTATCAAAATACCAAGCACAATGATATTTGCTCCTGATACTATTGTGCTTGCAGTCATGAGCGGTTCCATTTAGATCCTCTTTTAGGGTGTTCGTTGCAAGTATTCCATGTTAAGACTCTTGTACAATTTTACGGCAATTTCATTGAAGGCCTCGATATTATGTTCAAGGAATGTAGAAAGAAAGAACAAGACGCCGTAACGCTCCCCGACACGTGATACCAAGTTGTTTTTCTCAAGGACTTCGATATGGAATTGAATTGCGTTATAATCAAGTGCGAGCTCCTTTGCAATTTGATTAAGGTTAAGGGGTCTTTCAGCCAAGAGTAGTATAATTCTAAGTCTGTTTGTTCCTCCGCGTGTTCCCGTAAAAAGATAGGAGAGCAGCCTTCTGGTATTAGGATCTATCTTGCTTTTGGTCCCAGAATCTGTTTTTAAAGAACCTGATGTTTTCTTTGAAACATACTCAGAAAGGATTCTGCAAAATTGGTTCTGTGAATCCTTGCTTAATAGTTCAGATACTATTGTTCTACTTTTCATTATGAACGATTTGTCAATCAGATATTAAACCAGATTTCCACATCATGTCCAAATCTTCTCCAAATTCGGAATTAATTTGAGGAATATATGCAAGCGGGTCTGGTGGTACGCAGCCGCTAGCTTATCAGAACCTTGGCAAATATTAAAGGAACGAATCCAGATCTGCGGTTTTTGACAGTGAGGAAATCCAACGTAGATTTGACAGAACCCTTTGCCAGTATGTCTTGACTAAAATTCTTCACTAAAGATAAATTAACTAGAACAACATGTCGAGATCCCAATGGTGTATGATGAAAAACTCGCAGGCAGAATACGAAAATCGTTAAAACACAAAAAAGGAGTTACGGAGAAGAAAATGTTTGGCGGCATTGCATTTTTGTTAGATGGGAAAATGTTCTGCGGAGTTCTTAAAAATGATTTAATCGTTAGAACTGGCCCAGAACATTACGAAAAGGCATTAACCAAGCCTCATGCACGTCCCTTTGACTTTAGCGGAAGGCCAATGAGGGGATTTTTGTATGTTGGGCCTAATGGCTGCAAGACAGAAAAAATTCTCTGGGAGTGGATTGATTTAGGCATCGAGTATCTTACTTTATTGCGCAAAAAAGAGAAATGATCCTTCTGACACTTGCTAAGATCTAATAGATATACTACCTGAATTTACAAGTACGAATCAAGATCTGCTATTTTTGCTCTAAATTTAGCTAGCTGCCCTTGCTGTCTTGGAGTGGGTGTTCCTGCAAGCTCGATTAGCTGCAAAGCATTCTCAAAACTCTTTTGTCCAATATCTGAATTGTGAAATGCTATGGGTATGAAACCATTATGCGAAAACTGTGGTCTTGTCTATTAATCCATATTTATTAGCTATAGAGTGAAAGGATTAGAGTTTGAAACTTGAACATTTAGAATATTGTGAAAAACCTATTGTAATAATTTCATAAATCTGATGTTCTCTTTCATGTTCTCAAAAGCCTTGTCATAGGTTCCCACAGCTCGTTTCTTATATTTGACATCAGTCTTGATTAGCATTTCAAGTAGATCTAGTGCCTCACTTGTGTTTCCTTGTTTGGATTTGCTGCGTGATTTCATCCATAATGCCAATTCATTTTTTGGTTCAATTTCTAGAGCCTTTTCAAAGTATAATATTGCATTATCGTATTTGCTGTGATTATAGAGACCGATTCCCTTTTTGAGTAATGTGTTTACTTCATCATTCTCAGATTTCCAGATATTTTCCACGTTTTTGTTTTATTAAACTATAATTAAATCTTGTTAGGATTTACGCCTCACCATTTTTTGTAGATTTACAAGTTTATTGATTTAAGAAAAAAGTGGATCAATATCTTTCTCTTGAGCTTTGTACCAAAATGTGCAATTCTTCTTTTAGGTGCATGCACCTGTTTCGTATTGTAACTTCAGTTACACCGGCTGCCATTGCAAGAGTCTTCTGAGTGGTATTTTCTTTGTTCATTGCACATGACAAATACAACGCAGCAGCCGCAAGCCCCATGGGATCCTTTCCTGCTGTAAGCTCAATGCTATTTGCTTTCTCTAAAATGGTAAGAGCTACACGTTTTATCTTCTCACTAAGGCCAGCTTGACTTGCAATTCTTGCCATGCATTTTATTGGGTCAAGCACGGGCATGGTGACATCAAGCTCTTCTACAAGTAACCTGTAAGAGCGTGACACATCCTTTCTTTTTATGTTGGATTGACGTGCAATCTCATTTAATGTCCTTGGAGTCCCAGATTCTCTGCATGCCATGTACAACGCTGCTGCGATAATTCCTGAGATTGAACGGCCTCTTGTCAGTCCTTTCTCAATTCCTTTTCTGTAAATGTATGCAGTCTTTTCTATTATTGCATCTGAGAGGGCTAGCTTGTCCCTTAATCTATCTAGTTCACCAAAAGCCTGTCTCAAGTTCCTCTCTGCAGAATCCATAGCCTTGCTTCTGTTGTCCCATGTTCTAAGGCGGTTTATTGTATATTTCATTGAAGAGGAAAGTGGCTTTCCCATAGCATCTGTCCTTTCATGGCCAATGACTGTTGCCAAGCCCATATCATGTACTGCAAGAGAGGCGGGCATGCCGGTTCTTGCTTTATCATCAAATTCTTCTTTTGAAAATGCGCGCACCTCAGAACCCAAATCTACAATACGCTCTGTTATGACAAAACCACAACCACCGCAAAATTTTTCTGCGGTTGAACCGTCTGTTATCAGTAAATCTTTTCCACATCGGATGCAACGGTTGTCTCTAATAGAATCAAGTAAGACCATAAATATATCACATTTATCGCACAATCAATAAGAACTCTCGCATTTTGATTGATTCAGCATGCTTAATAGCAATGCAAAATGCCATTAATGATGGCAAAAGCCAAATCAAAATCAAAGACAAAGTCAAAGACAAAAAAATCCAAGAGATAAAAACCGTGACCTGTTAAAGGTCTTTCTTCTTTTTTCAAATCTTCAATAAACATATCGGACAATCATGATGCAACAGGACTAATAACGAAGGTATAAGGCGGAGCATCATGCAAGTTATTCATAAACGAAAAGCAAATTCCTCTCAAAATATTAGAAGCGTATACCCGTGATGTTGGCAGAGTCATAGCACGAGTTGATTATGACACCATGGAATCCATAGGGGCATCAACTGGGGACATTTTAGAAATCAAAGGAAAACGAAGATCTGTTGCAAAATGTCTTCCACTTTATCCATCAGACGAAGGGAAGGGAATTATCAGAATAGATGGACTTGGAAGAAACAACGTAGGAGTGGCAATAGGAGACACTGTAACGATATCAAAGATAAAAACAGTTGCAGCTGAGAAGGTCATAGTTGCTCCATTAGAGTCTATTCCTCCAATTGATGAAAGATATCTTACTGATTCACTTGAAAGCATTCCTTTGGTAAAGGGTGACAATATTATGGTCCCTTACTTTGGTGGCAGACTCACATTTCAGGTCATTGGGATAACTCCTACAGCCGAAGCCGTTCTTGTAACTTCAAAAACGGTCTTTCATGTTGCAGAAAAAGGAGAACGATTACGCGAAGTCACTCAGGGTTCATATGAAGA
>JACXTT010009003.1_pt1 | contig 13707 bp, 12 predicted proteins | sample 9270951 | NCBI WGS metagenome assembly JACXTT01 (sample SAMN15532306, study PRJNA645909) | rock metagenome | isolation source: weathered quartz diorite | place: Puerto Rico | collected 2017-06-21 | reverse complement strand
AGGACGTCTGGCAAGACGGCGCGAGGCTGCGCGCTACCCTGCGGAGCGGCCGCCCGCACCACGGCGTGGAACAGGTATCGACCGGAAACGGAACGGCGTGGTGGTTCACGCGGTTCGGCGTGGTCCGAGACGGAGGCAGCAGGGCGGTGCTGACGCTGGTCATCCTCGACCGCCGAGGCGACAAGCGGACCCGCACAGCGGAGGGAACAGATTCCGCACCTGCGAATAGAGGCCCGACGGCCGGCTATCGTTCCCTGGAGCGGCGTCGACGGGGCGCTTGACGATGAAAGTACGCGGCGGCAAGAACGTCTACGGCCACGCCATCGGGATTCTGGTGCTCGACACCGTCTTCCCCCGCATTCCCGGTGACATCGGGCACGCGGGAACGTTCCCGTTTCCCGTGCTCTACCATAAGGTTCGCAACGCCTCGCCCTCCCGTGTCGTCCGCGACAGCGACCCCGCGCTGCTCGATGGGTTCTTGCAAGGAGCCCGCGCGCTCGAGGCGGGAGGGGTGCTCGCCATCACCACGTCGTGTGGCTTTCTCGCGATGTTCCAGCGTCAGCTCGCGGAAGCCGTGCGCGTGCCGGTCTTTACCTCCGCGCTCCAGCTCGTCCCGCTCGTTTCGCGGATGCTCGCGCCCGACCGCGCCGTCGGCATCCTCACCGTGGAGGGACGCGCCCTCGGTCCCCGCCATCTCGCCGGCGCCGGCATCACCGAAGACGTCAACGTGGTCATTGCCGGTCTGGAGCAGGGGCAGGCGTTCACCCCGGTGTTGCTCGACAACGAGCTCGAGCTCGATGTCGAGGCGGCCAGGAAAGAAAACGTCGAGGCGGCCAAAGAGATGGTGGAGCGGCATCCCGAGGTGGGGGCGATCGTACTGGAGTGTACCAACATGCCGCCCTACGCAGCCGCGATCCGCGAAGCCACAGGCCTGCCGGTGTTCGACATCACGACCCTCATGCGCCTGGTCTACGCCGCGCTCGTCCCGCCGGTGTACTGACCGGCCCATGGAGGCAGCCGATGTCCTCATCATTGGCGGGGGCATCGCCGGCCTTTCGATCGCCTACCATCTCGTCCGCCGCGGCACCCGTGGTATTGTCGTGCTCGAGCGCGCCAGCCAAGTCGGGACCGGCTCGACGGCCAAGGCGACCGGCGGGATTCGTCACCAGTTTTCGAGTGAGATCAATGTTCGGCTCACCCAACTGAGCCTTCCCGAGTTCGAACACTTCGAAGACGAACTGGGAGAGCCGATAGACTTCGTGCAGCATGGGTATCTTTTTGTCACCGCACGGGAGGACCGGGCGGAAATCATGCGCGCGGGCCTTCAGTTGCAACAGCGCCTCGGCGTCCCCTCGAGGTGGGTCACGCCCGCTGCGGCGGCCGCGTTGTTCCCAGACCTGCGGGTGGACGATCTCGTCGGCGGCACGTTCTGCGCGCAAGATGGGTCCGCGAGCCCCTACGGCGCCGTGCAGGGATACCTCCGCCGCTGCCGTGACCTTGGCGTGCGGGTGCTGACGGACCAAGAAGCGATCGGGATCGAGGTGGCCCGGGGTCGGGTGCGCGCGGTCCACACCCCCTCCACCTCATTCGCGACTCCGGTCGTCGTGGACGCCGCCGGGCCGCACGCACGGGCCGTGGCGGCGATGGTGGGTCTGGACCTTCCCGCCTACCCGTATCGACGCCAGGTGTTCGTCATGGCGCCGGTCGACGGGCTCTCGCGCGGGGTGCCGCTTACCGTCGACCTGGACACCGAATGGTACATGCACCAGGACCGCAGCGGGTCGTTGTACATGGGGGGAACCGACAAAGACACCCGGCCCGGCCTTGAGGAGGTCGTGGATTGGGACGGGTTCGACGCCGTGGCCAACGCCGCGCTCCGCCGCGTGCCGCGAACCCGGGACGCCCGTCTCGTACGTGCGTACGCCGGTATCCGCACCCTGACGCCTGATCTGCATGCCATCCTCGGTCCGGTGCCCGGGATCGAGGGATTTTACTGCGCGAACGGATTCAGCGGGCACGGCTTCATGCACGCGCCCGCCGTGGGCCGGCTCCTGGCGGAGGAGATCCTGGACGGCCGTGTCACCACCCTTGACTTGACACCACTGGCCGTGACGCGGTTTGCGGAACAGACACGGGGAGAAGTCGCGGCGTTTTGACGCCTCGACGGGCGCCCGGATCGGGCGGCGTGGGAATTTTTCGAGTTTCCTCGCCGCTAGAGAAACTAGAGTCGGGTATATAGAGTATATATTATGGAAAGAAAACCTCCCCGGAGCCGGCCGGCTCCGTTGAGTCTCGCTGGAGGAGCGTGGTACATGTCGCTGGTGCGGGCACTTCCGTCGCGGTGGCTGGCGTTGCTAGTGGCCATGATCCTCGTGGTATCCCCTCTGATCCCCGTGCGGTCCGCCGTGGCCGCCGATCAGAGTCTCGTGTTTGCCGCCCTTCATGTGCTGCAGGACGACTACGTGGACCCTGTACAGCCCGTGACGCTGCTGAACGCCGCCATCGCCGCGTTGCGAAAAGTCACGAACCAGAACGCCTCGGTGCTGCCCGATATCCCGAGCTCTGCGTCCGAGCGGGAGGCGGAGGCGGCATTTTCCGGCACGTTCGCGCGCGCCGCGCAGTCCAGTCCCGTTCCTGAGACGCAACTGGCGTACGCCGCGACGGCCGCCATGCTGGCGTCGCTTCGGGACAGCCACACGAACTTCCTCGATCCGCAGCAGTACCAGGAGAGCCGCCAGCAGCTGATGGGCCGGCCCGGGTTCACCGGGATCGGCGTCCTCATTACCTCGCGCAAGGACACCGGCGGCGAGGGGTGGATCTTTGTCGAAGACGTCTTCCCCGGGTCTCCCGCGGAGGCCGCGGGGGTCAAGCGGTTCGACCGAATCGTCCAGGTGGACGGCCGTTCGCTCAAGAACGCGACGAGCCAGGACGCCAGCCAGTACATCCGCGGTCCCGCCGGCTCGACCGTGGTCCTGACGGTCTTGCGCGGTGACCAGACACTCCAGTTGTCCGTGGTGCGCGCCGCCATCCAGCAGCGCTCGGTCGAGGCAAGGATCCTCCAGCCCGGCGTCGCGTACATCAAGCTCTACGAGTTCTCGCGCGGCGCGGGCGCGCGTCTCCGCAGCACGCTGCTCGGGCTGGCGCTTCAGGAGCCGCTCCGGTCGGTCGTGCTCGATCTACGGGCGAACCCAGGGGGGCTGATCCAGGAGGCCGTTTCGGTCGGCAGCCTGTTCCTGCCGCCCCACACCACGCTCTCGAAGATCACCGAGCGAAACCGTCCCCCGGATCTGCTCAGGACAGCCGGCGTGCCCCTGTTCCCGAAGACGCCGCTCGTGCTCCTGATCGATGGCCAGAGCGCGTCGGCGTCGGAGATTCTGGCGGGCGCATTCAAGGACAACCACCGTGCCACCATCGTCGGTGAAAAGACCGCCGGGGCGCTCGGCGGCTCGATTACGGTTCCGCTGCCCGAGCACGCCGGGATGACGGTCACGGTGGAGCGGATCACCACACCGCTCGGCTCGACCGTCGAGGGAGTCGGGATCGTGCCCGACGTGCCTGTGACGTTGACGATCAACGACATGCTGCGGGGTGAGGACACACAACTCACGGCGGCGCTGCGCGTGATCGGCGCGCTGCGCACACACCGCCTCCTCAGGGCGGCTTAACGCCATCACCGGAGGGTCCGGCGCCGTTGCCGGAGGTGGGTCAGATGGCGAGAGTGTGGGTCGTAGGCATGCTGGTGCTCGTGGGCGCGGTCGCGCTCGGCACGGGCGTTCTCACGGAAGCCGGTAGGGGAGTCGTGCGCTCAGTCCACGCGGATCGCCTCGCCGCGACTGCACCGGCCCCGGGCCGCGCGGCGCCGGTGAACCATGCCGCCGTGGCGCCCCCGCGCACCCCGGTGGTCCTGAGATTCGTGACTCCCAGACCCAGTGCCGGGTTTCATATGACGTTCCCCAGGACGTGGCGTCCCGTCAAACTAGAAGTCGGCTCGCCGCTGCCGCGGCAGCCGTTCCGAGTGTTCTGCGCGACGTGCCCGCCGGGCACGGTGTTGGAGGTCGATCTGTAAGAGTCCCTGACGCCGGCGGACCGGAGCCTCCCGCTGTCAGGGGATGAGGTTCAGTTCCTCGAGACGGACCCGCATCGCCAGCTGGCTCACCGCGAACATGCGCGCCAGCGCGGCCACCACCTCGTCGGTCTCAGTTTGCCGTTGCCGCAGGCCGAGCGCGCGATGGATTCGAGGCGCCAGCTCGGTGAACCGCCCGCGCACCCGTTCCTCAGGCATCAAGATCTCGGCCGCGAAGCGCCTGGCTTCGCGCTCTTCGAGCCGGCGCCGGGGTTCGGGGATCCCCAAGGCGTGATCCGGCGCGGAGCTGGCCACCAGCGTGGTGTGCTCCAGGATGGCATGACCGAGCTCCTCGGCGATCACCCAGCGCCGTTCGGCCGGGGAGCGCCCCACCCGGTCGCGGTCGATCACGATCACCGTGTGGTCACCATCGCGCGCAATGGTTCCGCGCGTCCCTTCGGGAAGCACCTTTTCGCGCACGGGGTAACCCTGTTCCCCCGCGATCTGTTCGATGTCGATCGGGAACGTGCGGATGCTTTGGAGAATGGCGCGCGCCCGCGCCTCCGGGCGCCCCAGTCCGGAGCGCTTCTGCCCCATTCCGGACGCGATGAAGGCCTGGAGCGTCGCCAGCTCCTGCCGCGCCGCCGGGGATAGCGATCGAAGGTCCTCCTCGAGCGCGACGACCCCACAGCCCTGACACAGCCACGCCACGGGGGGCTCGCAGGTCGAATCGAAGAAAGGCTCTAGCGTCTGGCCGCACTGGTCACAGTCCCGCATGTGGATTCCTATTGTAGCATCTTCGACGGAGCGCGGGAATCCAGCGTGGGTTTCTTGGCGCGCGGCCTCGCCGCAATCTACGCGGCGACGCTGCGGGAGTTCATCATCAGGGCCGGGCTTCCTCGTGACCGCGCAACTCGGGCCTCAGGACCTGTTTCCGGGAACGGCCCCCGAAGCAGCTGTCGTGGTGCCCGCGCGGCGCGCCGTGTCGTAGTCAACCGGGGTGCCGAGCCATCCCGCGGCCTTCCGTCCCCAGTAGACGTCGTGCAACCGCCGCGTGACGGGACCCGGGGCGCCATCCCCCAGGGCCCGGCCGTCGATCCTGGTGACGGGCATGATGCCGCCCGCGGTGCTGGTGATGAACGCTTCGTCACACCGGCGCACCCGGTCGGCGGAGACGTGCTCTGCTCGGGCCGCGAGCCCCATCTCCTCACACAACTCCAGCACGGTGCGGCGCGTGATCCCGTCCAAGACCCCGGCGGCGGGGGTCGCGAGCTGCCCGCCGGCGACGACGAAGAGATTGAACCCGGGACCCTCGGTGACGTTCCCGTGCTCATCGACGAGCACGACCACCTCGGCGCCGCGGTCGTACGCCTCGAACAGTCCCCGGGTCAGGTCCATCCAGTGGAAGTTCTTCACCGTGGGATCCACGGAGGCCTGAGGGATCCGAGGGATGGCGCTGATGTGGAGGTGCAGTCCGCGGATTCGCTGTTCCTCGGTGGCGATCCAGACGAAGGGAATCGCGAACGCGTAGAAGCGGTTTTGACACGCGCGCGGATCGCGCGTCCCGCGAGGGAGGAGCCCGCGCGTGCAGCCCATGTGCACGAAGGCGTCGCGCAGGGCGCTGCGTCGCACGCACTCCATCAGGACTTCGGTGATCGCCTGGCGGCTGAGCGGCAGGGTCATGCGCAGCGCCGCGACGTTGCGCTGGAAGCGCTCCAGGTGGTCCTCCAGGCGGAACAGATAGCCCTTCCAGACGTGGACGACGTCGTAGGTCACGTCGGAGCGCAGGAAGCCGCAGTCGAGGATCGGGATCCGCGCCTCCTGGACAGGTACGTAGGTGCCGTCGACGAAGGCGGTGCCGTCGGCGAACCGCTGGTCATCGGGCTCGGTCATCGTGTCTTCCTCCCGGGAGTAACCACAACATGACTTGTGCGCAAGACGGGCCCACCGAGTGCGCACCCCGTTCGCACCGGCAGCGAACCTCCGCCGGAGGTCGATGCGCGCTCGTGTCCCTTCGTCGCCGTCGGAGAGGGGCCCTTGGTATGCGCTGGCACCGGCCTCCCCGTTCACGGCGCAGGCCTTTCCTCTCACAGTCCCGAACGACTGCCTGCAGATCGGCCGCGGCGACCGTGACGCTACGGAAAGGGGTGAGCTCAGATGGCTCGTGAACTGCGGGGAATCCTGTCGGCGATGTGCACACCGTTTGGCCCAGACGGCCGGATCGACGAACCGGCGCTAGGGGAACTGACTGAAGGGACCATCCGGGCGGGGGTGCACGGTTTGATCCCGTGCGGCAGCACCGGGGAGTTCGCCGCGCTCACGACCGACGAGCGCAAGCGCGTTGCGGAGGTGGTGGTGGAGCAGGCTCGGGGTCGCGTCCCGGTCGTCCCCCACGTAGGCTCGACGAGCACCACCACGGCGGTCGAGCTGGCCCGCCATGCCCAGAGCGTAGGCGCAGATGGAGTCATGGCGGTGAACCCGTATTACGAGCCGCTGGCCCCTGAGGAGGTGTTCGGCTACTTTCAGAACCTCTCGGATGCGGTGGATCTGCCGATCATGATTTACAATCTGCCGAGCGGCACAGGGACGAACCTCAAGCCCGATCTCCTGGCACGGATGGGCCGGGAGATCAAGAACGTGAAGTACGTCAAGGATTCGAGCGGGGATCTGTCCCAGGTCTCCGAGCTGCTCTACCTCCATGGCGGCGAGATCACGACCTTTAACGGGTGGGATACCATTACCTTTTCCGGTTTGGCGATCGGGACGAAGGGCGCGGTGTGGGGAGCCGCAAACCTCATGCCCGCGCAGTGCGCCGAGCTGTATAACCTGGTCGAGGCCGGGCGTCTCGCCGAGGCCCGAACCCTGTGGGAGAGGATGTGGCCGGTGATGCACTTCCTCGTGACGGAGGGGTACGTGGCCAGCGTGAAGGCCGGCGCCGAACTCATCGGGTTTCGCGTCGGATCCCCGCGTCCGCCGGTGCGGCCCCTCCCGGCCGCAAAGGTTGAGGCACTGAAACGGCGGTTGAGCAAGGCCGGCGCCTTGCGAGAGGCGACCCGGGTCAGAGGCTAGCGCCATGCAGCCGAGGGTGACCGCACCGGCAGAGCCGGTGGTTGCGGCGCCGGCGTAGTCCGTTTTTAAGCCCGGGACAGGAGGTCGGGGTGAGCGCCGGGTCGTCCACCGAGGCCACCCACGATGTCGTGATCGTCGGGGCCGGGATCGCCGGACTCTCGGCGGCCTGGGAGCTCCGCGACCGCGACGTGGTCCTCTTCGAAGCAGCAGACCGGGTCGGCGGCCGTATGCGGTCCGAGCCGCGAGGGCGCTACTGGCTGAATCTCGGGGCACACCTCTTCGGCGGGCCCGAGTCCCACCTGGCGCGGCTCGTCGAGGAGACCGGCCTCGAGACGCGCCCCATCCCCGGGAACCGCATGGGGCTCGCGATGAACGGGAAGGTTCTGGCCAGCGGTGCGCCCGAGACGTACCCGTTTCGCGTGCCGCTCTCCCTCCCCGCGCGCGTTTCCTTCGTCCGGAGCGGGCTGAAGCTGCGGGCTGCGGTTCGCGGCTTTCAACGCGTCGCAAGGCGGGAGCCAGGGGAGGGGACCTCCGCCGCTCGCGCGCGCCTTCTGGCCTACCGGCAGGACCAGACCTTCGCGCTGTACCTGGGCGCGATGCACCCGGACGTCGCGGCGATCTTTCGCGCCATCGCGGAACGCATCACGGCGGAGCCGGAGGAGATTACCGCGGGTTGCGGCGCAGCATTGTTTGCCGTTGTCTGGGACAGCACGCTGACGCTTGCCCGGAACCTTCTGGGCGGGTCCGCGCTGCTGCCGCAGGCGCTGGCGCGCCATCTCGGCCCACGCGTCGTGACCGAGGCCGCGGTCGAGGACGTGCGGGCGGAAGCGGCGACCGTGCGGGTCCGCGTCCGGCGCTCCGGCAGGCTCGAGGAGGTCACCGCGCGCTACGCCATCGTCGCCGCCCCGGCGCCCGTCGCCGCCCGGATCATCCGCGACCTGCCGGCGGACACCGCGGCCGCGCTCTCGGGCATCAGATATGGCCCGTTCGTCTGCGGCGCGCTGCTGACCGGAGAGCACGGCCGCATGCCGTGGGACGACATCTATGCGATCGCCACGCCCGGCAAGGCGTTCAACATGTTCTTCAACCACGCCAACGTCGTCCGTGGGCCGGGGTCCCGCGAGCCGGGGGGCAGCCTGATGGTGTACGGAGGCGGCGCTTTGGGACGCCGGCTGCTCGGGATGACCGACGCACAGATCGAGGATGCCTTTCTCCACGATATCTGCTCGATCTTCCCCGAGGTCCGCGGCATCCTGCGGGAAGTGGCGATCCAGCGCTGGGAGCACGCGATCCCGTACATCCACCCGGGACGCGCGTCGCTTCAGCCAGCCCTGGAGCGGCCGCTCGGGCGTGTCCTCCTGGCAGGAGATTACCTTGAGTTCCCGGAGATGGAGGTCGCGGCGTTCACCGGGCTCGAGGCGGCGCGAACGGTCCGCGACAAGTTGGAGTCGGCTCAGGACGTCCGGCCGCAGTCGTCCGAACGCGTGCGCCCGTAGACGTCGCGAGACGCCGCAAGGAGGTATGCATGACCCCGGAGTTCGGCACGGTATCCATTGCTGCCCACTACCGCCAGATCCCGACCCTGGACTTCGACGCACTCCTGCCCCATCTGCCGAAGCGCATCTTCCACGATGAATGGAACGTCCCCGAGAGCTGGCCGGACGACGTGGAGGCGCTGGTAAACGACGTGATGTACGCGACCCCCGCGCTGATCGACCGCATCCCAAAGCTGAAGGTCATCTCGTTTGCCGGCACCGGGGTCTGGGACCGGGTGGACGTGGCCTATGCGACCACGCGCGGCGTCGCGGTCTGCAACGTGCCCGACTGGGGCAACGACACGATCGCCGAGTTCACCTTCACGCTCCTGCTGGCGCTCGCCCGGAAACTCCGCACCTGTGATGACGTCGCGCGCCGCGCCGAGTGGAAGGTCGAGGAGTGCTACGGCGTGCAGCTGCGCGGCAAGACGATCGGCCTGGTGGGCCTGGGCAACGTGGGGCAGCGGGTCGCCGAGATCGCCGAAGGCTTCGGGCTGCGGGTGCTGTGCCACACTCGGCGCCCCGCGGCGCCGCGCCGGACAACGGCGCGCGTGGAGTTCGTTTCCCTGGACGAGCTGCTGCACCGATCGGACGTGCTCAGCCTGCATGCCCTGCTCACGGACGAGACGCGCGGCATGATCGGCGCCCGGGAACTGAGCCTCTTGCCGAAAGGCGCGATCCTTATCAACACCGCCCGGGGCGGTCTCATTCAGACCGATGCCCTCGTCGACGCGGTGAGGAGCGGCCGGCTTCGCGGCGCCGGCCTCGACGTCTTCGAACAGGAGCCCCTGCCCGAGCGACACCCGCTGAAAGAGCTGGACAATGTGATCCTCTCGCCCCACGCCGCCGGCCTGACCGACGTCGCGGCGCACAATCTCTTCGCCCGCAGCCTGCAGAACGCGGACGCCTTCGCCGCCGGGGATCCGGTGAACGTCGTGAACCCCGAGGTCCTGCGGTAGGCTACGAGATCGCCCGCATCCAGGTGTCGGCGAGCGTGTAGCCCTGCGGAAACGGGTCGTCCGCATCGTAGCCGTACTGGCCGATGCTGGTGATCCACGCCCGGCCGGCCACGGTGGTGACCACCGCCGGCTTCGGTCCGACCCGGGCCGTGCCCACGATCTCGCTCACGAAGTGGGTGCCGATGATGGACTGGTGGTCGAAGATCTCGCCCGGCCGGATCTGCTTTCGGGCATGCATCACCGCCAGCCGGGCCGACGTTCCGGTGCCGCAGGGCGAGCGGTCGAGCCGCCCGGGCGAGACGACCACGGTGTTGCGGGCCGTGAGCCGCTTCCCCTTGCGGACGAGGGGGCCGGTGAATTCGGTGATCGTCACGTCGCGGATCTTCGGGTTGGCGGGGTGGACAACACGGAGCTGTGCCTTGGCCGCCGCCTTGATCTTCTGCCCCAGGGCGCAGATGTCGCGGGCTTCGTCCGGTGCGAGCGCGAAGCCCAATGCGGAGGCGTCGACCAGCGCGTAGTGCATGCCGCCGTACGCGACGTCGATCGTCACCGTCCCCAGGCCCTCGACCTCGACCGGCGCGTCGAGGTACTGCACGAATGCGGGGACGTTGCGAAACTTCACCTGCAGGACCTTGCCGTCCCGGCAGCGGCAGGTCACGCCGATGAGCCCGGCCGGTGCCTCCAGCGTCAGGGCGGTGACCGGCTCGCGCATCGGCAGGATGCCGGTCTCTAGGATGGCCGTTACCGTGCAGATGGTGTTCGAGCCGGACATCGGCGGGTATTCGACCGATTCCATGATCACGTACCCGAGCGCGGCTTTTGGATTGTTGGATGGCAACACCAGGTTGGCGCTGTGCACGGCTCCCCCGCGCGGCTCGTAGAGCAGAAACTTCCGCAGGCCGTCCTCTCGATCGCGCAGGTAGAGCATCTTGTCGAACATCGTCTTCCCCGGCACGTCGACCACCCCGCCGGTGACCACCTTCCCGTACTCGCCCTCGGCGTGAACCCCCACCACGGTCAGCGTCCGCTTCCAGCGCATGCCGCTCCTCCTCAAACGGGTTTCCCCATGACGATGTCGCGGAAAGACGGCCGCCCTCCGCGCTCCGCGCACCCACGGAACCGTTGACGCGGCAGGACCACCGTTCAGCGGCGTCTAATGACGGCCCACTACGATCTCCATGATCTCAATTCTGGTCGGACTCCGGTCCGGTGGAGGGATTGTCGATGCGCGTATTCACGGCGCCACGCGTGGTGGCGCTCGCGACGCTCGTCCTCTTGGGCTTCATGTGCGTTCGGCCACCTTCGGCGCTCCCCGCGGCGGAACCTCTCCAGATTGCCTGGGCAGGACCGCTGACCGGGGACGTCGCGCAACTGGGCCAGGGGTGGCTGAACGGCGTGAAGCTGGCGGTGGATGAGTGGAACGCGAAAGGCGGGGTACTGGGGCGGCACATCGTCGTCGCGCCCGAAGATGATCAATGCGACCCCAAGCAGGCGGCGACGGTGGCGACGAAGATCGCCGACGACCCGAAAAACGTGGCCCTGATCGGCCACTTCTGCTCCGGCGCGACGCTCGCCGGCGCTCCGATCGAGAACAAGGCCAACTTGCCGCAGATCGTCAACTCCAGCAACCCCAAGATCACGCAGCAGGGCTGGCACAACCTCTTCCGCCCGATCGCCAACGACAACGTGCAGGGCAAGCGCGGCGTGGCCTACGTCATCAAGAAGCTCCACGCGAAGAAAGTCGCCCTGCTCAATGACAAGCAAGCCTTCGGCCAGGGTGTGACCGAGGTCGCCAAGTCCACCATCGAGTCCATGGGCGGTTCCGTCACCTCGACCGGCGGGGTTGAGCCCAAGGACGTCGACTATTCCCCCGTGGTGACGAAGATCGTCCAGACGGAGCACCCCGACGCGATCGTCTACTGCACCAACTTTCCCACGTCCGCCGGCCTGATGTTAAAGCAGATCCGGCAGGCGGGGTTCAAGAAGCCGGTGGTCGGGTGCGACGGGTGGTTCGACCCGGCGATGATCAAGGCGGCGGGCAGCCAGGGCAACATGACGTCGGGGGAAAACGCGGCGTACATCACCTTCCAGGCGCCGCCATACTCGGGTCCGGAAGCGCCGGCCGGGGTGAAGGCGTTCGCCGCGAAGTACAAGACCAAGTTCCACAGCGATCCGAACGGGTACGAGATCTACGGGTACGAGCACGCCAACATCATGCTGGCGGCCATCAAGGCGGCGGGCAGCGCCGACAAGCAGAAGATCATCGACGTGCTGCACAAGCAGTCGGTGCCCGGGATCCTGATCCCGCAGTACCGCTTCGACGCCAACGGCGACGTGGTGAACGGGCCGCTCTACATCTACACGATTGCCAACGGCGCCTTCAAGCTGGTGGTGCAGGCGACCGACTAGCGACCTGGTCCTCGCGGCGGGCGCTGGGCGGCGCCGCGACCGCCTCGATCGGTGGCTCCGGGGTGAGGGGTCGGGCCGGCCGGACCCCTCGCCCGCGGTCACAGTTCCCCCAAGTACAACCGGCGCACCGCGTCGTTCGCCAGGAGTTCCTCCCCGGTGCCTTCGAGCGCGATCCGGCCCAACTCCAAGACGTAGGCGCGGTGCGCCATGCGCAGGGCCAGGTTCGCGTTCTGCTCCACCAGCAGCACGCTCGTGCCTTCGCGGTTGATTTCCGCGATCGTATCGAAGATCTGACGGACGAGCAGCGGCGCCAGCCCGAGTGAGGGTTCGTCGAGCAGAAGCAGCCGCGGCCGCAGCATCAGGGAGCGGCCGATGGCCAGCATCTGCTGCTCGCCCCCGGAGAGCGTGCCGCCGAGTTGCGACTGCCGCTCCTTGAGGATGGGGAACAGCGCATAGACCCGGTCGGCGGCCTTCTCGAAGTCGGCGCGGCCGCGCTTGCTGCGCGTGTAGTGGCCCAGCCGCAGGTTCTCCCGCACCGTCAGGCGGGTGAAGATGCGGCGCCCCTCCGGACAGTGAACGACCCCCATGCCCACGATGGCCTTCGGGGCGGCGCGGCGGATGCTGCGGCCGGCGATCAACACGTCGCCGCCGGCGGGGCGCATGAGGCCGGAGATGACCCGCAGGGTGGTCGACTTCCCGGCGCCGTTCGCGCCGACCAACGCCACGACCTGCCCCTCCGCCACGCTGAGCGAGATGCCTTTGATCGCCGTGATCTGGCCGTACCGGGCGACCAGGTCCCTGAGTTCGAGGATCGGCGCGCCGTTCCCACCGGCTTGAGCGGACGGCGCGCCGCCAGGCACCTGGTCAGTCCACCTTTCCCAAGTACGCCTCGATCACGCGGGGGTTGCGCTGGATTTCGGCGGGCGGACCCTCGGCGATCTTCTCGCCGTGGTCGAGGACGACGATATTTTCGGACACCCGCATCACGACCTTCATGTCGTGCTCGACGAGCATCACGGTGATCCCCAGGTCGCGGATCCGGCGGATCAGGCTGATCAGTTCCCCCGTCTCGGCGGGGTTCATGCCCGCCGCCGGTTCGTCCAGCAGGAGCAGCGTAGGGTGCGTGGCCATGGCGCGAGCGATCTCCAGGCGGCGCTGATCGCCGTAGGACAGATTCGAAGCGAGCTGCGATTCGTACTGCCCGATCCCGATGAAGGCCAGCAGGTCTCGTGCCGCGCGGAAGCCCTCGTGCTCCTCGCGCCGCGCCCGAGGCGTGTGCAGCATCGCGTCGACGGCCGTGGCCTTCGTCCAGTTGTGGATGCCGACGAGGACGTTGTCCAGCACCGACATCCCTTTAAAGAGCCGGATGTTCTGGTAGGTCCGGGCGATGCCCCGGGCGGCCACCTGGTCGGGCCGTATCCCGTTAATCGAGCGGCCGCGAAACCGGATCACGCCCGACGTCGGCGCGTACACGCCGGTGATCAGGTTGAAGAGGGTGGTCTTGCCCGCGCCGTTGGGGCCGATCACCGCCGTGAGCTGCCCATTCATGACGTCAAACGAGACGTCCCGCACCGCGCGCAGGCCGCCGAAGGCCCTGGAGACGCCCTCGAAGACGATGGCCCGGCTCACCGGCGCCGCCGCCTCGGCGCCCTCGACCGTGGCGCGGACATCG
>JACXTT010009002.1_pt1 | contig 13708 bp, 11 predicted proteins | sample 9270951 | NCBI WGS metagenome assembly JACXTT01 (sample SAMN15532306, study PRJNA645909) | rock metagenome | isolation source: weathered quartz diorite | place: Puerto Rico | collected 2017-06-21 | reverse complement strand
AAACGGACCCTTTTGGTGGACGGCCCCTTTCGGCAAATTTGGGGCTGCCAAGAGCTGAATCCGCTGCGGCCAGTACCGCATTGTCGTCGTTGTTGTTCAGATCAGCCAGAAAACTCCGGATACGCCGGAAAGATTGGCGCAGGAAAAGCTCGGCGGCTCGATTGGTCTTTGGCGCAGATTCGCCGTTGCGCTGGGCAAATTGCATTTCGGCGTCCCAGCGGCTCAACACCGAGGTCGATGCGAACAGGTCCATGGCCGCGCTGGCGATCCGCTCCTGCACCAGTTGCATGTCGAGAATTGGTTCGCGATACGCGATCAGCGAGCGATTGACTGCGATGTTGAACCGCCAGATCAATCGCCCGAGTTGATTGGCAAATGAGCGCAACTCCGCGCTGCGCACCGGCACATCGGGGACTCGAATGGTCGCCCCGAGCCGATTCATCCCAGCGTTCCACGCTTTCCCGATCCCGCCTTCGCGTGTCGGCTTCAGCATTGTGTCGTAAATTTCCTTGAACTCTATGCCCGGTCCGCGCATCCCGACCAGTGCGATGAACGAGGTCAGCACTTCGTTGCTGCCTTCGCCGATTTGATTGATGCGCGCGTCACGCACCATCCGTTCGAGGGGAAGATCGACAAAATATGCTGAACCTCCGTGAATCTGGAAAGCGTCATTGATGATTTCCCAAAGCCGCTCGGTCGTGAACACCTTGAGCATGGCAGTCTCGAGCATGTAATCCTCCAGGCCACGATCGATCAGTGATGCGGTAATGGTGGTCATTGCTTCCATCGCGTAAGCATCCGCCGCGATCCGGGCGATTTTCTTTTTCACCAGATGAAAATTGCCGAGCGTTTTGTTGAATTGCTTGCGCGTATTGGCGTGCTCCACTGCCAGCCGCAGGCATGTCTTGGCCGCGCCGGTGCAACAAGCTCCAAAGGTGGTTCGGCCAAAATCGAGCACGGTGAGCGCGACTTTCAGGCCCTTGCCCAGTTTACCAAGGATGTTTTCCTTCGGAACCTTCACGTCGCGCAGGACGAACCGTCCCGTTGCCGTACCGCGAATGCCCATCTTTGGCATGCGCTTCTCGAGCATTTCGAATCCCGGCATGTCAGGCGTGACCAAAAAGGCCGTAATCGCAGTTTTGTCCGAGTTCGGAACTGGTGTGCGCGCCATGACGGTAAGCACTTGAGCGATGGCGGCGTTGGTGATGTAACGTTTTTCGCCGTTTAAAATGAAATGCGAACCGTCCTGGCTTGGACGCGCAGTCATCTGCACGTTGGCTGCATCCGAGCCGGCTTCCCTTTCGGTCAGGGCAAAGGCCCCCAACTGTTCGCCACGAACGAGCTTCGGCAACCACCTTTGGTTCTGCTCGTGCGTCCCAAAGAGCAGCAATGCGCGAATACCAATCGAATGATGCGCGTTAACAAAGACTGAAGTCGATCCGCAGCGGCTTCCGATTTCTTCCAGTACCCGGCAGTTTGCCATCTGTGTGAAACCCCGACCCCCGAATGCTTTTGGGGCAGTCATGCCCAGCACGCCCACGTGGCCAAGACCGTCGATCACTTCGCGTGGGATGTCTGCTTCTCGATCTATCGCGGCCGGATCAAGTTTTGCATCGAGAAATTCCCGCAGCTCCGCCAATGTTTGGTCGAGTTCTGTTTGCTGTTCTGCCGGTAGACGCGGATAAGGCATGACCCAATCGGACACGAAATGCCCCTGAAACAGACCTTTCGCGAAGCCGAGTGCCTGCGGTCCGGCGAAAAGCAGTTCTTCCGCCTGCTGAATCTCTTTCTGTCGTTCTGTGTCGATCTTATTCATGTAACAAGAAGTGATCTGGGCGCCAAACGCGCGCGTGCTACCCAAAAATTAGGTAAATGGCACAAAGGGTTTAGCCGAAATTAGTCCGCGAATCTCGCCAGTCATAGAATGATCCTAACCCAAGCGTTGCAGGCGAACAAGCAACGCGAGAGCGGCGGGTATTAGCTACAGCCCTGGCTCGTTCCGCACTCGGTGCAGACGCCGCAGGCACCGGCGCGGATCACTTTGTTGCTGCCGCAAACTGAACAGATGATGTCCATGTACATCGAGCCGAGCGCTTCCTGGACCCGATCTGCATAGCTCAGCCGGTTTGGACCAAGCTGTGGGTTGCCCTCGTTCGGCGAATTATTCGTGACTATGTCAATGACCTCCTTTTCCCCGGTGCGCGGCAAATCAAACACCGGCCGATTAATCGCCTTTTTCTCCATTTCCGGGATTTCCTTGAGAGGCAACTCGGTCTGTCCGCGATTCGGAGAAATTGCTTCCTTATATCCTTTGATGAACTGGCAGCCGAGCCAGCGAAACACGTAATCGGTAATGCTGGTTGCGTTGCGAATATCGGGATTTTTCGTAAACCCGCTCGGTTCGAACCGTTGGTAAGCGAATTTTTTGACCAGACTCTCGAGCGGCACTCCGTATTGAAGCGCTATTGACGTTAGCGTCCCGACTGTATCCATCAATCCGCCAATCGTGCTTCCTTCCTTTGACATGGTGATGAAGAGTTCGCCCGGTTGACCGTTTTCGTACAAACCGACGGTGATGTAGCCTTCGTGCCCGGCGATCTCGAATTTATGGGTAAGGGATACGCGGGTATCAGGCATGCGATGCCGGATCGGCTCGTCGAGCTTGCCACGCAACGTCGCAAGCTCCTCTTCCAGTTCGACAATGCGTTTACGCAATCCCTCCGGCTCGCCCGTAATATCTAGTGCAACATCGACATCGTCGGCTGCGCCCATGTCTTTTGTTTTGCGGGTGTTCAGCGGCGCAGATCGCTTCGAGCCTTCGCGATAAATGGCGATCGATTTCAGACCCAGCCGCCAACCTTCCACGTACGTATTCATGATGTCGTCGACCGTGGCTGATTCCGGCATATTGACCGTTTTCGAGATGGCACCGCTCAAAAACGGCTGAGCCGCCGCCATCATCCGAAGATGCGCCATGTAATTGAGCGAACGCTCACCTTTGAACGGCTTGAACGCGCAGTCGAAGATCGGCAAATGCTGCGGTTTTAGCCCGGACGAAATGGTGGATCCATCCGAATCAAGGGCGTCCTCGATCGTGTCGAACGCGTCGATGTGGGCAATGATTCGATCGATCTCCTCGGAATTATAGCCGAGTTTTTCCAACGCCGGTTTGACCGTTTGATTCACGATTTTCAACATACCGCCGCCCGCGAGCAGCTTGTATTTGACCAGCGCAATGTCGGGCTCGATCCCGGTCGTGTCGCAGTCCATCAGAAAACTAATCGTCCCAGTTGGGGCCAGCACGGTTACTTGGGCGTTGCGATAACCGTCGCGTTTGCCGAGCTCGGTCGCGCGCTGCCAGGTCTTCGCCGCTTCTTTTTTCAGACTAGCAAACTCATCCACGTCCGGGATCTCGTTCACTGCGCAACGATGCAGATCAATTACCTCCAACATCGAATCGAGGTTGTCTGTGGAGACTGGTTTCGGGATACCACTGCAACGCGCATCTTTGTAGCCGGGAAACGGTCCCAGTGCCCGGGCCAGCCGTGCGCTTTGCTCGTACGCTTCTCCAGTCATAATCGCGGTTATGGCGCCGCATAGTGCCCGGCCTTCCACGCTGTCATAGCCGTAGCCGTAACTCATGATGAGCGACCCCAGGTTGGCATAGCCGAGCCCAAGCGTCCGGAATATGTGTGAGTTCTCTGCGATTTCTTTAATCGGGTAACTTGCGTTATCGACGATGATCTCCTGTGCAGTAATAAAAACGCGGACCGCTGCTTTGAACCGTTCGACATCGAACACGCCGTCCGCCTTTTTAAATTTCATCAGATTGAGCGACGCCAGATTGCAGGCCGTGTTGTCGAGGAAAAGATATTCGCTGCACGGATTGGTCGAGTTTTGCCGGTCCGTCCCTTTGCAGGTGTGCCATTTGTGAATTGTGGTATCGAATTGCATTCCCGGATCGCCGCACACGTGTGTGCCTTCGGCGATTTTTCGCAGAAGCTTCCGCGCCTCTTTGCGTTCGCAAGGCTCCCCGTCGGTCACCCGCCGGGTCCACCATTCCCGGCCTTCCAGGGCTGCTTCCATGAACTCGTCGCTCGCGCGCACGCTCACGTTTTCGTTTTGATACATGACCGAGCCATAAGCGTCACCGTTGTAGCTGCCGTCGTAGCCTTGCTCGATCAGTGCCCACGCCTTTTTCTCTTCCTTTTGCTTGGCATCGATGAACTCTTCAATGTCCGGATGCCAGTCTTTCAACGTGTTCATCTTGGCGGCCCGGCGCGTTTTGCCGCCGCTTTTCACTACGTTGGCGACTTGATCGTAAACTTTCAGGAACGAAAGCGGCCCGCTTGGTTTCCCACCGCCGCTTAATTTTTCCTTGGTCGATCTCAGGGTGGAGAGGTCGCTGCCCGTGCCGCTACCGTATTTGAAAAGCATCGCTTCGCTCGTCGCCAGGCGCATGATGTCTTCCATGGTGTCGTCGACGGATTGAATGAAACACGCGCTGCCCTGTGGGTATTCGTACTGGGTCGAGGCACGTTCGGCCCGGCTGGTTTCGCGGTTGTAAAAGTAATTGCCCGCGCCCGCTCCTCTACCGATCCCATACTGGTGATACAAGCCGACGTTAAACCAAACCGGCGAATTAAATGCGCCGTATTGGTTCAGGCAAAGCCAGGTCAGCTCATTATAAAAGATTGCCGCTGTCTCTGCGTCTGCAAAATAGCCGTCGGCGATGCCCCAATCGGTAATCGTGCGCGTGACCCGGTGAATCAGTTGCCGGACCGAGGTTTCCCGGCCGCCTTTGTACGGATCGGTTCCGTGGGCGATGTCTCCATAAAAATATTTCGAGACCGCGATTTTTGTCGCCAATGCGCTCCAGCCTTTCGGGACCTCTACATTTTCCTGCTTGAAAATGACCTTGCCGCTGTCTTCTGTGATCTCGGCGGTTCGTCGTTCCCATTCGATTTGGTCGAATGGGGCTGTGGTTGGGTGGCTGAACACGCGCTCAAAATGGAGCCTGTCATTCTTCTTTTTCGTGACGCGATTTCTTTGGCCGTGAGCGGATGGTCGCGTTCGTTTTAGGGAAGAGGGCGGTATGCCAGGTTTAAGTTGAATCATGGTGGCGAAGGCGGTTGAAAATTGTGAATAACTCTGGTTGTCGGGGCGACGAGCCTCCTAATAACCTGTTAAGAGCTGGCAATGACCGCTAATAACAAGATACTGGGGCCGGCACCTTGCGAGCACACAATATGCAGTGCAAACCACGCTCAGATCAAGAATTAAATTGTAACAATTTTTCGCCTCTCGCCAAGCCGAGCGAGCTCTTCAGAGGTTTTTAAAGGCTGATGCTCGCGGTTTCAATCGCTCGCACAGCGATTGAGGCCCGGCGCTGACGCCTAACGCTAAAATGGCCTTTGCATTGAATGTTGAATGTTGGACGTTGAGCGTTGGCCGTTTCGTTCCACTCAGGAAGGGTGGCTGAGTCCGGTTTAAGGCACTCGACTCGAAATCGAGCGTCCCGCACAACGGGACCGTGGGTTCGAATCCCACCCCTTCCGCCAATCCGTGAGATTGAGACCTTCGTTATACGGGGGAAAACTCGAGATCCAGCTTCGCAATTCCATGTCTTTGTGATATGGCCATTCAGGTAGATCTCGCGCAGACATTGATGCCGTCAGGGCATGGCGAGGACGCATCCGTCGTTTGGGAGCAGGCTTTGCGAAACGCAAAAGAGTCCGGAGACAAACAAGTGATTCAAAAGGTGGCGTCATTTTGGAATCGGTCCCTTCCTCTACCGCAGAAATAGATTTCAGCGCTAGTATCGATCCACTGGATCCATTGAGGGTTGTGAGTTGGACGTTGAGCGTTGGACGTTTGCTGCCGACCCAACGGCCTCATCTCCTAAGCCAGCCACCTCACTTACAGTTGACTAACCCACCTCCCACAAGCGGCCCCATTGAAGCGTCTTGTCTTTTGGCACCGACGGTGCTAATAATGGGTTCCCGATGGTTAGGGCGAATTGTCGGGAACGATTTACCGGGGCCGATTTCGATTTCATTGTTTGCGCGCTCTCCCGTTCTCAAAGTGATCGAGTGTCGCTGGTCGATCTTTTGAGCGATGCCGAAACGCGAGACTCCATTCTCGATCATCCGCGATTGATCGATGCAATCCTTTCCAACCCCGCTCATTTGCGTATCTCATCGCAGTTCTACTTTTACGTGCTCGCCCGGTACGTTTTGCGGCAAGCCGGGATCCTCGACCGCAAGCTTTGCGACTATGTTGGTTCGTTGCTCGAAGCTTTTTCGCGCGCGAACCAATTGCACCAGCCGGACGAGACCGGCGATCACGCGCATGAGTACATTTCTGACATGCTGATCGCGCTCCAGCGTGTTACGCCGGAACAAGCTTTTTTGCTCCGCGCACACATTGGAAATTATTCGCTATTTATCAGCGGAATTTTCCACGAAAGCGCCCAGCGTCGGCACGAACGGGGCGGGCCGGACTTAAAATTCTACGAGCAGATCGGCCGGACTAATTATCGGTTGCTGGCCGAACACGCCACCGCTCGCCGTTGCGAGCTCGACGACGTGTTCGGGGGATTGGCCGGGCGCTTTCACGATGTCCGCCTCGCTCTCAATCAGCTTTCCGATCGCTTGCTCAATCTGGACGACGATTCACGCCCAACCCTTTGTTTGTGAACGAAACCCTCTTCAGCCAAATCCAAAAACTGTTCGAGCGCACTTACGCGCAGGTCGGGATTAATCTTGAAGATTGCCTGATTGATCGACACCGCTGCGCGCAATTGTCGCTTTTAGCGGGTAAATCGGCGCGCGAGCTAAGCGAACTGGCGCGCACGTTTTTGCGGCGAGCGGACGATCGTCTTTACGTCGGTATCTATTATTCGCGCTGGTTAATTGAACAACTCGAGCGGCACGACCCGCGAGCCGGCTTGAGCGATCACAATATTCGTTCGCTCATTGCTTTCGTTGAGGAAATCAACCATGCCCTGCACGCCGCTCTCCAGTTCAGGAGCGGAGTGCGCGAGGTCGAATCGGAAGACTTCGCTCGCAACCTCGAGCTTCAGGCACAAGTGGACACTTATCTCGTGCTCCTCCTCTTCGTCGCCTTCTTTCGAAAAACGCAGCGCGTCTCAAAAACCGATCGTCGCTGGCTCCGCTTTCACTTGTTTGCCCGCCAGTGTCCGGACGCGTTTTCCAGCCGAAGTTTGCGCGCTCGCTATCTCGAAACGGGCGGGCTGGCGTCCACCTACACGCGTTATCTGGACACGCTTAACGGAATGCGCCGGCTGGAAGAAATCCGCGCTTTTCGGTCGCTGGATTACCCTGGAAAGAAACAAAGAATTCTGGCACTTCCTGGTCGCAAATTTGGTAGTGATGCGACGAATTTAATTTGCGAAAACTAAGCGCGCTCACTAAATAGCGACGTGTTTAGCTTGAGAATGCTCGGCAGCGGTAGCGCCGGGAATAGCGCGCTGGTCGCGACAGATCACTGCAAGATTCTGATCGATGGTGGATTGAGCGCACGGCAGATTATTCTTCGGCTCGAGCAATGTGGAGTCGCGCCGGAACATATCGACGCAGTTTTGCTTACGCATGAGCATGGCGATCACGTTTGCGGAACGGGAGTCTTCTGCCGCAAGTTTCAAATCCCGGTTTATGCAAATGCACTTACCGCCGAAGCGGTCCGCTGCGATGGCCCCTTGGATCGACATCGGAACTGGCGAATTTTTCGCACTGGTTCGGAATTCTCGATTTGCGACATTCTTGTCCAAACTTTCCCCGTCCCGCATGACGCGGTCGATCCGGTCGGGTTCGTGTTTCGTGCTGGTTCGAGCAGCATGGGGTTTATCACCGATCTTGGTTTTGCGACGAAAATGTTGGTTGAGCGACTGCGCGAAGTGCACACGCTCCTGATTGAGACAAATCACGATGAGAAACTTTTGCAGGCCGACCCCCATCGACCGTGGCCGGTGAAACAGAGGATTCAATCGCGGCACGGTCATTTGTCGAATGCCGCCGCTGCCAACGTGATCGAGCAGTTGTTGCCGGGAAAAATCGAGCGCATCGTGCTCGGTCATCTCAGTCGTGACTGTAACACGCCCGCGCTTGCGCTCGGCGCCGTGCGCGAGTCGCTCGCCAAATGCGGCAGGACCGACCTGGAAATTCATTGCGCCACCCAATCGGAGGTGAGCGCGCGTTTTCGAATCGGTGAGACAAAGGCCGGTGCATTTCAGCCCACGTTTGAGGGCGCGTTTTTTCAAACGAACTGTAGCGGCGCTCTATGAGCGTCGCCGATTTCTCTCAATCGAGTTTGCGGCGGTCATCCCGACGTGTCGGGACTACAGAGAAAATCAAGATCCGAGATGCGGTTGAAACCGATCTCCCGGCCATTATCGGTATTTACAACGTGGCCGTGACGACGCGCATCGCCACCGCACAACTGGTGCCGGTCACGCTCGAGGAACGGCGTGAGTGGCTGAAAGAACATTCCCCGGATCGACATCCGTTTTGGGTTTCGGAGATCGATGGCCAGATTGCGGGCTGGCTCACGATCAAACCGTTTATCCCGCGCTGCGCTTACCGTGGCACGGTCGAGTTGAGCGTATATGTGGATGAAAAATTCCGGCGTCGCGGTATCGCTCGCGCTTTATTGGAACAAGCAATTGCGCGTGGCCCGTCGTTAGGCATTTCCGCCATGGTCGGCCTGATTTTCGCGCACAATCAACCAAGCTTGCACTTGTTCGAGCAGCTCGGTTTCGAGCGCTGGGGTTTTTTGCCGGGTGTCGCGCAGCTCGACGGGGTGGTGCGCGATCTCGTAATCCTGGGCTGCCACCTATAGCAGGGAGCGCGGCAGGTTGCCCGTTCCGGATCGGCATTCTGCCGGAAGGCTCGTCTTACACGTCCGGCGGGCCCCTTATGCTTCTTCCTGCCCGATCACGAGGTGGATCACGCCGGCTGGATCGGAAATGAAAAAGCCGTCAAAATCTTCGCGCAGTTGCTCGACTTCATCGCGACGCGAGACGCCGTGCACCTTTAGAAATGACGCAGCCGCTTCAGTGTCATTCGTCTCAAGCTCCAGCCAGATATCCGGATGACGCAGATTGGGGACGTTGTCGATCCAAAGCCGGTTTGGACCGAACTGGAAGATGCAGCCGTCCGGTTCCTCCTCAATCAACGGAAGCGCGAGCGTATCGCGATAAAACGTAATCGTTTGCTCGTAAGTGTGACTCGGACACTTGATCGCAATGTTTGCGCCCCCAGAAAATTGCGCGCCCTCGAGCTTGGCAACCATGATCCAGTTCCGTCCGGCTAAAGTTTCGCCAGAATTTTATTCGCGATTTCCTTAGCCTTTTCCAGAGCCATGCTGTCGTTATCGAATCCCCCCAGGCCAATGGTGACGAACGCGCTCCCTTTCGCGATGTAGAGCATGAGCACCCGAGAAGAGCCTGCGTTGTCACTTGTGCCGCTGAACATCTCCGCTTTATCGCCCACTCCCTCGACTGGTTTCGTTGGCCCACTGCTGGCCGCAATCAGTTCGAGTTCCTTTTGTGGACCCACTGCGCCTTCGCCTGGCTGATATACGCGAATGACCAGCGATTTCCGGCGGCTGACGGTGTAGTAATTGCATTTCGAATAATAACCATCTTTTCCCTGGGCATTGCGTGGCCTCGGGTCCTTCACCTTCTCGCCCAAAATCGACTCTGCCTCGGCTTTGGGAATGATTTGCGAGACGTCGATTCGTGCATCGGCGGCAAGACTTGAATTGGTTAGGCAAACGGAAATGGCCACCGCCAGCGCCGTCCCGATCGATTGAATCGGGGTTTTCATCCGCCGGCCGATCCAATCCCACCGGGCTCAGTCATGGCAACGGGATCGAGCACCCGATCGAGTTCCACTTTGGGCAATACTTTCTGGTCCAGACAAATTTCGCGGACGGTCCTGCCGGTCTTCATACTTTCCTTGGCAATCTCGGCGGCGCGATCGTAACCGATCTTGGGCACGAGACTGGTCACCATCGCCATGGAAAGGTCGACCAGTTCTTCGCAGCGGGCCTTGTTCGCGACGATCCCGGTGACACACTTGTCACAAAAGACGTCGGTCACGTGCGTGAGCAAACGGATGGATTCAAGGAGGGCATACGCCATTACCGGCATCATGACGTTGAGCTCAAAATTGCCGTTCGCGCCTGACCAGGTCATGACCGCATCGTTGCCGATGACCTGCGCACAAACCATCATCATCGACTCGCACATGACCGGATTCACCTTGCCAGGCATGATCGAGCTACCCGGTTGCGTAGCCGGTAACTGAATTTCGCCAATGCCACAGCGCGGACCGCTGCCTAACAGCCGAATGTCGTTCGCGATCTTGAACAAGCTCACCGCGATCGTCTTGAGGTGTCCGCTCGCGTCCACGACCGCGTCCTTGCTGCCCTGCGCTTCGAAATGATTTTTGGCCTCGTAAAACTGGATGCCGGTCCGTACCTGGAGGTGGCGGATCACTTTGCCCGGGAAATCGACATGTCGATTCAGGCCCGTGCCCACGGCAGTCCCACCCAGGGCCAACTCTTGCAGACCTTCGATCGCCTTTTGCGCGCGCTCCTTAGCATAGGCCAGCTGTTGCGCATAGCCGGAGAATTCCTGGCCAAGGCGCACCGGCGTCGCGTCCATCAAATGGGTGCGGCCGATCTTGATGATATCCCAAAATTCTTTGGCCTTTGTTTCGAGGGCACCGCGCAATTTTTCCAGTGCCGGGATGAGGCAGTTTTTGAGTTGTTCTGCGCCGCTGATGTGAATGGCCGATGGAATTACATCGTTACTTGATTGACCCATGTTAACGTGATCGTTTGGGTGGACCAGCTCGCGCGACCCGATCGGTTTGCCCGCTAGCTGCGCGCAGCGGTTCGCGATCACTTCGTTCGCGTTCGTGTTCGTGCTCGTCCCGGAGCCGGTCTGAAAAATGTCGAGTGGGAAATGTTCGTCTAATTTTCCGTCCGCTACCTCCTCCGCGGCTTGGACAATGAGCGCGCTGCGCTCGGCATCAAGCAAACCGAGGTCATGATTGGCCTGCGCCGCCGCCCATTTGATTAAACCAAGGGCGCGAATGAAGGGCCGTGAGAATCGATAGCCGCTGATTGGGAAATTCAACACCGCGCGCTGGGTCGAAGCGCCGTAGAGCGCCGATTCCGGGACGGACATCTCGCCCATTGAATCCTTTTCCATGCGCGACCGACCGCTCGTCATGCTCGATGGTTTGCGGGAATTCGGGCTGGCTGCATCGCGGCAGTTTTCTGGCCATGCCGGTGGCCTGTTTTTTCAAAAACGGTGATAAACATCGGCGGGATGTTTTGCAGGAAATATTCCGACTGAACCCGACCGAAAATCTTGGCGTGCTGTTTTAACTCGTTTGTCACCTGGTAAATGATAAACTGGCCGCCCGGCCCCAGTGCGTCGTGGGTTTTTTGCAGGAGCGCGCGTTTCTTGTCGATCTTGAGGATGCTAAAGGGAATGCCGGACAAAATGTAATCGCATTGCGGAATACCCCGCCGGCGCAGCTCCCCCGGCAGGCCAGCCGCGTCCGAATTCACCACCTGCACCCGCGGATCGTGGGCGAATTGCCGTTCCAGATCCTTAGACAATGCAGGGTCGAGCTCGAACAGAAGCAACTGCGCGTCCAGCCGCATCCGGCGTGCGATCTCGCGCGAGTGTACCCCCACGCCTGGTCCGTACTCGGCGATCACGCGAGCACGATCGAAATCGATTTTGTCAGCGACGCGTTCGACCAGTGCTCTCGAGCTTGGGACAATCGAGGCGATTTGGAATGGGCGTTGCAAAAACCGCTTGAAGAACAGCACGCTCATCAAAGGCCGAATAGTCCACCTCCGTTCTTGTGTTGTCCAGTCAGGAGTGGCAGGCTGGGCCGCAGGGAGCCCCAGAACCACCACTTTGCTGGGAAAGTCACCAGAACAGACGCCTAAAGTACGGGGTTGACATCGATTATGAAATTTATAATGCTATGTTCGTGCGAAATGTCTTGCCCATCGCTCCGCGAATTGGTGTTTTCCTACCATGCATAATCTCCTGACCGTCAAGGAAACCGCCAAATACCTTCGCATTCCCTTGCCGACCGTTTATTACCTCGTGCAACGCGGACAGCTGCCCGCCATTCAAATTGGTGGACGCTGGCGTATCAAAAAGTCCTCGCTCGATAAGGACATTCTGAAAGAGGAGAAACCCGGTCAGCCGACCGTGCTCGTGGTGGATGACGATGAGAATTTGCAGAACCTGTTCAAAGTATTTTTGCGGAAGATCGGCTTCAGTCGCGTCGTCGTCGGCACGGTCAAGGAAGCGCTTTCCGCAATTGAGAAACAAAAATTCGATTTGATTTTTCTCGACCTTAAATTGCCGGACGGGCCAGCCGATGACGTTTACGACATGGCCAAGGAACAACAACCCGACTGCCCGATCGTCATCATTACCGGTTATCCCGACAGCGCAATGCTCGACCGGATTCTGGCCAAAGGTCCCATCACCGTTCTGAAAAAACCACTCAAGGTTGAGCAAATTAAAGAGACTGTCCGGATTCTGGGACACAAGGAAGCGGTCAAGCTCGCCGCCTAAATTCGCTCCGCGAATTTTGTGATCGATGATCAGCGAACCGTGATCGGTTTCGCATTCAACCGTAGCCTTTCAAGAAAGCTACAAGCCCGGTGGATTTCGGAGCACCCTAATTCGTGGAAATTTCGAAAAAAATTCCTTGAACGACGTGTACCGCAGCATTAAGTGTGGCCGTTGATTTAAATGTTCTGGGTATATCCTCTTGGGCCGGTGATACACGTTGCCTGATCTCCTGACCGTTAAGGAGACCGCAAGGTATCTCCGAATTCCGGTACCGACCGTCTATTATCTCGTCCAGCGCGGGCAGATCCCCGCCATTCACATCGGCGGACGCTGGCGGATCAAAAAGTCCGCACTCGATAAGGAGGTCCTCAAAGAAGAGAAGCCCGTGCCTCCGAGCGTGCTCGTGGTTGACGATGACGAGGGTCTGCAAAATTTTTTCACACTTTTCTTTCAAGAGATTCGCCTGGGTCATGTCGTCGTTGGCACGGTTAAAGACGCGCTCGCCGCACTTGGGAAACAGAAGTTCGACCTCGTCTTTCTCGATTTGAAGCTGCCAGACGGACCCGCCGACGACGTTTACGATGCGATCAAACACAAGCACCCGGGTTGTGCGATTATTATCATCACGGGTTATCCCGAAAGCGAGATGCTTGACCGGATTCTGGCTAAAGGTCCGATCACCGTTCTGAAGAAGCCGTTCAAGCTCGAGCAGCTCCGGGACACCGTTCGCATGCTCGGCCATAAGGAAGCGATCAAGCTGGCTGCCTGATTTGCTGCGCCAGTTTTGTGATCGGTGGGTCAATGAGCCGTGATCGGTTCGCCATCCGCCGGATCGACAATTGGATGCCCGGCCTTGACTGATCACCGATCACCGATCTCTTACTTGTCACGCCGTAGTCCGGCAGCTGCCGGACGAAGGCGGATCACTTCTTGAAACGCGCGGTTAGCTCAGTGGTAGAGCGCGCCCGCAACGCTTCGCCCCCTACCCGCAGTGCTTCGCGACAGCGATGCAGGCGCGGCGTAGCGATGCGGGCGGGGCACTTGCAAACACTTCCCCGAAACCCCATA
>JACXTT010009001.1_pt1 | contig 13708 bp, 12 predicted proteins | sample 9270951 | NCBI WGS metagenome assembly JACXTT01 (sample SAMN15532306, study PRJNA645909) | rock metagenome | isolation source: weathered quartz diorite | place: Puerto Rico | collected 2017-06-21 | reverse complement strand
ACCCCGCGCTCATCGACCTTTCGGAAAATCGCCGCAGCCTCTTGTTTAGCTTCCGTAGCCGCTTGCTCGGGCGCTGCAGCTGCGGCTTCGGGTGCCTTTGCAACGGCCGTTCGCCCCGTGGGTACGTTCTGCCTTATGTAATTAGCGCGTACCCTGCGAACATAATTCGTCGTCTCCGGAATTGGAGGAATGCGGCCGAGCTTTTCGACGAGATTTTCGCCGGCGTTGTAGGCAGCTAAGGAAAGGTCCAGATTGCCATTAAATTTTTCAAGAAGGAACTTTAGGTACTGGACTCCTCCTTCAACATTCTGCCGCGGATCGAAAAAATCGCGTACTCCATAGCGATTACCTGTCTCCGGGATCAGTTGCATCAGTCCCCGGGCGCCCTTGCTCGATACTGCCCACCGATTGAAATTGGATTCGGTCTTTATTACGGCCCGGACCAACGCAGGGTCGACACCGTGATTAAGGGAGATCGTATCGACAAGAGTCCTAAGGGAAACCGGGACTTCTTCAGCGAGGACCTCTGCCGATTTCGGGATAACGGGAAGCACCGGCGTCGGGGCGTTATCCACAAGCGGGGGAGTGTTCTCGGCCAAGTTCGTAAACACAATTCTGCCGCTGGAGGAAACAACCGCCTGAATCTTTTCCTGAGCAATCGACGGTAATACCACGCCTAACAAACAGGCGGTTGCGCCGAGGATTATGGCAAATCGAATTCGCATTATGTCCACAATCTAAAGTATCTAACTCAGAAGCTCAGCCACGATATTGTACACTGCCTGTAAAGCCTCATCCAGCCGTTCTACGTTCTTTCCGCCGGCCTGAGCAAAATCAGGACGGCCTCCGCCGCTTCCGCCAACCAGCCCCGCCACTTCTTTAATAATCTTTCCAGCGTGCAGGCGTTTCTGAAGATCAGGAGACACTATCGCCACGAGCGAAGCCTTACCATCCGAGGTTAAACCGAGGACAACCACACCGGAACCAATTTTTGCACCAGTATTTTCAGCTAATTCCCGAAGCATCGAGGCATCCACACCCTCCACCTTGCGGGAGACGACAGCAACACCCTTTATATCGGCAGGGCTCTCGACCAGTGTATCGATCTGCGAGTTGGCAGCCTTTCGCTTGAGAGCCTCGACTTCGTTCTCGAGATGCCGCTGCTGGTCCAACAGCCGCGCGATGGCACGGGTGATTTCTGTTCGCGGCGCGCGCAAATTGTGTGCGATTTCGCGGAGTAGATTCTCGTCCTCTTCAAGACGAACATAGGTTCCGAAACCGGTCAGCGCTTCAATTCGCCGGATACCGGAGGCGATACTTGATTCACCGACGATTTTGAACATACCGACGTCGCCGGTCATTCTCGTATGGGTTCCACCGCACAATTCCATGCTGACTTCGGGTATTGAAACGACACGCACCTGCTGTTGGTACTTCTCACCGAAAAACGCTAGGGCGCCCCGGGCGATGGCCTGGTTGATTTCCATGACTTCGGTCTGGACCGGAATATTCCGGAACACAATCCGGTTGATCTTCTGTTCAATTTCCTCGATTTCACGATCCGTCAGCGGGGCAAAGTGTGTGTAATCGAAGCGAAGGCGGTCGGGAGCGACCAAGGACCCCGCCTGCTTCACATGAGTACCGAGCGTTTCGCGCAGTACTGCGTGAAGGATATGCGTCCCGGTATGATTCGCGGCAATTCGGAGGCGCCGCTCTTCATCCACTTGCGCGTCCACCTGTTCACCCACTGAAAGGTTTCCAAACTCGACTTGCACTTTGTGGACGATTACGCCGCGGGCCGGCGAATACGTATCCATCACACGTGCAAGGCCGGCAGGTGACGTCAGCGTGCCGGTATCGCCTACCTGTCCGCCGGATTCGGCGTAGAACGGAGTCTGGTCCAGCACGATTTCGGCGGCGGTGCCGGTTTCGACGAAATCTACCGACTTGCCGTCGATGAGAATGCCCACGACCCGGCTGCTGGATTGAATCGCTTGATACCCTAGGAAATGAGTTCCAGCCTTTTCGATGAACTTTTCATAAATCGGATTGATCCTGCCTTCGTCGCCCTTCCAGCTCTGCCGGGCTCGCTCGCGCTGCTTCTCGAGTTCAGCATCAAAACCTTCCATATCGAGACGCATCGACCTTTCGTCGGCGATCTCTTTGGTGAAATCGAGCGGGAAGCCGTAGGTGTCGTACAGTTTGAAGATTTCGGTCCCAGGAATTGCGTTTTTACCGGCCTTGGCGAGCTGGGCGATTGTGTCCTCCAGCCGTTGCAAACCAACCGAAACCATTGCCGCGAAGCGTTCTTCTTCTGTCTTGATGACTCGCGCGACGTATTCCCGTGTGTGGATCAGCTCCGGGTAAGCTTCTTTCATCATTTCAGCAACATAGCCGGACAGGTTGTAGAGGAATGGCTCCTTGCGACCTAGGAGTGTTCCCTGTCGAATACCTCGCCGCATGATCTTACGAAGAACATAGCCGCGGCCTTCATTAGAAGGGATGATCCCGTCGCTGATCAAAAATGTCGCGGCGCGAACATGGTCCGCGATTATGCGCAAGGAAACGTCTGACGATGCCGAAGCGCCGTACTCGACGTTGAAGATTTCGCACGCCTGTTCGATGGTTGGGCGGAGAAGGTCTGTGTCGTAGTTGCTGATTTTTCCCTGAAGGACGGATGCCACACGTTCCAGACCCATCCCTGTGTCAATCGATGGTCTCGGGAGGGGCGACAAATGTCCTTCCGAATTGCGATCGAACTGCATGAACACCAGGTTCCAGATCTCGACATAGCGCCCACATTCACATGGAAATGCACAGTTTGAGTGACCCAGCTCGCTTGCAGCTGGACCGAGATCGTAGTGGATTTCCGAACACGGCCCGCACGGACCTGTCTCACCCATCTGCCAAAAATTGTCCTTCTCGTCGAGCCGAATGATCCGATCCCGATCAAGACCGGGCCCGGATAACCAAAATTCTGCCGCCACTTCATCTTCGCGGAAGATCGTGACCCATAGCTTGTCGACGGGCAGTTTGAATTCCTTCGTCAACAGCTCCCATGCATAATCAATTGCTTCCTTTTTGAAATAGGCGCCGAAAGAGAAGTTGCCAAGCATTTCGAAAAACGTCTGGTGACGGCGCGTATGTCCGACGTTATCAAGGTCATTGTGCTTGCCGCCGGCACGTACACACTTCTGGCACGTGGTTGCTGTGGTGTAGGAGCGTTGCTCCCGGCCAAGAAAGACATCCTTGAACTGATTCATTCCGGCATTGACGAAGAGCAAAGTTGGATCCTGAGCCGGAATCAAAGAAGAGCTTTTGACAATCGTGTGTCCACGGTCCGCGAAGAACTGAAGAAAACGCCGGCGAATCTCATTGCTATTCATTTAGACGCTCTATTTCCTCTCGTATAGTGTCCTCATCATATCCAAGACGAATCAAAGCCCTAAAAAGGCGGGCGACATCGCGCGGTTTAAGAGGAGGATGCAATTTCCAACTTTTCATTCTAGCCGCCACTGCTTCGTGAAGCGAGGGCCAGTCCGTCTCCGCGAGAATTTCTTCGGTCACTTCCGCCGGCACTCCGCGGGCAGCCAATTCTTCACGAAGCTGTGAAGCCCCGTGATGTGTCCGTCTTAGGGTGTAGTTTTGGGCGAACCGGCGGTCATTGAGGAATTTTTTCTGGAGTAGCCGCTCAATGATTTCGGGAGGAGCTGCCCCGAACTTTGCTTCGAGCTTCTCGCATAATCCAGCGACGGTGTAATCGCGCGCGCGGAGCAGCTTGAGGGCGTAGGAATAGATCTCGTCCATCAATGAGCTATCATAAAGCGTCATGTGTGAGATGGGACAGAACAACTCCCCTCCTAAGTTAGGAGGGGAGTCCCTTTGCGTCGTCATTCTATGTCTTCTCTTATCCGGATGCGGTTATCACCTTGCCGGCAAGCAGTTGAATGAGGTCTCTGGCCGTTCCATCGCGGTGCCGACCTTCGCAAACAGGACGACAACGTACAAAATCGAACAGGAACTGACAGACGAAGTCCGGAGGGAGCTGATCCGGCGAACGCACTTTAAAGTCGTACCGGAAGATACCGGCGACATCGTAGTCACAGGAGAAGTTCTGAATTACAACGCTGTGCCTGTCATTTTCGACCCGAACGGCAGGGGTGCGGCATACACGATCCTGGTCGATCTCAGTGTCCGCGTTCGAGAGGCCGATACCGGGAAGATTTTGTTTCAAAACGATCGCTGGACGTTTCGTGAGGTATTCGAGCTGGCACAACATTCCGGTGAATTCGTACCCGAGGATCCGGCCGCCGTCGAGCGTCTGGCCCGGCGGTTTGCATCGACGCTGGTGGCATCGCTCCTCCACTCCAAATGAAATTTTCGGAATTCACTCGGTATGAACCCAACGAGAACTGCAACGTTTTCGTTTTCGCATGCGAAGACGACTTTCTCGTAGAGGAGTCGCGGCCGATATGGCAGCGAATATTCGGCAGGCATTCCGGAACCTTCAAAACAGCTCTATTCGAAAAATATTCGGCGAAAGAATTCGATGAAATTCCTACAGGTCGTCTCATGGAAGATGCTCTGACGCCGTCCTTGTTCAGTCAAAGCCGTATCGTTTTCGTAATGGGTGCGGACAGGCTGACAAAAACCCGAATCGAAGACTTAAACAACCTTCGAACCATACCCAGCTCATCGCTGCGAATTGTTCTTGGGACGAATACGCGTAAAGCTGTCGAGATATGGGCAAAGATGTTCCCCGTGGTCGAGATCGATTCTCTAAGGATTGCCGACGTTGCAAGATGGCTCATGGAAAGGTACAGCCTGAGTGCCGAAATTGCCCGCTATCTTATTGACAGTATTGGTACTGATTTATATCAACTCCACAATGAAATTGAAAAACTGAAGACATATGTCGGCAACTCCGGTCCGATTGAGGCGAAAGATATCGATGCTCTAATCCTGCGATCTGAACAGTTTGGCCCATTCGAGCTGGATGATGCCGTGCTGGCTCGCGATTACAAGAAAGCTGTACAGGTTGTCGGGTCCATGCTTGATGACGGAGTCGAGCCGCTGATCGTTCTTTCTCGCATCGTTCGCGTCTGGCGGCAGCTCTTCATCGGAAAGTCCGTCGTTGGAAAAAAAGGAGCGAAAGACGCCGCGGCCGCCGCGATGGTGCCGGCTTGGAAAGCTTCGGAATTTGCGGCATCCTGCAGGAAATTTGAATGGAAGCAGCTCGCGGCAGGTTTCCGGCTGTTGCTGAGCGCAGACCGGGCGCTAAAGACATCGACGCCGAACCCAGAGGGATACTTCGACGTGATGCTTTGGAAGATGATTGCGTAGTGCTACGCAGCAGGCAGGCTGTTAACTCGCTTCGTCAAACGCGACTTGTACCGCCGTGCGGTGTTTTTCTTGATCACCCCTCGCTGGACCGATCTGTCGATAACGCTGAGGGTTGCGGGCAGAAGGGTCTTCGCATCTGCCGCTTTGCCGCCGGTGATTGCAGTACGCAATTTCTTCATCTGCGTCTTTAACTTATGCCGATTCATTTGATTAGTCAGGCGCCGCCGCTGGCTCTGACGATGACGCTTAACTGCGGATGGATGGTTGGCCATCGAATCTCCTTGAAAAAGATAATCATAACAGATTGCGGCGAGAGTCGGAAACGCACGCAGAAAAACTCCTAAGTTAGGAGAGGAGTTGCAATCTTGTTGAATTGAAATAGGCTTGCGTTTGTATCTTGTTGCGGCGCATTTCTCTTCCCGGCACCCGAGAAGCCGCATGGTATAATCCGGCCTACGGGATGAAAAAAAGCATTCGGATCGGCGACGGTGTTGCCGAGTTTTTCGGAACGCACGACGGAAACATCAAATATCTCGAGTCCCTCCTTAAGGTTCAGGTCCACATTGACGGCGAAAACAATCTGACAATCGACGGCGAGGACGACCATGTTCAGCTCGTCGAGCGTCTTGTCGAGGACTATGCTCAACTGCGGGCCGAAGGAGTGAAGTTCACAAACGGTGATTTGAAGTCGGTCATACGGATCATTTCCGAAGACACCTCGCAAAGTTTACGCGGAGTGGTTTCCACCACGAAAAGCCTACAGGCTGGGAAGAGAAATGTCTCTCCGAAGACCCTAAACCAGAAGCTCTACCTCGAGGCTATCGAGAAGAACGACATGGTTTTCGGGATCGGGCCGGCGGGAACAGGCAAGACGTACTTAGCCGTGAGCATGGCTGTGCGAGCGCTGCTTGAAAAGAGAATCAGCCGTATCGTTCTGACGCGGCCGGCAGTGGAGGCGGGTGAACGGCTCGGATTTCTGCCGGGCACACTGCAGGAAAAAATCGATCCTTATTTGAAGCCGCTGTATGACGCCCTGTACGACATGCTCGATGTTGAACGGGTCGACCGCAATATCGAGCGCGGGATCATCGAGATTGCACCTATTGCATTTATGCGCGGCAGGACGCTGAACGACTCCTTTGTTATTCTCGATGAAGCCCAGAACACCACTGCCGAGCAGATGAAGATGTTTCTGACGCGTATCGGATACAACAGCAAGGCTGTAATTACCGGCGACATCACTCAAGTCGATTTGCCGCTCGGAAAGATCTCCGGCCTCATCGAAGCCCGCGCTGTGATTTCCGGTGTTGAAGGAATTTCCTTCATTCATTTCGATGAGCGGGACGTGGTCCGCCATCCCCTCGTGCAGCGGATCGTGCGGGCTTACGAGTCTTACAGTGCCCAGAACATCGCCCGGCAGCAATCGCTGCAATTCGGACAAGATGCAGCCTCCACCTAAACAAAATTTCGCGGTTATTAACAATCAGCGCAGGCACACGATCGACAGAGGGAACGTCCGCAACTTTCTCAGATCACTTGTTCCGGAGCTTGGCATCGGTCGTCGTGAGTTTGCAGTCGTTTTCATTTCTGATGAAAGGATCCGGCAGTTGAATCGGGATTACCGTGGTGCGGATAAACCGACAGATGTCTTATCGTTTCGCGGAGACGGCAAATACCTTGGTGATATTTTGATCTCGTCCGAGACTGCATATAATCAATCACGCAAATCCAGCACGCTCAGTTTCGAATCGAATGTGCGCAGGCTCATCCTGCATGGATTATTGCATTTAGCAGGTTACGATCACGAAACCGACAATGGCGAAATGCGCGCTATAGAACGTCGCTTACGGCGAAGGTTCCAATGTTAAGCGGAATCGAAGTTCTGATCGCAATTGGCTTCATCGTCGCCCTTTCCTTGATGTCGACGATCGACGTCGCATTCATGAACGCCAATAAAGTCTCGGTACGCCGGCTGGTGGACGGGCCGAAAGGGAAAGCGGCGGCGTCACTTGCAACGCTGCTCGATACTCGCGCGGAAGTGCTCACCTCTATTCACATCCTGATTCAGTTGTTGATGGTGTCCGGCGCGGTTTTGCTATTTGCTGTATTCGAGCGTACAGCGATGCCATATACAGGTTCAGTTTTGGCTGCGGTTGTAGTGTTGATGTTTTTCATTTTGATTTTCCGGCACTTGATTCCAAGAATTATTACTTACCGAAATCCCGAGGCTGTTCTGGTCCATATATTTCCGATCCTCAGGACCGTGCATCTGACTTTGACTCCGATTTCTCGGCTACTGATGTCTGGTCTGAACTATTTCCACCGGCCGGAAGCCGGCGCTGAGCCTGAAAAGGAAGAGGAAGCCTCTGAAGAAGAAATCCAGGCATTCATTGACGCAGGTCAGGAAGAGGGACTCCTTGAACGGGACGAAAGTGAAATGATTCAGTCTATCGTCCAGTTTGGGGACAAAGTCGCGCGCGAGGTCATGACACCGCGTACTCAAATGATCGCCATCGATATCAATTCTCCCGTCGAAAAACTGATTCAACTAATGGTGAGCAAACGCCATGCGCGTATTCCCGTTTACCGGGACGATCTCGACAATATCGAGGGTATCGTTCACGAACGGGACTTACTGCGTGTGTGGCAGCGCGGCGAGAAAATCGAGAGTGTCCGATCTCTGATCAGGCCCGCCTATTTTGTGCCGGAGACCAAGCCCATTAATGATCTGCTTCAAGAGATGAAGCAGAAGAGTGATCAAATGGTGTTGGTCATTGATGAGTATGGCGGGGTTTCCGGTTTGATCACGATGGAAGACCTGGTTGAAGAGATTGTTGGAGAAATCTACGACGGTTCGGAAGGCAACGGTGAGAAAGCAATTGAGGAAAAGAACGGCGCATTTATCGTTCCAGGTACGCTCGAACTGGGAATGCTGGAAGAAAAAATGGGCGTACCGTTAGTCGCCGAGACCGGTTGCACCACAGTTGCGGGTGCGGTCATCGAACTTTTCGGAAGGATCCCTGCCGCCGGCGAAAAGATCGAGCACGGCGGAGTCGAAGTTGAAGTGCTTGAAGCCGATCGGCGGCGAGTGCGCCGCTTGCGAATCAAACCTCTGGTGCCGAGGCGTATGACGTCCTAGCTCGTGGAGGCACGATGAAATCCGGATTCGTGTCCATTGTCGGCCGTCCAAATTCCGGAAAGTCTACGCTGCTCAACCGCGTCGTTGGCGAAAAAGTCTCCATTGTTGCCGACAAGCCTCAAACGACCCGCCATATCATCCGCGGAATCGTCACAAGACCCGAAGGACAGATTGTGTTCTTGGACACGCCGGGCGTTCACAAACCCGTCTATCGGATGAACGAACGCATGATGGACGCGGTTCGGGAAGCAATGGCCGATGTCGACGTTATCTTGCTGATCGTTGATTCCTCTTCGGAATTCGGGCGAGGCGACGAGTTTACGCTTCGCTTACTGAATCCGGTGAAGAAGAAAAAGTTTTTGCTGCTTAATAAAATCGACTTAATTGAAAAAAAGAACCTGCTTCCGCTGATGGAACACTACTCGAAGCAAGGTGAATTTGAAGAGATCATCCCTGTCTCTGCGCTGAAAGGCGAGAATGTTGAAAATCTGGTAAATCAAATTCTTCAACATCTCCCTGAAGGTCCGATGTTTTATCCGGCGGAGCAAATCAGCGATCAACAGGAAAGGGCAATTGCTGCCGAGATGATTCGCGAGAAGTTGATTGTTTTTACCGAAGAGGAAATGCCGTACTCAACAGCCGTCGTGATCGACCGTTTCGAAGAGGAGGAAAGGCTACATCGCATTCACGCGAGTATCTTTGTCGAGCGGGAGTCGCAAAAAGCGATCATCATTGGAAAGGCGGGGCAAAAGCTAAAGCAGATTGGAACCGAGGCGCGGAGAGAATTGGAGAGGTTCTTCGGAAGAAACGTCTTCCTGGAGCTGCATGTAAAGGTCAAAAAACATTGGCGCGACGATGAGCAAACCCTGAGAAGCCTCGGGTATAAGTTCTGAGCTATGAGTTATCAGTTGTGAGGTTTGAGCAAGCCGTTTTACTCAAAACTCAAAGCTCAGAACCAATTCACCACGTGTTGTACGGCGTGCCTTGGGATGATATGGCAGTCGAACCACTATGGATGTTGACGATGCCGCTCTCGGTCTGATCCGGTGAGGCAACCGATGTATCGTTCACGGGCTCCCAGGTTGAATTGGAATTCGTCATAGGGTCCACTGGAAGCTCACGGAAATACCCTGCATCCACCAAATCCTGAAGGCTGGTGGGAGCCTTTTTCTTATCCGCTGTATATTGATCGATGATGCGCCGCATTTCGCGTAAGTTGTCTCTGAGAACGGTTTCTTTGGCGTTCAGAACCACGGCCTTATAGATGGGTATAGCGATCGACGCAAGGATGGCGATGATCGTGATGACGATCATCAATTCCAAGAGCGTAAATCCGATCCTACCAGTCCTTATATTTCGTTCCATCCTGCGCAGTCCCCTGCGATTTCGTATACACGTCAAAGACGTTTTGCCCACCCCAGGAGGTGCTCTTTGGGTCGTCCTGATTAGAGCGTAAGCCCCAGTCGGTGGAATTCGTCATGGGGTCGACGGGTAACCGCCTCAACAGTTTTAATTTCTTGCCGACCGTCCCGTTCAAATCCACACCATCGACGAGCACTTGTAGCTTTTCCGGATAACCTTCAGTATCAACCTTCACGGGGATCAATCCGCGATCTGATGAATCCTTATATTTGTCGATGGCTGTGCGGATTTCGCGCAGCGCTTCCCGAAGCTCAATTTCCTTCTCGCGTCGGATCGAGTTTCTGGCCAGGGGCACGGCGACACCGACAAGAATTGAAATGATGAAGACGGTGACGATCAATTCGATCAGCGTGAAGCCGCGCGCCTTCTGAAACTGTTTCATGGCGCTAAAATGCGCACCTCCGCTAATTGGCCGGCAGCCACGTTCTGTTGTGGATCGCGTACACGAAAATCGGTTATTCGGATTGTCGAATCACCACCGCGCGGGCCGCGGGCAACAACCAATGTTACAAGATTGCCGGTTCCCGAAACCGCGGCTGCACCCGGTGGACGCTCCATTGAAATGCGAACCGTGCCGCTTTCGCTCTCGGTTCTCTGAACAAATGAAACGATCTGTCCGTCCCGGCTGAGCAGGCCGCCTTCCCGGATTTCCCGGATTTCGACAGCTCCCGGTTCAAATGCGAGCGTCAGGTCCACACCAAAGAAATCGTTTCCAGTTCCGGCGATGTTGAGCGTTGCGGTTCCCGTCGGTGGTACCGGGACGGGGGACGGTGAGAATGTTACGGTCGAATTCGTCTGACGCACCGCTTGCGGTTGGGTGTTCGGCGGAGCTGGCGGCTGTGCGCCAGGTGCGGGTGTTACCGCAGGCGGCTGCCCTCCAGCCGGAGGCTGTGGAGCCGGAGGTGCGGGCTCCGGGCTGGGAGTTGCCCCTGGCGCGGCCGCGGCCCCTTGAGCTGCGAGTGCACGTAAACGCGGAACGGTTTCGGATCCCGTGTACAAACCCCGCATGTTCGTAGCGGTTATGTTAGGCATGCGGAGAATATGCGGCGTAAGCATTACGATGATTTCAGTCTGGTCACGGGTTTTCTGTTCCTGCGCGAAAAAGTATTTCAATACCGGAATATCCTTCAACCCCGGAAGGCCGTTCAATGACGTCGCTTCCGTTTCCGTGATGATTCCACCCAAAATGTTTGTCTCACCCTCGGCCAGCCGGATTTCATGTTGAACCTGACGGTTCGTCAGTACGGGTTGGGTCACGCCGCCGACGTTTCTGTCTCCGGCGAGAGCGCGCACCTGAACCATCACAGTCATGGAGATCTCGTGGTTGAGGAGCACTCGAGGCGTTATATCTAAGTTTACGCCAACGTCCACGAATTGGAAGTTGACAACCGGCGTTCCCGTTGCTCCAACGAAAGCCGGCTGAAAGCTTCCAGATGCAATTGGCACCTGCGACCCGATGCGGATCGACGCAAGCTTTCCGTCGGTGGCTCGAACTTGAGGGTTCTGAATGAGCCTGGTGTTCGAGCTGGTTGCCAAAAATTGTGCCGTTGCCGGCGGAATAGTCAGCGCGTATTGCGAGCTGGTACTCGGCAAATTATCTAAACGAAACGCCGATCCAGACGTCGATGTCCCCGAGGTTGTTCCAACGGCAGCTATGGCTGTTCCCTGGGGCGGCAAAATTCCCAGTTGCCGTAAAGTACTGCGATCAACTTCCAAAATAGTAGCGTCAACCAGGACTTCGGGCCTGGCTTTATCTAAGTCTTCGATGATTTTTTCGGCAATTGCGATTCGGTCCGCCGTATCCCGAACAATAATCGCGTTCATGGCCGTGCTCTGCATCAAATACCGCATGTTGAGCAGTGTGCGAAGCGTCGTGATGGCCTCGGTCAACTCCGTCGATGTCACGCTGTTTGTCAGGTAGATCGTCTTCAAAACGAGTTCTTCGTAGTCGCGCCGTTTTGTTTGGTTATCCGGCGAAACGAGAATCGTTGTTTTGTTGATAGGCTTCCAGAACGATCGGGTTTGCAAAGAAAGAATATCCAGAGCTTCGAAGATATCCACCCTGTTTAAATCGATTTGAATCCTGGTGCCTCGGAAATCCGGATCGAAGATTACGTTGAAACCTGCCAGGTCGCCCAAAGTTTCGTAAGCCATCCTGCTGTCCTGCGTGATGTGGATGTCAATGGGGCCTCTCGTCCTGGGCTCGAGTTGAGCTTGTGGCGTTGGATCCGTGCGTGTGTCTTGCTTCAGTTGTTCGAATTGAAGTTCAAGTTGCTGGCTGCGGTTCGTCAGAATCTCATTGACCTTCGCTAGCTGCTGTGCCGCCAGCGTGTGTGTCGGATCTATTTCGAGGACACGCATGAATTCCGCCTTCGCGGTTTGATAGTCGCGATTGTCGACGGCACGACGTCCCGATTCAAAGTGTTCGAATGCCGCTTTGTAACGCGACTGTTCGTATTTGAGCCGGTACTCGATATTTCGGGGGTCCTTGTCGAGCGCCGTTTTGTACTCCGTCATCGAGGTTTCATAGTCCTTGTCCAGGTCGGCACGGGTTCCCCGCTTGAAGGCCTTATTACCGGCGCAGCTTGCGACGCTGATTGATAAAACAACAACAAGAGCGAATAATGTGGTGGGTTTAAATCCGTAGTGCACGTTCATTTGCCTAGCCTTGCATGATTGATCAAAGAAAAAGGATTTTTGCCGTCAAGCTCTGGCTGACCGATCTGGTCCTGACGACAATAAGCTTCTTTTTGGCTTACCGGTTGCGTCTGCTGTTCGAAGTGAAAGGGCATACCGTGATGCCCGTTCAAGTGTATTTTTGGCTTGTTGCAATCATCCTTCCAACCTGGGCCTTGCTGTTGCCTTTGTTCTCGGTCTATTCCGAACCCACGCTGCCGCCATTGACGCAAATCGGCCGCCTTTCCAAGGCGATAGGTTCCGCCTGGCTGCTGATGGCCGTATTGATCTCTTTTGTGAATCCGGATGCCTCGAACCGGATCATCCTGCTCCTCACTCTGGTCATCAACTACATCCTTCTTGTTTCGTATCGAGTCGTTTTGATGAAAGTCACCAAATATGGCGCTCTCGATGTGCGCCATGTGGCGGTCGTCGGCAACCACAACGGAGCCTATGAATTTGCGACAACGATCGAGCGTCAGGATATCTGGGGTCTGAAACTGATCGGAGTGTTCAGGCGTGATGAAGTCCGGGAAGTGTTGGAGGGCGGAGGCGTGGATGAGTTGATCATCGTCGTAGATCGGGAAAGCCTGAACGACTACACCGACACTTTTCTCCTCTGTGAAGAACTCGGCGTCACGGCCCGGGTGGTTCTTAATTTCTTTCCTCATTCGATTGCGCGCATGGAGTTGCATGAGTTCGAAGGTTTTCCGCTCCTGTCGTTCAGCACCACTCCAACCAACGAAGTCTTGATGTTCGTGCGCCGGGTTGTGGATATTGTTTTAGCCGCCATCATCCTCCTCATTTTTGGTCCCGTGGTCATGTTGCCGGCAGCGATCCTCATTAAGCTCACCTCGCCGGGACCGGTGTTGTTCAAGCAAAGGCGTTGTGGCCTGAACGGCCGTGTGGTCACCATGTATAAGTTCAGGTCCATGGTTGATAATGCCGAGCAACTTCGGGTCGAACTCGAGGCCTTCAATGAAATGGATGGCCCGGTGTTTAAGTCCTCCCGCGATCCGCGGATCACAACCGTTGGGAAAATCATCCGTCGCCGGAGCATTGACGAACTGCCGCAACTCTTCAATGTTTTGCAGGGCCATATGAGCCTTGTCGGTCCCCGGCCCCCAC
>JACXTT010009000.1_pt1 | contig 13708 bp, 12 predicted proteins | sample 9270951 | NCBI WGS metagenome assembly JACXTT01 (sample SAMN15532306, study PRJNA645909) | rock metagenome | isolation source: weathered quartz diorite | place: Puerto Rico | collected 2017-06-21 | reverse complement strand
GATTCGCGGTCGAATATCATTCTTCAATCGGACGATTCGATCATCGTCCCCGAGTACAAGCCCAGCGTGCAGGTGGTCGGTGCGGTCAACGCGCCCGGCAGCGTGCTGTGGGAGCGAGGCAAGGACCTGAACTACTACCTGAACGCGGCGGGTGGGCCGAGCTGGCGAGCGGATAAGGGTCGAACGAGCGTGCGTTACGCCAACGGTGAGGTGCAGACACGGCACCGCGTTCTGGGGTTCTTCCGGAGCGACCCTACGCCTGGCCCGGGTTCCGAGGTCCTTGTGCCGGTGCGGGACACGACTGCCCGCGGCACCGACGCCCTCGCCGTGGTCGGCGCGCTGGCGCAGCTGATTACCGCCACGGCGACGGTGATCATCGTCTCGAAGCGCTGAGCAAGCGGCGTGGCGTCGTCACAGCGCAAGGTTGCCGATGTCATTTGTCACCTCAAGCGCTTCCAGCCGCCCGTGCTCACCGGAGTGGTGACGTTTCGACTGGACGACGCGCCGCTCACTGACCTTGTATTCGTGCGGCTGCTGGAGCGTTTTGGCTTCGGCGCGGAGTTCGCGGTCGCGGCACGCGCTGTCGGTCACGGACTTCACCTCCGGACCAGCCATCTTCGTAAGCTGATCCGCCGAGGGCACACCATCGCTAATCATTCTTTCTCCCATGGCGCCGCACCTGCCACCTTGGACGACGCGGTGCGTGAAGTTGCGACAGCCGCGGAATGGTTCGAGATGAACGGCATTCCGACCTGGAGCTTCGTTCAGCCCGGCTCATGGGTCGGCGACGGGCCGGGGCACCTCACGGATCGCCCGACGGCAGAGCGGCTCTCGGCGGCCCTCGACCATCGCTACATCCTCTTGGAGGGATATGGAGGGACGCCCCAGGTTCGCATAGACGCTACGGCGCACCAGCGGATGGGACTCTCGCACGCCACTATCGATTACATGTCATGGTCTCAGGTTCGCAACCTCCTGGAACAGGTGGCGCGCGATCGCCTGTTCGTGCAGATCGTCTGTCACACCGCGAAGGCGGTCAAGACGCGAGCGGGGGTCGCGCTTGCGTACCGCCTCGGACGGTTCCTGTCGCTGTGTGCGAAGTACGAGCGAGCTGGCCTAATCCGGTGCCTCGGTCTTCCAGGGGCCATTTTCGCAGCGGAGGGCGGCGGAGAGTGCCTCATCGAATCCCTAATCCCGGAGCGCGGCCCGACCGTTCGATGCGTCTTCAAGGAAGACCTCGTGCCCGGGGTCAGCTATCGCTTCGAGTGCGTCACGACCGACGAGACCAAGGCGCCGGCGACATCTCTTGTCGACGAGCGCTCCAGGACGACCACGCCAATAGCCCTGCGACGTCGCGACGGACGCTGGGCAGCCCGCTTTGGCGTCGAGCGGATGGGGAACTGGCAGCTCAACCTCGACGCTGATGCCCGCCGGATTCAGGCCGCCACCCTCACCGTGGCCTAGACAACCACGCAACCCCGAAAACGCTCCGTGACCGAGACGCCATACCACCCCGCCCGCTATTGGACGGACCGCTTCCGAAAGCGTCTGGACCTCGACGCAACCGGGTACCACGGATTGGGCGTCGGCATGAACCAGTGGATCTATCGGCGGCGACGCGCCGCCGTGCGGCGCCTGTTACAGAAGCATGACGTTCGCGTCCGCGGCGCGATGGTCGCCGAGATGGGAGTGGGAACCGGTTACTGGATCGAGGAATGGCACCGGCTCGGTGCGGCCCACGTCCTTGGCGTCGACATTACAGCCGTGGCCGTGGAGACGCTCGCGCAGCGCTATCCGGAATACCGCTTCGTTCAAGCCGACATCGGCACCCCCGACGCCGTCGCCGGACTCGCGCCCCGCGACGGATTCGACCTCGTCGTGGCGATGGAGGTGCTGCTCCACATCACCGACTCGAGTCAGTTCCAGGTCGCCCTGAACACGATGGCGCGGCTAACGAAGCCGGGGGGCTATGTCCTGTTAAGCGACCTGTTCCTGTCCAGGGAGGTCACGGCATATCATCAGGTCTCGAGAACGCTGGACGAGTACCAGGGCGCCATGAGCCGGCACGGTTTTCGCCTCGTGGACCGGGTTCCGGTGTTCTTCTTGCTTCACCCCTCGGAATTCGAGAAACACGGCGTGTGGCGTTGGACGGCGCGGCAACGGTGGCGCCTCATCGCAAAGAGCCTACACTTAATGCCGGCTCTCGGTTGGCTGCTTGGCGCCCCGCTCTACGTAGTCGACTCCGTGGCGGCGCTCGCTACCCGCCAGGGGCCGTCGACCCACCTGACCCTTTGGCAACGAAGTCCTTTGTGGCAGGACGGATACCATGGAAGAGCGACTGACCGTGCGAGATGAGCCGATCCCGAAAGGATCGCTCATCGAGGTGACCGAGCCGGCTCCCCGCAGCACGCCGCCCCTGCTGCTTCGCGGCGTTGTCGAACTGCTTCGGGGTTGGCGCCTCCTCGTGGGCATCCCGTTCGCCGCCGCGGTGGTGGCTGCGGCGGTCACTCTCGTTCTCCCCTACCGTTACGAAACCGATATCACCATCGCTCCACAAACGGGCGCCTCGGCGGCGCTCGGCCAATCAGGGTTGCCAAGCCTCGGGGGCGGCTTTGCCAGCGTCGCGGCCATCGCTCAGGGACTGGGTCTAGGATCGGGACTCGCCGGCGGCTCGGCCCTCGAGTACTTCTCCGCGCTCGTCAGGAGTCGCCGGGTGGCCGAGCAAGTCTTGTTGGCTCCGCTCCCGCCGGCCATCGACCCATGGACTCCCCACGCCCGTAACCTGCTGGAGGTCTACCGCCTGCGTCACCCAACCCTCCGCGAAAACCTTGAGTACGGTCAGCGGATATATGAGAAGGTCGTAACCGTGAGCGTCGAGCCCGCGAGCGGGCTCCTCGCCATCCACGTGCAGGCGCCCACATCCGACCTTGCGCTCGTGATGGGAAAATTCGTGCTGAACGCGCTCAACGAGGCGAATCTCGACGTGAAACACCAGTACGCGCGCGCACAAGTCGCCTTTATGAGCGACCAGTCCGACGAAGCGCGCAGCGCCCTCGAAGCCGCCGAGGATTCGCTGCTCGCGTTCTACCGCGCCAACCGGACCTACCAGCCGTCCCCCACCCTCGTGTTCGAAGAGGGGCGCTTGAAGCGTCGGGTCGAGCTGGCCCAGGCGGTTTATACGAGTCTCACGCAGCAGCGCGAGGCGGCGAAGATCGCTGCAGCCCAGAACGTCCCCGTGTTCTCAATTGTCGATGCACCAAACGCACCCGCGTTGCGCGCCTTCCCGAAGCGCACACGTACCGTGGCATTCACCGCGCTCCTCGTGCTGCTGGTCGTTACGATGTTCCTGCTCTTCCAAGCGTTCTATCTCGTGGACCCCGAGGCCAAGCTGGCGACCAGCCTCGAACTGCGCGGTGCCCTCCGCCAGACCATCCGTGAGGTGTGGAACGCGTACGCACGTGTAGTCGGCCGCAGAGCTCGATGACGGCCCGCGACGCCGAGGCCCTGTCCCACGTGCCGACCGGCCCTCGTCTAAGGGCCACGAGCGGGACGGCCCTCGCGGTCAGCGTTGCCGGGGCCATCCTGGTGGCGGTCGGTCTGGCGAACGATTCGCCTCAAGCGGCAACCCTCGGAATGATGATTGCCCTATGCCCGCTCTTGATCGCGCTTTCCCTCAAGCCGGTCTGGGCGTTCGGCGCATGGCTGTTGGCTACGGCTGCGCTCAACGTCACGCTGTTTCAGGTTTCGTTCAATCTCGGCCCCAGGCTCTACTTGCTCGATGTGTTTTGTCTGGTAACCGCTTTGGCAGCGGTGGCCTATAGTCGTCAGCACGCTGAACGCGACCGGAATGCGGCGTCCCGAACGACGGCCGTATTGGTCGTGATCATGGCATTTGCCGCGTTACAGTCGGCACGGGGCGCGTTGGCGGGTCATGTCATGTCGGACAACCTAGGTACGCTGCGGAGGTTGTTCATCTATCCCACCGCAGGGTTCCTGATCGCGTACGCCTTCCTGCGGGTGCCCGCAAACGTACGCTCGATGACGCGCGCGCTGTGGGGTGCCTGCGCGCTCTTAGCGGGCATCTTTGCCTATCGCCTTCTCACGGGCTCTGGCTATCGCGCCGAAGCGTTCGAAGCGAACCAAGACGTCATCCGTTACCTGTCCTACCCGGAAGCGTTGACCCTCATCACCGGTGCCACGCTCGCGCTGAGCCTGTGGATCTGGACGCATCCACGGAGGCACTCGAGTGGATGGGTGCTGGTCGGGCTCGCCTGTGTGGCGTTGGTCATCGCCTCTAACTATCGCACCTCGTGGATTGCCCTGGCCGTCGGTCTGGTCAGCGCCGCGGCGGCGATCGCCTCGCGCAGCCCGGGAAAGAGTTTGCGCCTGTTGGGAGTCGCGGTCACAGGATCCGGGCTTCTCGTGGTCGTGCTACTTCTGACTCCACTCCACGAATTGCTGGCCCGAAAGCTGTCTTCGGTCAATCTCGCCCAGACGGGCACCTGGCGATGGTTCTCCTGGCTCCAAGCCTGGCGCGTCTTCCGGGAACACGTGTGGTGGGGCGTCGGCCTCGGATATCGGCACGCATTCTGGACGCCCGGTGACAGCTTACAAGCAGGCACGGTCGTGACGGGCAACGAGATTCACAACGACGCCTTGTGGATCCTCGTGAACACGGGGGTCACCGGCCTCCTGCTTTGGCTGGGCATCGCCGGCCTGCTGATCCAGGGAGCGCTCCGCTCTCTGCGAACTTTGTCCGACCCTGTCGTCCTCGCCATGTTGTGCGCCGCCTGTGCTTTGATGGGCGCTGTGACGGTGAGCGCGATGCTTCAGCCGACGCTCTCGCTGGGCGGTACCGGCGTCTGGCTGGGCGCCGTGGGCGCCCTCTTCGTGAGGACCGAGGAATGGACGCGGGCCGCGTAATGCGAGTCGCGCCCGGCGGCGCTTGACCGCCCCGCCGGTCCCCCCCCGGTTTCGACCCCCCCGCGCCGTCTGGCTCGTCGGGTACGTTACGGCCGCATCCCTCGCCTTACGGCTCACCTCGGCACTCCTCACCGTACTCGTGGCACGCGCGTATGGAGCGGCTCTCTATGGCGCCTACTCCATTGCTACGGCGTACGCGAGCTTGGCCACGCTATTTCCGGACTGCGGCCTCGACCTCCTGATCATCGTCGAGGGCGGTCGTGCTCGCGATCGCCTACCGTGGTTGGTGCGTGTAGGGCTGCTCGTCAAGAGCTGGCTATCGATCCTCGCATGGATCGTCGTTGCCGCCCTAGCGCTCGTCTTGCCGTACAACGCGCTAACGTTTGCTCTGATTCTGATCGCGACGGCGGGCGCTCTCGCCGCGAACTACCAGCAGACGTATTACGCAGCGTACCTGGGTGAGGAGAGAAACGACCGAGCAGCGATCGCGACCGCATCCGTAGGGGCGCTCACGCTCGTGGGCACGTTCATTCCCGTCGCGCTGGGACGCTCACTGCTGGTCGCGACAGCCGGTGGGGCCGTCGGGGGGGCACTCGCCGTCGTCGCCACGGCGATGTCGTGGCGGAACCGGCTCAGTGCACTCGCGCCTGTTTGGACCGAGATCCGGCCGCTGTTGCGCCAAGCCGTCCCGTTCGCGCTGGGCGGGCTGTTTTACTACATCTACTTCCGAATCGATGTCGTGATGTTGTCGCTGTGGCGACCCGAGCAGGAGGTCGGATGGTACAACGCCGCCTACCGCCTCGTCTCCGTTTTGTACTTCATTCCCGGCTCGATCTGTGCGGCTCTCTTCTCGCGACTCTCCCAGCTCGCCGCCGCCGATAGCAGGACCCACGCGGTCTACGTCAGTCAGATGGTCCGTTACATGAGCTCCATCGCGATTGTCCTCGTCGCCATGATCGTAGGGGGAGCAGCGCTGTGGATCGCGACGATCTTCGGACGAGACTACATGGACGCCGCGCCGCTGCTCGCCCTGCTCGGGTGGTTCTTGCTGTTTCAAAGCATCAGCTTCCCTCTGGGTGATGCGCTCTCGACCAGCGGACGGCAAATCCACCGCCTCAAGGTCATGGGGGCCGCGGCCATCTTGAATGTCCTGCTTAACTTGGTCGCGATCCCGCTGTGGGGACCGCGCGGGGCCGCCTGGGCGACGCTCGCCACCGAGGCATTCGTTGCTCTCGGCTACTGGTGGATCGTGTATCGGGGTCAGCCCGATCAGCGACGCTTCTCCTGTCTAATCCCGGCTGCCCTCGGTACAGTCGCTATTCTCGGCGGCAAGGCGGCGGTACGCGTATTCTCGCTCATGCTACCCGCGGAGGCGCTCGTGTTGTTCGCGGTCGCGAGCATCGCGGCCATCGTGTCGAACTGGCTCCTGACCGCAGTCAGCACGCGGGGACCGGGCTGAGATCATCGGCGGGGTAACTATCTGTAGAGATACACCGTGAAATCGTTCGCCCGATAATCGTGTCGTAGCACAACGCGAGGCGTGACGGCGCGCTGTAGCGTTTCTAGAACCTCGGATGGCGATGCGTAGTAGCTCTCAGGATCCTGGTTGGAGCTGTGCGCGCTCAAGAAATTCACCGCCACGGCGTTGCGACAGCAGGCAAACATAGCGCGCACGTACGCCGCCACGTACGTGGCCCATAGCGCGTGTGGGAGAAAGAATAGACCCGATCCGACCACGACATCGAAGGCGTCACGATCAAAGGGCTGCTCCAGCAGATCGCGGCATTCGAAGTGGCCTCGGGGGTATTTCGTACGCGCTATCGTGATCATCTCAGCGGAAAGGTCGATTCCGCAGTAGGCGGCAATCGTGATCCGTTTCGCGTCCAGAAACCCAATGAGATCACCGAATCCACACCCCACATCGAGGATCGTCCGTCCCGAGAGATCAGTGACCTGACACAGGATGTCAAACCGGGAAGCCTGGGACGCGTCGCTGTTCCACAAAGTGCGGACGTCGTTCCCGTAAGTCTCGAGCCGCTTCCGAAAATGTTCGAGGTACAGCTGCCGGTAGGCGGCGAGCTTGGTCAGGTCGCGTGCATCGCTCATCTAGTGCACGCCTAGACCCACACCGACCGCCTCGGTCAGGATCTCGAGTTCGGCAGTCACGATGTGCTTCGGATCGCACAGCTCTCGAACGTGCGTTGCCGCGGACATCCGAGCGGATTCGTAAAAGTCGCGATCCCCTACCAGCCGCGTCACGGCCGATCTCAGACCTCGAACATCTCCTCGGGTCACGAGGATCCCATCGACGCCATCGCGCACGTACTCCGGGATCGCAGCCACTCGGTACGCCACGACGGGGCGGCCAAGCGCCATCGCCTCGCACATTGTGACCCCCTGGGTATCGCGCCCCGTCGGATTCAAGAGAATCGCGAACCGCGCAAGCACTTCGGGCAACTCGGCATGCGGCACCATGCGCGGCTCAAAAGACACGGGCGCCCGGAACCGCTGTGCCAGCCGTCGATATCGGTCGAGCTCTGTTCCCTCGCCAATGATAGTCAAGGTCCCGACAGGAGGTTCAGAGCGAGCGTCGAACGCCCGAATCGCATCTGCAAAGCCGTACAGGCGGTTCGAGAGGTCACGCAACATCACAGCTGACCCCGCGGCCCCGGTCCCGCGCTGAACGGCGAACAAATTCGTATCGATGGGATTCGGGATCACGCGGATCGGGAGTCGTGGGAGGAACAATCCACGCCGGATGCGGCGGGCCATCCATCGCGAAACCGTCACGATGGGATATCGCGCACCTCGGAGGAGACGGCGGAGGAAGAGCTGCTGCCGCACCACTCGAGGTATCACTCGGAGCCGTTTGTGCTGCAGCTCCCACCAGTCGGCGGGCCGAGGAATGGTCAGCGCCCACAGCGCCTCGGCCCCGTGTAGCCAGTATACCAACGGTACGTCGACAGCGCGCAGCGCGCGCCTCCAGCGCCAGCGCGGCGCGTGTACCGCGACGACTTGCGCGCCGAAGGCGCGGGTCAACTCAGGCAGCCGCTCGATAGGGGCACCGACGACGCGGACTCCCCCGTGCCGGTATTCGTTGGAGGGACCGGGCACGAGCACCAGCACTTCCACGCCCGCCTGCGCGTAACGCTCGGTGCGCGTGGTGAGGAAGGTCGCGTTGTAGGGCTGTGCCTCCGAGGGGTACCCGGGAGCCCAGAGCGCTATCCGCGGGGGGGCCTGCGTCGCCTTCACGTGGCCTCAGGATCGAAACAGGTTGAGAAAAGCCCCTTCGTATTGGGCCCAATTGAAGCGCTCCCGTACCGCCGCCTGTCCCCGCGCTCCGTAGGCACGGCGTCGCGACTCGTCGGGGAGCAGCGCGGCAACCTCCCGCGCAACGGCATCGATGTTGAAGGGATAGTCGACGACGAGACCGCAACCTGCATCAGCCACCAGAAACTGGTCCTCCGCCCCACGGGTCGTGAGCACCGCAACTCCTGCCGCCATCGCCTCGAAGATCTTAGTGGAGTATCCGTATGGGGCTTTCGGCTGAAGTGGCTCGAACAGGCTTGCCACGAGATCGAACGACGCCACATATGACATGACCTCATCGATCGGAACAATGCCGACGTACTGGACGTAGCTCTGGTTGCAGGCGAGCAGTGCCTGGAAACCCGCCTCCCAACCGTTGGTAATCGGGCCACCGAGCACTAGCTTCACGTCCACGCCTAGCTCGTTCACGCGCGCGACGATGTTGACGAGGGGTTCGACCCCACTATAGCGCGGGGCGATCACACCGAGGCGGCCGATGACAAAAGGTGCGGCGCGCACTGCGGGACGAGGGGGTGCCCCCGGTGGCGCCTGGAGTCGGGGGACGTTCGGGAGATACTCGAGGCGCCGGACTCCCATGCGCCGATATCGCTCAAGCATGAGGGGTGAAACGGTCACGACGACGTCAGCGCTCCGTGCGAGGAGTCCTTCTGCCCAAAGCAGTGGGCGTCGAAGCCGACTTGCGTGCGGGAGGACGCCGACGATCTGCTCCGCGTAGGGTTCGTGTGCATCGAAGATGACTCTGTGTCTCGGCCGAAGGAGCTTGAGCAGCCATCCGACAGGCCAAGTATGCATCTCGTGACATACAAGCACATCATGTGGCGTCCGGAGGCTCCGCCACAGCATCCAGCCCAGCACCCCTAGCAGACGATATACCGCTCGCCAGCGTGAGCCTCGTGGGCTCAGCACACGCACCCGTTCGATCCGCACGCCGTTTCTCTCTTCGATGTCTTTGCTCGTCCCGAAGCGATTCCAGGCTAGGACCGTGACGGGATGCCCTGCCTGCGTTAGGGACGTAGCCTCCTTCTCGACCCGCGGGTCGTGCTCGAACGGATCCATCAACAGCATGAGCACGACGGGCATCATGCCCCCGCGGACACCCGTAGGGCGTCCCCACGAAGCAACGCCTCCGTGCCCGCGTATCCCAGGTTGAACAGCGCGTCAATTATGGACAGACCGGGGAGGAAGGTCGCGACGCCGATTTGCGGGTACGGCACGGAGCTGAACCCCTGTTTCACAAGGGCGATCCGTCGGCGCTCAAACGGCGCTGTTTCCTGGTAGTTCGTCGCGCCACCGCCAAACAAATAGGCCGTCCCACCCACCTCCTCGACGATTGCCGCGAGCAGCTCGTTGCTTTGAAGGTCTCCCAGCGCGAGGTCGCTCGCACGAACCAACCGACAGCGCGCTCCCAACTCGGCAGCGACGGTTTGGATCAGATCCTGATTCAAGCGGGCGAGACGCGTCGGCGGCGCGGAGAGGACCTCTTGCAAGGCGGGAGCCACCACCCGGTAGTAGGGGTGCCGGCCATAGCTCGCCTGCAGCGTTCCGAGATGCTTCTTTGCCCACGACGCGTCGGGATGGCACTGTGCGTCGCAGATTGCCTGGCCGTAGCGTCCGCTCTTCCGGATCGGTACGGTCAACCACAGTGACCTGCCCTGGCAGAGGACTCGCACGCGTTGGGTATAGCTCTGTACCGAAAATTGAACACAGTCCAGCAGCACGAACACGTCTGCCCTGAGCATTTTCTCGAAATAACCCAGCCACGGCAGGTAGTTGGGCTGGTGGATCGCCACTGTTACTGAAGGACGTGCTGGGTCGGCCGTCACGCGATCAGCGCACTAACCAGCGTACCACTTCGAAGGCCTCGGCGTACATGCCTCCCATCTGCCCACCGCGCGTTCGAAGAAGGCTGCGAATAAAGTCCTCATCGATGTAATCGCGTCCGAGCTGGGAGTAGTAACACTTAAGGGCAAGCAGCTTCTTCTCCACGTGACGCACATCGAGCGAGACGAAGCAGTTCGTCACGAAGGTGAGGTTGTTCCACGGGACCTCGTAGCCAAGGATGGTCGTACGTTTGAACGCGCGAAATCCTTCCTCGGCGATGACGCTGTGATCCTGGTGGGTGTCGTGTGTCGATGGCACCAGCACGAGGTCGGGATTCGTTTCTCGCCCAAAACGCACGAGGTCCTCAAGAATATCCTGGCGGTGTTGCGGGAAGTGGCGAACCGGATATGACAGAATTTCAAGACTAGACTCGGAGACTCCCAGGGCCGCCATCGCCTTCCGCATTTCCGTCCGAAGAACATCCTTGGGCAGCCCCGGCGGAACCGATTCCTCAGCGGCTGAGAAAGCGACGCAACAGATGCGCACCCCCGATTCCACCAACCTGGCGATCGTGCCGCCGCAGCCGAACTCAGCGTCATCGGTGTGCGGAGCGAGAACGAGAACACGCTCGAAGGTGTGCATGCCGGGCTATGGATGACGTGTCACATCGAGCGGAGCACTACAGGTCAGGCAAGCGAGCGGCACACTCGTAAACATCTCCGACGAGGACGCCACCAGACGGATGGCCCCCGCATTTCGCGCCGCGGCGAGCGAATCGAGGAACCAGTCGAGGGCGTTTGGCGATGGGAGCGTGAACGAGTGGACCAGAAAGACGGTGAACCGGCCAGGCTGGCGGGCTAGCGCCCAGCCGGCCAAGATGGAGTCGCGGGTCGCGCCATTCGAGACCGTGAGGTGCCCGAGTCCCATCGCCATGTCGCTTTGCATCGTGGGAAGGGATCCGGGGTAGGCGTATGCCTCTTCGACATCGAAAAACGTGCGGAGCGCCGCGCCACGCCAGGTGTGCAGCTTGGCCGCTCCATTGAAGTAAAGGGAATCCCTCCATATGCCCGGCTGCACGAAAACCCTCGTTGGGAATCCGTGACGATGCAAGTCGATGCGCGACCCGATGATCTCTCCAATGAAGCCGGGACCCCGTACGTCCGTTCGCAGGTACCGATGCCAGCGTGAGTGGGCCACCACGCTGAATCCCGCCGCTGCCCATCCGCGAAGCTCACTCCACGTGACACGATCCGGGCCTCCCATCCAACCCGTTGGTATCGCCAACTCAGCGGTCAGGCCCCGAGCCATCAAGCGTTTCACGAAATCTCGGTCGGTCGCGAACGCGTCGTCGACCCGTATCAGTACGACCGGCGTCGAGTCGCGCTGCCGGATGGCTACCGTTCGCAAGCCATCCCCAAGGATGGCGGGATCGATGCGTACGCCCCATACGCGATAGGTGTGCTCCGACCCTGTGCTATCTCGCGCCGTGAACGTCCCCGAGGCCGTGTCAGCGACGACCTCGTAGGTCAGTTTCGCGATGGCCCCGGACGGCATCGCCATGTCCCAATCCGCATGGTGGTAGCGCGACACTCTCCCTTGCGCCGTTACAGACGCCAGGTCGCTTACGACGAGGCCCGCCCCGTCGAGCGACGGTGCTTCTGATAGATGGAGATGCCAGTCACCGTACGACAGCACGTCAACTCGAAGCACCTCAACGTGGTCCGCAAATCGGTCGCCGTCGATGTGGAACACCCACCAGCCTTCTGCGAATTGAGGATCGAAAAGGCCTGGTTCGAGACATGCCAGGACGACGGCCATCGCCACGGCGACGACTCGAGCACGGGAATTCACTGCTGCTCCTTCCGAAGCTCGTTCGACCACTCGATCGCATCGAGCAGCCTCGAGTCATGCATCCGCTTAAGCAGCGCGATATTCGGCATCACGCAATGACCGCCGATGACACCCGGGAAGTAGCGCGTGGGGGGGAGATACCCGATCTCTAGGTAAAACGAAACCACCTCGTCGTACGATACGCCGGCTTCGATCGCCATACGGTCGACGTCCTGTGCAAACGCGATCAGCAGGCCCAGATAGGTCGTCTCAGTCAGCTTGGCGAGTTCGGTAGCCTCGGGTGAAGCCAGTCGTCGCGTGCGCATACCCGCTTGCTCCAGAGCTCGCTGGACTCGAGCGGCGGACTCGGTATCGGTGGCACCGACGAACTTTGTGTAGTGAAGGAGCTCACTCTTCATTCGCGCATGTTTTCCGCGTACCGGGCTGTGCACCGCCGGAAGGGAGACACGTTCCTGAACCGCGCGAGTCGTTCCGACCGGCACGGTGCTGTGAATCACAACGACCTCCGGCTGATAGCGCCGGGTATACGCCGCAGTCACTCCCACGAAGTCGGCCATGTCCCCTGGGTAACAGACATGCATCAAGTCCACCCGACCATCCACGTCCTGGGGCGGGAGATCAACCCCGCGGACTTGCTGAACCCGTTGCAGCACGTGTAACAGTGGCCGCCCGACCTCCCCGAGACCGATCACGAGTGACAAGCACTCAGGCTCTGGACGCGTTATCGGCACGCTGCGACCTCCTCCACGATCCGAACGAAGCTACGCTCGCGATCCTGCCACGCCCGCGCGATCGCCAGACCCTGGGCGAGCGCGGCCCGCGCTCGGGCTTGCTCAGGAGCCGCCAGCATCGCTCGCAAGGCGTTGGCGATCCCGGCTGGCGAGCTATCCCGGACGAACCCGACGGTCTCCTCCGGGAAGTAGTATGCCATCGTAGGCGTCCACGTGGCCACTACCGGAATGCCGAGCCGCACGTATTCGAGCACCTTCACCGGGAGGATGACATCGGTGAATGCATCGCGTCTGAGGGGCACGACGCCGATCCCGACGTGTTGCAGCCGTGACAGCAGTTGGTCGGGGCGGAACCGCTCACCGGGGATTTCGACCTCGTCCGTGAGGCCAAGCCGATCCCGCGTGAGACGGAGCGCATCCACAGCCTCTCCGTCGCCCCACACGGCGCCGCGCACCCGCCACCCCTCCTCACGGAGGACGTGCACTGCTTCGAGCAGAGCGTCGAGACCCATCCGGGCTGCGACAGTGCCGTGATACGCCACGAGGGGTGCGGCGGGCCTCGCGGGCTGCATCGGGAACAAGGTGTTATCCGCGAGGTTCTCGATCACGCGGATCTTCTCCGCGTCGACTCCGTGAGCCACAGTCATCGCTCGATGCGGTTCGTGAACGCAGAGTACGACGTCGGCCTGTCGGCTCGCTAGCCGCTCCTCGGATTCGAGCAACCGCACCATCGCGCCCGTTCCCAACCGACCCGCGAACTTGCTCAAGTAGAGCTCCGGCACTGGATCATGGATGTCGAGAATCACGCCTGTGCCCCGTCGCCGCTCCGGCGCGGCGACCCACACCATGAAGTTGGGAATGTTGTTCACGTGAACGACGTCGATCCGGTGCCGGCGGCCAAGTCTCCGCAAGAGGCGCCGAACCCAACAGAAGAACGCCACGTAGGCCGCCAAGTAGCGTGTCAGCGTGGTTCCCCGATAGCGCGGACGTTGCCACCGAACCAGCACGACGCCGTTCAGCCGGCCTACGCGCCGTTCGCCCTCCGCGGCCAG
>JACXTT010008999.1_pt1 | contig 13709 bp, 11 predicted proteins | sample 9270951 | NCBI WGS metagenome assembly JACXTT01 (sample SAMN15532306, study PRJNA645909) | rock metagenome | isolation source: weathered quartz diorite | place: Puerto Rico | collected 2017-06-21 | reverse complement strand
GCGTTGAGGAACTGCAGATCGGTGGAGCTGAACGGCGGCGGCCGGAGCGCGTCGGCCAGCGCCGCGTCCCGCTTCTTGGCCATGTTGATCACGCCGATCACGCGGTCGCCGACCCGGATTGGCATGCAGATGAACGAGCCGTTGCCGTACTGGGGATCGTTGGCCTTGTTGAAGCGCGGGTCGGAGGCGATGTCGTCGACCAGCACCGGCTCGCCCATCTCGACCACCTTGCCGGCCACGCCCTCGCCCACCTTCACCTCGACCGCGGGGATCACCTCGTCGGGAATGCCCCGGGACGCGGCGAGCCGCAGCACGGTGCGGTCGCGGTCGAGGATCATGATCGAGCCCACGGTGGCGCGCACCGCGCGCATCGTCGACTGGAGCACGAGCCCGAGCAGGTCCTGGATTCGAGGGATGCGGGCCGCGAGCTCCACCATCTCGTTCAGCGTGCCGAGTTTGAAGACCAGGTCCTCGAGGCGCTGCGTGGAGCCGCGCAGGTCGTCGAGCATGTGGTAGAACGCGTCGCGCACCTGGCCGATCTCGGTGACCTCGCCGAGCCCGGGCACCGCGGCGGCCCGCTCCACGCGGCGGAGCGTCTCGGGCTTGGCCTCGGCGGGAGACAGGAAGCCCTTCGCGAGCAGCGAGATCTGGCTCACCATCTTGCGAAAGACCACGAAGCCGAGGGCCGACACCACGAGCGCGGCGAGCAGCCCCACCTGGGCCTCGGTGCTGTGCAGCAGCCCGGCCCGCGACAACAGGTAGACGAACAGTAGGATGGGTAGCAGCGCGACGAGCGCGAAGACCACCGAGGCCGCCTCGCGGAGGCTCATGGTTCGGGAGCGGCGTCGAAGACTGGGCATGGTGTGTGCCTACCTTAGCAAGGGTGACGGAATTACCGAATCTTTTGGATCTCGATGACGACCAACCGACCCTTCTCCTGGCGGACGGTGAGCCGGACCCGGTCCCCGCGGTGCACGTCGGCCGCGTCGAGCAGCGCGGGCGTTTCGGCGAAGAGCGCCATCGATTGCATCTCGTCCATGAGACCAGGCACCACGTCGTGCCGGACCAGCATCAGGCGGTCACCGCCCCGCGCCTCGAACACGCCCGTGACCCGGTAGAGCCCTCGTCCCGGGAAGGAAGCGCGGTAGCTGCCCCAGATGCCGGCCGCGAAGCCGGCGAGGAGCAGCAGGAAGAGCGCGGGAACCGCCGCGCGCCGAGCCGTGGCTAGTCGAGCTCGTCCTTGGGCGGAATCTTCCCCGCCACGTGCTCCGGCGTCAGCACCCAGGTCCCGCCGCAGCCTTCCTTGAAGGTGCCGATTGCCGCGCGGTAGGCGCTGCCGAGCGTGAGGATCATGACCCCGACGCTCGCGACGGTGCCGAGACCGCAGACGATGGCCTTGCCGGGCACGTAGGCCGCGTTCAGGAATCCCGCGCCGACCCGATCGCCGTCCGAGACCTCGGCGTCGACGGGACCGGGCGAGAGCTCGGCGGCGTGGACCACCGCGGCCCGTGACAGGAGCGGGCCGGTCAGCGCCATGACGGCGACGAGCATCCCACACAGCCACTTCGTGGCAACCTGCATGGTGTGTCTCCTCTCCCGTCAGGGTCGATCCCCGACGGCGTTCGACGGAACCGAAGCGCTCTGCCTGGGAAAAAACGCTACGTATCTAAGGTACACGAACTGAATATCTGCACCTAGATGCGCGGAGCTCCCACCCGGGGGCCCGGCCGGAAGGGACCGGGCACACGAGGGAGCCCGCGAGGGCCACGATCTCCTTCCGAATCAACTGGTTGCGCTCCTACCCGGCGGATCGTAGACTCACGGCGTGCCCGCCAACGGAAGCCCAGGCCTGATCGGCTCTCAGCGCAAGGAGACACGCCCATGAAGATCGTCCGCTTCTCCCAGAATGGCCACGCTCCGCGTCTCGGCTGCTTCCTCGGCCAGGACCGCATCGCCGATCTCGAGGCGACCGCGACCGCGTATCTGCTCTCCCGGGGCGTGGTGCGCGCGGCCACGATCGCGGCGGCGCTCTTCCCCGCCGACAGCACGCGGGGCTTCCTCGAGGGCGGCAGCGCGAGCCAGGACATGCTGGCCGCGATGATGGACGCGGCCCGCGCCGGCAAGTTCCAGCCGGTGGCGCACGCGCTGGGCTCGGTGCGCCTGCACGCGCCGATCGCGGATCCGGGCAAGTTCATCTGCATCGGTCTCAACTACAAGGACCACGCGGCCGAGACCAACAACCAGCCCCCCAAGGAGCCGCCGGTGTTCCCCAAGTGGGCCAACGCGATCCTGGATCCGGGCGAGGCGATCCTGCGGCCCCGCGGCGAGAAGACCCTCGACTGGGAGGTCGAGCTGGGCGTGGTGATCGGGCGCACCGCCCGTTTCGTGAAGAAGGGGCAGGCCCTCGACTACGTCTACGGCTACACGATCATCAATGATGCGAGCGCGCGCGACTTCCAGTTCCACACGACCCAGTGGGGCGCCGGCAAGGCGGGTGACACCCTGGCCCCGGTGGGCCCCTACATCGCGGACCGCGCCGAGATTCCCGATCCGCACGTGCTCGATCTCAAGACCTGGGTCAACGGCACGCTGATGCAGAACGGCTCCACCCGCAACTTCATCTTCGACGTCGGCTACGTCATCCAGTACCTCACGAACTTCATGACGCTCTCGCCCGGCGACCTGATCGCCACCGGAACGCCGGCCGGCGTGGGCTTCTCGCGCAAGCCGCAGGTCACGCTGCAGCCGGGCGACAAGGTCAAGCTCGAGATCACGGGGCTCGGCACGCTCGAGAACACGGTGAAGGACGCGTAGGCGGCCCGGAGCGAGGGAGGACGTCATGGCGGTGCGGACCTTTCTCCACTACGCGCTGGAGGTGCCCGACCAGGCGGTCGGCCAGCGCTTCTACGAGGATTTCGGCCTGATCGACGGCACCGGCTCGAGCGACGCGGTCCGCCTCAGGCCGGAGCGCCTCGCCCGCGACGCGGTGCTGCTCTACGGGGGCGCGCGCAAGCGGCTGCACCATCTTTGCTACGGCGCGCCCGGCCAGCATTTCGACCGGGTGCGCGAGTCGCTCCGTCGCGCGGGGGTGCGGGAGATGGACGCCCCGCGCGGGGCCCCCGAGGGCGGAATCTGGATCCGCGATCCCGACGGCAACGCGGTGAACGTGCGGGACGAGGCCCCGGTCGATGCGCCCGGGGAGCCGCCCGTGGCGCTCAACGGGCCCGGCTACGTCCAGCGCGAGGTCACGCGTGGCTATCCGGAGCGCGGCCTGCGGGTGGCGCCGCGCAAGCTCGGCCACGTGCTGCTCTTCACCCCGGACATGGAGCGCCTCATGCGCTTCTACACCGAGGTGCTGGGGATGAAGCTGTCCGACCGCTCGCGCGGAATCATCGCGTTCCTGCGCTGCAACACCGACCACCACACGCTCGCCCTGCTCTCGTCGCACGCGCCCGGGTTCCACCACGCGTCCTTCCAGGTGGGCAGCGTCGACGAGATCGCGATGGGCGCGGTGCGGATGGCCGAGCGGGGCTGGCAGCCCGGTTGGGGCCTCGGACGCCACGTGATCGGCTCCAACTTCTTCTACTACCTGCGGGACCCGTGGGGGAGCTTCAGCGAGTACTACTTCGATCTCGACTACATTCCGGAGGGCTGCGCGTGGGAGCCACGCGACTTCCCGCCCGAGGATTCCCTCTACGTGTGGGGACCGCCCTGTCCGGCCGACTTCGGGGAGAACAAGGAAGCGTGGACCTAGAGTTCCTGCGCGCACTGGCGCAACCTGCCGAGACCAAGATCGTGCTGTGCTCGCTCGACGGCCTCGGCGGTTTGCCGCGGCCCGAGACCGGCAAGAGCGAGCTCGAGACCGCCCGCATCCCCACCCTTCACGATCTGGCCGGGCGCGCCGCCTGCGGGCTGCTGCGCCACGTCGGGGCCGGCATCACGCCGGGCAGCGGGCCGGGCCACCTCGGGCTCTTCGGCTACGATCCGCTCCGCTACCCGGTCGGCCGTGGCGTGCTCGAAGCGCTCGGCATCGACTTCGAGCTCCAGCCCGGCGACGTAGCGGCGCGCGGCAACTTCTGCACCGTCGACGCGGGTGGTCGCATCACCGACCGGCGCGCCGGACGCATCTCCACCGAGGTGTGCGTCCGGCTCGTGGAGCGGCTGCGGAGCATCCGGTTGGACGGCGCTCAGCTCCTGCTCGAGCCGGTGAAAGAGCATCGCTTCGTGCTCGTGCTGCGCGGGGCCGGTCTCTCCGGGCGGCTGTCCGAGACCGATCCGCAGCAGCTCAACGTCCCGCCCCTGCCCGTGTCCGCGCTGGCCCCGGAGGCGGAGAAGACGGCGGCCCTCGTGAACGCGTTCGTGGAGGCGGCCCGCCCGCTGCTGCGGGACGCGGCGCCCGCCAACATGGTCCTGCTCCGCGGCTTCGATCAGCGGCCGCACCTCCCGAGCTTCCCGGAGACCTTCCGCCTGCGCGCCGCCGCCATCGCGGCCTATCCCATGTACCGGGGTCTGGCCCGGCTGGTGGGCATGGACGTGCTGAAGACCGGCGGCACGTTCGCGGAGGAGATCGACACGCTCGAGCAGCAGTGGGAGCACTACGACTTCTTCTTCCTCCACTACAAGGATACCGACAAGGCGGGCGAAGACGGCGACTTCGCGGCCAAGGTCGCGGCGCTCGAGCGCTTCGACGCCCAGCTCCCCCGAGTGCTGGCCCTTCGCCCAGACGTACTCGCGATCTCGGGCGATCATGCCACCCCGTCCATCCTCAAAGGGCACGGCTGGCAGGGAGTGCCCGCGGTCCTGGCGAGCGCGTATTGCGGGGCGGACCAGGTGAGCCGCTTCACCGAGCGGGACTGCGCGGGCGGGTCCCTCGGGGTGATGCCGGCCCAGGAGCTGATGCCGCTCGTGATGGCCAACGCCCTCCGCTTCACCAAGTACGGGGCCTGACCACGCGCACCGCCCGGATACCCCGCCGACCGGCGGTCTCTGTAGGTCGAGAACGCGCTCCCGGGGTATCCTGACGGCAAGGTCATGAAGCGCTCCCACTGCCTCCTCGCCGGCGCGGTCCTGCTCATCTTGAGCGCGATCGGCGTGGTGGTACCGACGCACGAGCCACCGCCGCCTGCCGTCGTCGAGGAGGCGACGACGCCCGAGCCGGCCGCGAAGAGCCCCGAGCCCGTCGAGATCGTGCTGAAGCGCGGCGAGACCTTGGAGGCCGCGCTGCGCCGTAGCGGCGTGGAGCGGAACGAAGCGGCCCAGATCGTGGCCGCGCTACGCGGCAGCGTCAACATGCGGCGCCTCGCGCCCGGCGAGCGGCTGATCGTGGCCGAGAAGCCGGAGGGAGGGACGCCGGACATCACGTACTCGCGCTCCCCCGCCGAGCGCTACGAGATCCGGTCGACCGACGGGCGCTGGAGCGTGACCGCGGTCCGTCCCGACGTCGACACCCGCGTGGTGCCGATCGCGGGCGAGGTCCGCGACTCGCTCTTCGCCAGCATCGAGCGCCTGGGCGAGGCGGCCGCGCTCACCGCGCGGCTGGTCAGCCTCTTCGAGTGGGACTTCGACTTCGCGGCCGACTCGCTGCCGGGCGATCGCTTCCGCTTCCTGGTCGAGAAGCGCTACGTCGGCGACACGCTGCTCGGCTACGGGGACATCTTGATCGCGCAGTATTCCAGCGTGGGCCGCTCGCTGCTCACCAGCGTATCCTTCGAGGACAGCAGCGGGCACCGCGACTACTACGACGCCTCCGGTCGCTCGGTGCGGAAGATGTTCCTGCGCGCGCCGCTCGACTTCACGCGCATCACCTCCGGCTTCTCCCACGCGCGCCACCATCCGATCCTGGGGGGGCTGCGCCCGCATCTGGCGGTGGACTACGGGGCGCCGGTCGGCACGCCGGTCCGCGCGGTGGCCGACGGCGTGGTCACGCAGGCGGGATGGGACGGCGGCTTCGGCCTCAGCGTCTCGCTGCGGCACGCGCGGGGCTACGAGACCATGTACAACCATCTCTCCGCGCTGGACGTGCGCCGCGGGGAGCGGGTACGCCAGCGGCAGATCATCGGCCGCGTGGGCACGACGGGCCTGTCCACCGGCCCCCACCTCGACTACCGGGTGCGCAAGGCGGGCGTCTTCGTGAACCCGCTCGGTGAGAAGTTCATCCCGGGCGCTCCGGTTCCGGCCCATCGCCGGGACGCCTTCGCGGTCCACGTCCAGTCGCTGCTGCAGCGCCTGGAGTCGGAGGCGCCGTTCCCTCCGCGGGTCGCGGGGCGGTCCTGACGTCGGGCCGTCTCGCCCGCCCCGCCCCGACCGCGCCGCGGTAGCGCGCCCATGTTCCGACAGCGGTCCGGCTCGAGCCTCTGCTACTCCTGCGGCAAGCTGAATCGCGTCGACGCCGCCACCTGCTTCTACTGCGGCGCGCCCCGCCCCGGGCTCTGGGGCTTCGCGCCGCTCGCGGGCCGGCTGATCGGTCGAGTGGACTTTGCGAAGGCGGTCACCGTGGTGTGCGTGGCCGCGTACGTCGCGTCGATCCTCCTGGATCCGCGGTCGGCGATGAGCGCCCGTAGCCCGTTCGATCTGCTCTCACCGGGGTTCGAGGCCGTCATCAAGCTCGGCATGACCGGGGCCAGGCCCTGGGCCGCCGGATGGTGGTGGACCTTGATCACCGCGATGTACCTCCACGGCAGCCTGCTCCACATCGTGTTCAACCTCCTGTGGGTGAGGCAGCTCGCGCCCGCGGTGGAGCAGCTCTTCGGCACCGCCCGCCTCGTCGTGATCTACACGGTGGCCGGCGTGAGCGGCTTCGTCCTCTCGAACCTCGTCGGGGTCCCGTGGACGCTCGGCGCCTCCGGCGCCATCTTCGGCCTGCTGGGCGCCATGGTCGCGTACGGTCGCACCCGCGGCGGCACCTTCGGGCTCGCCGTGCTCCGCCAGTACGGCCAGTGGGCGCTCCTGATCTTCATCTTCGGGTTCTTCATGGCCGGCGTGAACAACTGGGGTCACGCCGGAGGATTCGTGGGGGGCTACCTGGTCGCGGCCGTGGTCGGCGCGGCGGAGCGGCGCGCGGAGCGGGGCCTGGATCGCGTGGCCGCGCTCGCCGCCATCGCCCTCACCGTGGTGGCCTTCGCGCTCGCGATCTGGAACGGCTTCGTTCGCTGATCGGCCCCTCCGCGCCGGCTCAGACGCTCCGCGTGGCCTCGACGCGGAACGCGTCGATCTGCTCGGGCAGACCAAAGACGCGCAGCCGATCGCCGGAGCGCAGTACGGTCTCGGCGGCCGGGTTCACGACGGCCTCGCCGTCCAGCCGCTCCAGTGCCACCACCGTCACGCCGAAGCGCTCACGCACGCGCGCCTCGCCCAGCGACAGGTCGGCGAGCGCGCCGGCGGCGAGGGTCACCTCGCGAACCTCGGGCAGGACGCCGGCCGCGGCGAGCCGGCCGGAGGCGGCGATCGCGGCGGGGGTCATCGCGCCGCGGAAGCGGGCGAGGTAATCGAGCACGCGCTCCTGCGGCATCGCGAGCTGGCGGAGCGCGTGACGGATGAGCGTCGCGGCGGCCTCCAGCTCGGGCTGGATCACCTCGGAGGCGCCGGCCCGGGTGAGCCGCTCCAGCGCGGAGGCTTCGTGGGCGCGCACGGGCATCGGCACGCGCGGATTGATCGCGCGGGCCCCGCGCACCACCACGTACGCCCGCTCGGGCTCGGGCAGCGCCACCACCACCAGCGACGCCCGCGCGGTGCCGGCCTCCTCGAGAATGCGATGCTGGGCCGCGTCACCGAAGAGGCACGCCACCCCGCGGCTCCGCAGCCCGCGGACGATGTCCGGATCTCGCTCGATCGCCACGAAGCGGATGCCGAACGTCTCGAGCGCCTCCCCCACGGCGCTGCCGACCCGGCCGAAGCCGCAGAGCACCACGTGCTGCGCCGTCCCCCCGTCCACCCCGCTCGGGGCGCGCCGCTGCTCGACCCCGCGGGCGCGCGCGACCCAGCCCGGGGCGAGCCGCACCAGCGCCGCGTTGATCAGGATCGTGACGAGCGCGGTGGCGAGGGTGGCGTTGTACACGTCGGCGCCCACGTGGCCCGCGGACCGGGCGACCTGCACCAGGATGAACGAGAACTCGCCGATCTGGGTCAACCCCACACCTACGAGGAGCGCGGTCCAGAAGGACTGGCGGAAGAGCCACACCACGCCGGTCCACAACACGAGCTTGCCCACCACCACCAGCGCCACCATGACCGCGAGCAGCGGGAGGTTGACCAGGATCGTGCTGGGATCGAGCAGCGCGCCGATCGTGACGAAGAAGAGCGCCACGAAGGCGTCGCGCAGCGGCAGGAGCCGCGCCAGGGTCTCGTGCGCGTAGTCGGAGCCGCTGATGATGAGCCCGGCCAGGAAGGCTCCGAGGGCCAGCGACAGGCCTGCGGCCTGGGTGAGCGCGGCCGTCCCCATGCCGATGCCCAGGACCACGAGCAGGAACAGCTCGTCGCTGTGCAGGCGCGCCACCCGCGTCATGAGCGGCGGGATGACCTTGGCGGCCAGGTAGCCGGCGGGAATCAGGATCAGCAGCGACTTCCCGAGCGCGGTCGCGATCGCGAGCAGCCGCGCCGGCTCGAGGGCGCCGAGCGTCGGGATGATCACGATCAGCACCACGACCGACAGGTCCTCGACCAGCGTGATCCCGATCATGATGCGGCCGTGGCGCGAGTGCAGCTCGCCCCGATCCATGAGCAGGCGCGCCAGGACCATCGTGCTGGCCACCGAGACCACGATGCCCACGATCGCGCCCGCCAGCAGCGGCCAGCCCAGCAGGCCGAAGACGGCCAGGCCGAGCGCGACGGAGAGCGCGATCCCCAGCGGGCCGCCCAGCAGCGCCACCCACTTCACGCGGAGCAGGTCGCGCAGCGAGAACTCGATGCCGACCGAGAACATCAAGAGAATGACCCCGATCTCCGCGAAGAGCTCGAAGGTGTGCAGGTCCGAGACCGACGGCCCGGGAGTGAGCGGGCTGATCAGGATCCCGCCCAGCACGTAGCCCAGGATGAGCGGCTGGCCGGCGAGGCGGGCGAGGGCCCCGCCCGCCAGAGCGGCCAGGAACACGGAGGCGAGGTCGCGAAAGAAGAGCGGGTCGGTGACCACGGCCAAGTCTCGCATCCGAGCCCGCCCGCGACCAAGCCTCCTCTGCGCGCGGGGGGCGGCGTCGTATACTGCTCGCCAATGCCCATCCGGGCGTCGGCCTCGCCCCGGCGAGCCCATCGTCCACGGGAGGACACGCTATGACGGAGCAGGAGCGCAGGACGCCGAGACGCCGATCGGCGGCGACGATCACGCAGCTCGAGGCGCGCCTGGCGCGCGTGGAGGCAGACCTCGCGCGGGTGCGCGAGAGCGCGGGGCGAGGCGGGCTCACGCGGGTGAAGCTCGCCGGCATCGAGAAGGCGATGGCCAGCCACGTCGCCCGCGCGCAGGCCGGGCTCAAGGACTCGGTGAATCGTCTGAGCCGCTCGCTGCTCACCGCGAAGTCCCGCCGGGACGCGACCCGCCAGATCGCCAAGGCGCGTCAGAGCGTCAAGGAATCGCTCGACCGGCTCGCGGTCGCGCTGGGTGCATCGCAGCGAAAGGTCACGCGTGAGGTGGGCCTGCTCACCCGCGGTCTCAAGGCCGGAGTCAAGGCCGGCCGTGCCGCCTATCGCGGCCGCCGGAGCTAGCCGGATTTTCGCTTGGACCTCTTCCTGGCTGGACCGACAATAGGAGGGCCGGGGCTTCGATGCCCCGGATGATGGCGCCATGAGACCGGTGGTGGTTTGTCCGGACGATCTCCTCGAACACATGGTGGCGGCCGCCGCATTCCCAGGTGAGCGGCCGCTGTACCTGGTGTCTCGAGCGAGCCTACGCGCGCGCCTGGGACGTCACGGCGACCGCGCGGTGGCCGGCAAGGTCACGGATCCCGTGTTCATCGAGGAGGCCCTGCGGGGCGGCCGGGGTCCGGTCGTGGTGGCCGCTCCCTCGGGACGCCTCGGGCGCGTGGCCGCAGCGGTGAAGGAGGCGGCGCCCGACTCGCCGCTCCTGGTGCTGCGTGACGACGACCGGCCGATGTCCGGGGCCACGGTGGTGCCGCTGTCAGCCTTCGGCGAGCGGATCATCCAGCCCGCGGTGGATCGGGCCGCGCAGCGCGCCCGCGCCGATCGCCTCCGGGCCCACTTCTACGACGCCGAGCGCGTGCTGATCCTGATGCAGGACGATCCGGATCCGGACGCGATCGCCTCCGCCCTGGCGCTCAAGACGCTGCTCGGCCGCACCCGCACCTCCGCTCCCATGTGCACCTTCGGCACCATCACGCGGCCCGAGAACGTGGCGATGTGCAAGATCCTCGAGATCGAGGTGGAGGCGATCAGCGCCGAGGACCTCGCCCAGTTCGATCGCGTGGCCATGGTCGACGTCCAGCCGTCCTTCCTCGAGGAGCGCTTCGAGGAGGTGGACCTGGTGATCGACCATCATCCGGTGGAGCAGCCGATTCGGGCTCGCATCAAGGACGTGCGGCCCTCCTACGGAGCCACCTCGACGATCCTGGTCGAGTACCTGCGCGCCGCCGACATCAAGATCACGCAGCGGCTGGCCACCGCGCTGCTCTACGGCATCAAGTCGGACACGCTGGGGCTCGAGCGCGGAGGAACGAAGGCCGATCTCGAGGCCTTCTCCTACCTCTACCTCCTCGCCAACCACAACGCGCTCCGACGGATCGAGCGCCCCGAGCTCTCGCAGGAGGCGCTCGACGTCCTGGCCAAGGGCCTGGCCAAGCGGCGCGTGGTGCAGGGCGTGTTCTTCTCCCACCTGGGGCGCGTGGCCACCGTCGATCTCATTCCCCAGTTCGCCGATTTCGGGCTGCAGGCCGAAGGCGTGCAGTGGTCGGTGGTCTCGGGCGTGGTGAACGACGAGGTGCACGTCTCGGTTCGCAACGTGGGCTACGTGAAGAGCGCGGGCGACGTGACCCGCGCGGCCTTCGGGGATCTGGGCGCGGGCGGCGGCCACCGGACGATGGCCAAGGCCATCTTTCCGGTACGCCAGCTCGTGAAGAGCGGGGGCGAGGCCCCCCCGAGCGAGGTCTGTCAGGAGCGGATCATCGAGCGCTTCCTCAAGGCCCTCGGGGGGCCCGGCAAGACGGAGGGCAGCCAGGTATGATCCTCATCTATCTGCTGATGGCGCTGCTCGGGAGCATGGCCACGATCTTCGCGTTCCAGAACCGCGACCCGGTGGAGATCTGGTTCCTGGCCTGGGGGGTGAAGGGCATCCCGCTGGCCCTGGTCATCCTGCTGTCCCTGCTGGTCGGGGTCGTCTTCGCCTCGCTGAGCGGCCTGGTCAAGGTGCTCCGGCTGAGGTTCCGGGTCCGGCAGCTCGAGAGCCAGCTCGCGCAGGTCACGGCGGCCGCCGCCCACGGCGGTCCCCTTCCGCCCCCAGGCTCACAGGGCCCAGGCGCCTCCTCCGTCTAAGCGGAGCCCGGCGAGCCGCGGCCGGCGTCAGTTGGCGGACGGCGAGCGGCGAACGGCCTCGTGCGACGCTTCACATTCTCGGGTAACTTTTACCCTTGGGCGTGTAAAAACGAGTGGCGAATTCTCCCACCTCGCAGACGCAAAAGCTTCCTGTCGCTCAGGCCCTCGAAAAATCGGCTATTCTATGCCGGCCACCGGCCGGTTGCCGATGACGCGGGCTGGCATGCCGGTTGCCTTATTCGAGCGACGGAAGACGCCCTATAAAGAAGGTTGCTTCCGTTTGAGCTCCCGGTAACGATCGCTCCCCAGCCGTTCGTGTATTCGCCACGGGTGCATCGCCCGGGAGAACCCGATTAGAACTATGACTCTGGACGCCCTTCGGGGCGTTCAAGGAGGCTCAGGATCGTGAGGCTTGAGGCGACGTCGCGCGCCATCCGGCGCGCGCAGCCGGTGGGATCTCGTCCCCGGTTGCAGGTTCGAGGCAAATTCTTCTTCGCTGGCGACCATAAGGCTCCTCTCCGCGGTGTCACTTACGGAACGTTCGCCCCCGACGCCGACGGTTACCAATACCCCGCCCCGGAAGTTGTCGACCGGGATATGGCCCTGATCGTAGAGCTGGGGGCCAACTGCCTGCGGCTCTTCACGCCTCCTCCCCGTTGGCTCCTCGACTTGGCTGAGAAACACGGCCTCTGGGTGCTGGTGGGTATCCCGTGGGCCCAGCACGTCTGCTTCCTCGACTCAGAGCAGATCAGCGACGCGGTCCGCCGCTCGGTGACCGAAGTAGTGGAGGCATGCCGTGACCATCCGGCGGTCGGCGCGTTCCTGGTCGGCAACGAGATCCCGCCGGATATCGTCCGCTGGTACGGGCCGCAGCGAATCACGGGATTCCTGCGTGAGCTGGTCGGGCTGATCAAGCGCATCGACCCCGCGGCGCTGGTCGGCTACGCCAACTTCCCGTCCACCGAGTACCTGGAGACCGACTTCACCGACTTCCTCGCCTTCAACGTGTACCTGCACTCCGAGCGCGAGTTTCGGCGGTACCTCTCGCGACTGCACACGCTCGCGGGTGACCGGCCGCTCGTGCTCACCGAGTTCGGCATCGACTCGATCCGCGAAGGCGAGGTCGTGCAGGCGTCGACGCTCTCCTGGCAGGTGCGGACCGCACTCGAGATGGGCGCGGCCGGGACCGTGGTGTTCTCCTTCACCGACGAGTGGCACACCGGCGGCTGCGACATCGCGAACTGGGCGTTCGGGCTCGTCACCCGCGACCGGCGCAAGAAGCCGGCCTTCGAGGCGGTCCACCGCTGGTACGCCGCGGCGGGACTCCCCGCCCTGGCCGAGTATCCCAAGGTCTCGGTGGTCGTCTGCGCCTACAACGCCGAGCCCACGATGGAGGCCTGTCTCACCTCGCTCCAGAACCTGAAGTACCCCGCCTTCGAGGTCATCGTGGTGGACGACGGCTCCACCGATCGCACCGGGCAGATCGCGGACAGCTTCGAGGGCATCCACGTGATCCACCAGGAAAACAAGGGGCTGAGCGCCGCCCGCAACGTGGGGATCAGCGCCTCCCTCGGCGAGATCGTCGCCTTCACCGACTCCGACTGCGTGGTGGATCCCGACTGGCTGCACTATCTGGTCGCGACGTTCCTCTCGAGCGGGTTCCCGGCGGTGGGCGGCCCGAACCTGCCCCCGCCAGAGGACTCGATGGTGGCCGCGTGCGTCGCCGCCTCCCCGGGCGGACCGCTGCACGTCATGCTCGACGACGTGGAGGCCGAGCACATCCCCGGCTGCAACATGGCCTTCCGGCGCGAGGTGCTGGAGGAGATCGGCGGCTTCGATCCCATCTACCGCTCGGCGGGCGACGATGTGGACGTGTGCTGGCGGCTCCAGGACCGCGGCTACCGGATCGGGCTCAGCCCCGCCGCCATGGTCTGGCACTTCCGCCGCAACACGATGAAGGCCTACATCGGGCAGCAGAAGGGCTACGGCAAGGCCGAAGCCCTGCTCTATTTCCGTCACCCCCAGCGCTTCAACGCGCTCGGCTACTCGCGCTGGCGCGGCCGGATCTACGGGGGGATCTCCGCGCTCGTCTCATTGCGGCGGCCCGTGATCTACGGCGGCGTGTTCGGCCGCGGCCTCTTCCAGACGCTGTATCAGCCGCCGTCCACCGTGCTGTCGTACCTGCCGTTCACGCTCGAGTGGAACCTCGTCGCGGCTCTCCTGCTGACCTACGCCACCGT
>JACXTT010008998.1_pt1 | contig 13709 bp, 12 predicted proteins | sample 9270951 | NCBI WGS metagenome assembly JACXTT01 (sample SAMN15532306, study PRJNA645909) | rock metagenome | isolation source: weathered quartz diorite | place: Puerto Rico | collected 2017-06-21 | reverse complement strand
CCAGAGACCCACAATACCCGCGCGCCCCAGGCATCCAGCATCAATCCAAACGCGATCGGCGCCACGGCCTGGGCGATCCGTGATGGTGCTTCCAGCAAACCTGCACGACGTCCAAAGCCCGCCGGGCCAAACAGTGCCAGGGGCAAGGTGCCTTTCACGATTGTCATCAAGCCTATGCAGGCCCCGTGCAGGGCCGTAAAGACGACAGCCAAGGGTGCACCAAAAACCAATAGCAGGAGCGCTCCGAGTGGATGCAGCGACACTGCGATACGCGCAGAGATCAGGGGATGCAGTCGATGCAGGAATCCTGCATCAGCGAGGCGTGCTGTCACTTGCGCCACGCCGAGTAGCGCTGCCGCAGCAACGGCAGCCACAGGCGTGCAGCCTGCCGCCTGAAGCACACGCGGAAGATGGGCCGCCATGGCTGCGAAGATGAAACCATTGCAGGTAAAGGTTGCCGCGAGTATCCATAGCGTCGTCATCGAAGGCACGGCAACAGGCTCGGCTGTCGATGTCTCGGTCGAATGCACAGGCACTGGCACGACGCGTGGCACCAGGAAGCGATGAATGGCCGCGCCCATCGTCAGATGCAGGCCCGCCCAGACAGCACAAGTCACACGCCAGCCGAAGTGAGCATCCAGCGTGGCGCTCAGCGGCCAGCTCACGGAACTCGCAAAGCCAGCAATGAGCGTGACGCCGACTATCGAGCGACGCGCATCCAGGCGATAAAGACTGACGAGCGTTGAAAACGCTGCGTCGTACAGGCCCATCGGCATCGCGGCGCCAATCAGCAACCAGCCCGCGATCATGCTCAAGGGCCCCTGCGACAAGGCCAGGATGCCCAAGCCTGCCGCGAACACGCCGTTGGAAACCAGCAACACCTTGCCGCCACCATGCCGGTCAATCCGCGTACCCACCCACGGCCCCAGCAGGGCCGCCACCAGCAGGGCCGCAGAGAATGCGGCATAAACCCAGACCGGATTGAGCTGTAGCCCTGCCGCCATCGGCCGCGCGATGATGGCGAGCAAGTAATAGCTGGAGCCCCAGGCCAGCATCTGGCCAAAACCCACGGATGCCACGACACGCGCACGTGATGGCAGGGGTGCGGCGTGGTCAGGAGCGCTCATGCCGTAATTTTCGCACGGACCACTGCATGCGTCGCGCGCGATTTCCAGTCATGCAAAACAAAAGGCCGACCGCGCAATGCGGCCGGCCTTCTTCAAACAGGAAAAGCTTTAGAAGTTGTAACGCACGCCAGCTTCGAAGCGATCTTCATCACCACCCTGCACTGCAGCCTGGATATCGAACTGCCTGTTGATGTGATACAGGGCGCCCAAGCGGGCCGACGTCATGTTTTCACCTTCAACGTGGACATAGCGCACTTCCGGATTCAGTTCCCACTGGCCAGGCACCAGGTTCCAGCGCACGCCACCGCGCAAGCCGAAGCCGGTAGCACGGTCACCGCCACCGGTGAAATGCTCAAGCGTGGCGCCGGCATTGAAATCCAGCACGTTGTTGATCGGCGTGTGGAAAAGCGCGCCAGCCGTAAGCTGATCGAAGCTATTGGTATTGCCGTACTCACCAATCACGGCCAGGTTGGGGGCAACATCAAAGGAACCACCGATACGGAAACCGCCATCGTCAGAGAAGTCATTGTCGCGGTGCAGGTAACCGCCTTCGACAAAGTTGTAATCGAATGCCGAAGCCGTCATCGGCACAATGGAGAGCGCCGCAACTGCGGCCAGAACGATACGTAGCTGAGTGGGTTTCATAGTGAATCCTCTTGAATAAGATGAAACGCAGCAGTTGCCATGCGCCAACTGCCACCAAAGTGATGCATCACGACAGGGCCAAGGCAGCCCGGCATGCATCAACGCGGCGACTGTGCACTTGCGTAACTGAATCCCAACTGAACAGCACGTGGTCTACACTTTCCACATGAAACATCTTTTGCTGATCTACAGCAGCCAAACCGGCCACACCGAGGCGATGGTGCAAGCCGTGCGCACGGGCATTGCAGAGTTTGCAGACGACGTTGAATTGCGCTGCCTGCGTGCGCTTGAAGCAAGCCTCGATGATCTGCTTTGGGCACAGGGCCTGTTGATTGGCACGCCCGAAAATTTTGGCTACATGTCGGGGGCCGTGAAGGATTTTCTCGATCGCACTTACTACCCTGCGCAAGGCAAGGTCACAGGCCTGCCTTACGCCGTGTTCGTCAATGCAGAAAATGATGGCACTGGCGCCGTACGCGCCATCGAACGCATCGCAACCGGATATGGCTGGAGCAAAGTGGCAGAGGCCGTGATCGTCAAAGGCGAACTGGATGAACGCACGCGCACGAGTTGCATCGAACTTGGACAAACGTTGGCAGCGGGTCTTTCCTGCGGGATTTTCTGATCAAATTCCAGACAATCGTGTTTGCGCAGATCGGCAGAACACTTTGGAAATCCCGCTTTTTCCAGGCCTGCAATCCGCAGTATAAAAATACCGTATGGATCCCGCCCAAAGCCTGTAGTTATCTGGCCTTGCCGTATGGCTGACCACACGCCCCGCAGATCGGCACAACCTGAAAGATGACTCCCTGATCATTTAAATTGCCAAGATCTCGGAAGATCGCTATCTTCCTACAAACAGGGGACTTCTGTGATGCACGTCACACTTTTTGGAAGCCTGAAAAAATATTGCCCGGCAGCACAGCATGTACGGGCTGGACGACAGGGGATTGAAGTAGTTTTATGCTGCTTCACGCGCATGGATGCGCGGGCTGTAATACGCAGATGGAGTACGGGAATCGATGTTAAGTAGTGTGTCCTCACTATTTCAGAGGCAGCCGGCTGCGGCGGTTCATGCGCAGCCTGCGCAGGGCGCTTTAGCCAAGCTTTTGAAACAACAGGCCACTGATGTCCTGCATGTGCAGATCAAGGCCATGTTCGACTGCGCAGACGACACCCTGTTTGATTGGGCACGTCGCGCCTTTGGTGAAGAACAGCATCGCTGCATGAGCCTGATGCGGATTCTGCGTGTCCGCAAGCCAGAAGTTGTTGATCACTTCTTCAAGAACTTCTCGCAGCAATTCGATCACCCGGCACGACCCAGCAAGAAAAAGAAAAAGGCTGACTACAGCGGTGAGCTGTCGATGCAGCCCACGGAAGACCTGGAAGAGTCCATTGCCCTCACGAACATGACGGCACGTGCAGAAGGCCTGTTCCGCGATCAGATATTCGAACTGGGTCGTCGCCTTGAATGGGCCGCCGACCACCGCGATGAACATGTCCCGCGCCTTGTGATGGAGCCACTGGCCATCAGTGAAGCCTTCCTCGAGGCCTCTCGCACCATCGACATGGAAATCGAATCGCGCCTTGTCGTGCTCAAGCTGTTTGAGCGCACCGTGATGATCCAGCTGGGCGACTTCTACAATCGCCTGCTCAATACGCTGGACGAAAACGGCATTCAAGCCGCGGCAAATGCACAGAACTCGCCGCTCGGCGAAGATTCCGCAGAAGACAGTACTTATCAACCGTCACCCATGAGCAGCATGCTCAGCGCACTGGGTGCCGTGGCTCATCCCCAGGGATCAGCCTCATCAGGGCTTGCGGGTAGCAGCCCTCATTCACATGACCACTTCTCGCCACCCGGCGCCCATGCAGGTGCAGGTGCAGGCGGCATGGGGAACATGGGCGGTGGAATGGGCGGCGTGGGTGGCGGCATGCCGCAAGGCATCCCGGGCAATGCGGGCCACCCCGGTTTCGGTCCCAATATGGGCGCGGGTGCAGGAATGGGCTTTGGCCCTGCCGCTGCTCAGGGCATGGGCATGCCATCAGGTGCAGGTTTCGGGCCTGTCGCTGCTCCAGGCATGGGCATGCCAGCAGGCGCAGGCTTCGGTCCTGCAGCCGCTCCAGGCGTGGGCATGCCGACAGGCGCGGGCTTTGGCCCTGCCGCCGTTCCGGGCATGAGTTCGGGCTTTGGAACCGGCCTTAACTCCAGCATGGGTCCAGATCATTACGGCAGTGTTCCTCCGGGCGCTTATCCGGGCGGTCCAAGGCCCATGCGTGCGCCGATCGGCGCCTATGGCCTGCCACTGCCTCCAGGTTATGCCGCGTATGCGGGTTATACCGATGCGAACCTGGCATCAGAATTGTCCGAGCGTCTTTCGGCTTGGGTACAAAAACCGCAGGCCAATCACGCACAAGAACCGATTGCACAGCGCGCCGACCTGATTGGCCGCATGTTTGATGGTTTCCAGAATGACGCTGCATTGCCAGAGTCCGTGAAACCGACACTGGAAACGCTGCGCTTCCCGGTGCTCAAGGCGGCACTGTCTGATCCCAGCTTCCTGGTCAACACCGAACATCCGCTGCGTGTGTTGCTGCACGATCTGGCCGCGACGGCGAGCAGTGCGCGCACTTCGCCGAACGATCCCACCGCCAATCTCAATGCGCTGTCGGAAGCAATGGCGCCCTTGCTTACCCCGGATGCCCCGGTGGTACGCGCCAACATCGACAACCCCGCCCCGGTCTCCGAAGACGATGTGCAGGCGTTCCTCGGGCACATGGACGAAGAAGCGGCATCGCGCCGCAAGACCATCGTCCAGCGCGGCATGCAGCGTGTAGACGAAGAACTGCAACGCGTGACCGAAGCACGTGAACTGCTCGCAACCGCCGAACTGCTGATCGACCGCGCGCTGCGCCCGTTCCTGGGACTGACGCTTCTGCGCCACAGCATTGCCAGCCCGCTGTGGGCGCAATCACTGAATCTTGCGGAGCGTGTGATCCGCAGCGTGGACATGATCCACGCCAAGGACCTGACGAACAACGATCGCTCGCAGGTTCGCGACGATCTTGAAGATGCACTGGTGCTCGAACGCATGCCGCGCGAGCGCAACGAGGAAGCGATAACCAGTCTGCGTGCATTGCATGACGAGATCGAAGCCTATCTCGAACAGAAAGCGCCCGCCCCGATCAAGGCTGCGCCGAATCCGCAGCGCGAAGCAGCACGTCACAAAACATTGCGTGACTATCTGACGCTCGGCGCGTGGTTCCGCATTTTCAACCGCAAGAACAGCGAAACCAACTGGATGCGCTTGCTGGAACACGAGCGCGATGTGACCTTCCTGGTATTCGGCGGCTTCGACGCTGAAAACAAGCTGATGGTCCCGTACACCGAGTTCGAAGAAGACCTGATCAGCGGCCGCTCCGAGCCACTGGATCCGCCACCCTCTTTCGAAACTGCGCTGCAGACTGCTCGCCGTCAGGCAAGCGACGACGCAGCGGACGCCATTACCGCCGCCAAGGAAGAAATCGCGTCAGTGCAATAGCGTTGCCGCTCGCCCGATCAGAGCGAGAAATCTTGTTTCCTATCCACGCCAGATTGCACGCTGACATTCACTGAACCACTCAGGGTAATGTCACCGCTCAAATCTGCACTGTCCTGATCCGCCTTGCAGGTTGCTGCCACGGTGTAATTGCCGGGTGGCAAAAACGCAGCCTTGTAGGTGTAGGTGCTGGTCGCGCTGTCGAATCGAACCAGTGTGCTGCTATAGGGCGGATTCGCGCTGCCCTCATCACCGGTCGTCGCACCACTGCCCTGATAGACATACACCGCAGGCGCACAGCCACTCGCCCCGGCGCCCGTCACCGTACCGAAAATACTGCCACTGTCATCAACATTGACCAGACGCAATGCCGGCTTGAGTTGGTAGCTTGTGGTCCCTGTCACAGGATCGCGAACGGATTTGCGCAGATCAAAATCAATCACGTAATTCTGCGTCGTGTCCTTCTTGACCGAGAAGCCGCCGGTGATGGTCAAGCCACCTGCATCCGCAGACGATAACGTCAGGGGATTTTTGGTTGATGGCGAGCTCGTCAAAACCACGTACGAATCGGAACCATCGCCAACGGCATTGACGTTCAGCGTGATTGAATCGTACTTGCCATCACGCAGTTTCTTGCCGCTCAATAAACTTTCAGTGCCGCCTCCATCGAGGGCAAGCAGATCGATGCTCAGCGGCGAAGCAAATGTTTCCGTGAACGCAGCCGCGCCCGTCGGTTGAAACGTCACACCACTGAACTGCACCACCACATTCTTGGCTTGATCAACCGGCGCATCAGTGACATCCAGGTTCACACTACCCGTACACGCCGCGGCGCCCAACGTGAGTGAAGACAGCGCCAACAGTCTGATCAGCGTTTTGGTTTTCATCATCACTTCATACTCTCCGGCATCGAATCAGTTTTACGCACTGGGCACTGCCTTCTGACCACGAGAATGATGTTTTAATTAGCTATACTTTAATAAATATTGATAATAATAAATAACATTCACTAGCGCGCAGCTTTTCTTGCCGGCTGCGCATCACGCAATGCTGCAGATCTTGCCGGAGCAAGGTCAGCACCACGCACATGTTTCAGGATCAGCTCCTGCAATCTTGGCAGTAATTGCGGCGGCAGATCGTGACCCATGCCCGTAATGATCTCGAGCTTTGCGCCCGGGATATGTCGCGCCAGGTTGTAGGCTGCAGCCACCGGCACGAGAGGATCCTTGTCGCCGTGAATCACCAGCGTCGGCGCATGAATCCGCGGCAGCAGCGACATGCGACTGCCTGACGCAAGAATCGCAAGGGTCTGACGCCCCAAGCCTTGCGGGTAACTCGCGCGATCAAACGAACGCTCGACCTTTGCGCGCAGTACGTCGTGCGGCGTCGGAAACCCGGGGCTGCCGATCAGGCGCCAGGTGTCCATCGAATACTGGATAAGCGATTCACGGTCGAGCAGCGCAGGCCGTTTCACCATGCGCAGCTGTATGCGCAGGCTCGGCCCCGGCAGATTGCGATGACCACTGCTGGACATGATCGAAACAAAACTGCGCACGCGCGTCGAGTACTTGGATGCAAGAATCTGCCCGATCATGCCTCCCATCGAAATACCAACGATATGCGCGGACCTGATCGAGAGGCCATCAAGGATGCCCACTGCATCCGAGGCGAGATCGTCCAGCTTGTAGGGCGCGCGCACAGGCAGGCGCAGCGTAGAGAGAATGCCTGCGCGCATCAGTTTTGCCTTGCCCAGGTGCCCCATGCGCGTAGACAAGCCAACATCACGGTTGTCATAGCGGATGACGTAGTAGCCGCCTTCTGCAAGCGCAGCGCAGAAGTCATCTGGCCACTGCGTGAGCTGACCACCCAGGCCCATGATCAGCAGCAGCGGTTGCGCCTTGGGATCCCCAAAGGTCTCGTATTCAAACTGCAATCCGTTGGCACTAATTTGTGGCATGGCTAGACCCTGATTGAACTGGGCGTGATTGTTGCATGCCCCATCGTGAACATGAACAAACTCGATAAGGCGAAATAACCCATTGCTTCCTGTCGCCACTTAGCGACAATGTGCGCCCCCAAGAGTCGTGAACCTATGTCCAAATCCATCATCGTCCGTCGCTCAGCCATTCACGGCAACGGCGTATTTGCCGCACGCAATCTGCCCAAGGGTACGGAAGTCATCGAATACCGCGGTCGCCGGATCACGCACAAACAGGCCGACAAGCAACACGCAGGCGCCGCAGACAGCGGCCACACGTTCCTGTTCACGCTCAACGACAAGTACGTCATCGACGGTGATAGCGAAGGCAATGCCGCACGCTGGATCAACCACAGCTGCGCGCCCAATTGCCAGGGCTTCCTGATTGAAGATGAAGGCGGCGACCTGAAGAAAGACCGCGTCGTCATCGAAGCCATTCGCCCGATCAAGGCAGGAGAAGAACTCACTTACGACTACGGCATCACGCTGGAAGAGCGCCACACCCCCCGCATGAAGAAGATCTGGGAATGCCGTTGCGGCAAACCCAATTGCAGCGGCACCATGCTCAAGCCCAAGCGCGGCGGCTCCAAATAACAGCTCATCCCGGGGTGCGTAACACGCACCCCGGCAAAACACTTCAGGCCCAACCGCCGCCTTTACGCAGACTCGACAAGGCGCGCCGTTCAATCAAGGCGCCAACCAACTCCGTTGCCACGAACATCCAGAGGATGACGGGCGCCTGGTGAACCAGCAGGAAATACGTGAGCGCTGACGCCACGGCAATACGGCCCCAGATATCGGCGCGCACCAGGAAAGAATCCGGGCGCACCAGGCGGCAGCCATTCCACAGGATGCCAAGAATGCCGGTGAGCACGCAGAACACGGATGTCGTGAGCGGCAACGGCACATAGGCCGATGCATCGCCCAGCAAGCCAAAGCCAGACAACAGCAAAGCCGCGTATGCATTCGAGAATTCAGGAATCGCCAGTGGCACCGTGGCCAGCAGATCTACAAACGCGACTACGCGCACCCAACCCTGCAACTTTGCCGATGTCATTCACTTGCTCCAAATTCTGATCCCCGAGTTTAGCCGCATGCGCGCATGCAGGGCTAAACTGTACGTCTTGATGTGACCCTTCCAGATTGAAATTGTTCTGCGGAGTTTTCCATGCGCACCCCACCCGTGGTTTTTGTGACCGGCGCCACCGCCGGATTTGGTTTGGCCATCACGCGCCGCTTCATCGCAGATGGCTGCCGCGTCATCATCTGTGGCCGACGCGTTGACCGTCTCGATGCGTTGCAAAAAGAACTGGGCGACTTGGCCCACGCCATTCCACTCGACGTGCGTGAACGCGAAGACGTTGAAGGCGCCATCGCTTCGTTGCCACCTGCGTTCTCCGACATCGACATCCTCGTCAACAACGCAGGCCTTGCCCTTGGCGTTGCTGGCGCGGCACATGCCGAAGTGGACGACTGGGATGTCATGGTCGACACCAACATCAAGGGACTGATGTACTGCACGCATACAGTCCTGCCCGGCATGATCGCGCGTGGACGCGGGCATATCGTGAATATTGGCTCTGTCGCAGGAGAATTCGCCTACCCGGGCGGCAATGCCTACGGTGGCAGCAAGGCGTTTGTGCGCCAGTTCAGCAAGAACCTGCGCGCCGATTTGCTCGGCACGCCAGTGCGGGTGACTTATGTCGCGCCCGGTTTATCCGGCGACACGGAATTTTCGCTGGTGCGCTTGAAAGGCGACGAAACCAAGGCAGCCTCGGTGTACCAGGACACGCAGCCACTCTCTGCCGACGATATCGCAGACTCCGTGTACTGGGCGACGACGCGTCCGGCACACGTCAACATCAATGAAATTACGCTGATGCCGGTGTGCCAGGCGCCGGGGCCGATGGCGATACATCGAGGCGCAAAGAAGTAGCCTTGCGCGCCGCTCCTGCGCATCCATGCGCCCGCGGCGTACCGTACATCCTTGTACATAAGCAAAAACCCCAGCCGAAGCTGGGGTTTTTGTTTGACTCACCAACTAAGAATTAAATCTTAGAGAGGGCGAATCTTGGTGGCCTGCATGCCCTTGGGACCGCGCGCGGCGACGAACTCAACGCGCTGGCCTTCTTTCAGGGTCTTGAAGCCGGAAGACTGGATTTCGCGGAAATGCGCGAAGAGATCTTCACCGCCTGCTTCTGGAGTGATGAAACCGAAGCCCTTGGCTTCGTTGAACCACTTAACGGTACCGGTTGCTGCTGTAGACATATAACGACATCCTTTCAAAAAGTTACGGGCAAAGCGCCCGCGGGATGCAACGATCAAGAAAGTTAGCCGGGACTGACAACAGCACCGTTGGAAACGGGCACAGATAAACCGCGGGTAAAGAACTGCTTGAAACAATTGCCTGCCCACTCTAACACCGCTTCTTAGCGGCTGTCGAATCCCCTATGTTTTGATTGACCTAGCTATCACTCAGGCCTACCGTTGGCGCCCTCAAACATCAGGACTTGGGCACACACATGAACTGGCTGATCTACGGCGCCAATGGCTATACCGGCGAACTCATTGCACGGGAGGCCCAAAAGCGCGGCCTGAAGCCGATCCTGGCCGGCCGTAGTGCCGCCAAGGTCGCGGCCCTGGCGCAGGAGCTGGGCCTTGAACATCGTGTGTTCGATCTGGGCAGCCCCACTGAAATCGGCAGCCATCTGGGTGGCGTGGGCCTTGTCCTGCACTGTGCCGGTCCGTTCTCGGCCACCAGCGCGCCGATGATTGCGGCCTGCATTCAGGCCAAATCGCACTACCTTGATATCACTGGCGAAATCGGCGTTTTTGAGCATGCACAGACGCAAAACGTGCCCGCACGACAAGCCGGCGTGGTGGTCTGCCCGGGCGTGGGTTTTGATGTGATTCCCACCGATTGCGTCGCCGCCGCACTCAAGCAGGCCCTGCCGGACGCGACCAGGCTGACGCTGGGTTTTGATTCCCGCTCCGGCTTCTCCCCGGGCACCGCCAAGACCTCGGTCGAAGGCCTGGCGCAAGGCGGCAAGGTACGCCGCAATGGCAAGATCGTGTCGGTGCCACTGGCCTATGAAGTCCGCAAGATCGACTTCGGCGACGGTGAAAAACTGGCGATGACGATCCCCTGGGGCGATGTCTCCACGGCCTATCACAGCACCGGCATCCCCAATATCGAAGTGTTCATTCCGGGCTCGCCAAAGCTCATCGCCAACGCAAAACGCGCAAATCATGTGCGCTGGTTGCTCGGCCTGGCGCCGGTTCAGGCCTTCCTCAAGAACCGCATCGGCAAGACCGTGAAGGGCCCGGACACCGCCACACGCGACAAACTCACCACCTGCGTCTGGGGCGAAGCAAGCAATGCCAAAGGCGAGAAGAAAACCGCGCGCATCAAGACCGCAAACGGGTACAGCCTGACCGTGAGCGGCTCACTCGCCGTCACGGAATACCTTCTCAACAACACCGTCACCGGTGGCGCTTACACGCCATCCAGACTCATGGGCGCTGACCTGGTCACGCGCCTGCCCGGCTCCAGCAACATCACGCTGAGCTGAAACGGAAGAACATCATGCGAATTCTCCACACCATGCTGCGCGTTGGCGATATGGATCGCGCCATCGGTTTCTATACCAATGTGCTCGACATGAAATTGCTGCGCCGGGAAGATTTTCCCGAAGGCAAATTCACCCTCGCCTTCGTCGGCCATCAGGATGAAGCGCATGGCGCGGTGCTGGAACTCACTTACAACTGGGGCGTTGATCGCTACGACATCGGCACCGGTTTTGGCCACGTGGCGATTGAAGTGGATGACGCCTACAGCGCCTGCGCGCGCGTGAAAGTACGCGGCGGCAAAGTGACGCGCGAAGCAGGCCCGATGAAACACGGCAGCACCGTGATCGCGTTCGTGGAAGATCCCGATGGTTACAAGATCGAGTTCATTCAAACGAAGCGTTAACGCTTCCTGAGTTCATCCTGCAGGAAATCCGTGATCCGCTGCTCCAGCCAATACACCGGCCAGCCGTAGCGGCCACTGGCAACAAAGCCAACGTGTCCGCCGCGCTGCGTCAATTCCAGCGTAACCTGCGGCGCCAATGCATCCTGTCCCGGCGTGATCGTGGGATCCATGAACGGATCATCCACGGAATGCACGATCAAGGTTTGCCGCGCAATCATGGATAAAAATGGCGCGCATTCACTGCGCGTGTAGTAATCCTCGGCATCTGCAAAGCCATTGAGCGGCGCGGTATAGGCGTTATCCCACTCGATGAAATCCTGTGCTGCGTTGGCGAGTTGCAGATTGATTTCCGGCGGCGCAGGAACCTTGGCGTGCTTGCGCCACATCTGGTCCTTCAGGGCATTCAGCATCTTGTTCTGGTAGTTGCGCGCAAAGCCCTGGCGCAACACATCCACGCAAGGTCGCAGGCGAAATGGCACGCTTGCCGCCACCGCGCAGTTCACCGGCGCCTGATTGCCCTCTTCACCCATGGCCTTGAGCGTGATGTTTCCACCCAGAGACCATCCCACGACTGCAAGAAAGACATCAGGCTCACGCCTGCGCAACATGTGCAGCAAATAGCGCAGGTCTGCCGTATCACCCTGGTGATACGACTTGCGCAGACGATTGGGTTCAGGCCCTGCACCACGCAACTGCAACATCACGGTGCGCCAACCTGCGGCAGTTAATTTCTGCGCCGTGCCACGCAAATACTTCGATTCAAAATCGCCAGTGAGCCCATGCACCAGCACGGCCAGTGGCGCGCCCGGCGCTGCTGGCCCACTCCAGCCCAGATCAACGAAATCACCGTCAGGAAGCTCCAGCCTTTCGCGACGAATCTCCAACCCGGGAGAACGGCGCAGCAAAGCCGGAAACAACGTTTGCACATGTGCGTTGCCCATCAGTCGATGGGCGCGGAAGTGGCTTTCGATGATCAAGCCTCCAATCTTGGTACATGGGGGTTCGCGCATTGAGCGTGTTTAAAGTTCCTGCCAAGGGTTCCTGAAGTTTCGCAGAATGCAAAAGAAAAAGCCCCGACGGAAACCGTCGGGGCCATGGATCACTCAAAACAGCGCGGCCTGCTTTCAAGGAATTTACAAACTGTATTTCAGGTTGATATAGAAATTCCGCAGCAACGGATCCGCGATGAGTGCGTTGTATCCCGCCGCGAAGTTGTTTTGCGGTGCATTGGTGAACGGCGGACTCGTGTTGAAAATATTCTTGATGCCAAACAGCACAGTCAGTTTTTCTACAGGCTTGACGCTGGCGTAACCATCGACGAGCGAATAATTGCCCACTCTTGGCACAGGACCCGTGTTATCCGGGCCGCTGCCGTATTCATCGTGGTAGCCCATGTAGAAGCGCTCACTCAGTCCGGCGCCCCACATCTTGTCTGGGCTCGTCCAGTCGACTCCCACGTTATGTTGCCACCTGAACGCCGGGTTAAGTCCCTGGATCGCCAGGTTGCCCAGCAGATTTTGGGTCGGCCCACCCGTGTATTGCTGCACCAGGAACTGCGTGATCCAGGTCGCTTCCAGGTTTTCGTGGAACGTACCAATCGCGGTTCGCTGCTGGTACTGGACACTGAAATCGAAACCGTCGGTTGTCATGAAGCCGGTATTCGAATTTTTCAGGACGATATAACCACACGTCGGTGCCGTGTAGGGCGTGCAGTTGGCAGCCTGTGCAGCCGACGGCGTGAGTGTCCCCGCATAGGTGCCGCTGGTGGCCGTTACGATATAGCCCCCGAAGTTGGAGGGATCGCCGTAAATGGCGCTGGCCGGCACGCCCCCAATGGTGTTCTTGAGGAGGATCCGGTAGTAATCGATCGTGATGCCCAAGTCCTCGATCGGCGAGAGGACGATACCGAGATCAAAGTTTTGAGACGTTTCGGGCGTCAGGGCACTGTTCCCACCAAACAGTCCAATGCCTTGCGCCGAGCAAGTAGCTGTCGTCCACACTGTGGATGTGCCCCCGCATTCGGGATTTCCCTGCCCCATGGTGCCGCTGCTCGCTGCAGCCAGGTAAGGCGGCGAGTACAGGTTGAAGAGCGTGGGCGCACGGAAGCCGGTGGAGGCGGTTCCCCTGATCGTCAGGTAACTGGTGGGCTGATAGAGCAGCTGCACCTTCGCGTTGTTGGTCATGCCGAAATCGCTATATCGGTCCTGACGATCCGAAATGTCGAGATCCAGGTTCTTGGTGAGCGGCACATCCAACTCGACGAAAACCGCCTGCACCCGGCGAGACCCTGCGACTGAACTATCAGTCAGTCCGGTTGCGGCGGAAACAAGATCGTTATACGGCGTGGTCGCATTCGCGTAGCGCTCGCCGCTCATCATGGCGCCAAGCGCCAGGGTCGCTGGCCTGCCTGCATCGAAACCATCGCCCAGCGAATGGCTGGCTTGCGC
>JACXTT010008997.1_pt1 | contig 13710 bp, 11 predicted proteins | sample 9270951 | NCBI WGS metagenome assembly JACXTT01 (sample SAMN15532306, study PRJNA645909) | rock metagenome | isolation source: weathered quartz diorite | place: Puerto Rico | collected 2017-06-21 | reverse complement strand
TAATCCGGCTGCTGCGCAGAACGCCGCGCAGCTCGATCCTGCCGGACCCGCCCCGACAACTGCTACATCGAACAGTTCCATTATACCGTCATTCGAGAATCGAGATTCGTGAATCGTGGATCGCAAAACGTCCGATTTAACGATGTAACGTTTTAACGAATCACGGTTTAACCAATCACGTTTTAACGATTCACAACTCAATGAGCCACATTCATCGCTGGCGTGCGATTTGATTAGGGGACAAATTGATTTCCATGAGCTGGTCGCTGCCAATTATTCGAATCGCCGGAATCCAACTGCGGATTCACATTACCTTTTTACTTCTCATTGGCTGGCTGGCGTTTGGGTATTACGCCGAGAGTGGTTCAGCCGTGGCCGCGGCACGCGTCGTTTTTATTTTGCTGCTTTTCCTCTGCGTGGTCCTGCACGAGTTCGGCCATGCCTTTGCCGCGAAAGCCTTCGGCATTAACACGCCGGACATTACCCTGCTCCCGATCGGCGGGGTGGCACGGCTTGAGCGGATGCCGGAGGAGCCGCGGCAGGAATTGATCATCGCGCTGGCCGGTCCGGCCGTAAATGTGATCATCGCGTTTTGTCTTTTTTTGGTGATTGGCACTCGCGGTTTGTTGAATCCGGAGACCGTCCAGGCCGGAGACATGATCGCGCAGTTGCTGACGATCAACGTCGTTTTGCTTCTTTTTAATCTGTTGCCGGCCTTTCCCATGGACGGTGGCCGGGTTTTGCGAGCGTTGCTCGCGACCCGGTTGAGTTATGCCCGCGCGACCCAAATTGCGGCAAGTATCGGCCAGGGCTGCGCCTTTGTTTTTGGTTTTCTGGGGTTACTTTGGAATCCGTTTTTAATTTTCATTGCTTTCTTTGTGTACATTGGCGCGTCGCAGGAGGCGGCGCTGGCGCAAATGAAGGATGTCTCGCGAAGATTCCCGGTTTCAAGCGCGATGGTTCGCGAGTTTCGTTCTCTGCCGGTCAGCGCAACGCTCCAGGAGGCGGTCGATGCGCTCCTCGCAACCTCGCAACACGATTTCCCGGTGCTCGATGAAAATGGAAATGTGGCAGGCGTGCTCACCCGCCACGATCTGATCGCCGCGCTGCGCAAGGACGACCCAGGCGTTCGCGTGGGCGACGTGATGCGGCGTGATATCCCGACGGTCACGACCGGGACCCGCTTCGAAGAAGCGTTTCGGATCATGCAGGAGTGCAATTGTCCAGCGGTACCGGTGCTCGACAGCATGAAGCGATTGGTCGGTTTGCTTACACCGGAAAACGTGAGCGAATTGATGATGGTGCAATCGGCTCTGCCGGGGCGTCGCGCAGCATAGGTGGATCGGCTTCTCCCCTGGCGCGCCGTAGCCAGGCGAAGGCTGCTGAAGGCAATGTTAAACCGATTGCCGAAGGTACGAGAGAATGCCGTTCAGCATCGCCAACGGGGAGGTTAGGCGGCAGGGCCGCACTTTTTTACCAACGTGTTGAGGACAACACGTTCTACCGGTGCTCAGCCGGTGAATGTTGTCGATCTGAGATGGGTCGCGTACGTTGCTGGTCTGAGTCATGGCTGCGACTGCAAAACAGAAGCCGGATCTGCAACAGAAGGTGCACGAGGTCCCGCACAAGCCGGGCGTGTATCTCATGCGCGACCGGTTTAATCGCGTCATCTACGTGGGCAAAGCCCGCGACCTGCGCAAACGGGTGAGCTCATATTTTTTGCCGTCCAAAATCGCGCAGGCCGATTTGAAAACACGCGCCATGCTGGAAGCGACGTGGGATTTCGAGACGCATGTTGTCCGGAGCGAAGCTGAATCGCTTTTGCTGGAAGGCAAGCTGATCAAGGATTATCGGCCGCGCTACAACGTTTCATTTCGCGACGATAAACGGTTTCTCGTGGTCAAAGTAGACATGTCGGAGATGTGGCCGCGTTTTCGGCTGGCGCGATTCAAAAAAGACGACGGAGCGCGTTATTTCGGACCGTATGCGCACGCCGGAGCCCTGCGCCAAACGCTCAACTTAATGCGTAAGAAATTTGGTGTCCTGACCTTTGGCCGGGGCGCGCCGACCGAGCGCGAGTTGAAGTCGGCAACGTATCAAGTCCCAATGCGCCTCAGTGAAATCACCGCGGCGCAATATCGCGAACGAGTCGTGCAAGCATGCGAGTTTTTGGAAGGCCATTCGCGGGAAATGATCGATGCGTTGGAAGAACAAATGCACCAGGCCGCCGGGAAAATGGATTTCGAAACGGCGGCCGAGCTGCGAAACATGATTGCCGACGTTCGCCAGACGACCAAGCCGACGCGTCGCTTCACCCGCGGGAGTTTGCCAAGCGCGATCGATCCGATGGCGGATGTGAAAGCGCTGGCCGATGCGTTACAGCTTCCGCAGCCACCGCGGGTAATGGAGTGCTTTGACATCTCAAATATCTCCGCGACCCACGTAGTCGCCTCGATGGTTTGTTTTCGCGAAGGGGTGCCGGACAAGAATTGTTATCGTCGTTATCGCGTCCGCACGGTCCAAGGCCAGGACGACTTCGCGAGCATGGCCGAAGTTGTCAGGCGAAGGTACTCGCGCGTGTTACTGGAGGCGCGTGAGACCAATCCAGATGCGGCGGAATTTTCTCAAGAGCAAACGGTTGAGGGGCTGCAGCGCCTGAAGAAGCAAACGCTCAACCAGCCTTCGCCCGGCTACGGCTTGGCAGGCGCTCAACGTCCAACGCTCAACGCCCAACGAGAAGACAGCAATGAAAACAAGCTGCCCCTCGTTCGTTTGCCGGATCTGATCGTCGTCGACGGCGGGAAAGGTCAGTTATCAGCGGCCGGCCGCGAGCTGCAGCGGCTTGGCCTCTACGACCTGCCCATTATTGGTTTGGCCAAGGAGCACGAGGAGATCTATCGGCCCGGTCGGGCCCTGCCCTTGCGACTTCCGCTTGATTCCAGCGCGCTGCGCTTGCTACAGCGGATCCGGGATGAGGCACATCGTTTCGCCAACGCTTATCATCAATTGCTTTTGAAGAAGCGCATCGAGGAAAGCATCCTCGATGATTGCCCAGGCGTGAGCCAGAACCGAAAGAATTTGCTCTTACGAAAATTTGGATCGGTTAACCGGCTTCGCAAAGCGACCGTTGACGAAATTGCCGCGACCGAGGGAATCGGGCCGAAGCTGGCGGACGAAGTCCATCGCTTTTTGCAGCGGCATTGATTTATCCACAGATTCGGCAGATTAACGCAGATCCTCTCCCCGAATGGTATCTCCGCGAAGCTCTCAACATCTGGGTAATCTGCTAGGACTCATCCTCTTTTCCAGTTCGCTCGCGGTTTCGGCGCAGACTCCAACATCGCCGACAGAACCGAGCGTTACGCCGCCACCGGAAGAGGAGACAATCATCCCAACGTTCGAAACGCAAAAGCTTGCGCGAACTTACATTCTCGATGTTCCGGCGCCGCGCGGACAAATCACCGACAGAAATGGCGTGCCCCTGGCGCAAAACAAACTCAGCTACAACTTGGCGATTAATTTTCCCACACCATTGGATTTTTCCGATGCCCGGGCAATCATGTTCGCGCGGGAAAAGATCGATCGGGCGGCAAAATTAATTGGCCGCACGATCAAAGTCTCCGATGACGCGATTCTGCGTCACTACCACAACCGCGGAATTTTGCCGTTCGAGATCTCGCAAAATTTGAGCTCCGAGGAGTACGAAGCAGTCAAGGACAGCACGAAAGAGTCGATGATGGTGGTGCGACCGATTTACATTCGGACGTATCCGAACGGCAGGTTGGCTGGTCAGGTTATCGGTTACACTGGAAAGACCGGACGTAATCTCGATGGCATCATCGATAATCACGAAACTCTCTGGCCGGAAACAGAAGGGAGGGAAGGACTCGAGCAAACCTTTAATCAAATGCTCACCGGCAAGCACGGGGAATATAAGCTCACTTTCGATAAGGACGGCCGAAAAACGTCCGAGAGGCTGATCACGCCGCCAGTGCCCGGCTATAACGTGGTTACGACACTCGATGTTCGGCTGCAAGAATTGGCCGAAAAAACGCTGGCGGACAAAGCGAAACGCGGCGCACTGGTCATCATTGATCCAAACGACGGCGATATTCTCGCCCTGGCTTCCTGGCCAACGTACGATCCCAATCTTTTCATTCCCGCGATCTCAGCCGAGAAATTCAAGCGCTTGCAGGATGATCCGGACATCCCACTTTTGCCGCGGGCATTCCGTTCGTCATATCCGCCGGGATCGACATTCAAGGTTGCAGTCGGGATCGCGGCCCTTGAGAGCGGGGCGGTGCACTCAAACGACGAATACGAATGCGTGCCAGCGATTGAGATTGGCAATCTCACATTTCACAATTGGAAGAAAGCCGATCGGGGCTCGATGAACTTTGTCCAGGCTTTGACCGAATCGTGCGACACCTGGTTTTACCAGGTCGGAATCAAAACCGGCGCCGAACCGATCATCGACTGGGCCTTAAACCTTGGTTTTGGCGCGAAGTGCGGGATTCCTCTGCGGGGCGAAGTGGAAGGTCGCGTGCCTAACGATCAATACATGAAGGCGACGCATGGCCGCAAATTACTGAATGGCGACATCGCCAATTTGTCGATCGGCCAGGGCGACACTCTGGTCACGCCGCTGCAAATGGCACAGGCCATGGGCATCATCGCGAACAGCGGCAAGTTTTACCAAACGCGGCTCGTGCAACAGGTCCAGAGCATCGACAATCAGATGGTGAGCGCCTATCAGGTGCGCGAGAAACGAATGCTCAATGTTTCGGCCGAAACCATGGACCAGTTGCGCACTGGCTTGATCAATGTCGTGAACGGTCCCGGAGGCACTGCGCATGAGGCTGAACTTGGCAATGTCGAAGTTGCAGGTAAGACCGGGACGGCGCAATGGGGCCCAAAAAGCAAAGAGCGGACGGCGGCGTGGTTCGCCGGATTCGTGCCCGCCGACCAACCGCAGTATGCGTTTGCAGCGCTTTACGAAGGCGACGTCGGCAGCAAAGTCCACGGCGGCACTGTGGCCGCCCCGATGGTGGCCGATATTTTTAAAGACGTCTATAAAGGCCAAATGGCCAATGGCCGAAGACAGAACAGGGGACGCGAAGTCATAACCGTGCGGCGGGCCCAGCCGGTGGAAGAGGACCAGTCGGATTAAACGGAAAACGCCGAACGCCCAACTTCCAACGCCGAACATCGAAGTCAGAATCCGCATGCAGAAACGTGCTGTCTGACTTCGGCGTTCGGTGCTCGACGTTCGGTGTTTGCTACTTTTACGCGGCGGCCGTCTCTTTCGAGACGGTCATGGTGCCTTTGAATTTCGGTGGCTCCTCTTCGATTCCGAAATGATCGGCATAGAGAGTGTCGATCCTGATTAGATCATCGTCGCTGAGCGGCGGGCACTCGGGTGCTTTGGCGAATTCAACGAGCTGTTCCTCGTTATAAATGTTTGGGAGAGTTGAGGCGACCCGATCGTCAGCCAGCAGCCATTGCAAAGCAGCCTGGCCAAGCGACCGCTCCGCATTTTCGAGAAAGCGCAACTGTTCCACCTTCTTAATCCCGTTGAGCAGCCAACTGCGTGGACGGTGGCTGCGATGATCAGTCGGCGGAAAGACCGTTTCGGCCGTGTACTTGCCTTCCAGCATTCCGGATGAATGCGTCACCCGGACCAGAAACATCGTGTCTTTATCCGCCTCGGTCGCGGCATTGTGCATGGCGCGGCCGGGATGTTGCTCGAGCATGTTGTAAATGTGTTGCACACTGGTGATATCGCGCTCGCGAATACAGTTAATGCCCTCGTAGAGCCAGCCAATCGCCGGTCCGAGCGCGATGCCGTAACAGCGGACCTTCCCCGCTCGTTTCAGTTTTTCCATCACCCTCCACAGCGCGTCGTCGTAGACCTGCTCCATCCGGATGTTGTGCAGCTGCAACAGATCGATGTGGTCGGTTTTGAGCCGCTCCAACGCCGACTCTGTTGCGCGCGTGACCGCTTCCGGCGAAAAATCCTGGGGAATCTCGCGTTGCCCGCGCCCGCGCGCCTCGCCATGATGCACGAAATCGTAACCAACCTTCGTTGCGATTACGATTTCATCGCGCTGATTCGGAAACGCTTTGGCAATGAGTTCCTCACTCAGCCCATTTCCGTAGGTATCGGCTGCGTCGAACAGCGTCATTCCAAGATCGAACGCCCTATGCATGAGTGAGATAGCCTCACCCTCCGTGAAATTTCCCCACCAGCCGGTCGAGATCGTCCAGAGCCCGAAGCCGATCTCGCTCACAGTCAGATCGGTGTCTTTATATTTTCGAAAGCGCATTATTACAGAAAGTAAACGCTCAACGCCGAACGCTCAACGTCCAACGCCCAATGAAGTTAGCGAACCCGTTGGCGGGCTGATAAAGAAAAGCGGTGTAAGGGCGTACAGCACGAAGGCCGACTTGCGGATTGAACGCAGCAAAACGGTTCAGGAAACGAAGGGCAAGCTCTAGCATCGACAATCTCTCGATATCGATCTTGCTGTGCGGCGACACGTCGCCGCCTTCGACAGCGCGGACATGACCGCACACTTCAAAAATCAACTCGGCGTCACCGTCACAGGATCGCTAGGCTGCCCGATTTCTTTTTCGTCGACGACCGCGCGAGCGGTATAAATGAGTTCGCCTCTTCCCGGTGCAGTATCAATCGCGGGTGTCCGCATGAAAAAACCCACCTTTTGCAGAGACTTATCGCCTTTGCGCTGACGATAGAGATTGATCCCGGAAACTTTGCCACCGGCTTTGCGGAACGGGATCGTGACCGTAGGACCAGTTTGCCGCGCCTGACCGAGCTCGGCTTTGTAGCTTGTCTCATCGAGCGCAGGTACTCCGATCTTGAGCTGTTGGCGGATCGCCTCGTTATATGCGCCGTGCCGTTTGATCCGTTCCACCCGCGCTTGCCGGCGGGTGTCAATGCCGGGTCGCACCGCCGGTGGCGCACCGGACCTGGACGGAAGATCAACAAATTCGCCGGAAGTTTGCCCTTCCAGCACCGCATTCGCCGCATGGCCGGGATTCGATTCAATTTCCGGACCGAGCGTTTCTAAAATGAAAACCGCATATTTGGAATCGTTCACTGCATTGGCGATCTCCGCATCGCTGAATCCGAGCTGTTTTCCGACCTTGGGAAACTGGTTTGCAAAATTGTTGTGCCATTCGATTTGGCCAGCGCGGCCTGTTGGAAAATACGATTTACTCATGAGTGAAACGGTGTTGTCACCTTGATAAACCGGACGCACCCAGCTGGTCAAGCCGATCCCACAATCCCTACTACTATGGATGAAAGTTTTCGGAGCCTGCGCAAATTTTAGGTTGAGCCACAGATGGACACAGATTTTCACAGATCAAAAGAAAAGGCTCTTCCAATCGGTGTTTCATCTGTGTCAATCTGTGGCTTCCTGTCGCCCTATTTCTCCCATCCGTGCCATCCGAGTAATCCGTGGTTCCCCTTTGGTTGCGGCCCCGCCGCGCCGGGTTATCCGCGATTTGATTTTTCAATCGTAGCGATTTTCCGCGCGAGATAGGCCGAAAAATATCCGGCGTAGCGGGCTTGCAATTCCGGCCGCTGCCAATCTTTGCCCGTGAGGATCTTCCGACAGTTTACGCTGCCGCAGTTACATTCGACGGAATAGTCGTCGTCATCGCTCATCGCCCAGTCGTGAGTGAGCTCTTCGCCCGCGCGGATTTCGCGCATGGCCACAAAAGTGATTTCACCGCGCATCCCGAGGTTCGGGTTGCACGAATGGTTCGAGTATAACATTGACAATTCGCGCTCTTCATCGGTCACCGGCGCGATGAACAAATCGTCGTCGATTTGAATCTCGACCGGCCCGAGCCGCGGCGTGACTTCGCGGCGTAACGTCTCACGATTGATGACATGACCACCCTTGACCGCAACGATTTCATTTTTTGCGATATCGGAAGTGGCAAACAATCCACGCCCATGAATTTTGCTGTCGCACACTTCGGTTTTTGGCGAGCGGTAGGAGAGCGGATGCATCTTGCCAGAGCGTAAACCAGAACCGAGAATCGTGATTCGATTTACGATTTAACGCTTTAACGCTTCAACGTTCGACCCGTGAAAACTCGCCAGGCCGCAGTCATTTTTATTTTTGTGACTGTGACGCTCGACATTCTGGCAATGGGTTTGACTATCCCGGTTTTGCCAAAACTGATCCTTAATTTTCTCGGCGGAAACATGAAGGACGCCGCGGATTGGAACGGCTGGTTCGGGTTGGTCTTTGCCGCCATGCAATTTCTTTTCTCGCCGGTGCTTGGTGTTCTGTCGGACCGCTTCGGCCGCCGGCCAGTGATCTTGTTATCGAACCTGGGGCTCGGTCTCGATTACGTTGTCATGGCGCTCGCACCAAGCATCAGCTGGCTGTTTCTCGGTCGAATTGTCTCGGGCGTGACCTCTTCGAGCATTCCCACGGCCATGGCTTACATCGCGGACGTGGTTCCAAAGGAAAAACGCGCCGGGGCCTTCGGGATGGTCGGGGTGGCGTTTGGTCTCGGTTTTGTAATCGGTCCGTTAGTCGGCGGATTGGTTAGCGATTTCGATCCGCGCCTTGCTTTTTGGGTAGCAGCCGCCTTTAGCCTGACCAATTGGGTTTGGGGATATTTCTTCGTGCCGGAATCGTTGCCTCCCGAACGACGGAAGGAGTTTACATTGCGCCGCGCAAATCCGGTCGGGTCACTTGTTTTGCTCCGGTCTCATCCCGAGCTGGCCAGGCTTGCGGCCATCCAGTTCCTCGCCTACGTCGCGCACAACGTCTTCAGCGTCTGGGCGCTCTATTCCATCTATCGTTACGCCTGGAACCAGACCATGATCGGCGTTTCCCTGGCAATCGTCGGGATTTGCACGGCCGCGATCTCGGCCGGCTTAACCCCCCGAATGGTGAAGCATCTCGGCGAGAAGCGCACACTTTACATTGGCCAGTGTTTCGGCGCGAGCGGCATGCTCCTGGCCGGACTCGCGCGGAGCGGCGCGATTTTGCTCGCTTCGATCCCGATTATTTCAATGTGGAACATATCGATGCCGGCTGCACAAAGCATCATGACTCATCGGGTGAGCGAACGCGAACAGGGCGAACTGCAAGGCGCGATCGGGAGCTTGCGCTCCATCACATTTATCATTGGCCCGATCTTGTTCTCACGAGTCTTCGGCTGGTTTATTGATCCCAAACATCCCTTCCAGGTTCCGGGCGCGCCTTACTATCTCGGCGGGGCATTATTGTTCACCGCAATGCTGATGTCGATGCGGATTGAGCAACCGGACATGGCAGCAACATCCTCAGTAACGCCGGGAATTTCTGGAGGCGTTTCGCCGGAAGATGTCGCCGCCCGCGCAGTCGCGCCGATCATCGATCCGAAAGGCGAGCGAAATTCTTGATTATTCCGGTGTTTGAGCGATGACAATCGACATGCTGCGCGCTCGAAGCCTAGCCGCACCAGTCGCTGCTGTCGCGCTTAGTGCCTGGTTAGGAGTGTCCAACCATTGCACGCTCGGTGCGGTTGCTCCCGAGAAGACGCCAGCTCAAGTGCACTGCTGCCCCTTCCATTCGCAGCCGGCCACGCCGCGGCCGTCAAAACAGTCCGATGCGCAACCGTGTTGCAAAATCTTGCGCGCGGTGTTGACCAAAGGCGTTAAAGGCTGGGCGCCCGAAAATGTCGATCTGGGCGATATTGGCTCTGCCTTCGCGGAGTTCGTCGTCTTCGCGTCGCCTCGAGTTTCCGCTAGCGCAAACGCCCTGGACACAGGACCACCTGGCGTACTCTCATTTGCCGAGCTGGTTCTTCAGCGGAGCACGCGAGCGCACGCTCCGCCATCTCTCGGGTAGGGACCTCGCGCTGCGATGTCCGGACGGCGTCGCGCGCTGTCCCTACCAGGTTTGAGCGGCAACCGCCTCGGTTGCCCCTCTTCTAACCGGCAGGCGGAGCGCCTTCGCCAACCAGCCTTCGCGTAAAGCCACGGCGAGTCGGGGTCCGGCGATCCAAGGAGCCCTGTTTACAACGACGAAACCCATTCAATTTCGAGATGCAAGAACCATTTATAATTTTGATCAGCGCAATCGTACTCGGCACCGCGGATGCCGCGATCGCGCAGCCATATCCTCAGGCGCAGGAGCCAGAGCATGAGCATGAGAAAGTGAGGTACACCTGCGCAATGCATCCTGAGGTGGTGATGAATCATCCGGGCAAATGCCCGAAATGCGGGATGAACCTTGTGCCTCTGAAAGAAAGCAAACGTTCAAGGTCCAACGAAGCGCATCCGGCCCATCCGTCGCATTCGACCCATGAGGCGCAGATGTCGATGCAATCCTCTGTGAATCTGGCCGACCCGATGAGTCGAGAAAGCTCGGGGACCGCGTGGGTTCCTGATTCGACGCCGATGTATGGCAAGATGCTTATGTTCGGTGATGACATGCTGATGTTACATGGCGCCATTTTTCCGCGCTACACCAACGTGAGCACGCGGCGAGGCGACGATCGGATCGATGCGCCGAACTGGATCATGGCCATGTTCTCGCATTCGTTAGGCGAAAACACCCAGCTCGGTTTCCGCGCAATGATGAGCCTCGATCCATTAACCGAAGGCGGGCGCGGGTATCCACTGCTCTTCCAGACCGGCGAATCATGGCACGACCAGCCGTTGCACGACCGTCAACATCCGCATGATCTCTTCGATGAACTCTCGGTGAGCCTATCGCAAAAGTTCGATCACGATCTCAGCGGCTACATCTATTTCGGTTATCCGGGTGAACCGGCGCTCGGACCGCCAACGTTCATGCATCGCCTGAGCGCAATGGATGACCCGGACGCACCGCTCGGACATCATTGGCAGGACTCGACCCACGTCACCTTCGGTGTCGCGACCGCCGGGTTGCAATGGTCCGGCAGCAGCCGGATAAAGATTGAAGGCAGCGCATTCACCGGCCGCGAGCCGGACGAAAATCGTTACGATTTTGACCGTCCTCGCTTCGATTCCTTTAGTGGCCGCATCTCCTGGAACCCGACCCCGAATCTGGCACTTCAGGTGTCACATGGTTACATCAAAAGTCCGGAAGCACTTGAGCCGGATGTGGATCGACATCGGACCACCGCGTCGGCCGTTTACAACCAGCCGCTTGGCCGGGACACGAATTGGGCAACGACTTTTGTCTGGGGACGGAACAACGATTCGGGTGAGAAAACTCGGTCGTTTCTACTCGAGACAAATTATCAGCGTGGCCGCAACACTGTGTATGCGCGTTGGGAACGCGTGGAAAAATCTGGACACGAGCTTGTTCTTGCCCGCAACGATCAGGACGAAATTTTTCCGGTGAACGCGGCAACCATCGGTTATGTGCGCGACTTATCGCACGACCGCGGAATCGATGTCGGACTGGGCGGACAACTAACGGTCAACTTTTGGCCTGGCGACCTGGACCGATACTATGGGAGCGGGCCGGGCTACGCGTTCGAATTTTTTCTGCGCATCCGCCCGTCACAACATGCTGATCACTTCGCGCAGCGGCCCGGGAATATGAAATGAGCGATCTTTCGCTCGCATTGCTGCGAGACTCTCACACGGTCAACGCAAATCTTTTGTCATACGCTCGACCGCCAAATTCAAATCGTTGGGCAATCGAACAGCTAATCGCTCGAGTGAACGGTAGCCGCACGCGGCATAGAACGGCACACCCGGCAAGGTTGCCGCGAGCTCGACGAATTTAAAATTCGCCTTGCGAATCGCTGCTTCGCATTCGTTCAAAATCGCTCGAGCGATGCCGCGGCGCGCCCACGCCGGATGAACGAAGAATGCGCGGATGCGCGCCGGGTCGGTTGTTGGATCGAGCTCGGCATCGTCACGGCTCGTGTGATGATCACTGCCGAAAAGTGTTTTGCGTTTGCTCCAGCCGCCGCACCCGATGATCTCGCCCTCGTCCGCAGTGTTGGCAATGGCCATTCCACTCAGAGGCAAGTGTTCGACAACAAAATATGTCTGGTCGCTGATAAGTTGCCGATCGACGCCAAAAACCGAGCCAAGGGCGGCTTCTACCTGTTCATCCGAATAATAGGGAGCTCGCAGTCCATGGACGGAGAGGGCAATCAGCTTCTCCAGCACGGGAATATCATCTTGGTTTGCCAAACGCACTCTCCACTTGGTGTTCATAAGAGCATGCTGTAGCGGCGGGCTTGCCGTCTGCGAACATCCCAACAATAGCAGCTGGCACGGCTGCTTCTACAGAAGCGCGCTTCATCGCTTGTCATGGCACTTGAGTTGCGTGAAAATTACCACTCCGTGACGCATCGATTGCCGAAACAAAATTACCACGACATCGAGCGCATCATCGAATTCGATTTCGTTCGGGCGACAGAGGCGGCGGCGCTCAATTCGTTGCGCTGGCTTGGGCGCGGAGACAAGGAAAAAGCGGACGCGGCCGCCTGCGACGCGATGCGCGGGATGTTCGATCTGATGAACATTTGCGGTGAGGTAGTGATCGGCGAGGGGATCAAGGATGAGGCGCCCGGTATTTTTAAAGGCGAACAACTTGGCACGTGGGTCCCGGGTTCGCCTCCGTTCCAGATTGCGATCGATCCCATCGACGGAACCACCAACATCTCCAAAGGCGCGCCCAACTCAATTAGTTGCATTGCGGCAGCGAGTCCGGAGGAGGGAATTAAAGTCGCGCTCCACGATGTGCCCTCGTTTTATATGTCGAAGCTGGCTTATGGGCCCCGCGTGGTTCAATACATGCGAAAGCGCGGCGATTCGCTTAACCTCGACGCGCCAATAGCCGAGACCCTGGCAATCGTCGCGCGGGCGGTGGACAAACGGATCCAGGACGTAGCGGTCATGATGCTTGACCGGCCGCGGCACAAGGAAATCGTTGAACAAATTCGCGCGGCCGGGGCATCGTTGCGCATGATCGGCGACGGCGACATTGCCGCCGCCATAGCGCCGTCGTTGCCCGAGAGCGACGTCGATCTATACATGGGCATTGGTGGATCGCCCGAAGCAGTCCTGGCTGCAGCGGGCATCAAATGTCTAAGCGGCGATGTGCAATGCAAAATGTGGCCCCGCGACGAAAAGGAGCGTAAAAAATTGATCGAGGGCGGGTGGGAAAAGGATCTCGATCGGATTTTCTGGGCCGATGATCTGGCCAACGGTGAGAACATCATTTTTTGTGCAACCGGCATCAGCGACAGTGCGTTACTGCGCGGCGTAAAAAGCAAGGGCGCGGCGACGGCGGTAACGCATTCCATTTTGATGCGCGCGAAAAGCAAAACTGTTCGTTTTATCCGCGCCCAGCACAATTTGCAGAGCAAAACCATCCGCCTGCGCTCGGATAATCGCGAACATTTGATCTAACCACAGGAAATGCAGCGCGGCTTCGCGACAGCCAAACGTTCAGCCCGCGAATGACGCGAATGAACGCGAATGGTAAGGCCGAGGAGCGGCGGTTTCACACCCGTTGAGATTTCGGCGCCGAGAAAGCGCCCTTCCTCCTTTCGCGTTAATTAGCGTGATTTCGCGGGCTGAAAAATCTTCGCAACCGGCTAGGGTCACGTCAATTGTTGTGTGTAAAAGTTTTGAGAGGGTGTTTTCTCCAGTGGGTGTTCATTCGCTCAAAGACGCTAAAGAGGATGCGTTCGCAACTGTCGCGGGTGGTAAAGGCGCAC
>JACXTT010008996.1_pt1 | contig 13714 bp, 8 predicted proteins | sample 9270951 | NCBI WGS metagenome assembly JACXTT01 (sample SAMN15532306, study PRJNA645909) | rock metagenome | isolation source: weathered quartz diorite | place: Puerto Rico | collected 2017-06-21 | reverse complement strand
GTTCGACGAGGCCATGGGCGACTACCAACGCGCCCGTGACGACCGGGTCGGACCGATCTTCGAGTTCACCTGCCAAGTGGCCACCCTCGAGCCGCCGTCTCCGCAACTGCAGCAGCTGCTGGGCGCAGCGCACGGCAATCAGGAAGCCATGGACGGGTTCGCGCGGGTCAACGCGGGGGTAACCTCGCCGGCCGAGTTCTTCTCCCCGGAGAACGCGGGGAAGATCTTCGAGGCAGCGGGGAAGCGTTAGACCGCGCCCCGACTCACCGCCGCGGACTTCACAGGATTCATGCGTCCGTTTCTTTCGCGACTCGTCGTCGAAGCGCCCGGCCTTCTCCGTCCGGTCGTCACCGCCAACATCACGGCGGCCACCTCCGCGAGGAGATGGCCGCCATACAAACAGTGCTTTGAGCTACGGTCGTTCCGTACTACCGAATGACCACAGCCCGTGCGACGAGCCGCTGATCTCCACGGATGAGCCGCACCAGATAGACGCCAGGAGCAAGCGTGGGCGACGTGCCCAGCGTGACCACGTGGCGCCCGGCGCCCATGGTGCCCACCGGGTTCCGAACGAGCTCGCGCCCGCTCACGTCGTAGACCACGAGTGACGCAGGCTCGGCATTGGGGAGCGAGAAGCTCACCGTGAGCCTTGTGCTGGGATTGGCCACCGGGCCGTGGAGCGCCAGCTCGACACCCGGCCCGACCACGGCCAGCGGCGTCGTGATCGCGAACCGTCCGCTCACCCCCAGCACGCCGGTCACCTCGTATCCGCTGGGGTCCGCCGACTCCACCAGCACCACCGCGACTCGCGCTGCGCTGGTGCCGGAGTTCGGAAGGCTCCAGGAATATGAGCTACTGTTCGGCAGACCGTTCGCCACCAGCGACCAGCTCGCACCGTCGTCGCTCGACCAGAGCACCGCCACCGACTGGACCTGCACACCTGCCGGCGTATCCCAACGCACCTCGGCGGTGCTGCCGCCCTGGAGCACAGCGCCCGCCGTCGGCGCGGTCACGTGCCCGCGGATGATCCGGATGACGTCGGTTGCCGTGAAGCAGCCGTTCCCGATCTCTCCGCTCACCGTGACGGGAACCGCGTCACCCTCCGCGACGGCCAGCTCCACGGCCGCGCGGTCGAACTTCACTGTCAGGTCGGGCCTGCCGTCCGAGTCGGCATCTCCGATTGCAGTCGGCGCCGACGCATCGACCGGCACGCTTCCATTCAAGCGGATCGAGGCGATGTCGATGTCGGAGGGCAATGCAGGTGGCTCGGGCTCGAGCGTTGCCGTTACCCAGTGCCCCATCGACTGCAAGTTGAGCGTGTTGGGATTCAAATCGAGGCTCATTGCAACGCTGGGGCAGGGGGTGGAAATGAATAGGGCCGCGAGGTAGGGCTGGGGCAGCCCGCCGATGCTGGTGAACTGTCCGCCAGCGTATAGCCTGCCCCCGTAGACGTCCAGGGCGGTAACCCAGTTGTTCGCACCCGGGTCCCAGGTGGGGGCGGCACCCGTTGCCGCGTTGAGCGCAGCGATCTTGCTGCGCAGTTGCCCGCCGACGCTGGTGAAGCCACCGCCGATGTAAACCGTGGCCCCGCTCACCGCAATTGAGGAGACGTGGCCGTTCGCGTTGGGGTCCCAGCCGGTGGCCGCACCGCTGGCCGCATCTAGCGCGGCGATGTTGTTGCGCGGCTGCCCGCCGATGCTGCTGAAGCCGCCGGCCGCATAGACCGTGCCCCCGCTCACTGCCATGGCGGAGATCGCGTCGCCATAGCCTTGGCCGCCGCTCGCGCTCGGATTCCAGGCGGCGGCGCCACCGCTGGCGGCATCCAGCGCCGCGATGTTCCTGCGCGGCTGCCCGCCGATGCTGCTGAACTGGCCGCCCGCGAAAACCGTGCCACCGCTCACCACGAGGGCGTAGACCGCGCTGTTGTAAGTGTTGCCGTTCGCGTCTCTCGCATTCGGGTCCCAGGTGGTGGCGTCACCCGATGCCGCATCCAGCGCGGCGATCTTGCTACGCTGCTGTCCGCCGATGGTGGTGAACTGCCCGCCCGCGTAAACCGTGCCCCCGCTCACCGCCAGGGCCTCGACGTAGCTGCTCGCGTTCGGGTTCCAGGCCGTGGCGCCACCTGTCGCCGCATCGAGCGCAGCGACGTTGTTGCGCAGCTGCCCCCCGATGCTGGTGAAGAGGCCTCCCGCGTAAATGGTGCTGCCGCTCACCGCCAGGGCGTAGACCGGACCGTCCGCATTCGGATTCCAGGCGGTGACGGCGCCTGTTGCGGCATCGAGCGCGGCGATCCGGTTACGGGCTCCAGCGCCGACGATGGTGAACTGCCCACCGGCGAAGACTGTGCTCCCGCTCACAGCCAGGGCGGTGACGTTGCCGTTCGCGCTCGGGTTCCAGGCCGTAGTGGCACCGGTGGCCGCATCGAGCGCGGCAACGTTACTTCGCGCCTCCCCGCCGACGCTCGTGAAGTCGCCGCCGATGTAAACCGTGGCCCCGCTCACCACCATGGAGTAGACGTGGTCGTTCGCGTTCGGGTCCCAGTTGGTGGCGGCGCCCGTTGCCACATCGAGCGCCGCGATGTCGTTGCGCGGCTGCCCGCCGATGCTGGTGAAGCCGCCGGCCGCGTAGACCGTGCCCCCGCTCACCGCCAGGGCCGAGATCGCGTCGCCATAGCCTTGGCCGCCGGTCGCGCTCGGATTCCAGGCGGTGGCGGCACCGCTGGCATCCAGCGCGGCGATGTTGCTGCGGAACTGCCCGCCGATGCTGCTGAACTGCCCACCCGCGTAAACGGTGCCATCGCTCACCACCAGGGCGTAGACCGCGCTGCCGTAGGTGCTGCCGTTCACGTCCCTCGCATTCGGGTTCCAAGCGGTAACGGCGCCGCTGGCCGCATCCAGTGCGGCGATCTTGCCACGCGGCTGTCCGCCGATGGTGATGAACTGCCCGCCCGCGTAAACCGTGCCACCGCTCACCGCCAGGGCCTCGACGTAGCTGCTCGCGTTCGGGTTCCAGCCGCTCGCGACACCGCTCACCACATCGAGCGCAGCGATGTTGTTGCGCGACTGCCCCCCGATGCTGGTGAAAAGGCCTCCCGCGTAGACGGTGCTCCCGCTCACCACTAGGGCGTAGACCTGACCGTCCGCACTCGGATTCCAGGGCGTCAGGTTCCCACCGGCATCAAGCTGAGCGAGATTGTTGCGCGGCTGTCCGCCTACCGCCGTGAAAGACCCGCCCAGGTACCAGCCTCCGCTCCCGTCCGGGGCGACCACGTTTACGGCGCCTGCCACTTGCGGGTAAGGCCGATGAACGGCACCCGTGCTCGCATCAATGGCAACACCGCCACCCGTGAGGGGGCCGATAGACGTAAAGTCGCCGCCGATGTAGATCGTGCCGCCGTCATTCACAATGATGTTGACCGGTCCATTCGTGCCCAACACCGCGGTATCCACGGTCTGTGCCAGCCCGACAGCGGCCGACAGCAGCAGAGGGATCACCAGACCGGCAATCAGAGAAATGTCGGGGCGCGGAAGACCTCGATTGCGAGTCCAACCGACTGGCGGGATGGTGCATTCGCGGCCGTGAACGACTCGACCGATAACCCATGGGATGAAGGAAAGGATTCTCATCTCTCGGCCCTCCGTTCAGTTGTGCGGCGTGCGAGAGTCTAGCACTCAGAAACGGACCAATGGTCCGTTTTCGGGCCCCACGGCGTGCCTGGCGCCGCGCGTATCGGCCGCACAATTAGTCGTGTCGCGCACGGCAATGGAGACAGCGAGCCGGTCGTGCCCCACCGGCTCGCCTCGTTCGTGCATCGCCCCGCGCTACCGCGTGGCGGCTAAGGACATGCGACGTTCTGACACTCGCCCCCGCCCTGCGGGACGCAGTTCTGGTTGATCCCATTATGCGACTTGCAGGTCACGAAACCACCCACGTTCGCGCAGTACGTGTTGCAGGTCGGGAACGGCCTCGCCTCGGCGGCGCCAATGCCGACGCTCGAGAGCGCCGACGCGTAGGGACCGTTGGCCACCGACTTGTGGCCCAAGGCTCCTGCGGCAATGGTGGCGACGACGAGTACCAACAGCATGAGAACCGCCAAACGGATCTTGCTCATGACTCTCCTCCTTTGCCGACCATGAGACTCTCGGCGGTGGTCGGATCCCGCCTCGCGGTGCAGGGGCACGCCTCACCGCGCTCTTCGAGACTTCAGGGATGTCCCGCGAGGAGCGGGTTGGGGGACGCATCGTGCCGGACCTTCCGGATACGATCCGCGTAGACGAAGCCATCCGAGTGGTCGGGCGTGTGACAGGTGAGACAGACTCTTTCGGGCACGGGGCGGCGGATGTTCGTCGCGCTCGGCGCCGCCGCGTGCATCGCGCCGGGTCCGTGACATGCTTCGCACTGGACGTTGCCGAGCGGCTTCTCGAGATCGCCGAGTCGATACCCGTGCCGCGCCCCGTAGGCCACCACATGACAGGAGATACAGCGCGGCTGGAAGTTCCGGTGGCGATCGAGCAAGGTCTTGAACGCGCCGGCGTGCGGAGTTTTCTTCCATTGTGCGAACTCCGCGGCGTGACAGGATGCGCAGCGCGCAACCCCAGCGTACTCGCCGTGCATCCGCTCGGTATCATCGGCGAAGGGCGGGGCAACGCTGGCCGCCGCCGCCTCCGTGCGGCCGACCCGGTCGTAGAAGTGGTTCAGTTCTGCGCGCACGTGCGGGTCGTCGGCGACCTGGTCGTTGAGCCAGTGGGCGCGCGAGGTGGCGCCCACCACGCGTCCCGATCGATCGAGGTCGAGGGTCGCCTCTGCCAGGCCGTAGTTGGCGAGCGACGTGTAGAGGATGAGCAGCGGCCCCACGAAGCCCGACTCGTCATGGATGGAAGGAAGCCCGTTGCCTTCCATCCCCGCGTCGATCGGGGCCTCGTCCTCGGTCGAGATCACCACGTCGACCTCGCGGGAGCGGGCCGCGAGGCGGCGTATGGTGCCGGGCGTCAATCGGCCGATCGCCACGATCAGGTCGGCGCGGCGCCGTAGCGCGGGCGCCTGCTCCTCGAGCGTCCGGATCGGGTCGCCGAAAGCCAGCTCCGCGCTGCTCCGTTCCAGCAACGGTTCGGCGTCCGGCCCGGTGGGCGGTTCGTAGACACCGATCAGGCCCACGCGACGACGGCCGACGGTGACGATCGTGTCGGCGAGGCCCAGCGGCAGCCCGCGTTCCTGGACGTTGGCGGCCAGAAAGGGAAAGTCCGTTCCGGACGAGACCCGGCGAAAATGAGCGGGGCCGAACAGCAACTCGGTCCGGCCGACCGCGCTGGCGCGGAATCCCGCCTGGCTCATGAGCCCCAAGTAGAGTCGTTGCTCCTCGTCGGCTAGGAAGTCGGGCCGCTCACCCGACTCGGAGCGTGGGAATGCGTTGCCCGCATCGATCAGCAGCGCGTCCGGCGACTTTGCCCGGATCGCTCGCAACGCCGTGGCCCGACGAGCCACGCCTCCCGACTGATTCACCTTGCATCCGCAATTCTCGAGAAAGCCGTGGGTATTGCCGGTGAAGATCAAGGTCAGGCGCGAAACCTGCTCCCCCCCTTGCGGAATCGGCTGGGCCTTCACGGCCGGAAGTACGAAGTCTCGAAGCGAGGCGATCTCCGTGCCGCGCACGTAGCGCTCGCGAAACGACTGCCACGCCCCTGATCCGCCCGGAAGGACGTTCCAGATCGACCGAGCCCGCTTGCCGCAAAACACTCGGGACAGGATCCCTTCAAGCCCCACCTCCCGCCCGGAACGGCGGCCGACTTCCCGTTCGAGCAGCGCGAGCACAAACGGAGCGATCGCCTCCCGCGACAGCCGCGTCTTTCGATCGGTGTCGTAGAGCCGTTCGAGATTTCGCTCGACGTCCTGAAGACGCATGGCGCCGAGGTAGCCCATCGCCTCCTGGCGATCGAGATCGAGCGCCTGCAAAGCGCCGCTGCGCGCCACCGCCAACCACGAACAGCGATTCAGCACGGCGTCCACCAGCCAGTACTCGCGGGGGTCACGGACCTGCGATCGGAAGGGTTCGTGCACCAGATGGGCCCCGAGCAGACGCCGGGTGAAGGAGCGCAGACGCCCCGGCGTTAGAGGAATCGAAGAACCGCCCTGCCCCGACGCCCAGGCTTCGCCCTCGATCTCGTCACCGTCGGGTGCATCGGGCACCGCGACCATCGTGTACGTCGGTCCCAGACCGCGACCCATCCAGCGGTCCACGTCGCGTATCGCATTCACGAGGGTCGTAAGCGCGGGACGCGAGAGCGAGTCGGGGATGCCCGATTCGAACGTGACGCGATACTCGGTTGATCCGACTCGGACACTCGTTTCGCGAAATCGGCCCAGGCCGATCGACGCCGTGACGAGATGGTCCGCGACGTACCGGCCATCGAACCCAGGCCAAAACGCGTCGCCTCGCCACGCCCACGGGGTGATCGCGACCCAGCCCTTGGGAAGCTCGAAACGCACGCCGATGCTTCGCATCGACTCCCGGGATGCGGGGAGGAGGAAGAGGTCGCGACCGCGAATCAACCCGAATTTGGAACCCAGATAGCCGGCACGGAGTCCGGCGAATCCGACATGCGCATTGCCTGCCCGCGCTCCAATCGAAGCCCGATAGCGGATGAGCAGCCGCCGAGGTAAGGGGCCGGCGACGTGGAACCGTGGAACACGAACGGTTCGCTCCCGTACGGGGACTTCGTCGTACGCGACACGAATGGGCAGATCGCGGCCGTCCTCCGTGCCGACGGATAGCGAGTCGATTCTCAGGAAGTCGGTGGACCCGAAGGCATCGAGGACCAGGGAGTCGCGCGGCACGCCATCGAGGCGAAGCGTGACGAGGGCCGCCCGACGGCCGGGCTCGAGCACGGCGACGTCGAAACGCGCGCTCGATGGCTCACGGCAACCCGCGAGCGCAAGCAGGCACGTCAGCCGGGCGAGGAACCCGCAGGCTCGGCGAGCAGAACAAGGACGAATGAGCCTCGATGCGGAGCGCTCGATAGCCATGACTGCCACATTCGCCGAGGGGGGTTCCTAGGGAGGATGAGGGGGGCCCAGGCAGAACGCTCAGAACGCTCTTGTACCTCTACTCGGACTAATGCGAAATTTTAGGCAGAAAAGGCCAAAGAAAACTCATCCCGGAAGCTGCTCATGGGCGACACCCCATCGACTCGCACGCTGTTCCCGAAGGTCTACGCGACCTTGCGGAGCCTTGCCGAGCGTCGCCTGCGCGGCGAACGAGCGAGCCAGACGCTAAGCCCTTCCGATCTCGTGCACGAGGTCTACCTGCGGCTCATGCGGGACGGATCGGGGACCTGGGCCAGTCCTTCTCAGTTCTTCTTCGTCGCCGCCGAAGCCGCCCGCCGCATTCTGGTCGAGCGCGCACGTTGGCGTCTGGCCGTGCGTCACGGCGGCGGCCTGACGCGCGTCCCGCTCGACGAGCGGATCGAGGGAATCGGACCCGCTGAAGAAGTCCTGGCCCTCGACGAGGGCCTCGAGTTGCTGGAGCGCCACTATCCCCGCAAGGCCCAAGTGGTCAAACTCCGCTACTTCGCGGGGTTTTCTGTGGAGGAGACCGCCTCGCTCCTCGGCGTGTCCGCGGGGACCGTCAAGCTCGACTGGACCTTTGCGCGTGCATGGCTGCGCCGGGCGTTGAAGCATGGACCCGACTGATCCATCGCGAGCATCGGAGCGCTCGCCGGAGTCGCTTCCCGGCACGCCCGCGAGTCACGAGTCCTTGGCGGAGGCGGTCTTCCACGAGGCGCTGGCGATGCCGCGTGAATCGCGGGAGTCGTTCCTCTCTCTCCGCCTGCCCAGTGATTCGGGGCTTCGGCGAATCGTCCACGAGCTGCTCGCGCAGCACGAGGAGGCGGAAGACGAGGGTGGCTTCCTGTTCGCGGGCCCTGCTCCTGGCCCAGCCGCGATGGACCCCGTCGCCGGCGGCGAGATCACGTCCACGAACGCCCGCTATCGGATCCTCGAAGTGCTCGGAGAAGGCGGCATGGCGGTCGTGTTCCTGGCCGAGCAGCTGGTTCCGGTCCGGCGCCGCGTCGCGCTGAAGATCGTCAAGATCGGCCGCCACGCGCAGGGAGACGTGGCGCGGTTCTCCTCGGAGATCCAGGCGCTCGCATTCATGAACCATCCGAACATTGCGCGCGTCTACGAGGCAGGCACCACCGGCGATGCGCGTCTGTGTTTCGCCATGGAATACATCGCCGGTCGACGCCTGCTCGACTACTGCGACGATTCGCGCCTGTCGGTGCGCGAGCGACTCGAGCTGTTCGTCGCCGTGTGCCACGCGGTCCAGCACGCGCACCAGAACGGCATCATCCATCGCGACCTCAAGCCTTCGAACGTCCTCGTACAGACCGACGGGACGACGCCGACACCCAAGCTGATCGATTTCGGTCTCGCGAAGTTCGTCAATCGACTGCGGAGCGGGGAGTCGATCGTCACGCAAAAGGGCCTCCTGATCGGCAGTCTCGAGTACATGAGTCCCGAGCAGGCCAGACCGGAGCAATTCGACGTCGATACGCGCACCGACATCTATTCGCTGGGGGTCGTCCTCCACGAGCTCCTGACGGGTGTGCGGCCGGCTCCCGCGCCCGGCGAAGGTACCAGCCCACTCGAGGGGTTGGAGCGCATCTGGAGGGGTGAGGAATGCATGCTCGCCAGCCGGCGCGTCGCCAGCCTGCGCCAGCGGGCCTCGGAATGCGCCCGCCGCCGCGGAACGGAGCCGACGGTGCTCGTAAAGCAATTGCGGGGAGACCTCGACTGGGTCGTGGCGAAGGCGATCGAGTTCGACCGCGTGCGCCGTTACGCTTCGGCGTCGGAGCTCGCCGGGGACCTGGAACGGCACCTCCGCAACGAACCCGTGGTCGCCGGGCCCGGCGGGCCGCGTTATCGCCTGGCAAAGCTCGCGAGACGTCACCGGGGGCTGATCGTCATGACCGGGGTCACGATGTTCACGCTGCTGGTCGGGCTCATCATCAGTACGGGGCTGTACCTGGAGAACCGTCGGGCGCGGAAACAGCTCGAGGATCAGCGCGAGCACATTCAGCTCAGTGCCGACGCCTATCAGCTCGAGCACCTCATCCAGCAGGCCGATCAGATCGTTCCGGGACGGCCTGAGCAGATCCCGCAGCTCGAGGCCTGGATCCGTTTGGCGGATTCGGTCGTCCTCCGCCGACTGCCGCACCATCGCAAGCGGCTTGCCGAGCTCCGCGGTCAGGATGCAGCCGCCGTGAAGGCCACGGCGAGCGACGAGGATCGGCTCGACGAGGAGATCCTGGCGGAACTCGTGCCGAAGCTCGAGCGGTTCGCGAGTTCCACGGGAACGCTGGGCGACGTGCGCGCCCGCCTCGCGTTCGCGCGCGGCGTCCGACTTGCGAGCATCGACTCTCACCGGCGAGCGTGGGACGAGGCCATCGCGTCGATCGCGAATCGCGACGAGTGCCCCCGGTACCGCGGCCTGCAGATCGTTCCTCAGCTCGGTTTGATCCCGATCGGGCGCGATCCCGCGAGCGGCCTCTGGGAGTTTGCGCATCTTCAGTCCGGGCTTCCCACATCACGCGACGCGGCGGGCCACGTGCGCATGACCGATTCGACCGGGATCGTCCTCGTGCTCCTCCCGGGCGGTCGCTATTTCATGGGCGCCACAGCCGACCGGCGTGCATTGCCCGCGGGCGCGGAGAACCTCGATCCGCATGCTCGTGAAGACGAGTCTCCGGTGCGCGCAGTCGCGCTCGATCCGTTCTTCATCTCCAAGTTCGAGATGACCCAGGGACAGTGGCGCCGGCTCACGCACGAAAACCCGAGCGAATGCGCGGAAGGAACTCGACTGGCCAACATGCCCTATGTCCATTCGCTCACGCATCCACTGGAGCGTGTCAATCACGCGAAGGCGATGCGTGCGGCGTCGCTGCTCGGGTTGACCTTGCCCACCGAGGCGCAGTGGGAGTACGCCGCGCGGGCGGGCACGATGACGACCGCGTACTGGGGCCGCCCGGAAGCCGCTCGACGGTTCGCCAACGTCGCGGACCTGGCGTCGCGACGCTGGCACCGGCGCGACTGGGAGTACGCACCCTGGGATGACGGCTATGCGAAATCGGCGCCGGTCGGAAGCTATCGACCCAATCGATTCGGGCTCTACGACGTACAGGGCAATGTCCATGAATGGTGCCGCGACGAATATTCCCCGAGCGCGTATTCGGCGCCGATCATCGACGGCGAAGGCAGCCGCGCGTCGGAGCCGAGCGACTATCCGCAATTCGTGTCGCGCGGGGGCGCCTGGGACACTGACCCCAGGCGGCTGCGGATCGCCTGGCGATTGGCATTCCCCGCGTTGAACGAGGAACGGTTGGGACTGCGACCGGCGCGTCGGCTCGATCGCTAGCCTCGCTCGGCGGGCAGCAGGCTCGACTCGTTCAGACTGAGCGCCCTACTGCCGATCCTTCCACGCCCGGAGGGCAGCTTTGACGAGTTGATTCACTCCGACCTTGCGCATATCCGACGGGGCATTTAGCTGAATGTACCGGTGCACCCTGCCGCTCCCTTCCAGAAGGTGATGCGGATCGTCGAGCTCGATGCCGCGAACCAGTCCGAGCTTCACGCCGGACTTACTGAGGATCAGCGTGCACACCACGCCGCCGTAACCGGGGCTATAGCCGTAGCCGATCACCGGTGCCGAGGAATCGGCCTCTTCCTGAATCCCGGGCAGCCATCTCCGCAATGACTCGCGTGCCGCGTTGGTGATGACTCGAACCTCCTCGGGATATTTTTTCAGAATCTGGTCGACGGTCCGTGATGCTTTCATGAGGCTCCTCTCGGCTCGGGGTCGGGCGGATGGAACCAGCGCTGCCGGACGATGTCCAACCACCGCGACGCGATGAGTACCCATCGTGCCGGACCTTCCATGCGGCCAATCTTAGAGTTAGCGCGTGAATTCCATTGGGCGAAACCACCAAGGTTCTCGTCCGATCGTCGGGCATCTGCATGAGTTGCGCGAGCGGCCAGCTGGGGCCGCTGCCCTCACGATCTTCGCGACGTTAGCTCAAGGAGGGGGGTCTGCGATGACGAAGATGAAGGCCGTGCGGATGCACGAGTATGGTGGCCCGGACGTTCTCCAGGTAGAGGTTGTACCGCGGCCTAGCGCGAGAGCGGGAGAAATCCTCGTGCGAGTCCACGCCTCCGGCGTGAATCCCATCGATTGGAAGGTGCGTGAGGGCTACCTGCGCCACGCGGTGCCGCTGAGGCTTCCGGCCGTGCTGGGTGCCGATTTCTCGGGCGTGGTCGAAGCCGCGGGGCAAGGGGTCAAGTCTTACCGCCGCGGCGACGCCGTGTTTGGACGCGCCGAGATCACGCACGACGGTACGTATGCCGAATACATCACCGTGCCGGCGGATCACGTGGTCCGAAAACCGGATCGCATCGACCACGTGCACGCGGCTGGAGTCCCCACCGCAGCGCTCACGGCCTGGCAGGCGCTGATCGATGCCCCCGCGCCCGCCCAGTCGGCCAATGTGAGCCCCGGCGAGAAAGTGCTCATTCACGGCGCGGCCGGCGGCGTCGGTAGCTTCGCCATTCAGTTCGCCAAGCATCGCGGTGCGTGGGTCGTGGCGACCGCGTCGGTACGTCACCGCGAGTTCCTGCGTGGCCTGGGTGCCGACGCGTTCGTGGACTACACGACGCAGCGATTCGAGGATGTGGCACGCGATGTCGACGTCGTCCTCGACACGATCGGAGGCGACACGCAAACCCGCTCGTGGAGTACGCTGCGCCGAGGAGGCGTGCTGGTATCGACGGTGGGAGTCAACGAGGAAGAAGCACGACGGCACGGCGCACGCGCAATCGTCGTCAGTGGGCGGATGAATGCACGCATTCTCCAGCGGATCGCGGGGTTGATCGAAAGAGGTGTCGTGCGGGTCCACGTGAGCAAGGTGCTCCCGCTCACACAGACGCGGCGCGCTCACGAGGAGAGCCAGAGCGGACATGTCGAAGGCAAGCTGGTGCTGAGCGTTGCGAAGTGACGCTACGCTAGGCGAGGGACCCACTTCCGCCGCTTACGGGTGGTGCGCCCTCGCTGGCATCGGCCCGTCCTCGAGCAATTGCCGGAACAGCTCGCGGTACGAGATCATGGCGCGGCGCAGGTCCTCCGTGTTCGAACCACGCCGGCGATACTCCATCACGATCTCGTGGGCGGTCCGATAGTCTTCGACCACCTGAGGGCGAACCGCTGGGACGACCGGGTCGCCCGGGTCGAGCCCGTCGACTAGATATCCCCGCTCCTTCATGACCTCCTCGACGAGGTGGTCCGCCTCGGCCACGGCGGTCTCCGGCTCGTCCACGAACCGAAACAGCTGGTTCTTCCACAGCGCCGAATAGCGGGACCGCCGATCCGGAGACAGAGGGCGAATTGCGGGTGGGTCCGCTCGGTTCACCCGCTGCTCGACCTTGGCCCTTGCTCCGTCGAGACGACCGCTGCCGCTCACGGCTCCGTCGTATTCGCGGCCGAACGGGCCTCGAGGCCGCTTCGACTTCGGGGTCTGGTAGATGATCCAAGCGATGATGAGGAGACCTACGATTCCCGCGATTCCGGGGGCGTACGCCAACCGTTCGTCCGTATACATGACCTCTCCCTTACGACCTGACAGTGACGAGAGGTTGGGGTGTTCCCGGGCGCCCCGACCGTTCCCTCAACGGCGATTGCAGACTGCGTGCCATGTGTAAGAGGGCCGTGGTCCGCAGGTGAACGCAGGCTCGGATCGCGAAGGAATGTAGAAAGGTGTCGCGAGAAAATCAGCGATTGCGAAGAAATTGCCCACGATCGGCTTTCGCCAGAACAACAGGTCGCAGATCCGCACGTCGCTAGTGCGCAGTGGCTTAGAGCGACTACTCAAGTCAGCCTCAACCGGCGAAAGAGACCCTTCCTGCGGTTCGCCCGTTCACCCTCATCAACCATTCTCGTGGAGGCCACCATGACCCCTCAGCAGATGCCACGTGGTCGCTTGTTGATGACGAATGTAGCGATGCTCACCGCAGTCTTGCTCGGGTGGGGCTGCGGAAGCCACTCACGCATGCCACTCGCACCCGAACCTGCGACGCCTGCGCACCCGGCCGCTCCGCTCATCCTCGCCGAGGCCATCGACCCGCTCGCGCAAGCGATCCAGGTCCAGAACCTCTACTCGGCCGTCCTGATGGCGATCCCCGGCGTGCTCGGAACGGGAGCCTCGTTGGACGATCTCGGCATGGGTGAGGTCGTCGTACTGGTGGAGCACGCCGGCGTCCCCGGAATCCCTACCCGTCTCAACGGTCTCAGGGTCGAGCAGGTCGTGACGGGGATACTCAAGCCTTGGTCGCTCACCGGAGAGTATCGTCCGATCCCGATCGGCGTCTCGGTCGGGAACGCGGACCCCACCGCATGCGTACCAGGGACGATCGGATGCGTGGTCGAGAAGAACGGCCAGAAGTACTTGCTCAGCTGCAATCACGTGTTCGCCCTGCAGAATCAAGCGCCGCTCGGCTCCAACATCGTCCAGCCGAGCGAACCCGACCTGGCGAGCCCTTGCGCGCAAGCCCCCGCGAACTCGGTGATCGCAACCCTCGCCGAATACGAGCCCGTGGTGTACGACAACAAAACCGTCAACATCATGGACGCGGCGATCGCCCAGGTGGCCGACGGCGTGACCGTCAGCTGTGCCAC
>JACXTT010008995.1_pt1 | contig 13714 bp, 13 predicted proteins | sample 9270951 | NCBI WGS metagenome assembly JACXTT01 (sample SAMN15532306, study PRJNA645909) | rock metagenome | isolation source: weathered quartz diorite | place: Puerto Rico | collected 2017-06-21 | reverse complement strand
CCCGGCTGGAGGTCTTCTATGCAGACCACCTTCGGGTCGGGCACCGCGAACGTCGCCAGCGTTGCGAGGACGCTCCGGATGCCGGCGACGTCGGGAGGGTGCTTCGCGGCCTCCATGCGTGGGTCGATACCGACGGGATCTACCGTCAGGATGCGCTTCCGCCACGACTGCGAGACGTCCGCGAAGAACGTGGGGTACTTGCGGCCTTCCCGGCGACGAACGGTCCGACGGCCGACGATGCGCTCACTTCTGCACGTGAGCCCTACCTCGTAGAGCGGCACGTGACGATCGGAAGCCAAACGCTGGATGGTCATCGGCGAGCCACAGGACGACGAACCGTCGTCCCCGTCGGCCCGCGTGACCGTCGCCACACGCTCGGTGCCTATCGCCTCGGCGGTCGTCCCCGGGCGCTCGCGCGGGCAGGAATCCGGCGGCCATAGCTCGAGCTCGGCGAGCGGTGCGCCCGTCTTCGCATCGCGCAGCTCGCCGCTCTCACCGCCCAAATACACCCTCAGCTCCATGTCGGGAGGGTAGGAGAGCTCCCATCCGAATTGCTCGCTTCGGTAGGTCTTCCAGTCCCCGGGGACGCTGCCCGCGTGGAGGGCAGTTGCGAGAAGCGCCAGGGTGACGAGCACGGTCCGCATCGCTCGATGGCATCCACCATCGCGCGCACGGGATCCAGTGACAAGCCGCGGCTTCCTCGGCGCAGCTTCTAGCCTACTCCGCGAGCGTGTCGCCGGAACCGCCGAACTCCTTGGGAAAGTCCTTGAACTTCGGCAGGCCGTCGCGCACCGCGAGCACCTTCTCGCCGTAGTGCACGTGGAGCGTGGGCGCGAAGTCAAAGCCCGGGATCGTGCCCACGGGGATGTCGGTCATTCCGATCGCCGGGTGGAGCACGAGGACGGGGCATCCGCAGCTCGTGCAGAACTGGCGGTGGCTGGCGTTGGTCTTCTTGAACATGCCGAGCTTGTCCGCGCCCTTCACGACCTTGACGTTCGGCGTGGGCCAGAGTGTCGCGGCGTGGATCGGCGCGCCCAGCCAGCCACGGCACGAGCTGCAGTGGCAGTACGCCTGGACGTTGGGCTGCCCCGTCAGCTCGACCTGAACCGCGCCGCAGAAGCAACCGCTCTTGAGTGCCTGAGCCATTGAAGACCTCCTCTCGACGCAGCGCTTACCACGCGGACGCTCCGACCAGAAGGGAGAGCGAGTTCAGCGCGGCTCGTACCCCATCGGCAGGTTGATCTGCTTCGGCTCGAGGTACGCCTCGAGGCCCTCCGGCCCCAGCTCACGACCGATGCCCGAGCATTTGAAGCCGCCGAATGGTGCGCCGAACTCCATCGCGAACCCGTTGACCGTGTACGTGCCGGTGCGCACCCGCCGCGCGATCTCCAGGCCGTGGTCCACGTCGGCGGTCCAGACCGAGCCGGAGAGACCGTACTCGGACTCGTTCGCGATGCGGAGCGCGCCGGCCTCGTCGTCGTAGGGGATGACGGCGAGTACCGGACCGAAGATCTCCTCCTGCGCGATGCGCATCCGGTTGTCGACGTCGACGAACACGGTCGGCTCCACGTACCAGCCCTTCGTGAAGCTCTTCGGCCGTCCCCCGCCGCACGCGATCCTGGCGCCTTCCTTCTTGCCGATCGCGATGTAGCCCTCGACCCGGTCGCGCTGGCGGGCCGCGACGAGCGGCCCGCAGAGCGTCGACGGGTCCATCGGATCGCCGACGGTCCACGCCTTGACGGCCTCGGCGAGCGCGTCGGCGATCTCGCGGTAGCGCTTGCGCGACACCAGGATGCGGGTCTGCGCCGCGCACGCCTGACCGTTGTTCATGAGCGCGCCGGGAAGAAGGCCCGCGATCGCGCTCGGCAGGTCCACGTCGTCGAGGATGATCGCCGCCGACTTGCCGCCCAGCTCCAGCGTGACGCGCTTCAGCTGCTCGCCGCAGATGGACGCGATCCGTCTCCCGGCCGCCGTGCTCCCGGTGAACGCGATCTTGTCGACGTCCGGATGGCGGACGAGGTGCTCGCCGACCTCGCGCCCCGCGGGGACGACGTTCACGACCCCTTTCGGAATGCCCGACTGCTCGACCGCCTCGGCGAGCAGGATGGCGTCGAGCGGCGTCTCGGGCGCGGGCTTGATGACGATCGTGGCGCCGGCGGCGAGCGCTGGTCCCAGCTTCAGCATGATGACGAAGAGCGGGACGTTCCACGGGATGATGCAGCCTGCGACTCCGACCGGCTCGCGCCGCACGATGCAGGGCCCGAGCATCCCCGGTCGCACGTCCTCGAAGCGGTACTCGCGTGCGAGGCGGATATAGTAGTCGAGCACCATGTTCGAGGCCATCACCTGGCCCATGTGCGAGAAGGAGATGGGTGAGCCCATCTCCCGGGTGATGGTGACGGCGATCTCGTCGGCGCGCACCTGCAGCTGGCCGAGGAGCGCGGCCATCAGGTCGGCCCGCTCGGCGGCCGTCATGCGGGGCCACGGCCCGTGATCGAACGCCTCACGCGCCGCGCCGACGGCACGGTCGACGTCGGCCTCGCGCGCCTCCGCCACGCGGGCGATCACGTCTTCGGTATGTGGCGAGATGACGTCGATCGTGGCCGAGCTGGACGGGGGAACCCACGTGCCTCCGATGAAGAGCCGCTCGTGTGTCTGCATGGGCGGGCAGGTTGCCTCGGTGAGACCGCGCCGGTCAACGTGCACCAGCGACCGACGGATTCGCGCCCGCCGGGCGTCTAATTCCTACATGGCCTATCGGGCCGCCCGCACCCTGTGCGGCGCAGAAGTCTTTCGGCTCGACCGGCTCGACTTGCGTCTTGACGACGAGGGGGAGATGGGGATGGGCGGTCCGCGCGGGGAGGCCCCTTGGCAATTGTCGAAGAGATTCCGCCGCTGATGGTACTCGCCGAGTCGCCGCCGGAGCGCATGGTGTTTCGTTTCCGTGGCCGCCTGTGGGGCTGGGTCACCCTCCTCATCGGTGCTCCGCTCGTCGCGGGCTCCGTCTGGTTCCTGTTTGTCCGCGATCCCTCGATGCCCACGCTCGCCCTGACGGGCTCGTTTGGATTGATCTTCCTGTACTCCTCGCTCTACAGCTTCACCGCCGATCAGTTCCTGATCGTCGACGGCGCCACGCATTCCGTCCGCTTTCACAAGAAGAACCTCTTCGGGAGCGTCGGATGGGAGCGAGGCGGAGATCAATTCAAGGAGATCAAGGTCTTCCGTGCCTCTCCGAAGGTGAAGAACTGGACGATCATGCTGGTCGCCGTCGATGGCGGGGAGCTCTTCGTCGGAGAGAACGAGTTCGGCTCGCTCCACCACGAGAACGCCGTCGAGCTGGCCGGCCGCGTGGGCACGCTCGCGGGCATCCGCGTGAACGACGTCAACCTCTGACCTGGCTAGGATCAGTACTGGTCGGGACGCAGGAGCGCATCCGTCCCGCCATCGACGAACAGAACCGCGCCGGCGCAGAACGCCGCGTCTGCACCGAGAAGGAACGCGATCGCGGCGGCGATCTGCTCCGGAGTTCCGAACCCGCCGGTCGGTACCGGGAACCCGCGGATCGCGGGGCCGTAGATCGGATGCGCGAGCCCGCCCTCGAGTAGCGGCGTCTGGACGGGACCCGGCGCGACGGCGTTCAGGCGGATGCCGGCGCGAGCCCATTCGGGCGCCTGGCGACGCATCCAGCGGGTGAGCGCGAGCTTCGCGCCAGCATAGGTCGGGTGTCCGCCGAGCGCCGCGGCGAGGCGCCGCGCCTCGGCCTCGTCGCCTTGCAGGCAGGCGGCGACGAGCGGGCCGTCGGCGCCGGGGACCGTCGAGGCATTCGACGATACCACCACGGCGGCCGCGCTGTCGCCGCGCGCCAGGACGTCGCGCAACCCGGCGAGCATGGCCTCGGCGCCGAAGTAGTTGACCGACACGATCGTCGGCCACGGCTCGACGTGCGGCCCGAGGCCTGCGCACGCGACGAGCCCGTCGAGGCGGCTGCCGCAGGCCTCCGCTATCGCGGCGATCGCCGCCGTGCGGCCCGTCGGCGTGCCGAGGTCAGCAGTCACGTCGGCGTCGCGGAGGGCGACGCCGAGCACGCGCTCGCCCGCCGCTTCGAGGCGTCTGCGGACGGCGGCCCCGATGCCCGACGCGGAGCCCGTGACCGCCGTCGTGCGCATGCGGACGCTTGTCGGGCCTCGCGGGCGCGGTCGTCAAGCGCGCCACTGGCTCGCGCGCGGGCGGTCGTGCGATGGTCGCTCCCCGTGCCGTATCCGCACCTCTTCACGCCGCTCCGGATCGGACCGCTCGTCGCCCGAAACCGCATCGTGTGCGGCGCGCATTTCACGATGTTCACGGAGCCGGCCACGACCTGGGGCGAGCCGGGCTTCTTCGGCGCGCGCTACGGCCGCTACCTCGGGGAGCGCGCGCGCGGCGGTGCCGGCATCGTGATCGCCGGCCAGACGCAGGTGCACCCGACGACCGCCTACCAGATGCTGAACAACGCGATCGCCTGGGACGAGGCGGCCGTCCCGCACTTCGCCCGCGTCACGGAGCCGATCCGTGCGCATGGCGCGCTCGCCTTCCTGCAGCTCGCGCACAACGGGGGTGTCAACAGCGGTCGCTGGTCGAAGTTGCCGGTGTGGGCGCCGTCTGGCGTGGCGAACCACCTCGAGGCGCCGCAGCCACTCGAGCGCGACGAGATCCGCGAGGTGGTCGAGCACTTCGCGCGGTCGGCGCGCAATGCGGTGGCGGGCGGGTTCCAGGGAATCGAGATCCATGGCGCGCACGGCTACCTCGTCCACGAGTTCCTCTCGCCGAGGAGCAACCGGCGCACCGACGAGTACGGTGGCAGCCTCGAGAACCGGATGCGCTTCTGCGTGGAGGTGCTGGCGGCCGTGCGGGCCGTCGTCGGTCCCGAGATCGCCGTCGGGCTCCGCCTGGTCGGCGACGAGGAACAGCCCGACGGCCCGGGGCTCCGACCCGATGACGCCGCCGAGATCGGCGCCCGTCTGGAAGCGGCCGGCCTCGTCGACTTCCTCGACGTCAGCGTCGGGCTCTCGGGCACGGGCATGGTCCGGCCGATGTACGCGCCGCCCGGCTTCGGAGTGTACGCCGCCGCCGCCGTGAAGCGCGCCGTCAGGCGGACGCCCGTCTTCACGGTGCACCGGATCACCACCCCCGAGCAGGCCGAGGACATCCTCGCCCGCGGGGAAGCGGACGCCGTGACGCTCGTCCGCGCGCTCATCGCCGACCCCGAGTGGCCCGCGAAGGCCCGCGCCGGCGCCGCGGCGACGATCCGTCGCTGCACCGGCACCAACCAGGGCTGCTACGGGAACCTCCTCCAGGGCTGGCCGGTCGGCTGCGTGACGAATCCGGCGGTCGGGCGCGAGGAGCAACTCGGGCACGGGACCCTCGTTCCCGCTGCTTGCCCGAAGCGGATCGTCGTCGTCGGGGGCGGTCTTGCGGGGCTCGAGGCGGCCTGGGTCGCGGCGGCGCGCGGGCACACCGTCATCTTGCTCGAGCGCGAGGACACGCTCGGCGGGAAGATCCGGCTCGCGGCGCGCCTGCCAGGGCGCGCCGAGATATCCGACTTCGCGGACTGGCGGGCCGGCGAGTGTGCCCGGCGGGGCGTCGACGTACGGCTCCGCACCGAGGCGACGGTGGACGGCGTGCTCGCCCTCGGTCCGGACGCAGTCGTGGTCGCGACCGGCGGGCGGGCGAGCACGGTCGCGCCGTCGAAATGGCACCGGCTGCCCGTGCCGGGCTCCGATCGCCCCATCGTCCTCGATCACGAGCGCGCCCTGCGCGACGCCGAACGGCTCGGCCCGCGCGTCGTCGTCCTGGACGCGGTCGGACACATCGAGGCGATCGGGCTCGGCCACCTGCTCGCCGCGCTCGGCAAGGAGGTGACGGTCGTCCACCCGCTTCCGGCACCCGTCCTGCTCGACGCCGAGACGCTCGCTTGCGCGCTGCCCCTCGCGGTCCGGGCAGGGATGCGATGGCGTCCGAGCACCGCCCTGGCCGCGATCGGCGACCGCATGGTGACGCTCGTCGACGTGCTCTCGGGGCGCGCCGAGACCATCTCGCCCGTCGATCACGTCGTCATCCGGACGCACGGCGAGCCCGAGGCGGCGCTCTACTTCGCGCTCCGCGAGCGGGTACCCGAGGCAGTGCGGGTCGGCGACGCCGTGGCGGTACGCTTCGCGGACCGCGCCATCCACGACGGCCATCTCGCCGGCCGGCGGCTCTAGGCACCGTCCTTCACTTCGACGCTCGAACGGTGCAATAACCGGGACCGTGGAGCTGAACCCGTTCTCGTACGAGTTCCAGGCGGACCCGTACCCGACCTACCGCTGGCTCCGCGACCGCGCCCCGCTCTATCGCAACGAGCAGCTCGACTTCTGGGCCCTGTCGCGCTTCCGGGACGTGCTCTCGGCGTTGGTCGACTGGGAGACCTACAGCTCGGCCGACGGGATCGTCCTCGAGCGCCTCGACCCGCGGATGCTCGAGGCGACACCGATGATGATCTTTCTCGATCCACCCCGGCACGATCGGCTCCGGAAGCTCGTGAGCCGGGCCTTCACGCCGCGGCGGGTGGCGGGTCTCGAGCCGTTCGTGCGCGCGACGGCCGTCCGCCTCCTCGAGCCGCTCGTGGCGCAGGGCGGGGGAGACTTCGTGAAGGATTTCTCGGGCCCCTTCCCGATGGAGGTCATCTCCACGCTCCTCGGCGTCCCAGACGCCGACCGGCGGCAGCTGCGCGAGTGGACGGATCTCGCCCTCGACCGTGATCCCGACACCCCCGCGATCCCGGCGCGTGCCCTCGAAGCGTCGCTCAACCAGATGCGCTACTGGTACGAGCTTCTCGGGGACCTACGGCGGCAGCCGAACGACGGGCTCATGTGCGCGCTCTTCGAGGCCGAGATCGAGACCGACGATGGCCCGACGCGCCTCAGCGACGGGGAGATCATCGGCTTCTGCACTTTGCTCGGCGCGGCCGGCAACGAGACCACGACCAAGCTCCTCGCCAGCGCGGCCGTCACCTTCGCGCGCCATCCGGTCGAGTACGCGAAGGTCCTCGCCGACCCCGCGCTTCTCCCCGGCGCGATCGAGGAGGTCCTGCGCTTCGGCTCGCCGGCACAGTATGCCGCCCGCACCGTCATGCGCGACGTCGAGTGGTACGGGCAGGCGGTGCCGCGCGGCGCGCGCATCCTCCTCCTGATCGGCGCCGGCAATCACGACGAGCGGGAGTTCCCCGACCCGGACCGCTTCGACATCGAGCGGCAGATCCCGGAGCAGCTCGGCTTCGGCCAGGGCGTTCACTTCTGCCTGGGTGCCTCGCTCGCGCGGCTCGAGACGCGGGTGGCCCTCGAGGAGTTCACCCGGTGCTTCCCGCGCTACAGGGTCGACGAAACCCGCTGCCAGCGCGTACACATGAGCAACGTGCACGGCTTCGCGAGCGTCCCGTTCGCACGTGGGTGAGGGAGACGGCGATGCGCGTGTTCGTCGATCCGGAGCTCTGCGAAGCCAACGGCGTGTGCGAGCAGGTGGCGCCCGCTGTCTTTTCGCTCGGCGACGAGGAACGGGCGCGCGTGCTCGTCGAACGTCCCGCCGAGGAACTGCGCGTGGCGGTCGAAACCGCCGTGCGCCGCTGTCCCCGGCGGGCGATCCGGCTTCAGGAAGACTGACGCCTCACCATTTCGGATCGATCGTGCCGCCGAGCAAGCGCTCCACCAGGTCGATGTACGGCGGGAGCGCTACCATCGACTGCCCGCCGTCGACGTAGAAGCACTGCCCGGTCACCCACTCCGCGGCGGCGGACGAGAGGAAGAGGATCGTCTGCGCGATGTCCTCCGGCCGTCCGATCCGTCCCATCGGCACGTGGCGCAGAAACTCCTCGCGTGCCCCGGGCATGGCGAAGAGCGGCAGGGTCAGGTTGGTGTCGACCGGTCCCGGCGCGATCGCGTTGACCGTCACCCGGTGCGGCGCCAGCTCGAGCGCCGCCACCTGCGTGAACGCCACGACGCCCGCCTTGGACGCGCAGTAGGGCGAGTGCCCGGTGGTGGGCACGGTGGCGTTGGTGGACGCGATGTTGACGACGCGGCCCGGACGCTTCTCGGCGACCATCCAGCGCGTCGCGGCGCGGGTGAGAAGGAACGTGCCGCGGAGATTGACGGCCAGCACCCGATCCCACACCGCCGGCTCCAGCTCCCACACCCGTCCCATGGCCCCGGTCCCGGCCGAGTTGAGCAGTACGTCGAGCGCACCGAAGCGCCCGAGCGTCTCGGCGACCGCACGCTCGCAGTCGTCGGGATCGCTCACGTCGCCGGCGATTGCCGCGACCCGATCGCGCCCGAGGGCTGCGGCCGTCTGTTCCAGCCGCTCCGCGCTCTGGTCGAACAGTGCGACGCGCGCCCCGGCCGCGGCCCACGCCGCGGCGGCCGCCTGCCCTATGCCAGACCCGCCGCCGCTCACCAGCGCGACCGTGCCCGCGAAGCTCCAGGTGATGTCCGCCATGGCAGGCATGTACTCCGTTTGCGTCGCGGGGGGCCAGGTCGCCACGCGGCTCGTGTTCAGCGAGACAATTGGCCACGGCGTCTGCCGTGACAATCGGTCGCGGCGTGAGGCCCTTCGCGCGTCGCGGGCTTCTCAACGCGGTACTCGGTCCCACGGGTCGGGGCCGCCGCGATGGCGTTTGTCTTGCTAGTCGCCGCCGAGTTGAGACCGCCGCCTATGAACAGGCCGGTCACCAGGAGGTCGAGACGATGAAGCTGGCGATGATGGCGAGTGTGGCGCTCGTCGCGTGCGCGTCGATCGCATCGGCGAAGCCGCACACGGCCGCCGATACGAGTTTCGTACAGGTCTCGGGTGGAAGCACGTGCCCGGCGGAGACGACGGAGATCGTCGCGGGGTCGAGCGTGATCTTCCGGAATACCAACAACGGCAACTTCACCGAGGACGCGCGCTGCTGGCAAACGCCGCCCGCTTCTACGGCACAGGTCGACGTCGTGATCCTCGGCCCCTGCGTCGTCTGTCGCTTCGGACCGTAAGCCAACGATCCCGCGCGGCAGCTGCCCGCGCCGGGCCGGGCGTGCGGAAAACTGACGCCCGGCGTGCAGGCTTGTCCCGCGGTAGATCCCGCCGTGTATTTTCGTCGGCTTCCTCTCGCGGCACGTCCCGTGCTGATCGCCTTACGACCGGGCCGCGCGGCAAGGAGCACGACATGTCGGGTCGCATCGCGTGGAGAATCGGGGTGGTGATCGTCCTGCTCGCCCTCGGTGCGAGGCAGGCTCACTCCGGCACGCCCGGGCGGTGCGCGGCAATCAAGGAGCGTCTCGCGGCGCGAAAGGCCGCGGCGCTCGCGAGCTGCGACGCGCGGGCCGTCGCAAAGGGCGTCGCGCTCGATCCGGCCTGCGTCGCCGCGGCGCGCGCGGCCTTCGCCACCGCGTGGACCCTCGTCGAATCCCGGGGTGGATGCGTTACGAGCGGAGACGCGGACGCGATCGAGAGCAAGGTCGAGGCCTTCGTCGCCGCTCTCGAGAGCGGGCTGCGGAGCGGCGGTCCCGCCAGTCGCTGCTCGGCGGCGAAGTTCAAGGCCGCCGCCCGAGGCGAGTTCTGTGAGCTGGACTGCGGGGCAACCACCCGCCGCGCTCCGGCGGCGAGCGAGGACGCGATCGTGTCGTGTCGAGCGCGTTGCGTGACCCGGATGCAAGGCGTTTTCGACCGGGCCGAGGCCCGGGGCGACTGTCACACCACCGGGGACGTCGGCCTCATGGCCGACGCCATCGCGGCCTTCGTCGACGACGTGAGCGGCGAGCTCGTCCCGCCGGAAGCGACCACGTCCAGCACCACGACGACCGCTCCGACGTCCACGCGGCCATCCACCACGACGAGCTCCGTGACGACGACGCGGCCCACGACCAGCACGACGGCCACGTCCAGCACCACGACGAGTTCCCACACGACGACCACCCACGCTGCCACCAGCTCGACCACCACCGGCACGCAGCCCGCGACCACCACGACGACGGCGTCCATGACGACCACCCGCCCGTCGACCACCACCACGGCCGCCTCCACCACGACGACCACCGTCGCGACCAGTCCTGGCGGACTCTTCGAGGCGCCGAACCCGTGGAACACGAGCGTGCTGACCGATCCGAAGAGCAGCGCCTCCGACACCATCATCGGCGCCCTCGCCGCCGCGGGCGGCTGGGGCGGCGGCACGATGCGGATCGACTTTTCCATCGAGGTGCTGACGGGCGACGCCTCGACGCCGTTCCAGGACTTCACGCCGACGAGCGACTTCTTCACGCCGGACTGCGACCACGTCCCCTTCCCGGTGCCTCCGGGCGGCGCGCTCGAGGGCGAGTCGGGCTACCAGTGCACGACGAATGGGGACTGCCATCTGCTCGTCGTCCATCCGCCGACCAGGACCCTCTACGAGATGTGGCGGGCCAACATCGTCGGCACCACGTTCGACGGCGGCTGCGCCGTCGTGTGGGATCTCACGCGGTCCTACCCCGCGAACCTTCGCGGAGAGGGCTGCACCTCGGCCGACGCCGGCGGCTTCCCGATCGCCGCCATGCTGTTCTCCGCCGACGAGGTGGCGAGCGGCACGATCGCGCACGCCATCCGGTTCATCCTCCCGAACAGTCGGATCCGCCGGAACGTGTACGTTCACCCGGGAACGCATTCGACCGGGGCCACCTCGGGCGGAGCGGACCTCCCACCGTACGGCGTGCGCCTCCGTCTGCGCGCCGATTTCCCGCTCGCGTCGCTGCCCTCCGACGGCGCGCGCGTCGTCGCGCGGGCGCTCCAGCAGTACGGCATGTTTCTCGCCGACGGCGGGACGATCGCGCTCACCGCCCAGAGCGACCGCTTCACGAGCCACAAGTGGGCCGACCTCGGCGTCGACGGCCGGTCGCTCCAGGCGATCCAGGTGAGCGACATGGAGGTGGTCGACTTCGGGTCGCCGATCGCCTGGAACGGCGACTGCGTGCGCAACCCGTAGGAACCGTGATGCTAGAGTCGGATCCCGAAGTACTCGAAGAAGCGCCGGTTGTACTCCTCGTCGGAGAGGTCGTCGCCCATCGTCACCCACGCCTCGTCGCTGATCGCGGGGCGACCACGGGAGAAGCCGATCGCGTCTTTCCCCACCGGCCAGCGCAGGCGGTAGTCATCGCTCGTGATCGCGGCGAGGATCGCCTCGGCCACCTCGTCCGGCCGGCCGGGATCGCGGAAGCCGGCGGCGAAGAGCTTGCCGTTACGGCGCATGATCGGCTGGTAGGGCGAGGTCTTGTCGTAGCGCGTCGCCTCGGCGGAGTTCTCGAAGATGCTCGTCATGACGACGCCCGGCTCGACGTTCACGACGCGGATGCCGAAGCGACGCACCTCGTGCGCGAGCGCCTCGCCGGCGCACTCGAGCGCCCATTTCGAGGCGGAATAGGCGATCTGGTTCGGGGTAGCGACGCGGCCGGCGATCGAGGTGACGTTGACGATCGTCCCCTGCCGCTGCTCGCGCATCGCGGGCAGCACCGCCTGGATGCAGCGGATCGCGCCGAAGTAGTTGGTCTCGAACATGCGCCGGTGCTCGTCCTCGGGCGTGAGCTCGAGTGGCGTGGCGCCGCCGATGCCGGCGTTGTTGACGAGCACGTCCGCCGGACCCTCGCCGGAGGCCTTCTGAAAGGCCTCCCGGACCGATGGATCGGAGGTGACGTCGAGCGGGATGATCTCGACCGGGAGGCTCGCCTCGGCCGCGGCCGCACGCAGCGGCCCCGCCTTGTCCAGGTTCCGCATGCCTGCGAACACCCGGAAGCCATGACGCGCGAGATGGAGGCTCGTTGCGAGCCCGATGCCGGAGCTGGTACCGGTGACGACGGCGATCCGAGCGCTCATGGGGGGTGCCACTCTGGCAGGTTGCGCCGCCAGGCGCCATCTGCTTTGTATCCGCCCCGCTCCGTGGCGACCCTGCGCAGATTCGTGATCGCCCTCGCCGGCGCGGCGGTGGTCGTCGTGCCCCGGGTCGAGGCGGCCCAAGTGAACGTTGGGGCGCCTGCGCTAGTCGCGCCCGGATGGGCACGCATCGCCGGCCGCTACGAGGGCGGGGGCAAGGCGCCCGTGTTCCGGGCGGTCGCGCGCTGTGGCGCCGACCAGGTGCAGGTCCTCGACGGCGTCGTGCACCTCGCGCCCGCGACGAGCGCGCTGTGGATCGATCTCCCCGGGACTCCGGATCATCTCGTGCCCGAGAGGATGCCGTGCGAGACACCGGAGGTATCCGTCGAGATGCTGGTCGACGAGGCCGTCGTCGCGAGCACGCCCGTCGCAGCTGCCGAGGTCGTGGCGGGAAGCCCCGCGGGCCTTCTCGCCGCACCGCCGGCGCCCGCTCCGGCGGGGCGTCGGTTCAGGTTGAAGGGCGAGAAGTTCGGCGCACCATTGACGGGGCGAACCGAGGCGGGCGTCGAGTGGGCGCTCGACTCGCGGGTGAGCATCCAGCTGAACTACGAGCGAACGGCGCAGGCCCCGATGATGCCGTTCGACCACGACAACGGTATCCTGACGCGTCTCCGGATCGGGTTCTAGCAGCCTGGCGGTTTCGCTCAGGCGTGGCGCGCGGGCGCGGTGTGCCCGCGCTCGAAGAGGAGGACGACGCACGCCGCGGCGGCGATCAGCGAGATCGTCTTGTCGGCGATCTCGATCACGAACTCCTGGGTGAGGAGTGAGGCCGCGGCATCGCCGAGGACGGCGCGGAGAGACTCGCGGAAGGCGCGCGTGTTCGCGTCGTCGGTGAGACCGACGACGAAGGTGAGGAGCAGCGTGGCGAGGCAGGCGTTCGCGAAGCCGGTCACGGCGCCGGCCCTCACGAGACGCGAAGGCCTCTCGATGTCCACCCAGCCCAGGCGAACGAAGAGCCATGTCGAGCACGCGACCAGCACGCTGCTCGACGCCCACACCCAGGCGCGTGCCCCCCACACCGTCGCCGCCATGAGCGCGTTGTAGAGGATCCCGCCGGCGATCCCTACCCAGAGGCCGCCGGCGATGACCCCCGCCGACGTCGCCCAGCTGTCGAGGAAGAAGGGGACGTGGAGCGCGCCGATGGCGAGCGCGGTCGCCCAGTCGGCGAGCGCGACCGCGATCGCGAGCCCCGCCCGCCGTCCCGGCGTGCTCACGTCCGCCGCCGGGAGGCCGCGTGCAGGCCGACGAGGCGGCCGATCAGCACGGCGATGAAGATCACGCCCACCATCGCCTCGACGATCGCGAGCGAGCGGGCGACGGGCCCGACGGGCGACATGTCGCCGTAGCCGACCGTCATCAGGGTCATGAAGCTGAAGTACATGAAGTCGCCCGGCACGAGCTCGCCGCTGATGCCCCGGATCGAGCCGGGGTGCGCGAGCTCGAGAAGCCCGTACCCCATGCCCCACACGAACCCGATCAGGATGTACACGCTCACCGCGCCGTAGATCTCGTGGGTCGTCACCTCGTCCGTGCGCAGGATGTAGTCGAGGATGAGGAGGAGGGTGAAGATGTAGAAGACGATCGAGGTGAGGAGGGCAGTGGCGCGCACGGCCGGCGTGCCCACGAAGAGGAACGCCCAGCGCGAGGCGAGCGCCGGCATGGCGAGGAGCAGCGCCGTGGCGAGCTGGCGCCGGGTGCGGCTCGCGGCATAGGCCCCCGAGAGCCCGATCACGGTCGACACCACCACGAGCACGGCGCGTCCGACGAGCCCCTC
>JACXTT010008994.1_pt1 | contig 13714 bp, 12 predicted proteins | sample 9270951 | NCBI WGS metagenome assembly JACXTT01 (sample SAMN15532306, study PRJNA645909) | rock metagenome | isolation source: weathered quartz diorite | place: Puerto Rico | collected 2017-06-21 | reverse complement strand
TCCCGGCCCGCGGCGTTGCTTCTCGGTCACATATTCCCGATATGCTCCCTCGTCGCGCCTTGCGGGCCGGGCGCATCGACGGCCTCGGCGTTAACAACACTTCGGAGACGCGACACTAGACCGCGGGCGCCAGGTCGACGGCCCGTTCGTCGCCCGTCTCGCGCGAGGGGGCGAGGGCGTGTCGGCGCGCCACGAGCACGTAGATCGACGGGACCACGAACAGCGTGAAGCCGGTGCCGATGATCATGCCCGTGACGAGCATCATGCCGATGCTGTTGCGGGCGCCGGCGCCGGGCCCGGTCGCGAACACCAGCGGCAGGTGGCCGACGACCGTCGCGGCCGTGGTCATGAGGACGGGACGCAGCCGCGTGCCGGCGGCCTCGATGATGGCCTGAAGCGGGGCCTTCCCCTGCTCCTGAAGCTTGTTGGCGAACTCGACGATCAGGATGCCGTTCTTCGAGACCAGCCCGACCAGGGTGATCAGGCCGACCTGGCTGTAGATGTTCAGCGTCGTCAGGCCGAGGTACGAGAACAGGAGCGCCCCTGACAGCGCCAGAGGCACCGAGCCGATCAGGATGACGAACGGATCGCGGAAGCTCTCGAACTGGGCCGCCAGGACGAGATAGATCAGGATCGCCGAGAGGACGAAGACCCCGAGGAACTTCCTGCCTTCCGTCCGCAGCTGCCGCGACTCGCCGGCGTAATCGATGCTGTAGCCCTGCGGCAGAAGGGCGCTCGACTCGTTCTCGAGATAGGTCAGCGCGCGGTCGAGCGACACGCCGGGCGCGATGACCCCCTGGACGCGGACGGCGTTGAGCTGCTGGAACCGCTTCAACTCGCGGGGCTCCGTCGTGGTCCGCAGCGTGGCGAAGGTGGAGAGCGGCACCAGGCGGCCTCCCGGCCCGGTGACGTACATGTCCTTGAGCTGCTCGGGGGTGAGACGCTCCGACCTCTTGACCTGGGGGATGACCTTGTAGCTGCGGCCCTGGATGCTGAACCGGTTGACGTAGTTCCCGCCCAGGAGCGTCGACAGATCCGCGCCGGCCTGGCTCAAATCGACTCCCTGCGAGCGGACCTGGTCGCGATTGAACACGATCTCCGTCTGCGGCTGGTCGAACTTCACGTCGACGTCCGCGTACATGAACAGGCCGCTGGCGTACGCCTTCTGGACGAGCTCGCCGGCGAGCGCGGCGATCTGGGCCGGCTCGGTGGTCGAGCCGATGACGAACTCGACCGGGAACCCCTCGCCGCCGGGAAGCGGCGGCGGCGTCAGCGGGATGATGCGCAGCCCGGGGATCTTCGCGAGCGCGGCGGCCGCCTCCACCTGGAGCTGCGCGGCGCTCTTCGTCCTCTCGCTCCACGGCTTCATGACCATCCCTCCGAACCCCGCGGTGTTCGAGGACACGACCTGGAAGGTGATGTCGGTTTCCGGGAACGACCCGAACACTTCGCCGACCTTGGTCGCGAACAGCTTCGTCTGGTCCAGCGTGGCGTTGGCCGCAGACTGGATGATGGCGAACACGAACCCCTGATCCTCGGTCGGCGCCAGCTCCTGCTGCGACTGCATGTAGAACGGGACGATGAGCGCCACGACGATCGCCCACAGGACCAGGACCACGGGCCGGTACTCCAGCGTTCCCGACAGGGCCCGCGTATACAGGGTGCGAATCCGCTCGAAGCCGCGATTGACCATGCCGGCGAAGCCCCTCTCGGTATCGCCGGAGTGCAGGAGCTTCGACCCCATCATCGGGGAGAGCGTGAGCGCCACGACGCCGGAAACGATGACCGCGCCCGCCAGCGTGAAGGCGAATTCCCGGAAGAGCGCTCCGGTGAGCCCCCCCTGGATGCCGACCGGCATGTAGACCGTGGCGAGGGTGATCGTCATGGCGATGATCGGACCGACCAGCTCGCGGGCGGCGTGCAGGGCGGCCTCGAATGGTCGCTGGCCCGATTGCAGGTGCCGCTCGACGTTCTCGACCATGACGATGGCGTCGTCGACCACCAGACCGACCGACAGAACGATGGCGAGCAGCGTCAGCAGATTGATCGAGAAGCCGGCCACGAGCATCAGGAAGACCGCGCCGATGAGCGAGATCGGGATGGCGACCACCGGAATCAGCACGGCGCGCAGCGACCCGAGGAACAGATAGATCACCACGATGACGATCAGCAGCGTCTCGGAGAGGGTCTTCAGGACCTCCTTGATGGCGTGCTCGATGTACACCGTCGAATCGTAGGCGATGGCCGCCTTGATGCCGGGCGGAAGCTGCGCCCGGATCTCCGGAATGAGGTCGCGCACGCGGCGGACCACCTCGAGCGAGTTGGCGGTGGGCAGCACCCAGACCCCCAGGAAGGTCGCGGTCTGGCCGCTGAACCGGACGTCGGCCTCGTAATTCTCCGCGCCCAGGACCACGTCGGCGATCTCCCCCAGCCGGACGATGACGCCGTTCTCCTCCTTGACGACGAGCTGCCGGAACTCGTCCGCCGTCTTCAGGTCGGTGTTGGCCACCAGGTTCACGGACACCATGGAGCCCTTTGTCCGGCCGAGGGCGGAGAGATAGTTGTTGCGCGCCAGGGCGTCGCGCACGTCGGACGGCGAGATGCGCAGCGCCGCCATCTTGTCCGGCTTGAGCCAGATGCGCATGGCGAACGTGCGGCCCCCCAGGATGTCGGCGCGCTGCACGCCGCTGACGGCGCTCAGCTTCGGCTGGACCACGCGGGTCAGGTAGTCGGTGATCTGGTTCTCGTCGAGCGCGTCGGACGAGAAGCCGATGTACATGGCCGCGAACTCGTTGTCGGCGGTCTGCAGCTCGATCACCGGCGCCTCGGCCTCCGGAGGAAGCGTGTTGCGGACCTGCGCCACCTTCGCCTGGATCTGCGTCAAGGCGGCGTTGGTGTCGTAGTTCAGCTTCAGGTGCACGGTGATGGTGCTGATCCCCTGGGCGCTGGACGATTCGAGGAAATCGATGCCGTCGGCGCTGGCGATGACCCGCTCGAGCGGCGTGGTGATGAAGCCGCGCACCAGATCGGCCCCGGCGCCCACGTACACGGTCGACACGTTGATCACCGCGATGTCGCTGCGGGGGTACTGACGCACGGCGAGGGTGCGGATCGACTGCAGGCCGGCGATGAGGATGATCAGATTGACGACGACCGCGAGGACCGGACGCCGGATGAAGAGATCGGTGAGCTTCATCAGCTGTCCTCGGGCTTGGGCTGCGGATTGTTGGGCGGCTGGACCTCGTTGTTCACCTGCACCGCGGCGCCGTTGCGCAGCTTGAAGGCGCCCGAGGTGACGACCTCCGCCCCCGGCGCGATGCCCGAGACGACCGCGATCTGATCGCCCCGCGCGCCGCCCAGCTTGACGAACTGCTGGCGCACCCCGCGATATGTTTTGCCGTCCGGCGATTTCATGTCCTCGACGATGAACACCGAGTCGCCGTAGGGAGCGTAGCTGATGGCGGAAGCGGGCAGCGCCACGACCTGGTCCCTGGTCTCGAGGGTGACGCTCGCGGTGACGAACATCCCGGGGCGCAGCCGCGCCTTGCCGTTCTCGAACGTCGCCTGCACCCGCGCGTTGCGCGTCGATTCGTCGACGATCGAGTCGATCGCCGAGAGGCGCCCGACGGCCTCGGCGCCCGGCACGCCCTCGGCGGCCACGCGCACCTCGGCCCCCGGCTTCAGGCGTCCGATCTCCTGCTGCGGCACGTCGAAGTTGACGTAGATCGGATCGAGGGACTGCAGCGGCACCACGGGGTCGCCGCTCTTCAGGTACTGGCCGAGATTGACCTGGCGGATCCCGAGGATGCCGCCGAACGGCGCCCGGATCGTCTTGCGGTCGATGCTCGCCTTGATCTCGCCGACGCTCCCCTGCGCCTGCCGGTTCTCCGCGTCGGCGCTGTCGAAGTCGGCCTGCGAGGTGACGCCCTCGCCGCGCAGCCCGCGGACGCGCTCGAGATTCAGCCGCGTGAGCTCGAGCCTGGCCTCGGCCGCCGCCAGCTGCGCCTGCTCCTGACGCGTGTCGAGCTGGACGAGGAGCGTGCCGCCGGCGACCCGGTCACCAGAGGCAAAGGCAATCTTCTGGACCACGCCCGGCAAGTCGGCGCTCACGGTCACGCCGTTGACCGCCGCCACCGTCCCGATGGCGCTGAGGCTCCGCTGCCATTCCTCCTGACGGGCGATGATCGTGGTGACCGCCTCGGGCGGCGGCTGGTACCCCCCGCCCCCCATCGCGGCCTGGGTCCGCCGGAACTTCACGAAGCCGATGAGAGAAAGCAGCGCCGCCATCGTGACCAGCATGACGACCATTCGCCTGACCATCAGGATGCGTCTCCGTGAGAGACGCCGCTCGTAGACTCCGAGCCGGCGCCCCCGAGAGTGCGAGCGGGTGCAGTGGCCCACCCGGCCTGTCCGTTGACTCGCCTATTGTACAGGAGCGGGCGCCCCGCCGAGGAGGAGGAAACGGGGCCTCAGCGCGGCTTGGCGCGATGCCTCTCCAGCTCGGGCTTGACGATTCTCTCGTAGCACTCAGGGCAGATGCTGTGGCTGAACTGGGCCTCCGAGTGCCGTCCGATGTACGCCTCGACCTGCTGCCAGTAGTTCGTATCATCCCGCACCTTCTTGCAGTACGAGCAGATCGGCAGAAGCCCGCTGAGCTGCTTCACTCGCGCCATCGCGTCCTCGAGGTCGCGCACCCGATTCGCGAGCAGGCTTTGCAGCTCGATCATCCGCACGCCGACCGCGAGCCGGGCCCTCAGCTCGTCGTGGTCGAACGGCTTGGTGACGTAGTCGTTCGCGCCGGCGTCGAGACCCTCCACGATGTCCTCTCTCCGATCCTTACCGGTGAGGAGAATGACGTAGACCGCCTCGGCCCCGGGTGATTTCCGCAGCCTGCGGCAGATCTCCGGCCCGTCGACGCCCGGCATCATCCAATCCAGGATCGCCAGGCGGGGCGCGTCCTGTCCCTGCAGGCCCTGCCAGGCCTGGGTGCCGTCCGTGCATTCCACGACCTCGTGCCCCCAGGCGGAAAGAGCCGCCTTGAGGACGACGCGGACGGTGTCGTTATCCTCCGCCACCAGGATTTTCATGAGCCGCTCCGATTCCTCACGCGAGTTCAGGCGGCCATCCTATGACGAAATGGGGCTTCCGGCGCTCGGATCTCACGATTGAGATCGGGGCGCGCGGCTGCGCGCCACTCTTTCGTCATCCGCTTGATCGGTCCGCCTCTGGTTCCTAGGTTTACGCCCGTGCAGCAGGAAGGGAGGTGCCGCTTCGTTGTGCGCCCCGGGAACTCTGGCGTCCCGGGCATGAAACCGATTTCAAACCACGAAAGGAGAACACACGTCATGAAGCGGATCCTGTGTCTCGCGTTGTTTGCTGTGGTCGCGCTGGCGGCGCCTGTCTTCGCCGCCAACCAGCCGGACAAGACCGGTGAGATCGGGTTCGACGTCGCGCAGGCGAACCTCAGCAATTCCGACGCCACCGGCATCGATTCGGCGCAGTTCCTCGGCATCCGTGGCGGGTACCAGATCAACCCGCAGTGGCAGATCGAGGGTCAGATCGCGTCGTCGTCCGAGAACGGCACCGTCGCCGGCACGGACGTCGACACCAAGATGCGTCTGTACATGGTGAACGGCGTGATGAACTTCCACCCGCGCAAGAAGGAGTACGTGCCGTACGTCATGGCGGGGATCGGCCGGGCCGACGTTCAGGTCGACTCGACCGGCTCCAACGCCAGCGACAACGCGGTCGCGTACCAGATCGGCGGCGGAACGCGCATCTTCTTCGGCAAGACCCAGAGGATGGCGTTCCGGACGGACGTGTCCCTGCTGCGCGAGAACTCCTTCAGCGCCAGCACCACGTTCACGACCGTCACGGCCGGAATGACCTTTAAGCTGGGAGGCCGCTAAGCCGCCCCGCAGCACGGGTCCGTTCGGATTCACTCGAAGCCCCGATCGCCACGCGATCGGGGCTTCTGTCTTGCGGGAGGCTCGATCGGACGGACCGGGCGGCCCTCGCTACGGCTCATCCGGCGCGTCAGCCTGATCCTCTCCCCAGGCGCCATGGTGCTGCCCGAGCCGCTGCTGCATGCGCTCGAGAGACTGCTGGCGCAGCGTGTCCATCTGCTTCTGCTGGTCGGGCGTCAGGACGCCCCGGATTCGGGACGCCAGCCGCCCCCGCTCGACCGCGAGATCCCCCTCGGCGCCCGACGCCCGCGTGGCCGCGGCGCGGATGGCGCTCTCGTCGAAGACCGGCCCGTGGATCGCCTCCTCGAGGGCGCGGCGCGCCGCACGGCTCGCCTCGGAGAGCGGGGCGAGCTTGGCGTGCTCGTCATCGACGATCGACTTGACCTGGTTCTTCTGATTCTCGCTGAGATTGAGCTCGGAAAGGAACGGCATCGGCGGTCCGCCATGCGACCCATGGGGCCGATCCATCGGCTTCCCGCCCGCCAGGGCGAGACCGATGCTGAACAGCCCGGCCAGGGCCAGACCGGCCGCCTTCTTCGGTGCTGTGGTTCTCGGCTTCATCGACTCCTCCTCAGGAAGTGGGAGCCCCGCGGGCCCCTGCCATCCACACAGACGGCACGCCGCTCCCGCCGGTTACGTGAGCCTGTAACCACCCGGCGTCCGTCGGCGTCTGGACGCTCGGAGCCCGACATCGAACGGAGTGACCGCCGTTGGCCGCACGCGAGCGCGAAGACGACTGCAGCGTACGAGGCTGGGAGCGATCCTGCGTGGCGGGCCTTCTGTCGGTGCTCCTGGGGACGAGCTGTGGCGGCGTCGAGCTGGAAAGCGCAGCCCGGGACCACCCGATCGTCATCGATGGGAAAGCGAACGAGTGGCAGGATTCGCTGACCGTCCTCGAGGACGTCCAGATGGCGGTCGGTCTCTCCAACGACGAGCACGATCTCTATCTCTGCATCACGTCCTGGAACCGGGACGTCAACCTTCAGGCGATGAACCTGGGACTGACTCTCTGGTTCGACCCTGCCGGCGGCGATGACCGGAAGTTCGGCGTCGAGTACCCGGTCATGGAGGACCTGATCCAATCGAAGGGGCCGCCTGCGGCCGGCGACGTCGCCTCGCTGCCCGAGGTGTCGGGAAGGACGGCGTCCCGCCTGGCGGTGCGCGGACCTCTCCCTTGGGATCGTCGTGTCATGGCGCTGTCGGACGCCCCCGGGATCGAGGTGAACGTCTCCTCGCTGAACGGCACTTTCGTCTACGAGCTCAAGGTGCCGCTGGACCACAGCGCCGAGCATCCCTTCGCGATCGGGGCCGGTCCCGGTCGGGTCGTCGGCATGACGCTCGAAACGACGAGGGCCCCGGGTTACAGGGAAGAGCAGGGTCCATCGGGAGGTCCCCGCAGCGGCCGGGGCGGCGGCGGTGGCGGCATGGGCGGCCATCGTCACGGTGGCGGCGGCATGCGAGGCGGCGGTGGCGGCCCGGGACCGACGAGCCCGGACCGCCCCAGAATGCCCAAGCCGCTGAAATTCTCGGCGAAAGTCCGGCTGGCGAGCGTCACGGCTTCGTCCGGCGGCTGAGCCCCGTGCGCGCGGACGGCCGTCTCCCCTCAGGACCCGGCCTTCTGCAGCGGCGTTCCATCCAGGAGGCCGTCGATCTCGTCCCGGCGGCGCTCCGCGTCGGCCTCGCCGAGCTCGATCAGACGGGTCAGGTAGTCGGGCTGGAACATGAGGAGGGAGAGCAGGTCGTTCGACCGCGTCTCGCGCGTGCCCAGGCCGCGCGTCATGAAGCGGAACGCCGACGGGAGCTGCGCCTCGTACTCGTTGGCCAGCCGGCCCAGATCGCGTGACGGCCGGAGGACGACGAGGCGGACCATGCGGTAGTCGCGGCGCGTCCCGGACGGCAGCCGCTCCATCGCCGCGTTCACCCGTTCGAGGGTCAGAGCGTCGGCGTCGAAGAGATCCAGGAAAATGGCGTTGAACAGGGCGCCGATGATCTGCGCCGGCGGCGGGTAGCCCTTCACCACCGGCTGGTCCGCCTCTTCGCGGGTCCGGGGATAGCGGGTCGAGATCGCCAGGATCCGGTCGGCGCCCAGGTGGACGGCGGGCGAGAGCGGCGCCGTCAGACGAATGCCGCCGTCGCCGAACCACTGTCCGTCGATCTCGATCGCCGGGAAGAAGATCGGCAGGGCCGCCGAGGCCATGACGTGACGCACGCCCAGCATGGCGTCGATCGACTTGCGGTGGGCCCTCTCCCACTGCGGAATGCCGCGACCCTGCACCCAGGTGATCGACTGTCCGGTGGTATAGCTCGAGGCGGTGATCGCGATCGCCTTGAGCGCGCCGCGTTTCAGGTTGGCCTCGACGCCCGTCAGCGCGTCCTGACGCGCCTCGAGCTCGCGCTCGAGCAGCCCCCACAACGGCTGGGTGTCGACCGCCGCGTGCGGGCGGGGAGCGGCCGCCAGGCCGCCCGAGGCCAGCTTGAAACCGAGACGCAGCACGTTGCGCGCCAGAGACAGGCCGTCGACCCTGAAGACCTCCTGCGTGGTGAGCCGGCTCCAGAGGCGGGCGAGATGTTCGACGCGCGGGCCGAAGCCCTCGGGGCGCGTCGCCAGGAAGGCGGCGTTGATGGCGCCCGCCGACACGCCGGTCAGGATCGGGACGTGCAGGTCGGGGTGGCGCCGCGCCAGCCAGCGCAGCATTCCGACCTGGTAAGCGGCGCGCGCGCCGCCACCGCTCATGACCAGAGCGAGGTGTCCCCCGGAAGGGTCGCCCGTCATCGGCGTCTCAAACGGCCGGGCCGGCGTCTGCCGGAACGAAGCGCCCCGCACGCCTCACCGCCGGCCCCGACCGGGCCCTCATCCGAACTGCACCGATCGGCGCGTCAGCGAGCCCGAATGGAACCCTGTGATCGGGAACGTCACCGCCCCAGGGTCCTCGACCGAGGCTCCCGCCGCGACGATCACCGGGACGAAGTGCTCGTGCGTCGGGAGCGCCTGCCGCACGCCCGGGGCGCGCCCCCGGTACTCGAGGAGCGCGTCCATGTCCCGCCGGGCCAGGACATCGGCCGCCCAGGCGTCGAACTCCGCGGCCCAGGATGGAGTGATGGGGTGCGGCCCCCAGTCCATGGAGCGCAGGTTGTGGGTCAGAAACCCGCTCCCCATGAGAAGCACCCCCTCGCGGCGCAGGGGCGCGAGGGCGCGCCCGAGGTCGAACAGCGCCCCGGGGTCGAGACCGGGCAACGACACCTGCAGGACCGGGACATCGGCCTTCGGATACATGGCAACGAGCGGGATGTACGCCCCGTGGTCGAGCCCCCGGTCGGGCGAGTCGGCGATCGGACGCGTCGCCGCGAGCAGCAGGCGCACGCGCTCCGCGAGGCCGGGGGCCCCCGGGGCGGGATAGGTCACGCCGTAGTACTTCGCGGGGAAGCCGTAGAAGTCGTGGACGAGGGGGACGGTACGCGTCGCCGCCAGGGTCACCGGTCTCTGCTCCCAATGAGCCGAGACCACGAGAATCGATTCCGGGCGCGGCAGGTCGCGGGCCCATCGCCCGAGATCGGCCACCCATACCGGGTCATCGAGCAGGAGGGGCGAGCCGTGGGCGAGGAAGACGGCCGGCATCCGTCCGCCGGCCGGCTCATCGGAACGTGTCGCCTGCATGTGCGAGTGTGCGCGCGGGTCACGTCCGCGACGGGGCGGGTCCGGCCCGCCAGGCGCCCGCCGCGTTGCCTACGCTTCGTCCTCGAGAGGCGGCTGCGGGCCGGGCTGGATCCCCGCGATATCGGGATCCTCGTCGGGCGCGCCCGGGACGGATGTTTCCTGTCGCTCCTTCTTGCGCTGCAGACGGCGGGCGAGCTTGTCCTGCTGTCTCTGCTGCCTCGCCATCTCCTTCTGTCGTTTTTTGAACGTTGAACGGGATCGTCTCGCCACGTTCGGTCCTCACCAGGCTAGAGTGGATCCATCCGCGCGTCGAAATCGCTCAAAGACTGCGCTTCCTCGCGCGCAGGCCGCGGCGGCTCCCACCGTCCTTCCGGAACCGCGGGGCGTCCATGGGAGCCATACGCGAGTAGCCGCCCGAGCCGGCGGGCGGCCGCGGGCCGCGGGCCTCGGAGCGTTCGCGCGCCTCGCTGACGTTGATGTTCCTCCCGCGCAGCTCGCGGCCGTTGAGCTCGGCGATCGCCTTCCTGGCTTCCTCGTCCGAGCCCATCTCGACGAAAGCGAACCCCCGCGATCGACCGGTCAGCCGGTCCTTGATGACCGAAGCCGTCGAACAGGCACCGGCCTTCGAGAAGGCCTCCATCAGATCCTCGTCGGTGGTTTCGAACGAAAGGTTGCCCACGAACAGTCTCAGACCCATGACGCTCTCAGACCGAAACACCTGCTCTTGCGACTGGCCATTTTCGTTTCTCCTTTGACGCAACCCTGACGCGGGCACGCCGCCCCCGGTCGTCCAACTCAGGAGCGGTTGCACGGAAGCCACCACCGGAACACAAAGGCACGTCGTGGTCAACTCGTGGGGAAGTCAATCGCAGGCGTGCGGAGGAGATGCTACCCGAACAGCGTGCGTCCGTCAATCCAGCGGGTTACCATGCGCGCATGCCCTCCGGACGCGATGACTTTGGCGCCTGGTTCGAGGCCCTCGAGACCAGACACCTGGCCCGTCTGACCTTCGCCGAGGTGCGGAGAGGGGCGCAGGCCCTGTCGTCCCTCTACGTGGAACGACGCAAGCGTCTGTGCGCCAGAGCGGGCCTGGAGGGACGCGGGAAACGGGCCGCGTTCGCCCTGTACTACGCGCCGCTCCATTTCCTCCTGGCGCGCGCGGTCGCCCGCGCCCTCGCCGCGGCCGAGCCGCCGCCGCGGAGGATCGTCGACCTCGGCTGCGGCACCGGCGTCGCGGGGGCTGCCTGGGCGATCGAGGCCGGCGCCGGATGCGACGTCATCGGTGTCGATCGCAGCGGCTGGGCCGTCGAGGAGGCCCGCTGGAACTACCGCGTGCTCGGAGTCGACGGCCGGGCCTACCGCGGCGACCTCGCCAGCGCGGATATGCCGGGCAAGGGCGGCGCGGTCGTCGCCGCCTTCACGGTGAACGAGCTGGAGACCGAGCCGCGGGGCCGTCTCCTCCAGATGCTGCTCGCCGCGGCCCGGCGCGGCGCGCGCGTCCTGGTTGTGGAGCCGATCGCCTCCCGGATCGTCCCGTGGTGGGTGTCCTGGTCGGATGCCTTCCGGATGGCGGGCGGACGGGACGATCTCTGGCGCATCCCGCCCGATCTGCCGGAGCGATGGCGTCTGCTCGACCGCGCCACCGGGCTGGACCATCGCGAGCTGACGGCCCGGTCGCTCTGGCTGCCGCCAGGCCCGGCAGCGACTCCTTGACCCGGCGCGGCGCCCGATCATAGCCTGCGCCACGGCAGCACGATCCCGGAGCACCTCGTGAGCGACGCCCTGGATGTCATCATCGTCGGCGGGGGACACAACGGCCTGGTGGCCGCCGCCTATCTCGCGGGGGCCGGGCTGAGCACGCTGGTCCTCGAGCGCCGGCCGATCCTCGGCGGGGCCTGCGTGACCGAGGAGCTGCTGCCCGGCTACCGCTTCTCGACCGCATCCTACGTGTGCTCGCTCCTCCGTCCGGAGATCATCCGCGACCTGCGGCTGAAGCGGCACGGACTCGAGATCCTCCCCTGCAGCTCCTCGTTCACGCCCCTTCCGGACGGGCGCTCGCTGCTCCTGGGTCTCGGGCGCGACGAGGACGCCCGCCAGATCGCGCGCCTGTCGCCGCGCGACGCGGAGGCCTACCCGCGCTTCAACTCGGCGCTCGCGCGCATGGCCGACGTCGTGCGTCCGACGCTCGCGGCGACCCCGCCCGATCCGTCCTCGCTGCGTCTGGCCGATCTGCTGGACCTGATGCAGCTCGGCCGCCGGTTCCGGAGGCTGCCGCGCGCCGATCAGGCGCAGCTGATCAAGGCGATGACCATGAGCTGCGCGGGGTTCCTGGACGAATGGTTCGAGTCGCCCGAGCTGAAGGCCAGCCTGGCGGCCACCGGAACGATCGGAACGTACGGCAGCCCGCGCACGCCGGGGACCGCCTTCGTCTTCCTGCACTACTACCTCGGTGAGGCGGATGGAACTCCCGGGGCCTGGGGCTTCGTCCGGGGCGGCATGGGCGGCATCGCCCAATCGCTCGCCGCCGCGGCACAGGCCGCGGGGGCGGCGATCAGGGCGGGCGCGCCCGTCGAGCGGATCCTGGTCCGCCACGGTTCTGCCGCAGGCGTCGTCCTGGAGGGCGGCGAGGAGATCCGCGCGCCCATCGTCGTGTCGAACGCCGATCCGAAGCGCACCTTTCTCGGGATGATGCAGCGCTCCGATCTCCCGCCCGAGTTCGTGCGCGGAATCGAGAATCTCCGATGCACCGGCAACTCGGCCAAGGTCAATCTCGCCCTCTCGGAGCTCCCGGACTTCAGGGCGATCCCGGGCGATGGACCGCACCTGCGCGGCAGCATCCAGGTGTCCGGCTCCGACCCGGCCTATCTCGAGGAGGCTTTCGACGACTTCAGGAGCGGGCGCCCGTCGCGCCGCCCCTATCTCGACATCGTCCTGCCATCGACGGTCGACGGTTCGCTCGCGCCGCCGGGCCGCCACGTGATGTCGATTTCCATGAAGTTCATCCCCTACCGCCCCGCCGAGGGGGACTGGCGGTCCCGGCGGGAGGAGCTGGGCGACCTGGCGATCGACACGCTCGGAGACTACGCGTCCAACCTTCGCCGGTCGGTCATCTACCGGCAGGTCCTGACACCGCTCGACCTCGAGGAGGTCTACGGGCTGACCGGGGGCAACATCTGCCATGGCGACATGGCGCTGGACCAGCTGTTCGCGATGCGCCCTCTCTGGGGATGGGCGAGGTACCGCACTCCCGTGGCCAACCTGTATCTGTGCGGTTCCGGGACGCATCCGGGAGGCGGGGTGATGGGGGCGCCGGGAAGGAACGCGGCCAGGGAGATACTCCGGGATCAGCGCCGCAGGCGGGCGCGACGCGCCTGAGAACATTCGGACCCCGGGCTTTGTCTGCGGGCGGACTCAGGGATATCATCCCTTCCCGATATGAACAGGACCGCGGCACGGCCCGCAGGGGGTGAGGGCCCGGGGGCGAGGCAGGGGTGGGCTCTGTGGGTGCTCGCCGCCGTCCTGGTCGCGGGCATCGGCATCTGTTTCTACCTGACCCGATTCCACGAAAACCAGATGTACGGCGACGCGACCGCCACGCTCGCCAACTGCCCCGAGACCGAGACCACCACCTGCGAGGTCGTCAACACCAGCGGCTACTCCGAAATCGCCGGCGTGCCGATCTCGGCGCTCGGGATACCGACCTACGGGCTGCTCCTGTCGCTGCTCGTCCTGGCGCGCCGCAGGCCGCGGCTTTTGGCCTACGTGCTCGCGATCGGTATCCTGACCGTTCTCTATTCCGCGTATCTTTATTATGTCTCCGTGGTGAAGATCGGCTTCCTGTGCCTGTGGTGCTTCCGCCTGTACTGCATCAACGCCTCGATTCCGATCCTCGCGGGTCTGGCCGCGAGGCGGAATCCCCTGATTCTGCTGCGTGAGACCGTCGCGGACCTGCTGCGGCTGGCGCCGGAGGTGCGGATGGCGGCCGCCCTGTTCGCGGTTCTTCTGGCCTCCGTCATCCTGGGCGACCGCGTCTATCGCGCCGGCCTGATGCCGGCGGCGCCGGCCGCGTCGGTGCCGAACGAGCCGCAGCCCC
>JACXTT010008993.1_pt1 | contig 13715 bp, 14 predicted proteins | sample 9270951 | NCBI WGS metagenome assembly JACXTT01 (sample SAMN15532306, study PRJNA645909) | rock metagenome | isolation source: weathered quartz diorite | place: Puerto Rico | collected 2017-06-21 | reverse complement strand
CTGATCAATTTTTGGTAAGATGCATTAAATTTTGCGATATCAAAATTTTCTTTTGCATAATCTGTATTGCTTTCACTGATCTTCTGCAACAGGCGACGGTCTTTGTCCAGCTGCAGGATATGTGCTATTCCTTCCCGGATGATGGCTTCCTCATTGTCGGTGTTGCTGAATAAAAAGCCATTTACATCATTATGGACATGGTAGGGAATGTCTCCAACCGGAGTGGCCAGTATGGCACAGCCGTGGGCCATGGCTTCCATTACTACCATCGGAAAGCCTTCTGTGGAAGAGGTGATCAGCAATATATGTGCGCGACGGTATACAGCATCGATGAACTGTCCATCCGTAACAGTGCCATGATAAGTAATATAGGGGTGCGTTTGTGTACTGATATATGCTGACACATCTCCCAGTATTTCGAAGCGGATGTTTTTGGTGGTTTCAGCAAGCGCAGTGGCAATAGCAGCTACCAGGTGAATACGTTTTTCTTTGCTCCCGCGCCCAACATACAATACAGTTAGCGGTTGTTCAGGTTTGTAAATGGTACTATCTGGTGGTAGTGGAATGCAATTGGGTATATATTGTATACGCTCATTCATGAATGCCGGAATTTTATACCGGCTATAGAGTGCTATATGATCAGCTATTCTCTTTTTACTGATCATTACTGTTGTGCTGATAAAGGGAAGAAAGGGAATACGGATATAAGAAAAACTGTTCAGCGAGTGGATCAGTTCGATTTGCCTGACCCCTTTATTGAGCCAGGGGCTTAATTTGTAGGCGAAGTTACATTGTCCGTTGAAGACAACAGGGTTGACCCGTTGCCTGTTGATATGTCCTGATATCCAACCACGGTATACGATGTTCACCGGATAAAGCCATTTACGATCGGTATATGCTGAAATATCCTTGATCGTAGCGCCCGATTGCCGGAATGCTTCCAGGAAAGTACTGTCTTTTGACCTGCGTGTAAAATAAATAATGCTGTCATCGCCACCGGCTGCACGGGTTATTTGTGCATGCACTTTTTCAGCGCCTCCTGTATGATAAAAAGGGAAAAAGAAATAGACCTTGTAGGTTTTTCTCAATGGGAAAAACAAAGCCATCAGGCGCCCGATCAGGATGAAAGGGAACATGCATATGTCCTCTGCTTTTCTTTTTATGAGTAGCAACCAGTACATCTCAGCCTTTGATCCCCCTTTTTATACTTTTTGCAACGCCTTTAACCAGGTCTGCCAACGCAGATATGATCACACGTAAGGTAAAAAAATTCACCCGTAATGCATACAGCTCGTGTGCCAGGAACTTTCTTTTCATCTGAAAATGAATGAAGAAAAAATTCTTTCTTTTCAGGTGAATGGTGGTTATTGATTCCTGGTGAACGCGGTACAATAACAATATTTCCGGCAGTTTCGCCATTTGATGGCCGCCGTTCTGAAGGCGCAGCCATAAATCATAATCTTCTATGTTCTTTTGATATTGCCGGTATTGATAAGTTTTCAGTATAGTGCCCCGGACCATAACAGAAGGGTGTGTGATACAATTTTCGTATGGCAGCCGCTTGCGTATAGCCTGTTGAGTGATAAAAGCAGTATCCATGGGTGGGTGACCCAATGGTTCTCCGGCTGCATCGATCCATGCAATCAGGCAGGAGACCAGGTCAATGCCGGGATGGGTATCCAGGTATTGTTTCTGTTTTTCCAGCCGATGCGGCAGGCAAATATCGTCGGCATCCAGGCGGGCAATATAGTGCCCCCTGGCCAGTTCAATGCCTCTATTAAGGGAGAAGATTAGCCCCTTATTACCTTCGTTGGCATAATACCGTATCCGGTTGTCATCGAAGGCCAATACTTCTGTTTCTGTTTGGTCGGTAGAGCCATCATTGATCACCAGCAATTCGAAATCAGTAAAATGTTGATCCAGCACACTCTGTATCGATTGCCTGATATAGGTGGCCGCATTATATGCCGGAAGTATGACACTGATCGCGGGGACACTCATGATGCATCAGATTTTGAGTACAACGGCTATTACACTTGCTTTCTGCTGTTGCGCCACTCTACTAAAATACCTCCGGCAAACAATAATATCAGTATCACAGAAGCTACTCCTGTGATGTTTCTGCCTGTTGTATAACTCTCAGGCTTAAACTCGAATCTGATATCGTGTTTGCCTGCAGGAAGAGAAAGGCCGCGCAGCACATAATTTACTTTTACAATGGGCGCTTCTTTTCCATCGATGAATGCTTTCCATCCGGCGGCATAATATACTTCACTGAATACGGCGAACTGAGCAGTAGCCGCATGTGAAGTATACAACATAATGTCATTGTCATTTTTTATCAGTTGGATACCTGCGGAACTGTCGGGTTGCGGCATAGCAGGTATGGCCGATTGAAAAGACGACGGCACAACCGCTGTGTCTTTTAGGTTCAATCCTGCCAATGCATTGATCTCTTCATTGGGTGTACGTACAAATTTGATTTGTTTCACCAGCCAGGCAGGACCATAAGCGGTTTCCCTTTTCTGGTAAGCCTGCGTTTGACCTACGTTGTTTTTCTGGATCAGGTACTTGGTGTTCAGCATATCCAGAATATTCTGATCAGGTTCCTGCTTACCCAGGTATTTGTCTATGAGATCCATGTAGATGCTCAATTTGGCCGCATGGTACCCACCTACAGAATGATAATAATAGGAAGTGAAATTCTCATTGAACCTGTTCCCGTTGACATTGAGTACCCGATAATAAGAAGTGTCGGCCAATACAGCTTCATCGGCTTTTGTTTTCTGGAAAGGAGCGCTGTCATCGGCCTTGTCCACATAATTATCCGAATTCAGGTACTTGTTATCGATCACAAGCAGGTCGATCATAATGAGCAGGGCCAGTCCGGAGATCAATACGACTGGTTTAATTGTATTTCTCAGGAACAGGAAAAGCAAAGCCGCAGCTACTGCAATAAAGCCCAGGGAACGGAAAATGTCTCCCAGCATCAATGATTGACGGTCTTGTTTCATACCGTCAAAAAACGATTTTACTGCTGTTGACAATTGTGGTTGGTTGATCTGCTTTACCTGGTTCAGTACTTCTTTATCGGACTGGCTCAGGAAATCAAAAGAGAGGTACAAAACAAATAACAATGCAAATACTGCTCCGGTAGCAATCAGTCCTTTTTTGAAGGAAGGCAACAGTGTTTTTTTATCTGGCGAGGTAACCAGCGTGTTTACACCCAATACTGCCAGCATAGGCAGCAGCATTTGCGGGATCACGAGGGCCATAGAAGGAGCACGGAACTTATTGTATAATGGAAGGTATTTGTACAGCAATAAATTGAATGAGTCAAAATAATCGCCCCATGCGATTACCACAGATAACAGGATGGCTATCGCGGCCCACCATTTATATCGTTTGTCGATCACGAATAAAGAAAGTATGGCCAGAAAACAGATAATGGCTCCGGCATAGGGTGGGCCAGAAGTCCCTACTTCACCGGGTTTTGTCATGCCTCCCCAATAATAACTCAGCGGTAGTTGCTGTTGTAATTGCTGAGGCAATGACTGCAGTGCTTCAACGGCTTTTGACTTATCCTGGCTTACTTCTTCTTTATCATTGCTGCCACCGAACATCCTGGGCACCATCATTACAAATGGCTCGGAAAGATTCATGCTGTAACTGAAAGCATAATCTTTGCTCAACCCGTTTTTGGCGCCGGTACCATGAGCGGTATCGGCGAGCACAGAACTTCCCCCCCTGATGGTTTGTTTCTGATAGTCGTAGGTAGACATCAGCGTTACGGCATTGGTCAATACACCTATAATCCCTGCTACTACTGAGAAGGCGATCACTTTCAGGAGATGAGCGGTTTCTTTCTGGCGTATCCACCGGATAGCATAGCAAATCGTCATGATTACCGCAACAATGAAAAAGTAATAATCGATCTGCGGGTGGTTCATCGCTACCAATATGGAAGTAAACAGGGCGGTGAGTGCAGCACCCAGCCAATACTTTTTTTCAAAGATCAGCAGCAATGATCCCAGTAGCGCCGGCATATAAGCGATGGACCACATTTTGGTATCGTGACCCACGCTGATGATTACAGGATCGTATGTGGCATAAGCAAATGCCAATGCCCCCATGATGCCGATATATGGATTGATGCGGAGTGCCAGGCATAAAAAATAAAAACAGATACATGCCAGGAAGAAGAACTGGATAGGAGCAGGGAGCCAGAGCGTGAAAATGCTGTGTGCTACCCAGGGGATGATATTATTGGCAGCATAGCCGATCTGAAAAGCAGGCATCCCGCTGAACAATCCGTTGGTCCAAAGTGGATACTGACCATGGGTCTCTTTGTACACAACAGACTCCTGGATGGATCCCTTCCAATGCGTAATATCGTGCTGATAGACTACTTTGCCTTCCAGTACCGGTTTGCAATAGATCAGGGCCACCACCAGGAACACTGCAATAGCGAGGAGGTGCGGGAGCGCTTTTTTCAATAGGCTCTGGTTCATATAAAAGGATTGATTAAGGTGGCAAAATAAGGCTATTTTGGTAGTATTGACACACGGCATGATAAATTGTACTAAAATTGTAAACAAAGGCCCTGATCCATGAAAGGACTTGCTTTCTTATCCCGTTTGGCATTCATCTGTAACCTGCTTTTCATCGTTTGCCTGATCATCCAGCGAACGCATGATTTTATCGGCAGAGCAGAAGTGAGTCATACGATCATCGTACTCGGCTGGTTCATAGCTCCCTTCCTGAATTTGTTTGTCAACAGTTGGTACGGAATCAGGCTGATAAAAAAACAACCCGTTCTATTGCCCAAATGGCTCATCATCGTTAATTTGTCGGTCTTGTTTTTGCAATTCTTCATTTATTTCATACTCCCCTGATGATACACAGCATACTGAAAGACAAACCCACCAAATTGTTTTTAGGAATCACTGCTTTTTTTGTTGCAAATGCCCTTATTGCAGAATGTATTGGCGGAAAGATTTTTTCGCTGGAAAAAGCATTCGGGCAGCAACCGGTTCATTTCAGTCTCTTCGGACAATCGGGTCTGTCGTTCAGCCTTACCTGCGGGGTGCTGTTATGGCCGCTTGAATTTGTGATCACTGATGTAGTGAATGAATATTACGGACCGAAGGCTGTGCGAAGGATCAGCTATACTGCAGTAGCGTTGATCGGTTATGCATTCCTGATGTTTTACCTGGCCATGCGAATAGCGCCGGCCGATTTCTGGATCGCTTCCAAACAAGCCGATGGAATACCAGATATGCAACAGGCATTTGGTGGGATATTCGGACAAGGCATGTGGATCATCCTGGGTAGCTTAACTGCATTTCTTGTGAGCCAGATCGTAGATGTAACCGTGTTTCATCGCATCAAAAAAATTACCGGCCATAAATGGGTATGGCTGAGGGCAACGGGTTCTACAGTGGTTTCACAGCTGGTGGATAGCTTTGTGGTACTTTTCATTGCATTTAAAATAGGTAACGGCTGGAGTTGGCAATTGGTGCTGGCGATATGTGTGGTGAACTATACCTATAAATTTACTATGGCTATTGTGCTTACGCCTTTGATCTATTTTATTGAAAAGAAAATAGAAAATTATGTAGGTCATGAAACAGCTCACAAAATGAAGCTGGCCGCTATGGGTAAATCAGAGGAGTGATCCGATTAAATACGTCTTAAAATGCCCTTCTTTTTTTGATGCTGGCACAGTTGTTGGCAACTTTGCAGTGAATGATAAACATAACCTATGAAACAATTATTTACACTTGTATTGTTCACTTCGTTTTTCCTGGCCCGTTTGTCGGCACAAGACAGCAGCCATACTTCCAAATGGCGTTTGTCGGCCGCCATCAACCTGGTAACAGTTCCTACTTATAATATTGCAGGTACCGATACAGGGTTTAACAACTCACTATCCATTGGTCCTTCTATTTCTCTTGGCAATAGCAGCGGTTTTGCCATCAGCTATTCGCCGAGGTTTGTGATGGGCGGTCCCAGTAAAGGGCTGTATATGCATGCTGTAAGTGTGGGATTTTCAAGGTATGACTTGCCTGTTTTTGATTATGCCATTACATACGGACATTATTTTTTTACCGGTAACAGCAGCATACCCTATACGCCCCTTAATAATGAAATATATGGCGAGTTGAGTTACAAGAAGGCCTGGTTGAGGCCTTACCTGGCTACGGGCATCGGCTTTGGTAAGAATACGGCAACTTCCTCGGCATCAACAGTAAGTGATATAGGCGTTTCGGCAGGCGTTAACCACTCTTTCGATTGGGATAGCAATAGCGGAGATGTTAGTTTCTCTATGATTCCCGGCATAGGACTGAATGCAGGCACTAATGATTATTTTTCTTTCCTCAATATCACCAGGTACATAGGCCATAGTTCAAAGTCGGTTAGTTATGTAAAAAGCGGCGGCAGCAGCGGTGGCATCGGAAGAGGAAGGGGCAGGAGTGGCGGCAGTGGTAGCAGCACAGGTGGAACCAGCACTACTACAACATCACAACCGGGCTTTGGTATAACCAATATACAACTGAATCTTGAATCGTCTATTGATATCAATAATCTGTCTATCCGCCCCACTGTAAGTGTGTACATTCCTGTAGGCAATGCAGCATCGGGTAACAGTACCATTGCCTTCTGGCAATTGGTGTTCGACTATAAGTTCTGAGTTACCGGGCGTTGTTCAAGAATTTTCCGAATGACGATCTTGTCAATGGGCAGGGTCATGATGTCTTCATGAACCTGCTCCCATGGAATCCAGCGAAAGACTTCACTTTCTCCCATCGGATCGGCTACCTGTTGAGGGGCAAAGTCGAAAGGATGGTCTTTTGTTTCCAGTTGAATGGGTTCTGTTGTATGAACATAATAGTAAATGGAAATGATCTGGTCACCTGGATGAAAAGCAGAAGGCTGGTAATAATCGGTGGTATAAATATGATCGCCGATGCTTACAGAGAGGCCGGTTTCTTCCATGAACTCACGCCGGAGGAAACACCTGGGACCTTAACCGAATTCCAATCCTCCTCCCTGGAGTTTTGTGAAATATCCAACGCGAATGAACGCATCACTAACGCGTAAACGTTTATGGTTGTCGAGCAGGATACCATATACCCTGACGTTTATTTTTGCCATATCAGAACCATTTCTTTTTCATAAAATACCAGCTGATGATCACCGATACAATTAATGAGAGTATGATGGGGATGTAAAATGCATGCGGTGAATGCATATAAGGAATGTCTACGTTCATGCCATAGATGCTGGCTACCAGTGCCGGCAGTGAAAGAATGATCGTGATGGACGTCAGGCGTTTCATCACACTGTTCAGGTTATTACTGATGATACTGGCAAAAGCGTCGAGTGTACTGGTAAGGATGTTTGTATAAATATTAGCCATTTCAAGGGCCTGGCTCGTATCTACGATCAGGTCGTTCAGGAACTCGCGTTCTTCTTCGTTCAATCCCAGGAAATTGCTTCTCTCCAGTTTCATCATCAGCATCTCATTGCTGCGCAGGGCAGTAACAAAATACACCAGGCTTTTTTGTATCCGCATGAGATTGAGCAAATCTTCGTTGCTGTTGCTTTCATACAAACTTGTTTCGTACTGGTTGCGGCGATGATTGATCTCTTTGAGAAACTCCATGAAATTCTGTACCACTTTCTCAAACACTTTCAGGATCATCATATTCTTTTTGTCGGGATGACGCTTCTGAAAAGAGTTAAGGAATTTTTTGATGGCTCCGTTATCGAATGAGTTCACCGTAACAATCTGGTTGTGCGTAAGGATGATGCAGATGGGAATGGTGATATAATATGCATCGCTGTCGTTAAAAGAATTGTTTTCAGTGGGTGTTTTGATAACAATAAAGCGCACATTGTCTTCCAACTCATAGCGGGGCCGCTCGTCGATATCAAGTGAATCACGCAGAAATGCAATGGGTATCTCCAGTTCTTTTCCCAGTTCAATGAATTCCTCTTCCTTGAAAGGGGGAACCAGGTTAACCCAGATGCCTGCTTCCGGCTTATTGATTTCGACGGTTTGACCGTTGAGGTTCTTAAAGTATTGTATCATGAAATATGGCTGATCAGGAAATGTTTATTTCCCCTTTGAATACAAAAGTGGCCGGCCCGCATAGCCAGATATTTTCAAAACTGTGTTCACCGGTTTTATCGAATTCAACTGCGAGGTGTCCGCCCAAGGTCTGCACTTCCACCCGGTTGAAACCCTTATCGTTGTGGGCAGAAACCAGTGCAGATGCAGTAACACCTGTTCCACAGCTGAAGGTTTCATCTTCTACACCGCGCTCATAGGTTCGCACAATGATTTTCTTATCATCATTCTCTACAAAATTCACATTAATGCCTTCAGCTTCAAAGTCCTTGTTATAACGAATCTCCCTGCCGGCTTTGAAAACATCCAGGTCCATCACATGGTGGATGTTTTTAACGTAGTGTGGTGAGCCGGTATTGAGCACCTGGTCGCCATGGTATTCTTTTACTTCATTCACATCCTGCATTTTCAGCCTGATCCATCCGTTTTCGCCCAGTTCCGCCTCATGATCGCCGTCTACCGCCCTGAATAAATAGTTGTCTTTATGAATGCCTCTGTCAAATGCAAAGCGGGTCAGGCAACGGCCCCCATTCCCACACATGCTGCTTTCACGGCCATCGGCATTGTAATACGTCATTTCAAAATCATAGCCATCCAGGCTATTGAGGAGCATCAGCCCATCGGCCCCGATGCCGAAGCGCCTGTCGCATAATAATTTTACCTGCTGGGTATTGAGTGAAATGGAACCATCCCTGTTATCAAGGATCACAAAATCATTTCCGGTACCCTGGTATTTGTAGAAAGTTAATTGCATGCTATTCAAATTCAAATCAATAATAGTAGTTTTTAATTTGCACCGAGTATTTCCAGCGTTTTAACGATCAGTTTCTCAACAGCCGCACCACCATCTTTACTGAACTCTTTTTTCACCCTGTTGGCTACAATGGCGCTTAGGCTAAGACAGTGGTGACCCAATAATTTTCCTATACCATAAATGCCACTGGTTTCCATTTCAAAATTAGTGATGCGGTGGTTACCAAAGCGGAATGCTGTAAGCAGGTCAATGAAATCAGGGTTCACCAGGCCCAGGCGCAAAACCCTGCCTTGCGGACCATAAAATCCCGGGCAGGTAACGGTGATGCCATGATGAAAGCCATCTACAAAATGTTTCAGAACGGCAGCACCCGCGCCGGCAATATAGGGAGTAGCCATGCCATTTCCTATCTGTGTATGGGTGGCAAATGCTTTGAGGATATGCAGGTCTTCATCGTTGTTTTCCTGCCGGTAAAAATTCAGCAGGTTGTCCACACCCAATCCGTGTGTGCTGACCACATAGCTGTCTACCGGTATATCAGCCTGCAATGAGCCGGAAGTGCCCACACGTACAATAGTTAGTTTGCTCAGTTCCTGCCTGACTGTTCTGGTAGTAAAATCAATATTGACCAATGCATCCAGTTCATTCAATACAATATCAATATTATCGGTACCAATACCTGTAGAAACCACCGACAGCCTTTTCTGACCAATACGGCCGGTATGCGTAACAAATTCACGGTGCTGGTATTTTCCTTCGATACTGTCGAAATGCTTGCTTACTTCCTGTACCCGGTCGGGATCACCCACCGTAATAACCGTATTCGCCAGTTCCTCCGGCCTGAGATTCAGGTGATAAACTGCGCCACGGTTATTGATGATTAATTCGCTTTCTGCTATGCGATTCATGGTACATTTATTGTTCGTGCACAAATCTCGTGTATTCGGACAAAGAATTTAGAATTTTGAAATTCAGCCGTTTACTTTATTTTCGCACCCTGATTAAGAGAAGGTCCTGTGGCCGAGTGGCTAGGCAGAGCTCTGCAAAAGCTTCTACACCAGTTCGAATCTGGTCGGGACCTCTGAAAGGACCACATTTGTGGTCCTTTTCTTTTATAATCGATTGATTATCACTATATCTATTCATGCCAACAGAAGAGACTATCGTATAAAAAAAGCGGCTGAAGAATCAGCCGCTGTGTCTATCCTGTATTTAAAACCAAACCCGCAGGCACGGGAATCCTAAGCTATGTTTACTTGTGTAGTGTAACAGTAGAGAGTTCTGTTTCTCTTCCGTTTGTTACCTGCACATTGTTAATCGTAGTGTCCTTGTATCCGTTACTTGATTTGAACGATACACTATAAGAGCCAGCCTTTAATCCACGCATCTTGAATTCGCCGTCACCTGTTTCAGGAATAGCTGTTGCCGTATCTGTTCCCATATAGGCTTTCACCGTGGCGTGTGCATCCAGTGGCAATACTTTACCTTCTATACTACCGGATTGCTCCATGCCAAATGCTTTTAATACCGGTTTCAGGTAATATTGACCGTTATACACACGAATGGATGAAGAAAGATCAAAGTCAACCCAAAGGCCTACCTGGCCGGATGAAGGTTCATCCAGGTCTTCGTCATCAATCTTCACGTAGAGATAATTGTTCTGCCCCGGAGCCAGTATCAGCGGTTGTGATACATTATTGGCCAACACCACTGAATTATTGGTGCCCAGTGTGATCCTGATCTTTTCAATCCTGCCTGCCGGAATATTACCGGTGGCCAGTACGGTATCCAGGCCATTTCTCAGTTTCATGATATCGTACACACCAGGCCTGATGTGCAGCGTATCCCATTTGCCATACTGATCATGGTCCTTCCCGTCGTCGTCACTGTCTGCATCTCCATCATCGAAATGACTGTCGTGGTTTAGATTCGAATCGATTTTCACTTCCACTGTCTTGATATCAATGAAAACGTTGCTAAAAAGCGCGGGATCATCCGTTAAATGTACCGTCAGGGATTTGTTGTTAGGTGGAGAACTGGCCGATTTGTTACAGGCAATCGCAAAGAGCAGCCCAGCAATCGGCAACACAAGCGTCCATACCATGCCGAAACGCTTCAAAGTAATTTTATTCATACATTTCTGGGTTTTAGATAAGATATCAGGTATATACAGGCTAGATACAACAAACATGCCAGCTTATTGTGCGACCGCGTTTTAATAAGAAGATAAAGAAGCAGAAGAACCTGGTAGGAAGGCTGAAAACCCGTCTCTATAGAGATTTTCTATCTAAATGAAATATTGATGCATTAATATTTGTTTCCTTTTGAGGAGTGTCGGAAAAACTGGTATAAGATTGCAAACAAACAGGACAGAGGCAATTTTCGAATTGCTCATTTAATACAGCGAGGGTGGGGGTATCGACATGAACCGACTCGCACCAGCAACCCGGTGCTTCGTTTTTGCATCCGAATAAGGAACCACATTTTGAGCAAGTCTTTTGCATGATCAACGAAGTTAATAATTGCTGCATATACAGAATTGGAAATGCCTAAATGTTTAGAATTATTAAACTACTTAATAATTTTATACCCTATTTGTTTACGAATACTTAACCTTGATTCAATCTTTTCATAACACTATACGAATACTTTTGAATATCAGAACCGTCATTTATAGCCTGCTTGTAAACGATCGGAAGTATTGCCTATAGGTTAAAAATCAATGGATATGACACAAGCCGAAGTTACACAGATTGCAAAAGAAATTATAGCGCTTTATGCGGAATATGGAGCGGCTGATTATATAGGAGAGCCGGTATCGCAACTGGAGCATATGTGCCAGTGCGCACAGCTGGCAGAAGAAGAAGGATATGACAATGAAGTGGTGCTGGCCGCATTCATGCACGATATTGGGCATCTCTGTGGCAATCTTTTATCCGCCGCAGAGATGAATGGTTACGGTATGATCGATCACGAAAAACTGGGTGAAGTATATATTAGGAGCAAAGGATTTTCTGAGAAAGTGTCTAAGCTGGTGGGGTCACACGTATCATCCAAACGATACCTCACTTTCAAATATCCCGAATACTACGAAAAATTATCATCTGCGAGTAAAGAAACACTAGTCATGCAGGGAGGTATGATGACGGCAGAAGAGGCTGAAATATTTGAACAGGAAGACTTGTTTCACCTGTATGTAACGCTTCGCAGGTGGGATGAAGAAGCCAAGAGGGAAAATGTTCCATTGGTTTCCCTGCAGCATTATAGTCGTATGATGGAAGAACATTTATTAAATCAATAGAGATCAGGCAATGAATACAGCATTAGTAGTTTTTGATATTGCCGGCACAACGGTGCTGGACAAAGGAAATATAAACGAAGCGTTCCGAACGGCTTTTGCAGCATCGGGTATTGAGGTAGATGTACCTGCTATTAATAAAGTAATGGGCTATCGTAAGATAGAGGCTGTGGAGATCATCCTCGATCAGTTTGCACCTGGAAGAAGAATGGCGGAACCCGGATTATCGGCTGCTATTCACGATCTGTTTACACAGAACATGGTTCGGTTCTATGAAAACGACGATACACTGCAGCCATTGCCTCATGTAATGGAAGTATTTGAATGGCTGCATTCAAAAGGGATTAAAGCGGCACTTGATACCGGCTTCACACGCATTATTACAGATGCCATATTGAAGAAACTGAACTGGGAAAAACATCCGCACATACAGGGGGTGATTTGCAGCGATGAAGTGCCGGAAGGCAGGCCTCATCCTTATATGATTCAAAGCCTGATGCAACAAACCGGTGTAACCGATCCGGCACATGTAGTAAAAGTAGGCGATACGGAAGTGGATATCCAGGAAGGACGGAATGCGGGTTGTGGGTTGGTAGTGGCCATTACTACCGGTGCTTATACACGTGAGGCATTGATGCCTTTTCGACCCGACTATATCATCGATTCTATGCAGGAACTGGTTGATAAACTTCAATAGGTATTGCAAATGTCAACACATTGTGAAGGGATATGAGTAACAAGACAGCCATCGTTGTGGGAGCAGGAATCGTTGGACTCGCAACAGCACGAGCACTCTCATTGAAAGGGTATAAGGTAACATTGATAGAAAGAACGCAGAAAGCGGTAGGCGCTTCCGTTCGCAATTTCGGAATGTTGTGGCCGGTGGGACAACCCGATGGTGCATTATACAACCGGGCAATACGCAGCAGGGAAATATGGAAAGAAGTGGCTGACAGCATTGGACTTTGGTATGAAGAAGCAGGTAGTCTGCACCTGGCGCACCAGGCAGATGAATGGGGTGTATTACAGGAATTGTACGATGCATTTAAAGCATCGGGCAGGCCGGTTGAATTATTGGATAAAGATGCCATCATGAGGCGTTTCAAAGGAGTGAACGGGAGTGGATTACTGGGCGGCTTATTCAGCGCTACTGAAACCATTGTAGATCCGCGCGAAGCCATCGCTTCGATTCCTGCTTACCTGGAGGAATACCTTGATGTAGCGTTCGTTTGGGGAAAGCAGGTTAATGCAATTGCTCCGGGGGAAGTATCTATCGAAGGACGAACATTAGAGGATGTTCTTTTTTTTTTATGCAGTGTTGCAGATTTTGAAACACTTTTTCCTGAAGCGTTTTCAGCACTGCCGATTACCAGGTGCAAATTGCAGATGATGCGCTTCGTAACGGAGCATCCTCAATGGCGTATAGGAACTTCTTTGTGCGGAGGTCTGTCGCTGATCCATTACAACAGTTTTAAAGTTGCTCCGTCACTCGGATTGCTCAGGAAAAGATATGAAACAGAGATGCC
>JACXTT010008992.1_pt1 | contig 13716 bp, 14 predicted proteins | sample 9270951 | NCBI WGS metagenome assembly JACXTT01 (sample SAMN15532306, study PRJNA645909) | rock metagenome | isolation source: weathered quartz diorite | place: Puerto Rico | collected 2017-06-21 | reverse complement strand
TGAACGTGACCCGAAACGGGCAGCCGTTCTTTCATAAGCAATGGATGGCGACCGAGCCTCGGCGCCTGTTGTGACCAGAAGATCGCTTGCTGCTATCCTGTCCATGGCGAATTGATAAATTCATGCGGCGATTGGAGTCTGGGCCTAGAGTCTTGATGGGTGAACAGCAGGCCACGGCGAGCGCAAAATACAACTTCTATGGCGCGGACCGCAATGGCGAAGATTTATTCGCCGATTGTCTGCTGGCGCTCGATGCCCGAACCGGCAAGCGACTTTGGCACTTCCAGATGGTTCATCACGAGATCTGGGACTATGACGATGCGACGGCTCCGAAGCTGCTTACCGTGCGGCACGACGGCAAGCTGGTGGATGTGGTAGCCCAGGTGACCAAGCAGGGATTTGTCTGGGTGTTCGATCGCGTCACCGGCTCTCCCCTCTGGCCGATCGAGGAGCGGCCCGTTCCCCGTTCCGATATGCCAGGAGAACAGACCTGGCCGACGCAGCCGTTTCCCGTAAAGCCGCCGCCGTTCGCGCGCCAGAAGTTTACAGTAGACGACCTGAGCCCGTTTCTGAGCCCCGAAGACCGCGCCCGTTTCCGCGATGAAATCCTGAGCGCACGCAATGAAGGGTTGTTTACGCCGCCCTTTTGGCTGCGATCCGGCGATAGCAAGGTGGCCGCGGTCGCAACCCGCGTCGGTTATGAGTCCGAAGCAGCGCTTAGCAGGGCCTTCAAGCGCTGTTTCGGCCAGTCTCCGGGAGCTTACCGCCGGCACTACGCAGCCTGCAACAACGATGAAAGGACCATCCGGACGCCCATTGAAAAGGTGCCTCTATACCCGTCTGAGTTGCATAACGGAGCTCCCGCGCATCAATCCGGACTGGGAGTAGCTGCCGCAAACGACTAAGAGGTAAACGGTCGGGCTCCAGAGCAGGAACGGTCGGGCGTTTTCGTTCTTACGCTACGATGCAGGTGCGCATCGCGACCTTCTTGGCCCTTCGTGCCAGCGCCGCAAGTCACACAAGGTGCGCATCCCCGCTAATGGATCACCTCAATTACCGATATAAAGGTACGGCCAGTAGAGGTCAGCTTATATTCAACTTTAGGAGGGACAACCTGATCGTCTTTCCGTTCGATTATGCCCGTTTCGACCAGCGTCTTTAATTCGCGGCTGAAATCCTCGGCTGAGAACCCAAGCAGCTAAATCCGGACTCGAATGTTGTATGATCGCCTGGACGACTATAGTGTGTAGGTCAATCCGAGAGACGAGAGATGGCGCAAGATCTCCAGCAAAAACTTGCAGATGCGGAAGGCAAGGCCAGGTACTTTCAAGAACGATACGATTTCTTGATCCGCCAGATTCCGAATGCGATGTTCGCCGTGGATGTCGAGACGGAACGAATCGTCGAGGCGAACGACGCCGCCTCTGCGCTTCTCGAATACAGCAAGGATGAGTTGATGTCGTCGGTGCGCATCCGCGATATACACCCGCAAGAGGAGCTCTTTCGGAGTTTCAGCGAGCAAGTTTACCGGAATGGTACGGCACAAACGGAAAAACTTAACTGTGTAACGGCAACAGGACGGAGCGTTCCCGTCCTGATCCTAGCCACGATGTGGGAGGACCCGTCAGGCCGCAAGCTGATTCGCTCTGTCGTTGTAGACAACCTTGCCAAACAGGCGCTTGAACAGGCCCTCCTGGATGAGGTCAAGACACGCTATCCGTACGACGAGATCATTGGCCACAGCGAAGCTATACGCCAGGTATTGCAACAGGCCGACTTAGTGGCGCCCACGAATGCTTCCGTCCTCATACTTGGAGAAACGGGAACCGGCAAGGAGTTAATCTGCCGCGCCATTCATCATACGAGTCCGCGCCGCGACAAGCCATTGACGACTCTAAACTGCGCCGCCATACCTTCAGGCCTGGTCGAAAGCGAATTGTTCGGCCACGAAAAGGGGGCATTCACCGGCGCGATCGCGCAAAAGCGCGGAAAGTTCGAACTGGCGCACGGCGGCACGATTTTCCTTGACGAGATCGGCGATATACCCCTCGAAACCCAACCAAAACTTCTACGCGTCCTGCAGGAACAGAAGTTCGAGCGGCTCGGCGGTACACGCACGATCAGAGTCGATACCCGGGTGATTGCCGCGACGCATCGAGATCTTCCACAAATGGTCAAGGACGGCAAGTTCCGCGAGGACCTTTTCTACCGGCTGAACGTTTTTCCGATCAATCTTCCGCCGTTGCGGCAACGCAAGGAAGACGTACCCCTGCTGGCGAACTACTTCGCTCACCGCGCCAGTATCCGCCTCGGTAAGCCAGAGTGCACGATCAGCGATGCAGCCAGCGATCGCCTACTGGCCTACTCCTGGCCTGGAAACGTACGCGAGTTGGAGAACATCGTCGAACGCGCGGTGATCCTATGCCGTGGAACAAGCATCGAGAGCGAGCACATCTGTGTGCAGACAGCGCCGCTGCCGGAGAGCCAAGACCAGATCCGGACTTTGCAGCAAGCCGAACGAGACCACATCCTCGCAGCCTTGCGTGCTGTGGGCTGGAAAGTGAGCAGCAGAGGCGGCGCCGCCGAGCTTCTGGGCTTAAGACCAACCACCCTAGAGGCGCGGATGAAGAAACTCGGAATCGTTCGCGGCGCCTCCTAGTTCCGCGGCGGCCGGTTCACAAGATATTGGGACTTCCCAATATATTGTGAGTGAAACCTGCTCGCGTCTCGAATCAACTCAGCCCAGCGAATCCGCAAGTTGTTTCAACAGCAATTCATTGCGCGCGCCGCGCGGTCTGGCACATGGATTGCGCTATTGGGCGTTTCTGGCCCGCCGAGGACAGAACACGCTGACTCACTTCACAGCTTGAGCATGCCAGTTACCCCCCCAAGCATCTCCACGGTCGATTCATGGCGAAAGCCGCTGCTTGAGGACGTGCTCCGCGGAATCATGCCGCAGAGTGGCGTCGCCTATTGGCCTGAGTTCCGGGCGCCATGGGGTGTGAGCTTCAAGAGGGATTGGGCAGTATTCCATATCGTCGTTCAAGGAGCTTGCTGGCTCCAGGTTAAAGGCGTTGCGGGGCCGCTTGAGTTGTCTGCCGGAGATTTTGCCGTCGTGACCGGGGGACAATACCACACGATGCGAGACCTGCCGTCAACGCCCGCGGTCAATTTCGCCGATCTTGTCAGGACGCTTGCGCCAGGCAGGAAGGAAGCAGTGCGTTTCGGGGGCGAGGGGCCCGTCACAAGGCTCGTGTGCGGCGGAATAGAGGATCGGTATGGCCATCCGCTCATGACCTCACTTCCTCCGCTCCTCCACATTAAGGGGAGCGACAAACGAACCCCGTTGTGGGTGCAATCGACAGCCACGCACGTTCTGGCGGAGCTTGACGGCGGAGGAACGGGATCCATAGAAGTTGCTAACCGGCTCGTGGATGTCCTGTTCCTGCATGCCCTACGAGCGTTGTTCGACGAAAACGCCGAAACCGGCAATTCCGGTTGGCTGGCGGCAATTCGAGATCAGCAGATTGGTCGAGCGCTCGCGGCGATCCATGGCAGTCCCCAAAGGTCGTGGACGGTTGAGTCGCTGGCGCGGCACGTGGCGATGTCACGAACCACGTTCGCGGCTAGATTCAGAGAACTAGTTGGTGAGCCACCCCAACACTATGTCATCCGCCTTCGCATCAACGCCGCCGCCGTGCGATTGCGCTCCAGTCGCGACAAGTTGAGCACAATTGCGGCCGACGCAGGGTATCGATCTCTCGCATCTTTCCAAAGGTCCTTCAAGCGCCACATGGGTGCGACACCAGGGGAATACCGCGAGCGACGCAGCGGGTGGCCGCTCTTAGCATACTGTGGCCGCTCTTAGCATACTAATGATGGCCGAGATCAAAAGACTGGTGGGCGTGGTCGTTTCGCCAGCCGGGATGTTCGAGGATGTCAGCCAAAAGCCAAGCTGGATCTTTCCTCTGGTGCCGCTCATCATCGTCAATCTTGCAACACCGTTTGTTCTGTTCCGGAAGCTGGTCAACGATTCAATTTTGAAAGAGTGGCGACCGTTGAGAGGGGACCGCCATCCGAATCCGTGTCGCTAAAAGGGATCGACTCGGAGAGGTGTCCTTTCCGGCCCAAACAACGTCAAAAGCGTACGCCTGAGCGCTTTTGACAGGGCCTCTAAACGATTCTTTAGAAAATCGCCTGGGAATACCGGCGTCTTGTGCCGCAACAATCGTAAGATGAGTTTTCTTTTCGCTCCAGGCGAGCGTCTCTCTTCAATCTAGCCCCACGCGCGACAACGCGAACTCGTTCGTGATTATGTTGCTGCTCCGGGCGGCCATCGATCACGGTACGTTCGATATTCGCCGGGCGTCATGCCAGTGTGACGCTTAAACGATTTCACAAACGCGGGAAGCGATTCATAACCTGCGGCCGAGGCGATGGCGTTAAGTGGGTCGCTCGTCGAACGCAATCGGCTCGCAGCGCTGCTGATTCGCAGACGCGTGAAATAATGCTGCGGAGGCTCGCCAACGAGCTCCTTGAATCTCGCTGCGAAGGTGGATCGTGACATCGCCAGATGGCGCGCCAAAGAATCGACAGTCCAATGCCGGCAGGATTCACCGTGGACCAATGCAAGGGCCTCGCCGATTTGGCGATCCCGAACGGCAGCGAGCCACCCCGATTCGGCTGTTTCAACATTCTCTTCCAAGTAGGCGCGAACCGCGTGAAAGAAAAGGATGTCCACCAACCGGTTCACGACTTCATTTCCTCCGACTCCTCCGCTTTCGAGCTCGTCTACTATATGCTGCGTGGTCAACCGCAACCACGACCTTTTACCGTTCTCCGGGCACTTCACATGGAGTAGTGGCGGAAGGATTGCCAGCAGAGGATTGCTCTTGCGGTTCTCCAGCAACATTCCACCGCACGCCAGCTTCGTCACGGGTCCGCCGCCGAGGAAACACACCCCCCCTTGCTTGGTCCCCGCTTGCGATTTCACCAGATCGAAGAAGTTGACCACGGGAGTCGAAGGCAGATCGCGAAGCGTATGGAATTGCCCTCTTGTAACTACGACGAAGTCACCCTCAGACAATTTCACCGGCTGTGCCATCCCTCTAACCTGCAGCCAGCAAGCGCCCTGGACAACGACGTGAAAAACGGCGCAATCCCTCTCGACGCTGATTCCCCAAGGGGCTCTGAATTCGGGCCAAAACGCGACGGCGCTTTGGAGCCGAATGCCCCGCAAGAGGTCGGCAAATAAGTTTCGGCGCAGTGCACCCGCACTCTCCCCTTCGCGGTATGCGGACGCCGTCACCACACCACCCCTCGCGCATCCTACCATCGGTCAAAGCCGCGAGTCTTGTAAGACCTGTAAAAAGATTGTGAACAATTTAATTAGGCTAAAAAGGCCGCTGTTGTTCGGATGACTGCCAGTGTGAAGATCGAACACGCACCAAGGTCATTCGATGTACCCGCTGCCTGAAATTTACTTGGGCGTCAAATAGCGGCGTAGGTGCGAAAGGGCGTCCCTGAGTGACCCCTCGGGGACGTCGCTGCTTCGCTGAATCTTGCCCATCAACATGGCTCCTTGTACCGAAGCAATGCAAAAATCGGCCAACCGTTCTTCCTTCGCATCCTTTGCCATTCGTGACTTTGCTTTTTCGCGGATAAAAAAGGCCATGAGCTTGTTCTTCATGACCTCAAAAATCAGACCGAGGTCCTGCCGGACCAGCTCATCCCCTTCCCCAAGCTCATTGCCGATGGTTCCGAATGGACAGCCCCGTTTCATCCCGAAGCTCTTTTGCAATTCGACTTGAGCGAAGAACCAAGATTCGAGATCCTCCCAGGAGGAGATGTCGTAGCTGATCGGGGCCGAACCGGTTTTGATCGCGCGTAGGTGAGTTTGCAGAACCTCGTGCACCAGCCCCTCTGTGCTCTTGAAGTAGTGGTAGAACTGGCCCTTGCCGGTATTCGAGGCGCTGATCACATCGTCGGGGCTGGTCGCGCCCACGCCTTGTTTGTGAAAGAGATCAGCCGCCACACGTATGATCTGAGCTTTCGTCTCGGCTCCTTTGGCTGACTTGGGTCGCATGTGTGATCGTTTTGTACCCATTGGTACAATACTGACACGGGCCAGCCGTAGGGTCAATAGGCAGCGCGAAATTTTCCTCTGTACTTGATTTACGGGCGCAAAACTGCGTATTCTGACATGGACTTGCAAGGTGATCCGGGCCAAACTGTACCGCCCGGTCGGGCCGCAAACGGCGAGCTCTGTAAGGAGTGCACAAAAAGTCGACGAAAGGGGACCCACTGATGCCTGTTATCTTCATCGAAGCTCCTCCAGGAATCCGCCCTGAGGCAAAGAAGACATTGATGCAAAAGATCACCGCTTCGGTTGACGACGCCTATCATATCGGCGATACGCTTATTTTTCTGCGCGAATACCCAGCCGAGAATGTCGCGATGGATGGCCAGCTGCAGTCGGATAATCCAAGGATTGTTGAAGCGCTGAAGAAGATTAACGCTGGCTGAAGCTCTCGATCTTCGGCCGGGAACGCCTATCAGCGGGTTTTAGCACGGCTTCCTAGAGCCGACGGCGAAGAGCCACCAGGAGATTCTAGCTGATGATCGATAAAGACCGTATTGTGTTGGTTACGGGAGCTACCGGGCGACAGGGCGGCTCCGTCATCCGCCACATGTTGACGCAGGGATGGAGATTGCGGGCGGTCACGCGCAAGCCGAACGAGGGCGCCGCGAAGTCCCTTGCGGGGCAGGGCGTGGAGGTCGTGCGAGGCGACCTCGAAGATCCTTCTTCGCTCGAAGCGGCCGTCCGTGGTGTCTACGGCGTCTATAGCGTCCAGGATTTCTGGTCGGTTGGTGCCAAGCGCGAGGTGCTGCAAGGGAAGAATCTAGCCGATGCCGCGAAGAAAGCGGGCGTCGGTCACCTCGTCTATAGTTCCGTCGGCGGAGCAGAGCGGAACTCCGGCATCGATCATTGGGAAAGCAAGTGGGAAATTGAGAAGCACATCCGCAAGTTAGGGCTTCCGGCGACCATGCTACGTCCGGCAGCGTTCATGGAGAACTACTATATTGACCAGGTCGAAGTTGGAATCCTGAAGGGCAAGCTCATGGATCCGATTCGCGCCGACAAACTGTACCAGACGATTGCAACGGATGACATCGGAGCATTTGTGGCGCTTGCCTTCGAGCGCCCCAAGGACTTCGTTGGCCTGGAGCTGGAGATCGCCGGCAGCGAACTGACGAATCCGCAGGCCGCCGAGGTCTTTAGTCGAGTTCTGGGCAAGCGCGTCAAATTCCAAAAACTTCCGATGCCGATGGTTCGACTCGTGCTTGGCAAAGAGTTCTACCAGATGTTCCGCTGGTTCAACACGGCAGGCTTTAAGGCAAACATCGGCGAGCTACGAAAGCGCTATCCCGAGGTTCAGCTTCGGACTTTGGAGCAGTGGCTTTACGACGAGGGGTGGCACAAGCGTGCCCGGCACGTCGTTCCTCCGAAATCGTGACATTTATGGCGATGAACCGTAACTGTTCGCGAACGCAAGATTCCGGAGGTGCAAAAGATCCCGTCTTAGCCGGGCGCAAATTGGCGATTTGGACCGGCAGCAGAGGTCTGCCCAAGGAGAGCCTCAGATAAATGACAAGCAACGATCGCAAACTGCTTATAACGGGCGCAACCGGCAAACAAGGCGGGTCCGCTGGTCTGGGAGCGAGAACGCCCGGCCGGCGAAATTGCAGGCCATTTCTCTCTGACCCGACCTGCCATCTCGCAGCACCTCACCGTGCTCCTTGACAGTAAACTCATCGCCGTTCGGCAGGCGGGCACACGCCGGCTCTATCAAGCCAATTGGGAGGAGATAACGCGCTTGAGATCCGAACTTGAGGCGTTTTGGGACGGACGGTTGCACCGGCTCAAGGCCACGGCCGAACGCGCGCAGAAGGGCAAGGGGAAGAAGCAATGAGCGCGGCCCCCGTTGAACGCACGATTTTCATTGAAGCGGAGCCTGAGACCGTGTTCGGTTTTTTTGTCGATCCCTCGCTCATGGCGGAGTGGTTCGGGATATCTCACCTGTTGGAGGCAAGGCTGGGTGGAAAATTCCGCGTTGAAGTCAGCCAAGGCAACGTCGCGATCGGGGTGTTCACGGAAGTGACGCCCTATCGTCGAGTCGCATTTACCTGGGGATGGGAATCCGCCGATACGGCGCTTGCGGCACTGAAGCCCGGCGCCTCCCGCGTCGAAATCGACCTTAAGCCGCAGGATGGAGGAACGCTCGTGCGGCTCTTGCACACCGGACTTCTGAAGAACCTCGAACACATACATGCAGAACGCTGGGCTCTGTACCTCGGCCGACTGGCGGTGCGGCTGAAAGAATCAACATGCGAAAAAGGCAGCGAATGAACACGAAAACTATCCGGCAAACGGTTACCTTCAAGGCGAAGCCGACCGAGGTCTATCACATGCTGATGGACTCCAAGAAACACCAGTCGCTCTCCGGCGAAAAGGCCAAGATCAGCACGAAAGTGGGCGGCGCGTTTACGGCGTGGGGATCACACATCAGCGGCATCAATCTTGTGCTCAAGCCGGGAGAGCGCATCGTGCAGGCTTGGCGCGCCACGGGCTGGTGGCCCGACTACTATTCGATTGCAATTTTTGAGCTGCAGAAAGTGAGCAAGGGTACCAGGCTGCACTTCACGCAGATCGGCGTGCCTCCCAACCGCTATAGCGGTCATTATCGCGGATGGATCGAGACCTACTGGACCCCGATGCAGGAGATCTTAGCGACCGGCAAGATCAGCGAACGAACCCGCGCGAGAGTCAAAGCCGACAAGACTGAGCGCATCGAGCGCGGACAGTTTCGCCGCAAGGTAACAAAGGCGGCTTAAGTTCTTCATTAGCCCATTGTCGGGCAGAAAGGAAATGACAATGGTTGCGCGCAAGGTAATTCCAAACAACGAGTGGCTTAGCGCCCGCAAAGAACTCCTCGCCAAGGAAAGGAGTTTTCGCGCCTGCGCGACGAGCTGTCGCAGCTGCGCAGGAGCCTACCCTGGGAAAAGGTAGAGAAGGAGTACGTCTTCGAGGGCCCGAGCGGAAAGGAAACGCTACTCCAACTCTTCGAAGGCCGCAGTCAACTTATCATCTACCACTTCATGTTCGACCCCGAATGGAACGAGGGGTGCAGGTCATGCTCATTCATCGCAGACCACTATAATCCGGCGATCGTTCACTTGAATCACAGGGACGTCACAATGGTGACCGTATCCCGCGCGCCGTTATCTAAGCTCGACGCTTTCAAGAAGAGGATGGGCTGGAGTTTTAAGTGGGTTTCTTCGTACGGCAACGATTTCAACTGGGACTACCACGTCTCATTTAAAGCCGAGGACGTGGCCAAGAAACAGGTCTATTACAACTATCACGTTCAGTCTTTTCCCGCTTCCGAGGCGCCAGGCATCAGCGTTTTCTGCAAGGATGAATCCGGCGCGGTTTTTCACACCTATTCGTCTTTCTCCCGCGGGCTCGACATGTTCATCGTTGCTTACCACTTATTAGACATCGTGCCCAAAGGTCGCGATGAGTCGGGATTCACGTACGGTATGGAGTGGCTTCGGCACCATGATCGGTACGAGGATTCAACCTTCGTCGATCCGTATGTGCATTTCATGGCGCAGAAGTGAGGTTGAGGTGACGGTTGGCTGAATGCTGTCTGTAGAGAGCGTTTCGTAACTCCGGAGGTCATATATGGCAAGCTCGCCGTCCACTATCCCGAATGCGAATTACGCCGATGCCGCGGGCGGCTCGAGAATGCCCAAAGTCCCCGAGGGCGTCTCCACAATCGAGTCGTGGCGCAGGCCGCTGCTTGAGGACCTGATTCGAGGCATCAGGCCCCAGAGCAGCGTGGCTTATTGGCCTGAGGCTCACGCGCCATGGGGCGCTGGTTTCCAGAGAGATTGGGCAGTATTTCATATCGTCGCTCAGGGCAGCTGCTGGCTGCACCTCAAAGGCTGGGGAGAGCCGGTTCTGTTGTCCGAGGGCGACTTTGCCGTGGTGCGCAGGGCACAATGCCATACGATGCGAGACTCGCCATCCACGCCTGCCGTTGATTTCGCCGATCTCGTCAGGACCCTGGCGCCCGGCAAGAAGGGAGCCCTCTGTCTCGGCGGTGCGGGGCCGGCCACACGACTGGTGTGTGGGGGAATCGAGGACCGAAAAGGACATCCCCTGATGGGCGGCCTTCCCCCGCTGCTCCACCTTAAGGGTGGCGATAGCGGAGCGGCCGGGTGGGTCCGCTCGACAGTCAAGCATATCGTTTCGGAGCTTGACCGCGGCGGAACCGGGACGATCGAGGTTGCTAACCGACTCGTCGACATCCTGTTCCTCCATGCGGTGCGTTCATTCCTTGACGAAAGCGCCGAGACCGGCGATGCCGGCTGGCTGGCGGCGATTCGGGATCAGCAGATCGGCCGGGCGCTTGCGGCGATTCATTGCAATCCCCACAGGTCCTGGACGGTGGAGTCGCTGGCGCGGCACGTGGCCATGTCCCGAACGACGTTCGCCGCAAAATTCAGGGAGCTGGTCGGCGAGCCGCCCAACACTATTTCACGCGCCTGCGCATCAGCGCCGCAGCCGTGCGATTGCGCTCCAGTCAAGACAAGTTGGACGCGGTCGCGGCTGACGCCGGATATCAATCTCTCGCCGCATTCCTGAAGTCCTTCAAGCGTCACATGGGTATCACGCCAGGGGAGTACCGGGACCGGCGTGACGGATGGCCCCTTTGAGCACAGGCATCCACCTGCCCGATCTGGCTCAACCTTAGGCACGACCGCTAACAACTGCTTCAGACCTCGCCCAGCTGCGGACACAGTACGGCGTTGCACTTGTAAAACACTTGTCAACGAAACGCTCGGCTGAATGAGTAATCTCCACGACCCGGAGAATTGGTTCTTTCGAAGAATCCAGCGAGAACTGTATCCTCTCTGTTGCGGACGAACTGCAAAGAAAAGCGGCGCTCCAGACAATGGAGCCCGTGTTAATTTCGACCTACCACCTAACTGGGAGACTGATGCGGAGCAAGTCTTACGCATCTGCCCCCGGGGAGTTGAGCGCCAATCACGATCAAAGGATTGGGTGTCTTGACTAAGTGAAGCGTTCGTTAATCGACGGGGAGCAATCCTGAATGCGTTCTCTTTGTGTGCTGTTGTCGTTAATCTCGCTTTCGTCCTTGAGCGGCGCCGACTTAGGGCAACCGACGCTCACAGCCTGGGAGATTACATTCGGCGGCACTTGCGCGCGGTGAGACCTGGGTCGCGCCCGTCGATAAGAGCGCAGTTATGTTGGTTCGCTGACAAAGGATGGTGGCGGGGATGATCGCTTTTGATCAAAGCACGTGTCAGGACCTTTCAGCTGGGAGCGGTCGCGAGTGGCTCGAAACCAACGGCCTTGGCGGATACGCATCGTCCACTATTACAGGTTTGAATACCCGCCGGTATCACGGCCTCCTCGTGGCCGCGACGCAACCGCCGGCAGGCCGCATGGTTCTCCTCTCTAAGCTGGAGGAGACCGTCGTCGTTGAAGGCCGCCGTTACGATCTCTCGACGAACCGGTATCCGGGCGTGATCTATCCGGAAGGGTACAAACACCTCAGTCGTTTCCGGCTCGATCCCTTCCCGACCTTCGTCTACGAAGCGGGCGGCATCGAGATCGAGAAGCGCCTCTTCCTCGTCCATGGAAGCAATACGGTTGTCCTCGAATACGATTTTTGCGGCGTGGACGGGAAGGCGCCGCCTTGCGTGCTGGAAGTTCGGCCCCTGATCGCGTTTCGCGACTTTCATGCCATGGCGCATTGGAATGAGGTGCTGGATCGTGGCTTCAGCATGGAGGGCGGGAGAGTGGCGCTGCGCCCGTACCAAGGCGTGCCGACGCTTCGGGTCGCGTTCGGCGACGCCGAGATCGAAAAGACCGGGGACTGGTACTACAACTTCGAATACGAAGCGGAATTCGAGCGCGGATTTGACGAGCGGGAAGATCTCTTCAATCCGCTGCTGGCACGGTACGTGATCACCCCGGGCAAGGTCGTGTCCATCATCGCATCGTTGGAGGAGAACGAGCTGTGCGCGGCCTCGACGCTGCGTTTGAAAGAACTCGAGCGGAGGCGCGCTCTTGTAAGTGCCGCGCCGGTTGCTTGCACCCTGGTCCCTGAGCTGATCGCCGCCGCAGACCAGTTTATCGTCCGCCGCGGCGATCTCGAGACGGTCATCGCCGGCTACCCCTGGTTTGGGGACTGGGGGCGCGACACCATGATTGCCCTTCCGGGCCTGACCCTGACGACCGGCAGGGTTGACGTCGCCAAAGATATCCTGCGGACCTTCGCGCGCCACGTCGACCAGGGCATGTTGCCAAACCGTTTCCCGGATGACGGCAGCGCGCCTGAATACAACACTGTGGATGCGGTGCTTTGGCTATTTGAAGCCGTGCGGGCCTACGTGAGCGCGACAGACGACTGGGCCTTCGCCAAAGAGCACCTCTATTCAGTCCTGGAAGACGTCATCGCGTGGCATCAGCGCGGAACCCGCTTCGGGATCAAAGTGGACGACGACGGCTTGGTCCGCGCTGGCGAACTCGGATCCCAGCTCACGTGGATGGACGCCAAGATCGGCGACTTTGTGGTCACGCCGCGCCATGGAAAGCCAGTCGAGATCCAGGCCCTCTGGTACAACGCGCTCCGGATCATGGAGCAGTTTTCCAGAAAGACGGGGGCAGTCAAAAAGGCAAAAACCTACGCCTCGATGGCTGCGCGCGCGGCCGCGCGTTTCAACGAGGTCTTCTGGAACGGCGATGGCGGATATTTGTACGACGTGATCGGCGGGGACCGCCGGGACGCGTCCATACGGCCAAATCAGATTCTCGCGGTGAGCCTTGGCTATTCGATGCTGGATGCCGATCGCGCCCGGACCGTGGTCGACGTAGTGGAGAGGGAACTCTTCACGCCGCTCGGGCTTAGGTCATTGGCGACAGGCGACTCGTCCTATCAAGGCCGCTACGCAGGCGATGCGACCACGCGCGACAAGGCCTATCACCAGGGCACGATCTGGCCCTGGCTGCTAGGACCCTTCTTCACGGCTTGGCTCAAGGTGCGGGGCGAAGACAGCGCGAGCCGCGCAACCGTGAAGCTGTGGCTCTCGCATTTCGAGCAGCACCTCCGTGAGGCGGGCCTTGGTCAGGTGTCGGAGATCTTGGACGGCGATCCGCCCTTCCGGCCGCGCGGCTGCATCGCGCAGGCCTGGAGCGTCGCCGAATTGTTGCGTGTTGCGGTTGCCATAGCGCAGGCCGACCGCACCGCGCCGGCAGAACAGATCAAAGTGGCAGCCGCCCAAAGCTAAAGGAGAAATTGCGAGAATGCCAGTCCAGCAGGCGCCAGCCTCAAGCCAGCCCGCGACGCCCTTCCGGATCGACGTCGCGACCCATACACTCCTCTCCGGCGGCCATCGACGCTCACCGCTCGCGCCCGGTGGGCGGCAACGCAGCCTGCCGGAGGCCGTCTTTCCGCGCTTTCCGGAAAAGGCCGGGGACGTCGAGCCCGACCCGAAGTTTCTTCCTGCGCATGGAAACCCCTACCGCCCGCGGGTGACGGGAAAAAAGGGTCCCCGCGCGCTGGGCCGCCGGGCCCACCCCTTCATTCGGCCCCCCCGGGGCCCCCGGAAAACTTCTCC